>Ga0007854_10000582_pt1 | contig 23551 bp, 18 predicted proteins | sample CryBogCBH12Aug08_FD_60382 | JGI IMG/M metagenome (GOLD analysis project Ga0007854, IMG submission 60382) | Freshwater microbial communities from Crystal Bog, Wisconsin, USA - CBH12Aug08 | ecosystem: Environmental > Aquatic > Freshwater > Lake | place: Crystal Bog, Wisconsin, USA | collected... | reverse complement strand
GGCCATGTCGGACGCACGGATCTGCCCGCCTGGACACTGGGCTATATCTGGTTGCCGGCGCTGGCCGTTATAGCTACAGGTAGCGTACTGACCGCGCCATTGGGGTCTCGAACGGCACATAGCCTTCCGGTTGGGCAACTGAAGCGCTTGATGGCCGCCATCCTGCTGGTTCTGGCAAGCTATATGTTGTACAAGGGTTTGCACGGGTAACGGTTTGTCAACCCTGTAGCACACGAATTCAAATAGTTCTATATTCGTGAATAAAACACTGGACAACGCTTCGGTTAGTTACCTATAGTGCAAGCGAAGTCGCAGCAAGTTCAGGGCAAGTTTGGGTCAACCGGATCATGCCGTGCAGGAGAGGGGCAAATGGGTTATGCAACACCTGTCTCAATACTAAAAGATGCCAAATAAGCGCATTTCTTCCTCCCGCGCGCAAGCCCGACCCGGCGTCTCCGGCATGGCAGGCCTGCCCGGCGTGTCTGCAATGACGAAGAGTTCACAAGCGCGTTTCAACCGGGTTTCTGCGGCGCGGGACATATCGATTGTAGAAAGCGCGTTGCGTAGCGAGACACTCGGATTTATATCTCAGGTGGCGGAACTGCCGTCAGTCACCGGCGGTTTTTCCGAACCAGCCGGTAGCGCCACGTACCTCAAGGCAATTCTCGACAACCTCTTTGCTTACGTGGCTTTGCTCGACACGAACGGGGTGATTCTGGAGGTTAATAAAGCACCGCTGGACCGGGGAGGCTATCGTCGGGAAGATGTATTGGGCAAGAATTTTTTTGACGCACCCTGGTGGACCTATAAAAGCGAAGTACGCCAAAAAATTATCGACTCTATAGACGGTGCCCGACAAGGTATTTCAGACCGGTTTGATATCGTGGCAAAAATGGGTAATGATTTTCAGCCGCTCGATTTCATGATCTCGCCGGTGAGAGATGAAGAAGGCAAAGTCATTGGAATTATTCCCACGGCAGTTGATATTGCATTTCGAAAGAAAGTCGAAGCCGAACTCAGGATTGCTGCAACTGCGTTTGAGTCGAAAGCCGGCATACTGGTGACGGATGAAAAGACCCGGATTTTGCGTGCCAATCAGGCGTTCCTTGATGCGTTGGGCTATACGCATGAAGAGGTAGTTGGCAAAACGCCGCGCATCTTCAAGTCCGATAGACATGCGGACGATTTCTATGTCCAGATGTGGCGGGCAATCAATGAAACCGGAAGCTGGGAGGGAGAAGTCTGGGACCGCTGCAAAGACGGGACATATATTTATAAGTGGGTCAATATAACGGCTATCTTGAACGACGAAGGCGATGTGACCAACTACGTGTCTACACACACGGATATTACGGCCCGCAAGCGTGCCGAAGAGGCGGCAGAAAAACTGGCGTACTACGATCACCTCACTTCTCTGCCCAATCGCCGCTTGCTGAGTGACCGTCTTGAACAGGCGCAGGCGTCTTTTTCCCGCACCGGGCGGGTGGGCGCACTATTGTTCATTGATCTGGATAACTTTAAATCGCTCAACGATACGCAGGGTCACGATGTGGGGGATCAGCTACTGATTCAGGTTGCACAACGCCTGAAAGGAGCAGTACGTGAGGGCGACACCGTTGCGAGGCTGGGTGGAGATGAATACGTCGTGATGCTGGAAGAACTCAGCGACGATCCGCTGGAGGCAGCCACTCAGGCAAAGGCAGTGGGCAACAAGATTGTTGACGTATTGAATCAACCCTATCAACTGGTAGGACGCAAATACCGCAGTACACCGAGCATCGGCGTTACCCTGCTCAAAGACAATCATTCCTCAATAGACGATTTGCTGAAGCAGGCTGATATAGCCATGTATCAGGCCAAAAAGTCTGGAAGAAATACCTTGCGTTTTTTCGATCCCCGGATGCAGGAAGCCATCAATACGCGGGTCGCGATTGAAAAAGAGTTGTTGAGTGCCATTGAGCTGGGCGAGTTTAGTTTGCACTATCAGGCGCAGGTGGATGGCTCAGGACACGTCCTCAGTGCCGAGGCACTAATCCGCTGGATGCATCCTGTTCGTGGTGTCGTAATGCCTGGCGAATTCATAGCATTGGCAGAGGACACCAATCTTATTTTGCCTATCGGCACCTGGGTTATTGATGCCGCTTGTGCCCAACTGGAAAAGTGGCGGTCGCACGACACCGCGCGTCACTTGATGATCGCAGTCAATGTCAGTGCCAAACAGCTACAGCACGATAACTTTGTGCAACTCTTGAAGAATATAGTTGCCAAGTATCAGATTGATCCGGGCTTGTTAAAGCTGGAATTGACGGAGAGCATGCTGATCGACAATGTCGAAGAAACGATCAGCAAAATAGAAGAAATCAGGCGGCTGGGAGTTCGTTTTTCGCTGGATGATTTTGGAACCGGTTATTGCTCTTTGCAATACCTGAAAAAAATCCCTCTCGATCAGTTAAAAATCGATCAGTCATTTGTGCGGGGAATCGAAACTGACCACCACGACAGGTCCATCGTGCGAACCGTGATTGCTATTGCACAAAGTCTGGATCTGGAAGTCATTGCGGAAGGCGTGGAGACTGCCCGCCAGTTGGAATTGCTGAAATTAAAAGGATGCAACCGATTTCAGGGCTATTTATTCGGCAAACCCATGCCAATTGAGCAATTTGAACGACTAATCTGATTGCGCCCGGTGTTAAAAGCCAGGTCGAGCCCGCAATTTTGTCTTGGCTTCCGGGTAAATCATCGTTTCTTCACATTCCAGATGACAGCCAACCAACTCGATGAAGCGCTTCGCTGCAACATCAAATGCGGCCGTATCAAATTGCGCATCTTCGCTGATGGCAATTAAGACAGGTTCCAGGTCACGCCAGTATTTTTCTATCCAGAAATGATCCTGAATAAGTTCCTTAACTTTGGCTACCAGTTCGGTATTTTCGCTCAGCAGCAACCCAGGAAATACGTTTTCCTCTTCCTGTGCATGGTGGTTGCGCGCCTCATTTGAAAAGAAGGATGCAATGTTTCCTGCGAGTTTGCGATCCGGGTCGGTTGCTTTCCCCAGACTAAGCCGCTCCGTCAGGGCAGTCATGTCTATCAGATGGCGCTGGATATCCCTGTGACATGAATCCAGTGCCTCAAAACTCTTAAATGCATTAATAGCTGGCATGGCGGACACCCATAAGGTTGACTAATCTCATCACTCGCTGACATTTTCGGCAATATTAACCCAAGCGGCCTGATGTTGATCAAAGAGCAGAGTGTATGGAAAGTAAATCTGCGACTTAGGGTAATTTGCACAGCCTCGTTTTGCGTCAGGCTGGGCATCAATTAGGTCAATGCAGAATGCGCCAGCGCGGTATAGGCGGGTATTCCGAAAAGTATATTCAGAGGAAAAGTCACGCCCAGACTCAGCCCGAAATACAGGGTCGGATTAGCTTCAGGCAGCGCATAGCGCAGCGCAGCGGGAACTGCAATATAGGAGGCACTTGCCGCCAACACCATCAGCAAGGCGCCATCGCCGGCATTAAGGTTAAGAAGCCATGCCAATCCCAGAGCCAGACTTGCATGCGCAACCGGACCCACTACGGCATAAGCCAGCAGCACTGGAGGCTTGCCCCTGAGTTGGGTTAGATTGCGGGCGGTCATCAGGCCCATGTCGAGCAGGAAAAATGACAGCATCCCCTTGAACAGATCGCCCGAAAATGGCTGCATGGCGGCTTTGCCGGCATCGCCGGTGACAAGGCCTACCAACATAGCGCCAAGCAGCAGCATTTGTGCTCCGTCGGTCAGTGAGTGGTGCAGGATTGACCCGATGGAACCACCGGGAGATTCAGGTTTCCCGCCCAAGGTTGCCGTGCCTCCGCCCTGAGCAATCACTTGGGCGGCAGGTTTCAGGCGCAATGCGCTTGCAAAAATAACGGCCATGACGATTGCGGGCGACTCCATCAATGCCATGGCCGCCGCCATATGGCCGCCGTAAGGCAAATGCTGGTTGTCCAGATATTGGACGGCTGTCACAAACGTTACCGCGCTGACCGACCCGTAGGTGGCGGCTAGTGCTGCCGCGTCAAACCCCGACACAAATTTGCGCAGAAGCCAGTAACCCAACACAGGCACGCTGATAGCCAGGCAAGACGCTGCTCCAAGACTGATACCGACATAGGCAGTCAACCCGGAATGCGCTAATGCAAACCCACCTTTCAGACCCAGTGCCATCAGCAGGTATAGCGACAGAAAGCGCGATATCGCGGGAGGGATATCAAGGTTTGACCGGAGCGTGCCGGCAACTACGCCAAAGACAAAAAAAAGAATGGCCGGATCCAGAAAGTTTTGCATGTGGTTTCTCCTTGGGTCAATCATAGAAACAAACATGCATAAGGTAAAATAGATTCTTATGTAGTTATATATAGATAAAAATCTATGAATATTACGTTCCGACAGCTACGGCTATTTCTGGCTCTGGCCGATACCGGCAGCATCAGTGCGGCAGCAAGGGCGATGCACGTAACGCAGCCAACGGCCTCCATGCAGTTGAAAGACGTTGCGCTATCCGTGGGCTTGCCGCTTTATGAAGTAGTCGGCAAAAAGGTCTATCTGACCGAAATAGGACTTGAACTAGCCACCACCGCGCGGTCAGTTGCCGGGTTGTGGAGTGAGTTTGAACAGGCTGCAGATGCGCGCAAAGGGCTTGCACGCGGTACGCTTCGGGTGGCTGTAGCAAGCACCGCCAAATATTTCATGCCCCGGTTAATCGGTAGCTTTTGTAACCGGTACCCTGAGATAGATGTTTCGTTGCAGGTTCTCAATCGGGATGGCGTGGTGCAACGTCTGCGCGAAAACCGGGACGACATCTACGTCATGTCGATGCCACCTGCCGATCTCGATCTGGGTGATTCGGTATTCATGCCCAATCCGGTAGTGGTCATTGCGCCCAAATCCGATCCGCTGGTCAAACAAAAATCCGTGGCGCTTGCAGAACTGGCTCAGAGGCGGTTTATCTTGCGGGAAAAAGGATCAGGCACCCGGATGGCGGTTGACCAGTTTTTTCGCAGCAGGCGGTTCAGGCCCGATGTCCGGCTGGAACTTGGAAGCAACGAGGCTATCAAAGAGTCGGTTGCCGGTGCATTGGGCATTGGCGTAGTTTCGCGTCACGCATTGCACGGACTCACCAGCGAGCACGGGGTCCGTGTGCTGAATGTCGAAGGTTTTCCATTGCCATCTGCCTGGCACATCGTTCACCCGGCGGGCAAAAAATTGTCGCCGCTTGCGGCAGGTTTCAAGCAGCATCTGCTACAGGCTGCCAGCAAGCGGGAGTGGAGTCGCTATTCGAGCTGATACCCGAACAAATATCCCAACAAATATTCCAACTAATAGCCCAATGGGCTATTCGGCCAGTTGCGACAGGTCTCGAACTGCACCCTTGTCGGCCGACATTACCAGCTTGGCGTAGGCCCGCAGCGCGGCAGAAACCTTGCGTGGGCGGGGCTTTGCAGGCTTCCAGCCGGCAGCGTCCTGCTCCGTGCGACGCTGTGACAGTTCCTGATCACTTATCAGAACCTGAATAGATCGATTGGGAATATCTATTCGGATGCGGTCACCATTTCGCACCAGACCTATCGCACCACCCGCTGCCGCTTCCGGTGAACAGTGGCCAATCGACAGCCCCGAGGTGCCGCCAGAAAAACGACCATCAGTGAGTAGCGCACAGGCCTTGCCCAACCCCTTCGATTTGATATAGCTGGTGGGGTAGAGCATTTCCTGCATGCCGGGCCCGCCTTTGGGGCCTTCGTAGCGAACAATGACCACGTCTCCTGCCTTCACCTGATCGTTCAGGATGTGTTCCACCGCTTCGTCCTGACTTTCCACCACGTGTGCGGGACCCTCAAATACCATCAGGCTATCGTCGACACCGGCGGTTTTTACCACGCAACCATTGAGCGCAATATTGCCGGTCAGCACAGCCAGACCGCCTTCTGTGGAGAATGCGTGTTCGGCACTGCGAATGCAACCTTCTGCACGGTCAGAATCCAGATCGGGCCAGCGGCTATTCTGGCTAAACGCAACTTGCGTCGGGATTCCACCGGGGCCGGCCCTATAGAAGGTTTTTACAGCTTCAGACGGATTGCGTGCAATGTCCCACTGATTCAGTGCATCGGCCAGCGTTTTGCTGTGGACGGTTGGTACGTCGGTGTGCAGCTTTCCTGCCCGGTCCAGTTCACCCAGAATGGCATATATGCCACCAGCGCGGTGCACGTCCTCAATATGGTATTTGTTGGTATTGGGAGCTACTTTGCACAGCTGCGGTACAGCGCGCGAGAGGCGGTCTATATCGGCCATGCCAAACTCTATTCCTGCCTCCTGGGCTACCGCCAGAATATGCAGAATAGTGTTGGTGGACCCACCCATGGCTATGTCAAGCGCAATTGCATTTTCAAAGGCTTTGAAGCCAACCGAACGCGGTAGCGCGGTTTCGTCATCCTGCTCGTAATAGCGCTTGCACAAGTCCACTATCAGGTGCCCCGCACGCCTAAATAGCTGCTCGCGGTCGGCATGCGTAGCTACAACCGTTCCATTGCCCGGCAACGACAGGCCCAGCGCTTCCGTCAGGCAGTTCATGGAATTTGCGGTAAACATGCCTGAGCAGGAACCGCAGGTCGGGCAGGCCGAACGCTCTATCTCGGCCACATCAGCATCGCTCACGCTGCTGTCGGCGGCCATAACCATGGCATCTATAAGGTCGAGCTTCCTGAATTCAACGGTCTGCGAGGTTGGGCTTGAAAGGCGAACCTTGCCGGCTTCCATCGGGCCACCCGAAACAAATACTACCGGTACATTCAGTCGCATGGCGGCCATCAACATGCCGGGGGTTATTTTGTCGCAATTGGAAATACATACCATCGCATCGGCGCAATGGGCATTGACCATATATTCGACGCTATCCGCAATAATGTCTCGGCTAGGTAGCGAGTACAACATGCCATCGTGGCCCATCGCAATGCCATCATCCACGGCAATGGTGTTGAACTCCTTCGCAACGCCGCCAGCGGCCTCTATTTCCCGCGCCACTAACTGTCCCAGGTCTTTCAGATGGACGTGACCGGGCACAAACTGCGTAAAGGAATTAACGACGGCAATAATAGGTTTGCTGAAGTCTGCGTCCTGCATGCCAGTGGCACGCCAGAGCGAACGGGCGCCCGCCATATTGCGGCCAGCGGTAGAGGTTTTTGAACGTAATTGGGGCATGGTCTATCCGTGCAATGCGAAGCTGCTGAAAAGGTATATTGTGCCTCCGCCCCGCAGAAAGCGCAGCTATAGCCGCAATAACTCGTTATTTAGAAGTGCTAAGCGGTACAAAGCCGCATTGAGCGGTATCAGGCAGTAGTCACCCGGTTGCGTCCCAATTCCTTGGACTTATAGAGCGCCGCATCGGCGCGCGCAACCAGACCCTGTGCATCTTCGCCTTGGCGCAGCGTCGCTACGCCGCCAGAAACACTGACCGATAGCACGACTTCCTGCGTCCGCCGGTCCCGCACTTTCATGGCACTAAAACGCTGGCGTACAACGTCGGCTAGTTGCACCCCGTTTTCCAGCGTGCTGTCGGGCAGCAAAATGGCAAATTCCTCGCCGCCGTAGCGGGCCGTCACAGCCGCGCCTTTAGCCGGAGCAACGCATGTGCGCAACACTTCTCCCATGGCCTCAATAACCCGGTCTCCCATCACGTGCCCGAACGTATCGTTCACCTTCTTGAAGTGGTCGATATCGAGCATGATCAGGCAGTGTGCGTTGTCACCCGCGGGCGGTTGCGCCAACAACGATGCCATCTTCTGATCAAAGCCGCGCCGGTTGAGTACCTTGGTCAGCGGGTCGAGCACCGACTCGTCGCGCGCACGGACCAGTTCCTGCTGCAGGCGCTCTATTTCCTGACGGCTATTAATGACCTGTTGCTCGAGTTGGTGCGCGGTATTCTGCATTTGCAAAGTGCCCACCAGTGCTTCGCTGACCAGTGGCGTCAATGCCTTCGGATCGTTGGTGCTCAGGGCCTGAGTGAGGCTGCGCAGTTGCACATTGAATGCATCGGCCTGATCGCCCGTACGCGTGGCGCTGTCTCCCATGCCCTGCATGACGCGCTGCAATTCGCCCGAGATTCGCTCCATTTTTGCCGGGTCGATGTCAGCTACAAATTCCTTATACAACCTGACGATATCGGCGTCGCCAAGCCTGGGCTTGCTCACAACCTCGCGGTCTATGGCGTGGCTGAGTCTGCCATTCATACCCGCGGCAAATTCGTACCAGACTGCAAACGATACCGGGTTATAGGCTGCGTCGTGCTGCCCCATCAATGCGATGGTCTGACGCATTATTTCCGCGCTTTGCGGCTTTGTTTCCTGATATCGCACTCTGGTCTCCAACGTTATTGATTGATCTTCAGGGGGAAATACACCGACTATCACCAACCCCAGTGCCAATTTGAAATAAATGATAGCGCATTACGCCGAATTAACCAATTTTGTAACACTTACTATCAATTTTATTGTTATTCAAATTCAGCGGGTCCAGTTCAGGCTGCGTTCCCACAACTGTTGCGCCAGTTCCTTATTTTGTCCTGCCGGAGCTGGAATAACCGGATGGCAGTCTGCGTAGTACAGCCCGGTTTCGCCGGGTGGCGCTTTCAGGACGCAGTGCAGGGTGGTTTGGGCCCCTTCTTGCGGAGTACGCATTCCGCGCAAACGTAGCAGGGGCCTGGCCCAGTTGGGAAATGCACGCCATATTTCGGTGTCCACCACGCCTGGATGCAGCGAATAGGTCGCTATACCGGTACCGTGTAGCTGTCGGGCCAGTTCAGCGCTGAATAATATATTCGCCAGCTTGGATACCGCATATTCACGGATTCCGGTCAGGCTCCGGGTCGGCATTTCTAGTGCATCCCAGTCTAGTCGCGGTGCAAATCGGTGGGCCCGGCTGGCCACCGTTACTATGCGTGCGTTACCCGAATTCCGGATCACCGGCAGCAACGACTGGGTCAACAGAAAATGCCCCAGATGATTGACCCCAAATGTCATCTCAAAGCCGTCGTGCGTCAGTCCGCGAGCACCTGCAACCCCCGCGTTATTGACAAGAATATTCAACGGAATTCCCAACGCCGAATACGCCCTTGCGCAGGCCCGTACGGACTCGAAGCTGGCAAGGTCAAGTGGCAGAAATAGCGCTGGCTTTGCGCCGGGTAGCGCGCTGATAAGGTCTAGCGTCGGCTGCGTACGCTGTATGGACCTGCCCGCTATAACGACCTGGGCACCTTTCTTTGCAAGCTCCACTGCCGTTACCTGTCCGATTCCAACGTTGGCGCCAGTAATCAGTACAAAGCGGCCTTCGACACCACTGCGGTCTGCTTCAATTGAATCCATGATGGTCCTGTGTTCGTGTGTAGCTGTTTAAGTCTGCCGGAATATCCGTCAAACAGTCCGCCCTATTATTTCGCAAGCTTGTGCAGATAACGGATATTCGATATTGTCGGTACAGGCTGACAACAGGCACCAGTTAAAACGAATAGCATTCGGGGTTTCGGTAGCGCACCGCATGATTCATTTTGAAATATTTCCCTGGAACAACAATTTCGCTACGGGTATAGAGAAGATCGATTCCCAGCACAAGGAATTGGTCAAATTGTTGAATTTGCTGGTGGAACATATTGCCTATGAATCCGAGGCGCCGGTGCTGGAGCAGGTATTCAAGCAGATCAGTGATTACGTCACGTTTCACTTTGCCGAAGAAGAAGAAATCTGGCATCAGCATTTTGCCGGTGATTCCTGGTTGAAGTGGCATCAGCAGTCGCATATCGACTTTGCGAGCGAAATTCAGAAGATTCAGCAGCTCGATTCCGTCAAGTCTTTCGAGGTTTCGCTTCTGGAAATAGTGAAGTTCCTCACGCATTGGCTGGCTCGCCACATTCTGGATTCCGACCGTCGCATGGCCAAGGTGGTGCTAGCCTTGCCTTCCGGAATTTCTCTGGCCATGGCCAAAGAGGCTGCCGATGCCGAAATGACCGGCGCCAGCCGGGTGCTCATCGACACCCTGATGACGATGTACGACCGGCTTGCAGACAGCACGGTGCGCATGTCCCGTGAAATCCAGATGCGCAAGAAAGCGGAAGAAGAATTAATCAGGGCCAAAGCTGCGCTGGAGATCGATAGCCGCGCCAAGAGCACATTTATAGCCAACCTATCGCACGAATTGCGTTCGCCACTCAATACTATATTGGGTTATTCCGAGCTATTGCATCGTGATACGGCCATACCGGACCATGCGCGCGACATGCTTGCGGTGATGCGAAAGAGTGGCGACCACTTGCTGACGGTGATCAACGAGGTTCTGGAAATTGCAAAGATCGAAGCAGGGCATATTCATCTCGAAGAACGCGCTGTCGATGCGGTGGCAACGGTACGTGAAGTTGTCGAAATGTTTGAGCTCCCGGCCACTACAAAAGGCCTTGGTCTGCACTTCGAGTCTTCAACGGCCGGACAGCGTTTCTTTGTGACAGACGTTGCAAAGTTCAAGCAGATCCTCATCAACCTGCTATCCAATGCATTGTTTGCCACCAGTACCGGGACGGTCAGAGTAAGGCTTGAGTTTTCGGCGCCCGAAAACGGCGATGTCCGTGTTTTCGTGGATGACACCGGTACAGGCGTTGCGCCAGAAGACCAGGAGCGGATTTTCCTGCCATTTGAACAGGTACAGTCAGCCGGAAAATCCAGAGGCAGCGGACTGGGCCTGGCTATATCACGGCAGTTTGCAGCGCTTTTGGGTGGGCAGATATTTTTGCAGAGTGAACTGGGCAAGGGCAGCACATTCTGTGTTGAATTGCCTGCAGTTTCGCCACCGCCGGACGACTTTATATATCTGCAGAATAGCGGCGAAGGTCAGGTTCGACTGGTCCAGCAGAAAGAGCAGATTCGTCTGCTGGTGGTAGACGACCAGCAGGAGGATGCAGCCATGCTTGCCAGGCTGCTGGAAAGCACCGGCTTTGCGGTCCGGATCGCGGAGAATGGCCTCCAGGCCGTGCAACTCGCAAGCCAGTGGTCCCCGCATCTGATCTGGATGGATCGGCGCATGCCGGGTATGGGCGGGGTTGAGGCTTGCAGGGCTATACGGTCCAACCCTCAAAACAAGGGAATTCGGATCGTGGCCCTGACGGCGTCGTCTGTTCAGGACGGCCCCGACCGCATCGGGGCGGATGACTTCGACCTCATTCTTCACAAACCTTACCGACATCAGCAGATATTTGATTGTCTGGAGCGCCTGCTCGGTATACGGTTCACGCGCTCTCAGGCGCTTGAGAAAAGGCCCTCGAATGCCGCTTCCCTGCAGCATGAAATAAGTTCCGTTCCGCCCCACTTGTTGCATGCCCTGGAGCAGGCAATTGCCACATTGCAGCAAGATCTCATGCTCGAGTGTGTGGAGCAATTTGGAGCTATCAGTCCGGCACTTGTCGCTGAGTTGAGGCAACTGATTGCGGAGTACGACTATGAGCGCCTGATGTCCATGCTGCGTGAGGCCAGACCATGATTGTGGCTGATACTTCTACGAAGTTGCAGGGACTGTCCGCATCTCGTGTACTGATAGTTGACGATGCGCCTGCCGTACTGGATTTGCTCACGCTATACCTGCGTCAGGGAGGTTATTCGGTGCGCGCGGCGCCCAATGGTGAACTGGCTTTGCGCTCGGCACTATCCGATCCGCCGGCACTCATTCTGCTGGATATAAAAATGCCCCGGATGGATGGCTTTGAAGTGTGCCGCCAATTGAAGGAAAACCTGGTTACGCAGTCGGTACCTATTATTTTTATTAGTGGCTTGAGCGACCTGAACGACCGTATACGGGGGTTCGAAGCGGGCGGTGTCGACTTTATAACCAAGCCATTTCAGCGCGAAGAGGTGCTTGCACGCGTGCATGTGCACATCGCGTTGCAGCAGGCCATGCAGCAGATAAATGCGCAAAACCGTGATCTGGAAGTGCGCGTTCAGGCCAGGACAGCCGAACTGGCGCAGGAAAAGTTAAACGCCCAGGACCGTGCCCAGGCGCTCGCCGACGCGCTGGTTCAGTTGCACGCCCTGACGACGCATATGCATGACAGCATCGAGCGGGAAAGGCTTGCAACTGCAACAGATATTCATGATCAGATCGGCGCACTTCTTACCGGAGCCAATCTGTTGCTAAACCAGTTGGTTCAGGGGCCTGGGCCATTGGAGCGCAGGGCGCACGCCGTCGTCAGTCAGGCCTCTGAATATGTGTCACAGGCCTTGCAGTCATCGCGCGGCGTCTACGCCCGTTTGCGGCCGCCCATGCTTGACGACCTCGGCCTGGTCGAGACTATTCGCTGGTATATACGGGACTGGTCAGAACACGCTGGAATTGAGGCTATACATAACGTGGAGTTGCTTCAGAACGAGCCCGCCGAAGCTATTCGCATGGATATATTCCGCATTCTTCAGGAGCTATTAACCAACGTAGCGAGGCATTCGGGTGCCACCCGTGTATATGTGATGCTGGAAATGCACGACCATGAACTGATTTTGCTGGTTCAGGATAACGGGGTTGGCTTTGATCCTGGCAGTAATCACGACGGATTTGGGCTGCGGGGTATTCGCGGGCGGCTCAACCGGCATCAGGGCGTATTTATTGTGGAAAAAACAGATACCGGACTTCAGCAGTCTGTACGAATACCACTGGGGACACATTAGCATGACGGCACGCCTTCTAATTGCCGATGACCACTGGGTGGTGAGGCACGCCCTGCGCACCATGCTCGCGGGTCGCCCGGACTTGGAGATTGCGGGTGAAGCAACTGATGGGAATCAGGTTCTGGAGATGATTCCGCGGGTACGGCCCAACCTCATTATTCTGGATATTTCGCTCCCGCACCTTAGTGGCATGCGTGTGTTGCAACAACTCAGCTCGTGGCCCGATGCACCCCCGGTGATGGTGTTTACGATGCACCCGGCGGACCAGTATCTGGAGCATGTCTATCAGTTGGGAGTTAAGGCCTACCTGACCAAGGAAGTCGATGCGCAAACTATTATTCGGACGATAGATAATATTCTGGCTGGGACTTGGGCCTTTCTGCCAGCCCACACCACCCGACTCAAACCATCCAGAAATACTGCGGCCAAAAAATCAATCGCGCTATCCGGACGCGAAGCGCAGGTGCTGGAAGGTCTGTTGCGTGGAGAGCGCAACAATAGCATCGCGGAGCGTCTGGGTGTCAGCGCCAAATCGGTTGCCACCTATCGACTGCGTATCCTCGAAAAATTGGGTGTATCCAACAACGCCGAACTGGTAGCGCTGGCGGCCATGCGCGGCCTGATCTAGTCGAGAGTCGAATCAGGCGCCGGTTAATTGACCGCTGACTGATGAATGGCGTCGGCCATGTTCATCCTGAGCGTCTGTCAGCGCTTTGCAAATAGCCAGTGCTCGGGCGAAGTCCAGTTCCTGCAAGGCATCACCAAGCCTGTCTATCTGTTCACGTTCTTCAGCCGGTAGCCGGTCGATCAGGGGCCCGGCTTGCGCAAACTTTTCCATAACCAGCATATCGTCTGACTCCAGCAGACTCAACCATGCATTGAGTAATTGACGAATTTGAGTATTGGAAACTATAGCCTCGGGCAGCACGTCGCGTCTGGCTATTCCTGCGGATTTCAAATTCGATACGACCCGCTTTTGAAGTGTCAGAATATTGGCGTCAAGCGTCCGGCAACCCAGGCCTACTGCTGCCTCCAGTGCGTCTTCCCACCCCACTGAGAAGGAAGGTGCTTCTCTCAGGCACCGCTCTTCTATTTGTCTGCATTGCTCTGCCAATGCATTCAAGCCCAATGTTGCCGCACTGCCTTTATTGGAATGCGCCAACATGCGCACCCGGCTCCAATCCACGTCGTTCATCGATTGCAGGACTAGCGCCGGCAAACCGGGGAGTGAGCTTCGGTAGTGAGTGGCTGCGCGCAAATAGAGCGCATCGCTGCCTCCCATGCGCGTTATAGCCCGGTCCAGATCCTCCTGATCGTCCGTCAACGGTTCGGCTGTTGGCATCGCTTCAGAGGCTATGGCATGGCCGGTCAGCGCTATCAGGGTCGAGACCAGAAGTGTCAGGTCGAACGGCTTTGCAATGTGGGCCGACATGCCTGCCTCCAGACAGGCGTTCCGATCCGAGGGCATTGCATTCGCGGTCAGTCCAATGATGGGAAGTTGTTTCAGATTCAGGTCGTTGCGAATGATTCGGGTGGCCGTGAAGCCGTCGAGAACGGGCATCTGCACGTCCATCAATACCGCATCAAACGGTCGGCTTGCGCTGACTAGCGCATCAATTCCCAGTTGCCCGTTGGCTGCCAGCGTGACGAATGCGCCCTGCGATTCCAGCAACTCCCTGGCCACCTGCTGGTTGATAACATTGTCTTCGACCAGAAGAATTCGCATGCCCCTGAGGGCGTGAACCCTACCAGCGTTGCCATGCGGACGGCGTACGCGTGCAGTGGGTGAGCGGGCGCCCGGCACGGCGTTAAGTACAGCATCAAGCAGCATCGATGCAGTCACCGGTTTGACCAGAAAATCATCCAGCAAATCCTGATCGTACTGGCTGTGACTGGCCAGCGTTTCACGACTGTTGGATGTCACCATAATGACGTATGGCCTTGGTAGCGAATACTGCGTATAGAGTTCACGAATAACGCGCGCTGTTTCCCAACCATCGATGCCTGGCATTTCGCAGTCCAGGTAAATTACTTCAAATGGACGGCCCGCTGACGCGATGGTTTCTCGTATTCGCTGCAACGCCGATTCGCCGCCATCGGCAACTTCGCAATAAGAACTCCAGCCCGCGGTCATGGAGCGCATCAGGTTGCGCACCAGTGCGTTGTCATCCACAATCAGCACCCGATATGGATGGGATAGCGCTCTGACAGGCTGAACCAACTCGGCTGGAATAGCCTCGGGTATAGGCAATTCCAGGGTAAAAAAGAATGTGGTGCCGTGTCCCACTGCGCTGGTCAGTTCTATTTTGCCGCCCATCGACTGTACCAGTCGCTGGCTGATGGCAAGGCCCAGTCCGGTGCCACCAAATTTTCGGGTGATAGAGCCTTCTGCCTGCGAAAATCCACTGAATATATGTTCCCGGTGTTCCTCGGCTATACCAATGCCACTGTCGGCTACCGAGAAACGAAGCCGTATGCTGCCGGCTGTTTGCGGCTTATCATCAACCGAGCGAATCGCAATGACGACCTGCCCTTCAGAGGTAAATTTGAGCGCATTGCTGCTCAGGTTCAGCAGCACCTGTTTGATGCGCAGGGCATCTCCGACCAGTACCTCCGGCAACTCGGGGTCAACGTCAAACAATACCTCAACCGGTTTATTGAGCGGTCCCGCTGACAGCAGGACTGCCAGATCCCGCATCACAGTATCCAGCCGGAATGCATGTAGGTCCAGAACAAGTTTGCCGGCATCTATCTTGGAGAAATCAAGGATGTCATTGATCAGCGCAAGCAAGGCCTTGGCGGCGCTTTCCGATTTGCTGATGTAGTCAAACTGGCGTGCTGTTAACTCAGTCGATTGCACCAGTTTAAGCATGCCCAGAATAGCGTTCATGGGTGTGCGGATTTCATGGCTCATATTGGCCAGAAACTGGCTCTTGGCTACAGAATCGGCATGTGCCTGTTCAATCGCCAGTCGCAACTCCTCCTCAATGCGCTTGCGCCTGCTGATGAGGCTCCAAATACCCTGACGACTCCATATTGTCCCCAGGGCGCGCCATATTCGGGCCGAAATCGAAATGCCAGTCTTGAGTCCGCCGGCAACATGTTTGCGGGCTGAATAGTTTTCTGCTGCCATTCCAACGAGTTCTGGTCGATAGTTCCGCTTAGTGAGAGCACAACCCGACGCGAGCGCTCTTAACGGGCTGCACCGAGCATAAACCGGAGACTCGATTCACAGTGTCGGTCAGTGCTGACACACACTGACCGAACTTATCTTGCAGCTATCTGCAAGTTACACGTTAATTATTTACCAGCCTCACACTTTTTCATGAACGAGTTTTTGGCCGCACCTGCCAGTGGCTTGCCATTTTTGTCGATCGCCTTGTCAGCACACGAAGAAGGGGCTGGATTGTCTTTCTCACATTTTTTGATAAATGCAGTTTTTGCGGCGCCAGATAGGGGCTTGCCGTCCTTGCTGACCGCCTTTTCGCTACAGTCGGAAGCCGCACCTGCTACTTGCGTCATAAGCAGGCCTGCCAACAATACGGTGCCTGTCAACAATGAAATTGATTTTGACATTTAATGGTTCTCCAGAGTTTGGTTGAATAGCCTTATAAAGCATAGCACGCGGGCTTTTAGTTGTGCTGCCGATGTGGCATCATGGACAGAACAATAATTGCGCTGCATGACCAGTACTAGTTTCCTATCGGCAATCTGCCTGTCAATCGTGGCATTGGTCTCAACAGCCGCAGAAGAACCGTCGCTTGCAAGTAGTGCAAATTCTGGGACCGTTGTCCGAGTAGCGCCCGAAGATAACTATCCGCCGTTCAGTTTCATGCAGGACGGCACCTGGCAGGGTTTGTCAGCAGACATGATTGGGCTCATGCAGGTGCACATGTCCGAGCACTTCCAGATTTTGCCTGCCACCAATCTGGATCAGATATTTACGCACGTTCGTCAGGGTAACGCGGACGTTGTTACCTCGGTAAAGGAAACGCCTGAGCGCTCCCGGTTTTTAAGTTTTACGCCGCCCTATATCAAGGTGCCGACCGTCATACTGATTCGCTCCGGAACCAATCCCGGCGCCTGGCCACAGAGTTTTTCAGGCAAGTCTGTCGCAGTTGGCCGGGGCTACGGGGTACAGCGCTATCTGGAGCAAAATTATCCGTCGGTCCATCTCACGCTGGTGGACGATGATCTGGATGGATTGCGCCAGTTGTCGTTTGCCGCGGTAGACGCGGTCATCATGGATACCGCCAGCGCGTCTTATCTGACAACACGCGAAAAACTGACCAATATTCGTGTACTTAGCGGATTTGAATATACCTACGATCTGAGCTTTGCAGTACGCAAGGATTTGCCCCTCCTGCGCGAGCACATGACGCAGGCGCTGGAAGCCATAGCGCAGAGCGATAAAGACGCGCTATTCCACAAATGGATCCCTATTGCAGAAGATCCCGGTACGCTATTTCAAACCGCATTCCTGCGCGTGATGCCGGTGCTGGCCTATCTGCTTCTTGCTATTTGTATTGCAGGAATATTGGGCTGGAGCGTACACAGACGCCGTCGCAGGGCCGAGCGGGCGGCTTCCGTATATGCACGCAACCTCATTGAAGCCAGCCTAGATCCGCTGGTCACCATCAACCCCGATGGCAAGATTACCGACGTCAATGCCGCCACCGAAAAAGTTACGGGCCTGACCCGGCAGCAACTGATTGGAAGTGACTTCGCCGACTATTTCACGTCGCCGGCAAGTGCCCGGGCCGGTTACCGGATGGCTTTTGAAAAAGGATTTGTAACCGACTATCCGCTGGCTATACGGCATGTATCCGGGCAGATCACCGAGGTAATCTACAACGCCAATGTCTATCGGAATGAACTCGGCCAGGTGATGGGCGTATTTGCCGCGGCACGTGATGTCACGGCGCGCAACCGTGCCGAAAGTCTGGTGCAGGCGGCCAGTGTATTCAGCCACACCCGCGAGGGAATTCTGATTTGCAGCGCCAATACACTGGTTATCAATGTCAACGGAGCATTTACGCGCATCACCGGATTCGAGGCCGCTGATGTCATGGGGCGGCCGCCCGCGCTGTTGCACTCCCGGCAGCACGACTCGGCGTTTTATGCAGCTTTGTGGAATGAGTTGACAGAGCGCTCGCAATGGCACGGCGAAGTGTGGGACCGGCGTCGTGACGGAACCTTATTCGCTGCCGCGTTGACGATTACTGCTGTGCCGGATGACGCTGGACGTGTTGGCCACTACGTGCTGCTATTTTCAGATGTAACCGCACTGCGAGAGCACCAGCAGCAACTCGAAAATCTGGCCCATTTTGATACGCTCACCGGACTTCCCAACCGCCTGCTGCTAGCCGACCGATTGCGCCAGGGGTTGGTTCAGACCGAGCGCCGAAAGCAAATTCTTGCGGTAGCCTATCTCGACCTCGACGGCTTCAAGGCAGTCAATGACGCCCATGGCCACGCCATAGGCGACCAGTTGCTGGTGGAAGTGAGCGAGCGGCTGACACAGGTCCTGCGCGAAGGCGATACCTTCGGACGGCTGGGGGGCGATGAGTTTGTGGCCGTCATTGTCGACCTCGAAAACAAGGAGGACGCAGTACCCATACTCGAACGCATGCTCCAGGCAGCTTCACAACCGGTGCGTCATGGCAACCTCACATTGCATGTTTCGGTCAGCATCGGGGTTGCCTACTATCCGCAGGCCGCAGAAACCGACGCCGAGCACCTGTTGCGCCAGGCCGATCAGGCCATGTATCAGGCCAAGTTGTCGGGAAAAAATCGATACGCCGTCTTCGATTCCGAAAACGATCTTTCCCAGCGTGGTCACCATGCCAATCTGGAGCGCATTCGCCAGGCGCTTGCCGACGGCGAACTGGTGCTGCATTACCAGCCCAAGGTCAACATGCGCACCCGCGTGCTGGTTGGCGTGGAAGCGCTTATTCGCTGGCAACACCCACAACGCGGTTTGCTGGCACCGGCACATTTTCTGCCCCAGATTGAAAACCATCCACTGAGCGTGCAGGTCGGGGAATGGGTCATACGGCAGGCGCTGCAGCAACTCGTGATCTGGCAGAAAGAAAACCGTTGCATTCCTATCAGCGTGAATATCGGCGCGATGCAGCTGCAGCAATCGGATTTTGTCGAACGTCTCAATGCCGCGCTGGCGGAATACGACAACATACCGGCCAACAGCCTGCAACTGGAAATTCTGGAGACCCGCGCGCTCGAAGAAATAGACCGCGTATCCCACTACATCCGCCAGTGCGGGCAGTTGGGGGTGGGGTTTGCACTCGACGATTTTGGTACCGGCTATTCGTCCCTGACCTATTTGAAGCAACTGCCTATTCCGCTCATCAAGATAGACCAGGGCTTTGTACGCGACCTGCTGATCGATACCGACAATCGGGTCATTCTCGACGGTATTCTCTGGATCATGCGCCAGCTGGGGCGCGAGGCAATAGCCGAGGGCGTCGAGACGCTGGAGCATGGTGCCATGCTCATGGACCTCGGCTGCGAACTGGCCCAGGGTTACGGCATCGGCCGCCCGATGGCGGTCGAGGCGCTCGATGCCTGGGAGCGCAAATGGCATCTGGACAGCGGCTGGGAGGCGGTGTCAAAAGTGCCGCGAACAGCAGTTTGACAGCGCCTTCACGTCGACCCGCTCCATTTATACGGAGCGGGGTTATAGATCAGCGTTCGTCGTAACTGACCGTCAGCGCCCCGCTGGTACAACGCGCCTGACACGACAATACAAAGCCCTGCGCTGTTTCCTGCGGCTCAAGGCCAAAGTTCTTGTCCATCTCCACCTCGCCCTTCAACACTTTTGCGCGGCAGGTACAGCACACACCGCCTTTGCACGAATAGGGCAGGTCCAGACCTGCGGCCAGGGCAACATCGAGCACATATTGATCGGGGCGAATTTGCAGGGCATGCTCTTTGCCGTCCAGAATCAGCGTCATGGGGCGTGCGTCTCCTGTCTGCGCAACGCGATGATTTGCCACGGCAGCCCTTCGCTCCGTGGTGCTCAGGGCCTCCAGCGCCGGCGACGTAAAGCGTTCGGTGCGTATGTTTTTTGCAGGCACCCCGGCGTCGAGCAGCGCCTTCTCCGTGGTCTCAATCATGACTTCGGGGCCGCAGATAAATACTTCGTCCATGCTGGCAACAGGCAGCAGCGTGTCGATCAGCGAACGCACCTTGTCGGCATCAATGCGGCCTTGCAGCAGGTCCACTTCCTGCGCCTGGCGCGACAGTACGTGGATCAGCGTCAGGCGGTCAGCGTACTGGTCCTTGAGGTCCTGCAGGGCTTCATTGAACATCACCGAATGCATGTTGCGATTGCCGTAGACCAGCGTGAAGCGCGAATCCGGCTGGTCCTCCAGCGAGCTTGAAATAAGCGACAGAATAGGCGTGATGCCCGAGCCCGCCGCAAAGCCCACGCGGTGCAGCGCGCGCGGGCGCATCGACACAAATTTACCTTCAGGTGGCATCACCGACAGCGTGTCGCCCTTGCGCAGGCTTGAGGCAGCCCAGTTGGAAAATACGCCCCCTTCCATCGGGCGTATGCCCACCACCACTTCACGGCGGCGGCGCAGGTGGCCCCGGCTGGAGCAGATGGAATAGCTGCGCCGCACTTCGGCGCCGTCGATGCTGCTGCGCAGTGTCAGGTACTGGCCGGGTTTGAAATCAAAGCGTTCGAGCAGGTTTTCCGGCACCTGCAGGGCAACGGCTACCGAGCCAGCCGCCTCGGGGCTGACGCGCTCGATGCGCAGGTCATGAAAGTGTGAGGATGCGGAGAGTGCGGTCATGTTGCGGACTAATAGGGTTGAATGAATAGGCCTCAATGGGGCTTGAAATAGTCAAATGGTTCCATGCATTGCAGGCAGCGATACAAAGCCTTGCACGCCGTGGAGCCAAAATGGGAAATGGGCGTGGTGTTGGCAGACCCGCATTGCGGGCATGCGATGGCGTCGACCGTACGGGGCCCGCGCTGCGCTGCAAACGAAATGACCTGCGCAGACTCGTCAAGGCCTGACACGCGGTGTGCCGGCGCGGCAATTCCGTAGGCACGCAGTTTTTCGTGGGCCTCTGGAGCCATCCAGTCGGTCGACCAGGCCGGCCCGAGTTGCGTCACAATTTCGGCCGCAATTCCGGCCCGGCTCAGTGCGGCGGCCACGTCGTCGTGCATCTGCTGCATGGCCGGGCAACCGCTGTAGGTGGGCGTAATCACCACCTGCAGGCCGTTGGGGCCGTCGCGCACGTCGCGCAATATGCCCATTTCGCGCAGATTGACCACCGGAATCTCAGGATCCGTCACCGTCTCCAGCAATTCCCAAATGGCGTCGTGGGGCCGCATATTGCTTACCAGACCGCTTCAGGGTGTGCGCGGGCCAGGCTCTGCATTTCTGCCAGCACAAAGCCCAGATGCTCCGAGTGCACGCCGTGTTTGCCGGTGGTCACAAAACCGGTCGCAGAACTGAGCTTCAGCGTGGCTGCCTGCAGCGTATCCGCCACGGTGGCCTGCCATTCTGTTTTCAGCGATTGCGTGTCGACACCAAAGCCGTTTTTGACGGCCAGTGTCTCCATCGGGCTTGGAGTCCAGAACTCCTGCGTAAAGGGCATCAGGTAGTCAAACGCGGCCTGAATGCGGCGATGCGATTCTGCTGTTCCATCGCCCATGCGCAGCACCCAATCGTGGGCGTGGCGCAGGTGATATTGCACTTCCTTGAGCGACTTTGCGGCAACTGCAGCCAGTTGCAAATCTTTCGATGCAGTCAGTCCCTGCCACAGTGGCACCATCAGCGCGCTGTACAGAAAATTGCGCGCAATGGTTACGGCGTAGTCCCGGTTGCCCGTTGCGGTGGGCAGCGTGGCGGTGTGGTGCGGCAATTCCAGCAACGTATAGTTTTTAAATTCGGGTACATCGCGGAAATAGGCCAGCAGGTCTTCGCTGCTCTTACCGTCCTTGCGCACGCTCACCACCAGTTGGTACAGCAGACGCGCCTGCCCGATCAGGTCCAGGCTGTTGTTGGCCAGTGCAAGGTCTTCTTCCAGCACCGGGCCGTGGCCACACCACTCGGCGTTGCGCTGGCCCAGGATCAGGGCGTTGTCTGCCAGATGCAGCAGATAGTCTTGATAGTGCGCCATTACATGTGCCCCACTTCTTCAGGAATATCGTAAAACGTGGGGTGGCGGTAGATCTTGTCGGCTGCGGGTTCAAACAGCGCTTCCTTGTCCTCAGGCGCGCTGGCGGTGATGGCGCGCGATGGCACCACCCAGATGCTCACGCCTTCCTGTCGGCGGGTGTAGACATCGCGCGCCATCTGCAGCGCGTGCTGTGCATCGGAGGCGTGCAGGCTGCCGCAGTGTTTGTGCTCAAGGCCCTGTTTGCTGCGGACAAAAATTTCCCAGAGGGGCCAGTCTTTCAGTTCGGTCGTGTTGGTGGCGGTGCTCATGCTGCTTCCTTTTGTTGTGCGGGTTGGTGTTTGCGGGCGTAGGCCAGCGCGGCGTCGCGCACCCACTGACCATCTTCATGGGCCTTCACACGCGTCGCGAGGCGCTCCTTGTTGCAGGGGCCGTGGCCGTTGACAGTGTTCCAGAACTCATCCCAGTCGATCTGGCCGTAGTCGTAGTGCTGGCGCTCAGCGTTCCATTTCAGGTCGGGGTCGGGCAGCGTAACGCCCAACACGTTGGCCTGCGGTACGGTGGCGTCGATAAACTTCTGGCGCAGGTCGTCATTGCTGATGCGCTTGATTCCCCAGCGCATGGCCTGCGCGCTGTGCGGGCTGTCAGTGTCGGGCGGCCCGAACATGGCCAGACATTTCCACCAGAACCGGTTGACGGCGTCCTGCACCATGGCCTTCTGTTCGGCCGTGCCCTGCATCATGACCAGCAGGCATTCGTAGCCCTGGCGCTGGTGAAAAGATTCTTCCTTGCAGACGCGGATCATGGCACGGGCGTAGGGCCCGTAGGAGCAGCGGCAGAGCGGAATCTGGTTCATGATGGCTGCGCCGTCCACCAGCCAGCCAATCACGCCCACGTCGGCCCAGGTGAGGGCCGGGTAGTTGAAGATGGAGCTGTACTTGGCGCGCCCCGTGTGCAGGTCGTCCAGCATCTGGTCGCGACCCTGGCCCAGCGTTTCGGCGGCGCTGTAAAGGTAGAGGCCGTGTCCGCCTTCGTCCTGCACTTTGGCAATCAGAATCGCCTTGCGCTTGAGACTGGGGGCGCGGCTGATCCAGTTGCCTTCGGGCAGCATGCCGACGGTTTCGCTGTGGGCGTGCTGGCTGATCTGGCGGATCAGGGTTTTCCGATACGCTTCGGGCATCCAGTCCTGCGGCTCTATTCTGCCGTCAGCATCAATGGTGGCATCAAAGCGCTTTTGTGCCTCGGCATTTTCCAGCGCAACGGGTTGCGTTGACGCCGGCTTTGCGCCGCCCTGGCCGGGCGCATCCTGCACTGTGAATGATTGGGTATACATGATGATCGCTCCTGTTGGGTTTATCTGCTGCTAACGGGCCATCCAAGCCGGAGGCCGCTTGTCCAGAAAGGCCGCAACACCGTCGCGCGCTTCGTCGGTCGCACGCTGTGCCGCAATGCGTTGTGCGGTTATTTCTAAAGTGGCGTCGTCAATCGGGCGTCCGTTGACAGCAGAAATCAGTTCTTTCGCGGCCTTTTGCGCCAGCGGTCCGCCAGCCAGCAGCGGCTTGATCAGGCTGTCGATGCGGGCGTCCAGCGCGTCAACCGGCGCTACCTCGTGCACCAGTCCGATTGCCAGCGCCTGTGCGGCCCCGATGCGCTCAGCCGTCTGGAAA
>Ga0007854_10000579_pt1 | contig 23610 bp, 23 predicted proteins | sample CryBogCBH12Aug08_FD_60382 | JGI IMG/M metagenome (GOLD analysis project Ga0007854, IMG submission 60382) | Freshwater microbial communities from Crystal Bog, Wisconsin, USA - CBH12Aug08 | ecosystem: Environmental > Aquatic > Freshwater > Lake | place: Crystal Bog, Wisconsin, USA | collected... | reverse complement strand
CCTTTGGAAAACGCTGAATGTGGGAGGTGCCCACGGAAAGCCGAAATCCGACCCCTTGGGGAACCAGAGGTAACAAGGATCAAACAGAAAACCACTCCACAAAGTGCGACACCAAAAAAAAGACCGAAAGAACCGAAAAGAAACGAGAGAGAAAGAAAGGGGAAAAGAGATGGGAAAGAAAAGACAGAGACAAAACAGCCCTGGGCCCTGCGAGCCCCACGAGTTACCAGGAGGGATGAAGGACGTCAAACCTAAAACTTACATGCTGCGTTGAATATTGTTTTCTCAACTATGCCAAGTTTATCTTGATTTTTCTAGGCCAGAGACGGTATTTCTTAAAGGGCATATATATTTTTAGGAGTCTTACTACATGGCACGCGTTACGGTTGAAGATTGCATCGTCAATGTTCCCAATCGATTTGAGTTGGTCTTACTAGCGGCAAGAAGGGCTCGTGAAATTTCATCAGGCGCAAGCCTTACCGTTCCTCGTGACAATGACAAGAATCCTGTTGTTGCTTTGCGAGAGATTTCAGAAATAACTATTTCCCTTGAAACTCTTAGAGAAAACGTTATTAAGGGCATGCAGCGCAATGTCTTTATTGATGATACTGAAAGCGACCTGGATGAAGAACTTCAGGACATTATGCAAGCAGAGCAAGGCTGGCAAGGGGAACCTAAAGCCGAAGATGGCATGGCCATTTCTGACGAAGATGATTTAGATGACGTCCTGGATGAGGACCTTGAAGAAGACGACGTAGAACCTGAGGAAGCCGCCGAAGAAGAAATTTAAGTTCCATGTCTCAGTCTGAGCTGATTGAACGGTTAAAAGCCTACGACCCAACAATCGACGAGGACCTTTTGAATAAGGCTTTTGCTTTTTCTATAAAGGTTCACGGGGCTCAGCTGCGCGAATCAGGGGACCCTTATTTTTCTCACCCCATAGAAGTCGCTTCTATCCTTATTGACATGAAGCTGGATTGCTATTCGGTCATAACGGGGTTGCTTCACGACACCGTTGAAGACACGGTTGTAACCCTAGAGGAAATCGAAACCTTATTCGGGGCTGAAATAGCGCGCCTTGTCAATGGCGTTACAAAACTATCAAAATTAGAATTACAGTCTGAAGAAACCAGACAAGCTGAGAATTTCAGAAAGCTGGTCATCGCCATGTCCAGCGACATTCGCGTGCTTTTGGTCAAGCTTGCGGATCGCTTGCACAATATGCGAACCCTTCATCATGTAATAGCCCCAGAGAAACGCCGCCGCATCGCAAGGGAAACAATGGAAATATACGTTCCATTGGCGGAACGGATGGGCATACAGGGAATTAAAAACGAACTGGAAGACTTGGGGTTTTCAGTTTTAAACCCAGAAATGCACGAATCGATCAAGGGTCGGTTGGGCTTTTTACACAAATCCTCAGAAAGCACCATTGATACCATCATCACAGACTTAAATCGCGTTACTCAGGAAGCGGGGCTTTCGTGCCTGGTCAGCGGACGCGTTAAGACCCCCTATTCCATATGGGAGAAAATGCAAAAGAAAAACGTAACGTTTGAACAATTGTCCGACATTATGGCCTTTCGAATTCTTGTGGACACAGTGGCCGACTGTTATCAAGCACTTGGCATTATGCACAGTCAGTATCATCTGGTGCCAGGTCGATTTAAGGACTATATCAGTACACCTAAGGCGAATGATTACCGTTCCCTTCATACGACCCTTATTGGTCCCCTTAATCACCGAATCGAAGTTCAAATTCGAACAAATGAAATGCATCAAGTTTCTGAATTGGGCGTCGCGGCCCACTGGGAATACAAGAAAAGCGGCCCCCTTCGTGATGGGAAACAATATGTCTGGCTTAGAAGTTTGCTTGATATTTTAGACCAAACATCAGGGCCTGAAGAATTTCTGGAACACACTAAGCTTGAAATGTTTCAGGATCAGGTTTTTTGCTTCACCCCCAAAGGGGAATTAATTCCTTTGCCCAAAGACGCAACACCGGTTGATTTTGCGTATGCCATTCATTCAGGAATTGGTGACCGAACTGTTGGGGCGAAGATTAATGGCCGTCAAATGCCCCTTCGAACCAAATTGCAAAATGGTGACCAAGTCGAAATTATAACGGTTAAAAATCAATGTCCATCCCCGACCTGGGAACGTTTCGTTGTTACAGGCAAGGCCCGTGCCCGCATCAGGCGTTTTGTCAGAAGCCAACAACGTGAACAATTTGGGGAACTTGGAAAATCTCTTTTGCAAAAAACCTGCGTCAAAGAAGGGCTTGTCTATTCGGAAAAGAATTTTTCAGCTGCTCTAAAGCACTTTCATTATCCGTTCATTGCCGATCTTTTTGCTTCTGTTGGGGAAGGCATTCACACCGCGAAAGAAGTGATTGCCGTTGCCTACCCCACCAAAAGCGAAGATAAACAGAAAAACAAAGCCGAGACGAAACCTGCAGAAAGTTTTGTAAATGCAAAGACACCTGGAAAAGTTCCCGTTTGTATCAATGGTCTGATACCTGGCATGGCTATGCATTTTGCAGGGTGCTGTCACCCTCTTCCTGGAGATAAAATCATCGGCGTGATAACGACCGGAAAAGGCGTTACAATCCACACCCACGATTGTGAAGGGCTTTCTTTGTCCATAGACCCAGACCGTGTCCTTGATCTGTCCTGGCAAGAAAACACAGATGATGAGAACCTGCATGTGGGAAGATTAAAAGTGATATTCCTTAACAAGGCAGGCAGTTTGGCAAGCATGACCGCCGCCATCAGCAAACTTCAGTCCAACCTGATCAATCTTAAAATCACCCACAGGACAGCAGAGTTCTGGGACTTGCTTGTTGACGTTGAGGTCAAAAGCGCTGAACATCTTCAAAACATCGAAGCAGCCCTTAGAAGCATCCCCGTCATCAACTATGTGGCGCGGATTTAAAAGTTTCGTCACTTTTCACTGGACCCTGTGGTCGAAGCCACAGAGCTACTAGAATGGGTTTGCTCTCTCCACACCTTAGTAGCCCTACGACTTGATCGTAGGGTCCATCTTTTCTTATGAAAAAGTGACTGGTGGTTAGCGTTTTTCATATAGGGTCTATTTTTATATAGACTCCCGATTTTTTTCGTGCTAATAAAATCTCAATTATTTTTCACCAAAAAAATATTCGAAATATATACAGGAAGTATTGGAAATGAACGACCGAAATATAGAAAACTTCATGAAACTGGCGACAAACCACAAAATCAAAGACGGTAAAGAAAGTCGTCAGGATCAATACTACAGGCACGTGTATGAAAAGCTGGCCACAGGAAAGAAGGTCAGTTGGAATTGGGCAGCAGCGTGTCTCTGTCTTTATTGGTTTCTTTATCGCAAAATGTACCTCGCTTCAATAGTTTGGAAAATGGGCCTTTTAGTCGTTGGTATTATGTTTGGCTTACTGACTTTATCTACGGGCATAGATTTGCCTCTTTTATTTGGAGCTATCTTGGTAGCTCTACTTCCCCTTATGTTGCTTTCTGGGCTTTTTGGAAATTGGTTTTATGTTCGCCATATTCATAAGAAAATTGATAAAGGCCACCATCTGTCAAACCGAAATAATATAGACGAAATAACCCCCTTACTCTTTTTTGCTGCCGAAAAGTCTTCTCGTTTTGGTGATTTAGTGGAAATGTTCTTTTCCTTTGCATCACTGATCTCTCTAATAACACATGTGATCATTGACAGAAGAAAGATTAAGAAAACCCGTGTGGTTCAAGATCCTCAATAAAATCGTCATAGCGAGGCCGGCCCCCGGCCGCGGCAATCCAGAAACACGTCAACCCTTTATACCCATACCCCCTTGGCGATAGCTTAACGCCTCAGCAATATGGGGGCGTTTGACGGTTTCACTTGATTCAAGGTCGGCAATGGTTCGGGCAACGCGCAAAACCCGGTGATAGCTTCTGGCGGAAAGGCGAAGTCTTTCAATGGCTTTTGTCAAAAGGTCTTGTCCGTCTGAATCGGGACCCGCAATTTCATGAAGTTTTTCACCGTCCAAGACCGAATTTAAGGGAAGCAATTCCCCTTCCTGTCCGTACCGTTTCATTTGCAAAGCCCGTGCGGTCGCCACCCTTTTAGCAATTGACGCACTTGCCTCACATTCCCCCTTTTCCAAAAGGTCTGCCACTTTGACCTCGTTCACATGAAAGACCAAATCAAAGCGATCCATTAGGGGACCAGAAATTTTGGACTGATAATCTTCGGCGCAGCGCGGGGCCCTGTGGCATTGCCTTTCCAAATCACCGAAATAACCACACCTGCACGGATTCATGGCAGCAACCAGCTGAATGCGGGCGGGATACATCAAATGATTATTGGCCCGCGCCACAACAATTCTGCCTGTTTCCAGGGGTTGCCTTAAGGATTCAAGGGTTGCCCTTGCAAATTCAGGCAATTCATCCAGGAATAAGACTCCTTGATGCGCCAAGGATATCTCGCCCGGTTTTGTTCTAAACCCCCCGCCAATCAGCGATACAAGCGAGGAAGAATGATGGGGATCACGAAAGGGGCGTTCGGTTATAAGGCCGTCTTCGGGCAGCAGTCCGGCAAGGCTGTGAATCATGGTCACCTCAAGGGCCTCCGCAGGCTCTAGGGGAGGCAAAATACTGGGCAGCCTTTGGGCCAACATAGATTTTCCAGCGCCTGGGGGGCCTATGAAAAGGACGTTATGACCACCCGCTGCTGCAATTTCCATAACCCTTTTAGCAAGGACTTGGCCTTTGATGTCTTTCATATCCAATTTATTTTTTGGCGAAGTTGTACAAATTTCAGCCTTAGGGGGCGTCAAAATCTGCGTACCGCGGAAATGATTGATAAGAGCCAAAAGACTGGGGGCAGCCAAGATAGAAAGATTTCCTGCCCAAGCAGCCTCCCTTCCCCCCTTTTCAGGGCAAATCAAGCCACGGTTATGGGATGCAGCATTTAAGGCAGCCGGCAAAACACCCACAACCGGCGCAAGCGTGCCATCTAATCCCAATTCCCCAAGGGCTGTATAATTGGACAATTCAACAGGATCCAAAACGCCCATCACCGCCATTAAACCAAGGGCCACTGGCAGATCGTAATGGGACCCTTCTTTTTGAATATCAGCGGGGGCAAGATTTACCGTAATGCGCCGTGCTGGCAAACTAAGGCCTAGATGATGGAAACTGGCGCGAATGCGTTCTCTGGATTCAGCGACGGCCTTGTCAGCCAATCCGACAATGTTAAAAGCAGGCATGCCAGAAGACATTTGAACTTCAACCGTCACGTCCTGTGTTGAAATTCCCTGGAAAGCGACCGTTGCAATCTTACTGATCATTAAAACGCTCTAGACCCTATACATCTAAGGTCTAGGCTAAACGATATTCCTTAAAGAGTCTATTGGTTACGTATATCTTTTTTTGAAAGAACTGGTCACTGCAGTGACAAAGTTGTTAAAAAGTTCATGTCATCCCGGAAAATTGGACGAGTTCAAGCTTTGCTTGGATTACGAGTTTTTTATCCGGGATCTCTTTCAATAGTCTACCAGGTAGATCCCGGATCATAAGCCTCAGAACCCCAGAAAATCTGAGGCTTCGGCTAATGTCCGGGATGACAACACTTTTCTAAAATAGTTAAAACTATTCAGCGTCTGCTTTTGGCTTTTGAAATTCGGAAAGCTGAACAGCGGCTTCTTCTTCAGATTTTGCGATATTCACACGAACATTCACTTTAACCTCTGGGTGCAAAACGACCTGAGCCACATGGATACCCAGCGTCTTGATAGGGGATATCAGCTCAACTTGCCCCTTAGACAGGTTATATCCTGCAGCAATCACAGCCTCAGCGATATCGCGTCCTCTGATGGAACCATACAGTTGACCGATTTCACTCGCCTGGCGAATCAAGGTCACCATAACGTTATCCATCTTCTTGGCAACATACTCAGCATCCGAACGACGCTTTAGGTTTGCTGCCTCAAGCTGAGCTTTCTGAGCTTCAAAATAAGAAATATTATTCTTTGTTGCGCGCAATGCTTTTTTCTTTGGCAACAAGAAATTACGTGCATAACCAGGCTTTACCTCAACGGTTTGTCCCATCTGGCCTAATTTTTCAACTCTTTCCAATAAGATGACCTGCATCTTAAGAACTCCTTCAAACGAATATAATGTCTCAATTTATCTATTTTTTTACAGCCCCAGGCTGCGCTAAACCGTACCACGGCTCAATAAAGCCTAACAATACTATAAACAGGAGAGGCCAAACAAGTAAAAATGTCAAAAGGACCAAAACCCCAAAGCTAATAGCCTTGAAACGGTCCTTAAAAAAGCGAAGATAAAAAACGCGAAACCCAGCAAACCCAAGGGGCACAGCCCCCAAAAGAGCCACCGTTTTTCCAAGCAAAGACAGCGAAGAAGAATCAAAAATAGATCCTGAAATAATCATCATCAAGGCGGCAGTGACAACAATATCCCAAAAACCATCGAAAGAAAGGTCGTCTGGTTGCGGCTGACGAAGGGCTAATTTTTTCTGAATAAGGATTTTTTGAGCCATCAGTGCATTCAAGATTGCCGTTGATAGGCACGATAGAACGATAATCCCCGGGAAAATATCCACAAGCTGATTCAGAATCCTTGCCTTCTCAGGAACCAATTCATTCGCAATCAAGCTATCCAAGAAATGATAGATCGAGGCCCTGATATCAACGCCAGCCCCCTCTAATAAAATGAAGAGAGCCAGAACAACAGCCCCCACAGAAAGCGTTGTTTTGGACAGAACCACCCCCAGCGGATATGAAAACACCACAGCAGAACTGGATGACTTTGTTTGCAGGGCAAAATAGGACAATAATAAAAAGGGTAGACATGTAATGGCAAGAAAGCCAGCAGCCTGGTATGCCCCTATCATTAAAAAGATACCAAGAAATGCAGCCAATGCAGCAAAAATGCCCGCATTCATCCCCAGGCTTAAACTGACCAGGAAAAGGGGCAAAACAGTAAAATAATTAAGGAACATCCCTAAAAGGGGGAAAGCACTAGAAAGAAGGGAAAGCAGGACAACCGCACCCCCAGCGAGGAGTGCAGTCATCCATGGAATCCCGGCTTTAGGCATTAACCACTGACGTACGGCATTAATGCCAAGAAACGTGAACGCTTAATTGCCTGAGCCAGCTCACGCTGCTTTTTTAAGGATACAGAGCTGATACGACTTGGCATCATTTTCCCGCGCTCTGAAACAAACTTGGAAAGGGTGCGCACATCCTTGTAATCTATAGGAAGAGCATTCTGCCCTGAAAAAGGACAGGACTTCCGGCGACGGAAAAACTGACGGCGCACGAATGTCTTTTGATCGCCTCTTTCTCCATCTGGTCTGTCGGACCTTTCTGATCTGTCTGATCTTTGTGAATCGTATGAACTATCTGATCTCATTTAGAGTCTCCCTTCCTCTTGAATTCCAGAGGCCAAGTCGGCCTCACCCATGTCTAAGTCCTGATCATCGAAATTACGGTGGAAATCTTCACGGTAATGACGTTGCTGCATTAAGGCAGATGGATTATTGTCCAAAACATCAACACGAATGCTTAGATACCTTAAGATATCCTCGTTCAGCTTCATCTGACGTTCAACTTCGGCAAGGCCTTCGGGCTTTACAGCGATATTCAAAAGGACGTAATGTCCTTTTTTGTTTTTGTTAATTGGATAAGCCAGGGGACGAAGTCCACAAAATTCAGTCTTCGTGACTTCACCACCATGTTCTTTAACGATAGAGGTGTATTGTTGTGTTACGGACTCAACCTGGGTTGAGGTCACATCCTGGCGGGCAATAAAAACGGTTTCGTAGTATCTCAATTCAAACTCCTTTTGGTTGATAACTTGCCCATGCAAGCTACAGCCCGGCCATTTGCCGAGCAAGGAACATAAAAACATGTTCAAAGCGCACTATATCTAAAAACCCGACCCAAAAGCAATTTATTTCTCAAGGATATTTACACTGATTATGAATGAAGAATTCTGGATTGCCGCGCTTCGCTCGCAATCGCGAGGCCGTTTGACGGCCGTGGCGATCCAGAAAAGCAAGTATCTTCAAGTTCACTGGGTATATTTATTGTGTAGGGGGTTGCCTTTTTATATTTTTGCTCTATTTCCTTTGAAGAGACCGAAGTAAAAGGAGTATTTTTTATGAAGAAAACAACAATACTGGGTGTTTTAAGTGTTTCCCTGTGTATGGTGGACCCTACATTGGTTCAGGCAGAAAACAGCCAGAATGAAGAAGGTTTTTTTGGTAAAACAGCTCACTCTATTTCCAATTTCCTTGGAATGGGGGAAGAAAGGACACTCGAAAAAACCTCTCAAAACTCAGGCCATGCTGGTTCTGTGTTAGAAGAATTGAAAGCAGAACGACAGGAAGAAAAAAAGATGGAGCCGATTAGCATAGGGTCAGAATATGCATCCTTAGAATCGATGACAGATACCACCTCTGTTCCCCTTGTCATCAATGACTATCCTATGGTTGACCTATTGGGCAAGTGATAAATACCGCCTATTTTGATTATTTTATTTCCTCCGTGTGGGGGGCTTCGGTTGCAAGCTTTCTATGTTGCTTGGCCGAACACCCCCTTTCTTCCCTTTATAGACTTTCTGTTTGTGATGGTTGCGGACAAAATCTTCACGTCAGACAACTGATCCCCATTTTTTCCTCTTTTTGTCAGATACCCTGTTCGTGTGGGCACAGACCCCTTCTCAGCTATAGTGTTAAGGAATTAATCTTAGCCCTTGTCTTTCTAATCAACACCTTACTCTTTGGTTTCAGAACCCCCGGATTCCTTCTGGATTGTCTGGCTATGGTTGGTTTTTATATCAGCCTTGTTGACTGGAAAACAAAAACGATTCCCATCTTCCCCCTTATGGTGGTTGGCTTTCTGGGGGGCGTTTGGGCATACGACAAAACCCAAATACCTTGGGCAGCGTTGGTTGTTCTTTTGCCCCTGATCATCATACCAAAAAGACAGAACAGATTGGGGTCTGGGGATTTAATTTTGTTCGTCTTTGCAACTTTTTGGTTGAAGCTAGAAGCGCTTTCTCTTTTCCTTTTTCTGACAGGGTTTGGCGGCATCATCACAGCCTGGATATATCAAGGGAAACTCACTTTCAGCAGAACCCCCTTCCCCTTTGCCCCTGCAATTTTTATAGCCTTATGGTTGACCTTATTGGTATACAATAACTAAGATTGTGAAAAGTATAAGTAGTAAGGCTTAAAGATCATGGCAACCAAAAACTCTGGCCCTAAGAAGCCCAAAAGATCAAACGAAAAACACAACCAAGACATTCATGGCGTTGAAGGGTTCGGAAGACGGATCGAAGATATTAAGGAACGTCTTTCGTCTATCCCTCATCCAACCATTCTGCCATCAGCTGTCCTGATTTTTGATATTCTGATGGCATTTTTGTCCCTGTTCATAGCCCTATATTTAAGGATAGGTGATGAATTTTTAGAATATGCCCCTGAGTTTATTTTAAAAAACATGGTGGTTTTTGCCCTGGTCAGCGCAGCTATCTTTCTTTGGATGCAAACCCATAAAGCAATTTGGCGCTATGTTTCCTTAGAGGACATGATTCCTTTGACCCTGGCCGCCGTTTTAGTAACAGTTATCTTTTTCCCCTTGATGCTTTTAATGGCCCAGCAAGAAGCCCTTCCAAGATCAGTACCCATTATTAATGCTCTTGTTTTAATTGCCCTTTTGGGGCTGCCGCGCTTTATTTACCGGAGCGTCCACGAGCAACATCTTTTGCAAAAACGTAAAGCAAACTCTGAGGCCGTCATTCCTGTTTTGTTGATTGGCAAGGGCGACTCAACGGAACTTTTTATTCGTGAAGTTTTGCATACCCCGCATTTACCTTATCACCCTTTGGCTCTAATCACTCTTGAGAAAGAGGGGATTGGCAGGCACATTCATAATGTTCCCATCATGGGCGATATTGAGGACTTAGATGACATTATTCAGTCTCTAACTGAAGAAGGAAAAACCCCAAAACAAATTATCATTACTGAGGCAGACCTTTTGAAAACGCAAAAACAGCTGGTTTCAAAAATAGCCGCAGCCCGTGGATTAACTCTGATGCACATGCTGCAACATTTTTCCATGGATGTAATTACAAATGAAGCTGAAGAGAGTTAAGTTTTTGACTTTGTTCCTTTATCTGTTTTCCTTTGTCCTTTCTCCCTTTGTAAGGGCTTTGACCCTTCATAGGGCCCGAAAGGGGCTTGAAGAAAAAGGCCGCATTAAAGAACGGTATGGCGCCGCCTCGCTTCCCCGTCCAAAGGGCCCCCTTGTTTGGATCCATGCCGCAAGTGTTGGTGAAACTGTTTCCCTTGTTCCCTTAATTAAATCTTACAAATCCCACTACCCAGATCATACGGTATTGCTGACAACCACAACAGTGACGGCTGCAATGATTGCAAAGCAGCGACTTTTGAATTTTTGTATTCACCAGTATGCCCCCTTTGACGTAGGTCCTTGGGTTGCCCGATTCCTAAAGCATTGGAAGCCTAGCCTTGTTATATTCGTCGAATCAGAACTTTGGCCCGGGATTGTTCAGCAAGTTCACAAAAAACGCATTCCCTTAATTTTGCTCAATGGCCGTCTGTCGGACCGAAGCTATCACCGCTGGTTAAGGGTCAGATTTTTAGCAAAACATGTCCTGTCCCCTTTTGCTTTATGTTTGGCCCAATCGAAGGATAATGCTGACCGGTTTAAACGTTTGGGGGCACCCAAAGTCCAGGTCATGGCAAATCTTAAATTTGCAGCAACCTCCCTGCCCCTTTCGACTAAAACACTTGAAGATTTGTCCGCCTTGTTTGGGGGCAGACCCCTTTGGGTTGCTGCCAGCACCCACCCAGGGGAAGAAGACATTGTTATAAACGTCCACAAGGCCCTTCAGCGCAAAATCCCTGATCTTTTGACGGTCCTGATTCCCCGTCACCCTGGGCGCGCTGAGAAAGTGGCCCAATTGTGCGAAGATCAAGGACTGTCTGTCAGACGACATAGTCACAGCGGCACTGGCAGACAATCAGACTTTGGAGTGTACCTGGTTGACACCATTGGTGAATTAGGCGTGTTTTTCTCTTTAAGCTCAGTGGTATTTGTGGGCGGCAGCTTTGTTCCAATTGGTGGACACAACCCCATTGAACCCAGTCTATTTGGGTGCGCTGTTTTATGGGGCCCCCATATGACCAACTTCAGGGATGTTGTCAGCATTTTAAAAGACGCCTGTTGCACCCTTGAAACACCTAAGGATCTTGAAAAAACTGTAAGAGATTTATTAGCAAACCCAGATAAGGCTAAAACTTTAGGGATGCGTGCCCTATCTATTGTCAAAAAACAGGCTGAAGACATCCAAACAATCGTTTCCACCTTGCGGTCCTTTTATGAATAAACGGCAAAACATAAGCATAACAATGCGCCTTGGCGTTGAATTCACCTCGGGAATTCTGGTTGGAACACTGATTGGCAGGGGAATTGATGTTTACTTTGGGACCCATCCCTGGGGCTTGGTGATTTTTATCATCCTTGGTATAATGGCAGGCAGCCTAAATATCTATCGTCTTTTAGTAAAAGATTTCAAGGAACTGAAATAGCCGTGGCTAATATTGATCCCTTATATCAATTTAAAATCAAAACCTTGGTGCCCATTCATCTTGGGGGCGTTGATCTTTCTTTTACAAATGCGTCCTTGTTCATGCTTGTTACAACAGCTGTTATTTGTCTTTTGACCCACTTTTCAACCCGAAAAAGGTGCCTTATTCCGGGTCGCTTCCAGGTTGGCGCTGAATCCTTTTTCCATTTTATCGCCGATATGATCAAAGACTACGTTGGCGCAGAAGGCGTGCGATTTTTCCCCTATATTCTATCCCTTTTCCTTTTTGTCCTTTTTGGAAATTTGGTGGGATTGATCCCCTATACGTTTACCTTTACAAGCCACATTATTGTCACTTTTGCCCTAGCATCCTTCGTTTTGGTGGGTGTGACGGTTGCTGGGTTTTCCAAGCACGGAGCAGGGTTCTTCAAGGTATTTTTTCCATCCGGCATTCCCCTTTACGTAGCGCCGCTTTTGGTGCCCGTTGAAATTATTTCCTACCTTTCAAGATCAATCAGCTTGTCCGTCAGGTTATTTGCGAATATGGTTGCTGGGCATGTGATGCTAAAAATCTTTGCCTATTTTGCCGTTCTGTTGGCGGGAAGTGCTTTTCTTCCAGCAGCCATTCTGCCAACTGCCCTGAACGTGGCAATCATAGGCTTTGAATTCTTAGTAGCCATTTTACAAGCATACGTTTTTGCAATATTAACGTGTATTTATCTGAATGATGCTTTAAACTTACACTGATTTTTAAAGAAGGAGTTGTGTTATGGAAATAGGTGCAGCCAAAATGATCGGGGCTGGTATAGCAACGTTTGCACTGCTTGGTGTGGGCCTTGCGCTTGGAAATATTTTTTCAACGTTAATCTCTTCGATTGCTAGAAACCCATCAGCCAAGAATGATTTATTCCCCATTGGGCTTCTGGGGTTTGCTTTGACGGAATCCATTGCCCTGTTGGCCTTTATCGTTGCCATGTTGATTCTTTTCTCTAACTAAGGTCTTTGTGGATGCCCCAATTTGATCCCTCAACCTTTTCCTCCCAGCTTTTTTGGCTATTGATTTGTTTTGGTATCCTGATTGGGGCCTTTGTTTTTATATTCGTTCCCAGGATCAACAGCCTATTAGAAGACAGGTCAAAAAAGGTCCGTCATGACCTTGAACGCACCAGCCAGGTGAATGATCAGATTCGGGATCTTTTAAAAACCAGGCAAGAGAGGATTTCTTTGGCTGAGAAAAGGGCTAAGGACATTATTCAAAAAACCCTTGATGACATGGAAAAAAAGAAAACCCAGCAAATTCAAAAGGCTGAGGCAAAACTGAACGCAACTATTCAGGCCATGCAAACTTCGATCGAGGAAGAACGGCAATCTTTTGAAGCTTCGTTAAAGCCTCTTGTCGTTGACTGTGCTCGTCAACTACTGTCCAAGTTTCTTGGTGACTTGGAAAGCGCCCCTTTGAAAGCAAAACAGAAAAAGGTCCCCTAAAATGCTTAAAGACCCCAATTTTCATGTGGTTATCAGTTTTCTGGCCTTTGCTGGGGTTGTGTACCTATATGGATATCGGCGAATTGCCGAATTCCTAGATTCCAGAATTCAGGTTATTACCCAAAGCCTTCAAGATTCAAAAACAGCAAAGAATTTTGCGCTGGCCCAGTTGACTGAGGAAACCAAGGCTTTAATTCAAGTCGAGGAAGAAGAAAAAGCAATCATAGAAAGCGCCCAAAAGCGTTCTGAAATCCTTATTAGCAATATTGGGCAAGAAATTGAGGACATTATCAGTGCCCGGCAAAAAGAGGCAGGTCTTTTGATGCAAAGGATGAGAAACGCATTTGAATATGAACTAAAGGATCAAATTGCCGACCACATTACGCAAACTCTGATTGCCTGGATACGTGAGAATTCTTCAGAAACAATTCAAAAACAGGCCACTCTGCAGGCTATTGGCATGCTAAGCCAGCTTAAGGTTTCATAATACTCATGAGCCCCGTACAAACAGAGATTGAAAAACGGATTCAGACAAGACTGTCACCCACTTTCTTTGAGGTCAAAAACGAATCAGCAAATCATAAAGGCCACTTAAACGGCCCCGCCAATGATGCAGCCGAAACCCATTTTCATGTAAAAATTGTGTCCCCACGATTTCACGGTTTGTCCAGAATTGACCGCCACAGGCTGGTTCATAACTTTTTGGACGACCTTTTAAAAACCCACATACACGCTTTGTCTTTGGTTTTACTTGATGAGGGGGAATGAGAAAGTTACCTCTCTCCCCCCTCGCCCTCTGGCTCCTCTCAACTGGTCTTTTGATTTGGGGGATGATTGTTCTTGGTGGGGTGACACGGTTGACCCATTCGGGTCTATCGATTGTGGAATGGAAACCCATCACGGGCGTTCTACCACCCTTAACGGACCTAGATTGGCAAGCGGCCTTTGCTGACTATCAGCAGTATCCTGAATACAAACTGGTCAACAGGGGCATGTCCCTAGGGGACTTTCAATTTATTTATTTGATGGAATACACTCACCGACTTTTGGGGCGGTTGATAGGACTGGTTTTCATAATTCCCTTAATTATTTTTTGGATGCGGGGGCGTCTTTCCCCCTTTTTGAAAAAACGAAGCATGGTTATCCTCAGCCTTGGTCTTGCCCAGGGAATCATGGGTTGGTACATGGTCAAAAGCGGCCTTGTAAAGGACCCAGTGGTCAGCCCCTACCGTCTGACGGCGCACCTGGCGCTGGCCTTTTTGATTTTGGGATTGATTTTGTGGACCTTGTTTGATTTACAAGACCGGCCCCGAAAAACACCCTCCCCTTTTATCCTTTTAACCTTTGGACTTCAAATACTTACCATCCTTTACGGGGGACTTGTTGCTGGCCTAAAGGCAGGACTTATTTACAATACCTTTCCTTTGATGGGTGGAAAGGTGTTCCCAGCCGAAGCAATGTTCTACAGCCCCCTATGGATCAACTTTTTTAAAAACCCAGCGTTGGTCCAATGGTGTCACCGACTTTTGGCTGTTTCATCCCTTATCGCGGTTTGGATATGCTATTGTCGCTTTGAAAAATCTAGACTGACTCTTTTATGGGCATTAGCCCTTAGTCTTCAGGTAATTTTTGGTATATTAACCCTTTTTTACTGCGTTCCCATTAGCCTTGGTGTCCTTCATCAAGGGTGGGGGGCGGTTGTTTTTGGGCTGGGCTGCGTTTCAATCTTCTGGAATAATTTTCAAAATGTGTGTAGACTTAAATCTTGAAAAAAGCGAGTACTTTGCTGCATACTGCCAAACATTGAAATTAGGTTTATAACTTAGATGGTGAAAACATGTTAAGTCATTGGTTTCAAAAGGATTATTCCCATTATGGTCGATTTAGTAACTTTCAGAAAACAAATTTGATCACAACCAATAATCACCTTCGAAGAAGAAAGCCTTTATCACCATGAATCGTCTAGCAAAAATTTTAATAAGCCTTATCGTTATTGCCGCCGCCGCTTTATCCGCAAAGTATCTTTTCAACAAACACGACCAGATCCCAACCCTTATCAGTCTGCCTGTTATTGGCATCACCCAGATTATAGAACATCCTTCCCTTGACGGGGAACGTGAAGGTGTCATTGATACACTTGCAAAGGCTGGCTACATCGATGGCCAAACTGTCAAAATCGTGTACCAAAACGCTCAAGGGAATCTTGGAACGGCAACCCAAATTATTAATCAGATTATAGGTCAGAATCCAAAGGTGATCTTGGCTATTTCGACGCCTTCGGCTCAGGCTGCTCTGGCGCCCTGCCTTGCACATAACATTCCCCTTGTTTTCAGCGCTGTCACAGACCCGGTTGAGGCTAAGCTGATCAAGGACCTGGTCAAACGGCCTGAGGCAGTGACAGGGGTCAGTGACCATCTTCCAATTGAATCACAGTTGAACCTTGTCCAAGGCTTTGTCCCAGGCCTTAAAACCCTTGGAATTATCTATAATGCAGGGGAAATCAATTCCGTCAAAATGGTTAAAGTCCTTCAAGAAGAGTCAGCCAAGCACAACATTCAAATCGTGGAAGCTGTCGCGGGCAAAACCAGTGATGTTGCAACAGCTATGAATAGTTTGATTGGAAAAGTCCAAGCGGTTTATATTCCAAACGACAACACGGCCGTCGCCGCTATGAGCAGCATTGTGCAAATCGCTGAAAAATATAAATTGCCTGTCTTCGCTGGAGATACAGGATCGGTTGCAGCGGGTGCTGTTGCAACGCAAGGCTATGACCGATTCTTTCTTGGGAAGAAAGCGGGCGAGATTATCCTTGAAATTCTAAATGGCACGCCCGCTGGTGATATTCCCATCGCAACCAATCATCCCCTTTCCTTGACAGTCAATAAGGATTCCCTTGAGAAGATGGGCACCGCAATTCCGCCGGAACTGTTGAAATCAGCAACAGTTATTGAGGATTAAACCATGAATTGGATTCAATTTACAGGTGCCGTTGAGATTGGCCTTATTTACAGTTTGGTTGCCCTTGGGATGTATTTGTCTTTTCGCACCCTTCAGTTCCCAGATCTAACTGTTGACGGAAGCTTTCCCTTGGGGGCCGCTGTTTGCGCATCCCTTATTACAATGGGCGTTCATCCAGGACTTGCGACCCTTGCTGCCCTTTTAGCAGGGGCATGTGCCGGCTGGGTGACGGCTTTATTATCAACCCACCTTAGAATGCTGAATCTTTTGGCGGGCATCTTGACGATGACAGCCCTTTATTCCCTGAACCTTCGTATTATGGGTCGCCCAAACATTGCCCTTTTGGGTGAGAAAACCATTTTGACCGAATGGTTTTCAGGAACAACGTGTTTCATTTCATCGCACTTTGTCCCCCTTTTACTGACAACCGTCCTATTCGGGGCCCTATTATATTATTTCTTAAATACGCGCCTTGGACTTGCCGTCAGGGCAACAGGCAGCAATCCCCGTATGGGAAGGGCGCAAGGTATTGATGATCACAAAATGATTTGGCTTGGCCTTAGTGTGTCAAATGCCCTTGTGGCTTTGGCGGGAGCTTTGTTCGCCCAGGTTCATGGATTCGCTGACGTAACGATGGGGGTTGGTACCATTATTATAGGCTTGGCCGCAGTCATTATTGGCGAGGCTTTGCTGCCCACCCGAACAATTTTATCGGCACTTTTGGCCTGTGTGTTCGGCGCTATTCTTTACAGATTGGTCATCGCATCTGCCCTGAATGTTGGGGAATTTGGCCTGCAAGCCTCTGATTTAAATTTGGTAACAGCTGTCCTTGTTGCCCTTGCTATGTTTTTGCCGTCCTTAAAACAACGCGTCAAAGCGTTTTCTTAAAAACACAAGAGACTGAAAAATGATTCGCTTAAAGAATATTCATGTGACTTTCGCCCCCGGCACCGTGATGGAAAAGAAAAGCCTGCAAGGGATTGATCTTAGCATCAGCGAAGGGGAATTTGTCACGGTCATCGGCAGTAATGGGGCTGGGAAATCTACCCTTTTGAATTCAATTGCAGGGGAAGTCTTGCCAACGCTTGGGTCCATTGAAATTGATGAAGACAAGGTCACAAAGCTTCCTGGGTATGCACGGGCTGGTTCCGTTGCCCGAATTTTTCAAGACCCTTTGGATGGCAGCTGCGGGGATTTAACAATTGCTGAAAACCTGGCCCTGGCCCAAAGACGCGGCCAAAGGCGCGGGCTGTCGTGGGCGTTGTCACGTTCCCTAAAGCAAGACTTTGCGGAAACATTAAAGCGATTGAATTTGGGTCTTCAGGACCGCCTAGACACATCTATGTCCCTTTTGTCTGGGGGACAAAGGCAAGCTGTTAGTCTGCTCATGGCAACTTTAAGTCCCTTAAAAATTCTTTTGCTGGACGAACACACATCTGCCCTCGATCCCAAAACGGCGACTTCTGTTATGGAATTGACACAAACCATCATTAAGGAAAAGAAGCTAACCACCTTGATGGTCACACATAGTTTACAACAGGCTTTGCGTTATGGAACAAGGACCATCATGCTGCACGAAGGTAAAATCATATACGACGTCAGGGGTGAAGAACGGTCCAAATTAACCCCCCAAGACCTTCTAAAGCAATTTGGCACATCCGTTGATGATGACAGCTTGCTGCTTCAAAGATAGCGCACCACGTAAACCTCTCTTTTCAGGGCGCAAAGATTAGGACCTTCTGCTATACTAGGGTCAAGGTCAAACAAGATTTAGTGATGCTCAATGAACCTGAAGCTGTCTGTTTTTCTGGATCGCCACGTCCCTTCGGTCCTGGCGATGACGCGAGAGTGTCGTCATTGCGAGCGAAGCGCGGCAATCCAGAATTTTTCATTCACGATGAGTAGATATTTTGACCTTTTTTAAAAGAACCCTGATCGGCCTATTCTATTGCCTTGGCTTCCTATTGCTAGCCCTTCAAGTGCCTTTTGTAAAAAAGGTAGTCCTTGAAAAGACGATTGAATACGTCCTTGACGAACCCCATCATTCTGTCCTTGTCGAAGGGGCCAGGGGCTTTTTCCCATTCTCTTTAACAGTTTCTAAATGTTCCATCAAAGATGAAGCTGGACCATGGCTGGTCTTAGACAACATAGATATTTCATTAAGACCCTTCCCCCTTAAGATCATTTTTTTTAACACTGAGTCCCTGACATTCAATCATGTTCCAAAACTTGAAACACCAACCGTTATTCCTCTCGCAGCCTTATTGAGTCAAACGATTGTTCAGTCACTTAAAATTGATCGGATTTTAATAGACCCCCAGGTCCTTGGACAAGAATACCAAGCAAGTCTGCAGCTGCGGCCAACGTCAGAGGGCGGGCAAGACCTTGAATTGACAAGTTCAGTGGCTGGAAAAATCTCGACAACGTTTAGGTCCGCAGTAAAAAATTATAAAGATGGTGTATCGGTCTATTTCAAGGGAAGTGATGCCCATGGTGGACTTTTTTCAGCTCTTTTAAGTCAAAAGACGTCTATTCCGCAAGGGGAAATATCTCTTGAAGGGAACTTTAAAACCCAGTCTCTAAGGATGAATGCAGATTCTAATTTTGATCTTCGTTTTAACCATACGCAGTTTGGAGGGGCCCAAATTCAAGCGGATCAAAAAATAGGGATCGCGACCGTAAAAGCAACCGTATCGCTTTTAAATCAAAGCCCCTATACCCTGGATGCAACGATTGACAATACCACAGGGAACGCATTTACAGTAACCTTCTTCAAGCTTTTCCAAGAAGAAAAAGGAAGCCTCCAAGGGGACATGTTGGTTACACCAAAAGCTTTGTCTGGTAACCTTAACGTCAAAGCCAATATGTCTATTTCCACTGGGGACAAAGAAGACCTGTTGGCTAGTTTTTCAGCGCACGTTGACGTAAACCTGTCACAAAAGGTTTTGAAATGCCGGGGATCAACGACGCACCTGCCTGCTTTGTCACCCTCGATGAAAGATGTTTTGGGGGAAACTTTAGAATGGTCAACGACTGTTGACTACCACACCCCTGAAACAGTTATCTTTGAGAAAATTACCCTTTCAACAAATAAAGGACATCACCTGGGTGGTGACATACAAATACTTCCCACAGAATTAAAGGGGAAACTGACCACATCCCTTTCAGCCCAGGCTGCGCTTCAGGGGAAACAGGATCCTATTTTGATAGAAACAACCCTTTCTGGCCCCCTATCAGCATGGTTGGTCAGTTTGAAAGCTGAGGGTTCAGGCAATAGAATCAATGCCAAAATGCATTATTACCCAAAAACCAGCACCTTCGATCTTAACATGGTGGGTGACCTTGCAAAATTAGGATTCTCTGATGACCTCTCTTCCCCCCTCCATTTTGAAGCAAAACTGGACCAAAGCCTTTCTGGTCAAATTACAGGGCTGATTAAGGATTTAAAACTAGGAGATCTTTATTTTTCGGCAGCAAATCTATCGATTGACCTAAATCAAGGCAAAGGAACTTATGACCTTAAGGCAACAGGCAGAAAACGTTTAAAAAACAACAAACCCCCACTCCAAGTTTTATCATCGAAGGGGGATCTTGATTTTTCCAAACAAACGCTTCTTGTAAAGGACCTTAAGTTTACCCCGGACAATCACAAGATTGAGCTGCAACAACCGTGCGGATTTGATTTCAGGGAACGGAAAGCAGACCCATTGTCGTTGACCTTGGATAAAGGGAAACTGAAAACGTCTGCATTAAATCTTTCCGCCCCTTGGAAAGGACATATTGTATTAGAAGCTATTCCCCTTTCCCTTACTCACCTATTGGATAATAAAAATTCCCTTCACGGGCTTTTATCAGGAGAAGTTAACCTAAACGGCGACCAGTCCTTTCCGCACCTAGTTGGTAAAATGGATATTGAAGGCCTTTCGCACAGCTCTGAGGAGAAGGAATTCAAAACAAATGTTCAAACAACCTTTGATTGGGGACCGGAGGTTTTGAAATGGACACTAAGATGTCAGGGGGGGGCAAGCTTGACTCTATCATCAGATGGAAAGATCACGGTTCAGAATGGATATATTCAGCCCACCAGCGTCATTCAATCTACCATTGAAGGCGATTCTTATTTAGGTGCCCTCGCAGCCTTTTTAGCAGATGAAGATCGCATAAATGGCCTTTTAAAAACAAACTTAAAGGTTAGTGGAACTGCCGAAAAGCCGCATCTAGATGGAACTCTTACCATCAATAATGGCCTTTACGAGATTGGTGAGTTTGGAACCCTAATCCGCGATATTGAACTAACCGCCGAGACTAAGGGTTCAGACCTTTGCATCACGTCCCTTACCGCCAATGATGGAAACAGTCATTCCAAAGAAAAAGGAGTATTAACGGGTTCCGGAAAAGTTCGCTTTACGTCCCTTTTGTCGCCACACATAGATATTGAGTTAATTCTGCACCATTTTAAAATTGCCCAAAGCGATAGCTTTGTAAGCACAGCCTCTGGAGACCTTTTCTTAAAAGGCGAAGGTGCCAAAGCCAAAGTTACTGGTGATGTCACCCTTGATTCTGCTGATCTTTTCCTAGAAGAAGTTGCAACCAAAGACCCGCCAACCATTCATATGACCAATCAGTCTCTGCAGGTGGGTCCCAAAGACAAGGATTCTACCCCTGTTAATGTCTTGCCCATCGATCTAAAACTAACGACAGATACATTTAACATCATTGGATTTGGCCTGGAAAGTCATTGGCGTGGGAATATGACTGTTGTTGGAAGCCTTTTGGACAGCCAGCTGCTTGGGGAAATTAGAATTGAAAAAGGGAAATTGGACATATTTGGAAAAGCCTTAAAAATTTCTGAAGGGCGCATTATTTACGATACCATCCAAAGAAATGAACCTCTTCTATTTATGAAAGCTTCCAGAGCAGCAGATAGCGAAACAACCATAACCCTTGTCATTGAAGGGCGGGCAGAGGATCCCCATTTTACCTTCACCTCGGATCCACCTTATACCGAGGAAGAAATCTTATCTCGTCTGTTGTTTGGAAAAGAACTTGGAAAAATTTCGGTTGGACAAAGCCTGCAACTTGCAAGTGCTGCGGCGACTATGAATGGCCAAAAAGGGTTGAATATTACGGACAAAATTCGTTCATCCTTTGGCCTTGACACTCTAGAGCTGAAAGATAACAAATCATCAGATGATTACGGAAGCTCGGGCGGTCAGGCATTAAGCATTGGAAAAGAATTGAATGAGAATGTCAAAATTTCAATCGATCAGGGCGTCAGCACAGGAAGCAGCAAAGCAACCGTTGAAGTTGGCGTTGCGAACAACGTAAACGTAAGTGCTGACGTTGGCGGTGACAAAAGCTCAGGCATTGGCCTCAGTTGGGTTAAACGTTACTAAGTATTTATAATTATAGAAAATATTATATTATATACCCTCAAATATTAATAATTTATTAATAAAAATCTGAGATGCTGGTAAATGGGGGGAGAACCCCCAATAAACTTAGAAGCATACGAATGACGCTTTTTTAAGAAAACTATTTCTCTTTCAGACTTACATAAGCATTCAGAAAAGTTCTGCTTTTCTTGAATAAAGCGTTTCGATGCCCTTTTTAAACAAGGGAGTTAAGAAATGAAAATTACAATTCTAAAAATTAAAAAGATTCTTCTGCTCTGCGGACTAACTTTGTTAATGGGACAAGCTTTTTCAGCAACCGGAAATGATGATAATCCGCCCATGACACCCAGAACACAGGCGAGATTTGAAGCCTATCCAAAGTTTATCCATGACGTTGGTGAACTTGGCATTTTTAACGGTTTTATTAAAAATAAGGTCGAAAGATTTATAAAAACATACTTTCCACAAGGAATTGATGCAAAAGGGCTTGGCGAACTTCAAGAAAGATTAAGCAATCCTGAGAATAAATTTTCACGCTCTGTCAAAGAATCAGTTCAAAGTATTTTAGATGCTTATCATCAAAAGATTACGAGAACTTCAGAAAAAGAAAGTTCATCCAGTGTTAAAACAGCAAGGACAAGAAAGATTGGAATGTCTGAGGGTGAAAAAGTCTTTAAACTTTCTCCCCCTCCTCTTCATCGAATGAAACATTCTAAAGCCCTAGAAAGATCAGAAGTGGTCTCAGAACCTCCTTTAGCGACTATTCCTGAGCTTATAGAGTTTTTAAACCAAAGCATCATCGGGCAAGAAGACGCTGTTGCATCTTTGGTGACAGGTATTCACCGCCATGAGACACGTCTAAAGGTTAATGAAAAACTAGGACAAGAAGGAAAGCATGAAAGAGTTCTTAAACAAAACATTCTTATATGCGGGCCAACAGGGTGCGGGAAAACAGCATCTGTCACAACCATTGCCAAAAAATTAGGTAGGATCTTCCATGTGGCTGACTCTAGCGGATTCACAAGAACAGGGTATAAGGGTGACAGTGTGTCCTCTGTGATTGTTGGGTTAATCAACGAAGCAGACCAAAAGACGAAGGGCTTATCTTTTGACACAGCTTTTGAACGCATGAAAAAAGTTAGCGAACTTGCGCAAAACGGAATTGTATTTTTGGATGAGATTGACAAAATTGCTTGCAAATCCACAGGCGAGCGGGATATCGCAGGCGCTGATGTTCAGGCTGAATTGTTAAAACTGATGGAAGGAAAAGAAGTCGCTTTGAAAGTTGACGGTGTTGACTACAAAATTGATACAACGAATATTCTCTTTATTGGAGGGGGCGCTTTTTCTGGAGTAAAACCTGATAATGGCTCCTTCCCGGCAGAAGACGATTTTGTCAGCGCAGGATTCAAGCCTGAGCTTTTGGGGCGTTTTGGCCGAAAAGTTTTCTTTGAGGGAATGAACCCAGAGAAATTCCTTAAGATTCTTGAGTCAGAAGAAGCTTCGCCAATCAAGCAAAACCTTTTGCTTTTAGAAATGGGGTATAATTTTAGTGTAAATTTCGACGATGAAGCTATGCTACACATTGCCGAGCAGGCCCACATTATGCAAACAGGCGTTCGGGGCCTTCAAACCCTTGTCGGCGAAGCAATTGATCCCCTTATCAAAAAAAGTCACGAACATCAGGGTAAAAAAGTTTTGATCAATAAAGTCTTTCTGGAAAAGAACCTTCGAAAGATTGAACCTAAAAAGCCAAAGATCGTTGAAACGACAGAAGAAGACCCTTTCGATAGACACATGCGACTGCACCCAAATGGATATGAGGGCATGTATGTCTAATGCAGATAGCAGCAGAGCATCAAATATGCTCTGCTACTTTACCTACACAACCAAAAGATGTCGTGCTAGGGTCTTTTTATGAATGAGTTCATATGAAATGAGACTCAGGCGGCCTCGTTTGATAAGGTTTTATTAATATACTGGAAAGGGGTGAGTCCATTCAAGTTGGCATGGGGTCTGTAACAGGGTCACCTCATGAAAATTTTTGAGAGAGAGTTGAGGCGAGCAAGGCGTCATCCCACCCTGCCATCATACGGAGAGCTCTAATGGATTGTCGAGGGGTTTGCTTTTTTTGCATTTGC
>Ga0007854_10000576_pt1 | contig 23642 bp, 23 predicted proteins | sample CryBogCBH12Aug08_FD_60382 | JGI IMG/M metagenome (GOLD analysis project Ga0007854, IMG submission 60382) | Freshwater microbial communities from Crystal Bog, Wisconsin, USA - CBH12Aug08 | ecosystem: Environmental > Aquatic > Freshwater > Lake | place: Crystal Bog, Wisconsin, USA | collected... | reverse complement strand
AGTGTTTCACGTGAAACATCTGGTCCAGATGACTCGCGGATAGACGGTTCATGCGTAATGCCAGCGGATGATCTCCAGTCCACGTCACCAGGGGTTCAGACGGCGAATCAATTTGGCAGGGAGTATCGAAAACCTTCCCCCTAGTGATGTAGCGAGAGGACAACCCTCGGCAATCGAGATCATTCGCCACCTATTTCACTTTCGAGACGTAGCTGGTCGAGGTCGGGAACACTGGGCCCGACAATGTTTCACGTGAAACACTGGGACCGGCACGACGGGCCGGCGGTGACGGCAGTGGCACTCTCCGAGAATGGTCAAGAAGCCGGTCCGGGGCCGCACTGGAGCAGGTGCTCGCCGAAGTAGGTTCTCCCTGGTCCGCAGTCACGAAGTTTCACGTGAAACAGCCAATGCGATGACTTCTAGCGGGAACCAGTCAGACACCGGCATTCTTTGGGGGTAGGGCGGTTGTTTCACGTGAAACACCCACCTGGCTGCCCATTTGGCTCTCCGAGAACAATCAGCCCCGTGCCGCTCACGAGGAGTAGTGTTGGTCACGGATGTTTCACGTGAAACACCCGAACTTGACGACAATTCCTCAACAGGGTTGAATATCCTTGGAATGTCCAACGGTGGGACGAAGCAAGCGGGGAAGAGGCATATGGCGGACGCCACAAAAATGACGATTTTTGCTGTGGCCAATCAAAAAGGGGGAGTGGGGAAGACCACCACGACCACCTCTTTGGGCGCGGCACTCGCTGAGGCTGGAAAGCGTGTCCTCATCGTGGATCTCGACCCTCAGGGCAATGCGACGACGGGACTCGGCGTTGACGGGAGGCGTTTCGAGAAGTCCGTCTACGACGTCCTCTTGAACGATGTGCCGATGGTGGACATCGTTGAGCCCACTGGATTCAACAACCTCTTCGTGGCGCCCGCCACGCTGGATCTCGCCGGGGTGGAGCAGGAGCTGACTGCCGTCATCTCCCGGGAGTTGCGCTTGAAGCGTGCACTCGCCTCCGTGGAGGGCGACTTCGACTACGTCTTCATTGACTGCCCACCCTCGCTCGGACTGATCACCATCAACGCCTTCGCGGCGGCCACCGATATCATGGTGCCCGTCCAAACCGAGTTCTACGCCCTCGAGGGCCTGACGCAGTTGCGGGCCATCATTGACCTGGTACAGAAGAACTTGAATCCAGATCTCAAGATCACCAAAGTCGTCCTCACGATGTACGACGCCCGCAATACGCTGTCGCAAGACGTGGCCATCGAGGTGCGTCGGCACTTCGCCGAGGAGCTCTGTCGGACCAAGATTCCCCGGACCGTTCGACTGGCGGAGGCGCCGTCCTTCGGTCAGCCCATCACGGTGTTCGATCCCCAATCCAAGGGCGCCAAGGCGTACCGCCAGTTAGCAGAGGAGATCATGAATGGCTAGGAAGCCCGGACTCGGCAAGGGCCTCGGTGCCCTCATTCCCGAAGGACAGGAGACTGTCGAAGAGGTCGAGGTGGTCCCGTCCCAAGGACCATTGCGCCAAATCCCCATCGCGGCGATCAGCCCCAACCAGTTTCAACCTCGCAAGTCCTTCAATGACGAGAGCCTCCAGGCGCTCGCCTCCTCGGTCCGAGAGCTGGGTGTCCTCCAGCCCATCATCGTGCGCCCGCTCGAGGGTGAGCCCGGCCGCTACGAACTGATCGCCGGTGAGCGGCGTTGGCGCGCGGCGGGGATCGCGGGTCTCGAGACCGTACCCGTCTTGGTGCAGGACTCGGTCAACGACCGACTCTCCCTGGAGCAGGCCGTCGTCGAGAATCTTCACCGAGTCGACCTCCACCCCCTCGAAGAAGCGGCGGCCTATCAGCAACTGATCGATGAGTTCGACCTGACCCATGAACAGGTCGCCCAACGCGTCGGCAAGAGCCGAGCCAATATCACCAACACCCTGCGCCTTCTTCAACTCGGCGAAGCCGCTCAATCCGCTCTCGCCCAGTCGCAGATCACCGCTGGACACGCCAGGTCCCTCCTCGCGATCAGCGATCCCGAAGCCCAGGCGACGATGCTGGCCCGCGTCATCAAGAACGAGCTCTCCGTGAGGGCCACCGAAGAGGCGGTGAAGGCATTCCTTGAACCCAAGGTTGTGGACGCCACGTCCACAAGTGTGCCCGACATCGCCGGCCGCCCGCCGAGGCTTCGTCCCGTCCCCGACGCCAGTGTGGCGGAACTCGAGCAATTGCTGGAGGATTACCTCAACACACGAGTGCACGTCGACCTGAAGGGCCGAAACGGCCGCATCATCATCGACTTCGCGGACCTTGACGACCTGGAACGGATCTACATCACCATCTCACAGGTGAAGTAACCCTCAACCTTCAAGATAACCCTCTTCTTGAAGTTATCCCCAAGTTGTGGACGAACCTGTGGGTTTCTTACATTCGTAGGCCGAATCTGACCCTAAATGTAGGGAAAACACCCGATTCGACCAAGAATGAAGACCGTTAGCTGTGGAAAAAGTCCCTAATTGACTGGGAAATTGCTCGAACCAGCTGCTCGGCCTCGTGGGTGGCCAGATTCCCGTGTTCCACGTGGAGCGTGGTCATCTGCGTCTCGCGAAGGATCGGCAGTGCCATACCCGTCACTTCGATCCGCAGGGCGACGTCATCTCGGGACACGGCGTTGGCCACGGCACTGGCTAGCTGCTCGCCACGGCGCGAATATGAGCGATAGCTCGACCAGTAATGGAGGTGGATCCCCTCCCAGTCGGTCTGTTCGGTGAGCGAGATCACTCCGAGGGCGTGCACGGAGTTGGCGTAGGCGGCGACGCGTTCGACCTCCCAGTGGTCGCGCTCGGGCTCGTAGTCGCCGCGGGGCAGGAGGGCGGCGAGCGCGGGTGCCATGGGGCTGGGTCCCCAGACCACGATGGGACCGTATTGGGGCTGGTCGAAGCCCGCCTCGTCGCGCGCGTCACTGACCAGGGTGCGCGACGTCATGGGCGAGAAACGTCGAAGCTCGGTGAGCGTCCGCTGGGTCAGGGTCCCGTTCGTCTCCAGTCCGCAATTGCGTTGGAAGTCGCTGAGGGCCCGGTCGAGCAGGGGGCCGAAGACGCCGTCGACACGGCCCGGATCGAAGCCGAGCTGGGAGAGCCGTACCTGCAATTCGGCGACGTCGTCTCCTCGTAAATAGGGACTCACCAGGTAGAGAAGGCGGTCGCCGAGTCGCCAGCCCGCTTCGAGCAGTCGCGCCCAGGTGACGTCGTCGACGACGCCGGTGATGGCGAGCCCCCGTGAACGTTGAAAGGCCTCGACCGACGATTGGGTGGATTCAGAGAAGGTCTCCCCGAGGTTGTCGACCGGCACGAAGCCGAGCGAGGTCAGGCGCTCGTGAAGTTCGCGGACCTGGCGGCCCGTCGCGCCCAGAGAGAGTGAGGTGGTGCTCAGAACTACTTACAGGTTCGCGGTGATCTCTTGTAGCAGCGCACCCTTGGGCTTGGCGCCGACCAGACGGGCGACCACCTCTCCGTCCTTGAACAGCAGCAAGGTCGGAATGCTCATCACCGAGTACTTGGTCGCGGTGGCCACGTTGGAGTCGACATCGAGCTTGCCGATGGCGAACTTCTCGGCCTGCTCGTCGGCCAGTTCCTCGAGGATCGGGGCGATCATCTTGCACGGGCCGCACCATTCGGCCCAGAAGTCCACCAGTAGGGGCTTGTCCGAGGAACGGACGACCTCATCGAAAGTGGCGTCGGTCAGGGTCGTGATCTTGTCGCTCATGGCTTCCTCCCACAATGTCGCTCGACAATCGCAGCGCAGGAACCACCTTAGCGAGTGGGCGTTAGAGACCCTGCGCTTCGAGCCAGCGTTCGGCGTCGATGGCCGCCACGCAGCCTGAGCCCGCCGAGGTGATGGCTTGGCGATAGACGTGGTCCTGGACGTCACCCGCGGCGAAGAGTCCTTCGACCGAGGTGAAGGAGCCGAGGCCGGTGCGGACGTAGCCGTTCTCTTCGAGCTCGACGCTGCCCGCGACCAGCGTGGTGTTGGGAATGTGTCCGATGGCGACGAAGACCCCCGTTACGGCCAGGGTCCGTTCCTCGCCGCTCACCGTGTCGCGCAGGCGAAGCCCGTTGACGCGGTCCTCACCGAGGACCTCAAGAACCTGAGAGTTCCACGCGAAGGTGATCTTCTCGTTGGCGAAGGCCCGCTCCTGCATGATCTTGGACGCGCGAAGGGCGTCGCGCCGGTGCACGACGGTGACCGAGGAGGCGAAACGGGTGAGGAAGAGGGCCTCCTCCAGGGCCGAGTCGCCGCCGCCGACCACGGCGATGTCGTGACCGCGGAAGAAGAAACCGTCACAGGTGGCGCAGGTCGAGAGTCCGTGGCTGAGGAGTCGCTCCTCGCCGGGCACGCCCATCATCAAGGAACGGGCACCGGTCGCCAGGATGACCGCGTCGGCGGTGACGCTCGGTTCCTCGTCGTCAGTCAACCACGCGCGAAAGGGCCGGGAGGTGACGTCGAGTCGCTGAACCTTGGAGACCCGCAACTCGGCTCCGAATCGAGCGGCCTGCTCGCGCATCCGCGCCATGAGCTCGGGTCCGGTCAGGGCCTCGGGAAAACCCGGGAAGTTCTCAATGTCGGTGGTCAACATGAGTTGGCCACCGGGTTGATCGGTGGTGGACGACGGCTCTCCCTCGATGACCAGCGGGGAGAGTTGGGCGCGCGCGGTGTAGATGGCGGCGGTCAACCCCGCGGGACCGGAGCCGACGATGAGGACGCGAGTGTGGGTCATGACTTCCTTGCGGTGAGCGGGCGGCGCTTGCGCCAGATGACGAGCCCCAGCGTGATGAAGATGGCTCCGACCACGAGATAGGTGATCCACACGTGATGCGCGAAGAAGTAGATGGTGGAGAAGCGCACCAGGGCGATGACCAGGGCGGCGATGACCACCACGCCCACGAGGAGGAGGATGAAGCCGTAGGCGATGAAGCGTCCGGCGAGCAGGATGGGACGCAACACGCGGTCGTGCAAGGCGTCCATGAAGCGGTCGAGATACGAGAACAGCGTGTCGACGACGTCGGGATTGGGCCGGTCAGTTCCTTCGCTCACGTCTAAAACTTAGTGGTGATTGGGGGGACATGCCTCGAGCCAGGTCAATCCGATGAGCCCCGGGCCGCCGTGCGTGCCCACCGTGGGTCCCATATCGGCCACGAGGAGCGGGAACTCGGGCTCGAGCCCCGCGACGAGGGACCGCAGCGTCTCGACGTAGGGGGACTGGGCGTGGATGAGCGACAGGCGCCGCAGGGGTGCGTGCGAGGCGGCGGTGGCGGCGATGGTCCCCATCGCCCTCGCGGCGGTGCGTTGGCGGCCGGCCTCGGCGACGATGCCGTCGCGCAGGGCCAACAAGGGCTTGATCGAGAGGACCTGACCGATCAATGCGCGCGCTCCGCCGACTCGTCCGCCCTTGATGAGGTGGTCGAGGGTGTCGAGCATGGCGATCACCCCCACCCGCGAGCGGGCGTCGAGGGCGTGGGCTTCGAGTTGGTCCAGGCTCGCGCCCGCCGCCGCCAGTTCGGCCACGTCGATGGCCAAGAGGCCCTGGGCCATGGAGACCGCCTCGGTGTCGACGACGCGGACGTCGATGGAGCCCGCCATCGCGTCGCGCGCGACGCAGGCGGACTGATACGTGCCCGAGAGCGCGGCCGACAGGGTCAACACGATGACCCCATCGCAGCCATCGGCGGCCGCTTGGTCGAAGGCTTCGCGAAAGGCGCCGGGGGAGGGGGCGGAGGTCTCGGGCAGGGTGCGCGACTGGGCGCAACGTCGCCAGAAGTCCTCGATGGACAAGGTGACCCGGTCGACGAACTCCTCGTCGCCGAAGCGGATCGACAGTGAGACCATGACGATGCCGAGGCGTTCGAGTTCGGCCTGTGGAATGTCGCTGGCACTGTCGCAGATAACGCGGATGTCGCCCATCGGCCCCCCTTGGTCCGGCTCTAGCCTTGCACTTTTCGTCGGGCGCCCTCGGTCCCGCGCTGGGCCACGAGAACGAAAAGGACATAGGTCACGCCCCCCACGAGGGCGGCGAATGCGCCGCGCACCACGAGGCCGGTGCCGTGCGTCGAGGTCACGCTGGACCACGCCGCGGCCATGACCAGGCCCATGGCGAGTGATGCGTAGACGCTGCGGCGCACGTGGACGCCCCAGATGGTCGACGCGATGGCGACGCGGCGCAGGCGCAGGACGACGACGGCGACCAATGCGGCCGCGGCGTAGGCCAGGGAGACGCTGGCCGTCAAACCCGCCAGTGAGTGGCGGCCCAGCACCACGCACAGGGCGATTGTCAGGGCGTTCTGGAAGCCGTAGAGCCCGAAGACGTCGACCGCGCGCTGCATGGCCTGGAGTCCCCGCACGCAGAGCTGGAAGATGGTGAAGCCCGGCAGACCGGCCGCGAGGATCGCCAGGACCGTCCCCGCGGGCAGGCGTGTGGCGACGTCGGCGTGGTTGAGCAGGATGCCCACCACCCCCTGGGCGAGGATGATCAAGGCGACGGTGCAGGGGATGATGATGACCAGGGATTGGCGCAGGCCGAAGGCGAGTCGCTCGGACAAGCTGTCGTAGTCGCCCAGGGTCGCGAACTGGGCCAGCTGGGGCGTCAAGACGCCGAGGACCGAGACGACCACCACCGCGTAGGGCATCTGCATGAACGACCACCCGTAGGTGTAAGCGCTCACGGGTCCGTTGCCACCCACGCCGAAGGCGAAGGCGAGGAGCACGTAGAGCGACGCCTGGTTGGCGACGACCACCAGCAAGGTCCACGAACCCAGTCGGCTGATGGTGCGCAGGGCGGGGTCGTGCACGTCGAGACGGAAACGGAGCCGCCCTAAGTCGCTGCGAGCGAGCGAGGGCCACATGATGACGAATTGGACCCCCACCCCGGCCGTGGTGCCCGCGGCCAACCATAACAAGTAGTGGGACCCGATCAGCGACGACACGCTGGGTGTCGGGTCCACGAGGTGGAACCAGATCAAGACGGCGATGCAGACGAAGTTGTTCGCCACCGGCGCCCAGGACCCGATGGCGAACTTCTGGCGGACGTTGAGCAGCGCGGTCGCGATTCCGATGACGCCGTAGAAGAAGATCTGCGGGACGAACCACCGGAGGAATTCGGTGGCGACCAGACGTTGCTGGGCGAGGGCGTGGAGTTGGGTGCTGGAGGAGCTGTGCTGGAGGAAGGTGAAGCCCTGGATGATCCACGGCGCCAGGACCCAGGAGAGGCCCGAGGCGACGACCAGGACGATGAGCGCCGCGGTGGTGACGGTGGAGATGGAGCGCCACGCCCGCCTCTCACCGTCGAGGGCGAGGCGCTCGACGACGACGGGGATGAAGGTGGCACTGAGGACGCCGCCGATGACCAGGTCGAAGAGCATGTTGGGAATGGTGTTGGCGAGGTTGAAGGCGTCAGCCAGGGGCGTGAACCCGAGGACCCAGGCCAGGACCAGGACTCGCAGCAGTCCGGTGGCCCGAGACACCGCCGTCCCGCCGGCCATGGATACCACCCGTCGGCCGTGCGACACGCCGCGACTCATCGTGCGTGTCGCCCCTGGGACTTGCGACGGAAGGTGCGCAGCCACCACCAGGCCAGCACGAAGAGCGAGGCGCCGCTCAAGAGGTAGCCCACGATGGAGGCTCCCGCCACCCGAACCTGAATCGCCGCGTGGGCCAGTTCGATCTTGCCGTCGGGGGTGGTGAGCTCGACCTGCAGGGTCAAGGACTGGCCCTGACGGTTGGTCACCGGGATGCGCAGCGACTTCGTGGAGGTCGCCAGCGTCACCGCTTGAGGGTTCTGGTTCTTCGTGAAACTGAGGCGGTCGGTGATGAAACGTAGGACGACCGTGACGGGGTAGCGGGCGGTCGAGAAGAGGGTGATGGGCAGGTCGTTGCCCGATCCCGTCAAAGTGATGGCGGAATCGTCGATGCGAAAACTGCGCAACTGCTGGTCGAGGTAGGACTCGGCCGACTCGATGGCGCCCTGTCGCGCCGCGGGGCTTCCCAGTTGCTCGGCCTGGGCGGAATAGCTCTCGAGGGCGACGGTCTGCGAGGGCGAGGCGATCGCCTGGAGGTAGGAGTTCGTGCGGCTGAGCAGGCGCGAGAGCGCGGCGACGTTGCCGCTCGACCAGGGTGACGGTGCCACGGGAACCAGTTGCCGAGACGCCGGACTGTCGTCGGCTCCGATGAGGGAGCCGCTGAAGGACTCCGACAGGGTGCTCGGCGTGAAGAAGGGGTTGGACTGGCTCGCCGAGAGCAGTTCACTTAAGAAGACGGGGGAGAGCGAGCCCGTATTGAGCGGCAAGACGACGGTGCGAACCGAACGAGCGTTGGGGGCTTCGAAGTGCAAGAACGCCAGTTCCGCCAAGGTCATGGCGACCCGCCGACCCGGTTCGATGGCGGAGTTCTCCGTCAGTTGTTGCAGGCCGCTGTCCGTGGCCAGAGCGACCGCGCCACTCACGCCGGTGACGTTGAAGGGCTCCCCCCAACCCAGCGTGGTCGACGGCGTGGGACTGAAGGCGGAGTCGGGCAGGACGAACTCCTTGAATCCGGCCCGGACGAGCGCCGCGAGCGCCGAGCCCGATGGAGCGCCCTCGAGGTACACCGGCCCGTCGGAGTATCGACCACTGACGCTGCGCAGCAACTGGGTGACGAGGTTGACCTGGCGGGCCACCTCCCCCGAGAAGCCGTTGGCCGCGAGCCCCGCGAAATCGACCGAGGACGGCGGGGCCACGATGACGCGATGCTCGGCGCTCGTCAGGGAGTTCGCCAGCGCGCGTCGCCATGAAAGTCCGGAGCTGCTCAGGAGCGATCGGCTCAACGGTCGATAGTCGGTCGCGATGGTGAGGGGCAGGGCGCCGGCGTGGGCGATGGCGGTGAAATTCGCCTCCGACGTGCTCGCGGAGGCCCACGCCAGGGGATCGACCACCGGAATCAGGTCGACTTGCAGGGGCTGCAGGACCGGAGTGGCGCGAACAGCCAGCATCGACCACTCGAGGCGGCGCACGCCGGCGATGGTGACGCTGATGGCGAGGGGGTAGACCCCGTCGCAATTCGCGACCGTACAGGGCAGGCGCAGGTGAAGGGGCTGGTTCGCGCAATGCTGGCTGGTCCCGGTTCCGTCGAGGCTGAACACCGAGACGTTCACGTCGAGGACGGTTCCGCTCTGACAACGCGAGGGGCGCAGCGAGGTCGTGGCGATGGCGGGGGAACTGGGTCCCACGCCCTCGCCCAACGACGTGACTTCGGACCGGTAGACGATGCGAGGAAAGAGCGAGAGCGTGAGGTCGTTCACCCCACTCGAGGGAACCTTGAGCCGCAGGGAGAAAACACCGGCCCCCGTGGCGTTCAGGGACGCGGTCGACGACTCCGAGAGCACGCTGAAGGAGGGGGTCGCGGTGGCCTGCGCGGCCGAAGGCCACGTCAGCGTTGCGAGGCCGAGGAGTACGACGCTGAGCGCCCGCCACCAGGATGAAAATTGGTGGAACATGCTGACACAGGCTACCTGCGACGGCGACGGTGCCGCATCTCTCCTAACCTTGCTTCGCAGTGCTTTCCTTCGACGACTTCCCACAACGACTCGCGCGACTCGCGCACTGGTCCGCTCCGCTCGCCCGAGCCTTCGAGCAGGCGGGTTTTCGCCTCTACGCGGTGGGTGGGGCCGTTCGCGACGCCGTGTTGGGCCTGGAACCGGGCGATGACTTCGAAATCGACTTCACCACGGACGCTCGACCCGACGACATCGCCGCCGTGATGGCGCCATTGTGCGGAACTCTCTGGGAGCAGGGCCGTGCCTTTGGAACCATCGGCGGCATCTTGCGCGACAACGGCCTCAAGGCCGAGGTGACCACGTTCCGCTCCGAGGAGTACGTCGACCATTCGCGCAAGCCCGCGGTCACCTGGGGTGACTCACTGGAGGCCGATTTGAGCCGGCGAGACTTCACCATCAACGCCTTGGCGCTCGACGTCGTCAATCTGCTGTCTCAGCCCGACGGGGTTCAGACCTTCTTCGACTACTTCGGCGGTTTCGCCGATCTCCACGACCGGGTGCTGCGGACCCCGATCGATCCAACCGTGTTGTTCTCCGATGATCCGCTGAGGATGCTGCGCGCCGCCCGTTTCGCCGCCCGCTTCGATCTGCGCATCGAACCGGCGCTGGAGGCGGCGGCGGCGAACTGCGCCGAGAAGCTCTCCATCGTCTCGGAGGAACGAATTCGCGGCGAGCTCGACCTCTTGATGATGACCGAACAGCCCTCCATCGGACTCGACTTCATCGTGCGCACGGGTCTCGCTCAGCATTTCTTCCCCGAGTTGCCGATGCTGCAGCTCGAACAGGATCCCATCCACCACCACAAGGACGTCTTGAAGCACACCTGGGCGGTGGTGGACAAGACCTCGCCGCGCTTGCGCCTGCGCCTGGCCGCGTTGTTCCACGACATCGGAAAGCCGCCGACCCGCGCCATCACCTCCGACGGTGTCACCTTCCGCTTCCACGAAGTGGTGGGCGCCAAGATGACCCGCAAGAGGATGACGGCGCTCAAGTACTCCAAGGAGATGATCGACGACGTCGCGACCCTGGTGGAGCTGCACCTTCGCTTCCACACCTACAAGCTCGGCTGGAGCGACTCGGCGGTGCGCCGCTACGTCAATGACGCGGGTCCCCTGCTCGAGGACCTGAACGAACTCACCCGTTGCGACTGCACCACTCGGAATTGGCGCAAGGCGAAGGAGTTGGCGGCGCGCATGGACGACCTGGAGGTCCGCATCGTCGAACTGCGCGCCCAAGAGGACCTCGACAATCAGCGCCCGGCCCTTGACGGGACCGAGGTCATGGCCCTGCTGGAGCTGGGTCCGGGTCCCCAGGTGGGACGGGCCATGCGATTCTTGATGGAGATCCGGCGCGAGGAGGGCGAGATCTCCAAGGCCGAAGCGGCGCACCGCTTGCGCGAATGGTGGATGGAAGAGTCCGGTCAGGTCTCCTGAGAAAGATGCCCCCGCCCGAAGGCGGGGGCATCATTCTTGACGCTGGGGGGGACTACGGCCAGACGGGGTTCTCGGCCCCGGCGGCGAACTCCTCGATCATGTTGTGGGCGACGTCGTCGTGGAACTGCACCGGCGGCGACTTCATGAAGTAGGCGCTGGGTCCGAGGATGGGTCCACCGATGCCGCGGTCCAGGGCGATCTTCGCGCAGCGAACCGCGTCGATGATGACACCGGCCGAGTTCGGCGAATCCCAGACCTCGAGCTTGAGTTCGACGTTGAGGGGCACGTCACCGAAGTTGCGGCCCTCCATGCGGATGTAGGCCCACTTGCGGTCCTTCAGCCACGGCACGTGGTCGCTCGGTCCAACGTGCACGTCGTCGGAGTCCAGGACGTAGTTCTCGATCTGCGAGGTCACGGCCTGGGTCTTGGAGACCTTCTTCGACTCGAGGCGCTCACGGTCCAGCATGTTCTTGAAGTCCATGTTGCCGCCGAAGTTCAACTGGTAGGTGTGGTCCAGCGCCAATCCGCGGTCCTCGAAGAGGCGCGCGAGCAGACGGTGGGTGATGGTGGCGCCGACCTGGCTCTTGATGTCGTCGCCGATAATCGGCACGCCGGCGTCGGCGAACTTCTTGGCCCATACGGGATCCGAGGCGATGAAGACCGGGATCGCGTTGACGAAGGCGCAACCCGCGTCAATCGCCGCCTGGGCGTAGAAGCGCTGCGCGTCCTCCGAGCCGACCGGCAGGTACGAGACCAGGACCTCGGCGCGCGTGTCGCGCAGCACCTGGGCGACATCGACCGGCTCCGCCGGTGACTCGTCGATCATGGCGCGGTAGTACTTGTTCAGGCCGTCCATCGTCGGACCGCGTTGGACGGTGATGCCCAGGGCCGGCACGTCGGCGAACTTGATGGTGTTGTTCTGTCCACCCTCGATCGCCTTCGAGAGGTCGCTGCCGACCTTGGTGGCGTCGACGTCGAAGGCGGCGACGAACTCGAGGTCGCTGACGTGATAGTCCCCCAAGAGAACGTGCATGAGACCAGGAACCTTGTCCTCGGCCTTCGCGTCCTTGTAGTACGTCACGCCCTGAATGAGTGAGCTGGCGCAGTTCCCGACGCCGGCGATGGCCACGCGAATCTTTTCCATGGCTCTCCTTTCCTACTTCGCTTCCGACGCGAAGGTGTGCTGATTGTTCCGTTCGGTGGACAACAGGTTGTCGATCCACTCGAGGTCCAACTCGACTCCCTTGACCGCGTGCGCCATGACGCTGCGGGCGTAGGTGTCGAGTTGCTCATTGCGAGCGCCGGCCTGCATTTCGGCCAGTCGCTCCACAAGATCCGTGCGCCGGCGCTCCAGGAGCACCACGCGAAGAGAGGGGGTGAGGTACTTCGCCAGCGCCACGCGCAGCGAGAAGCTGCGCGAGTCGTCCAAGGTGGCGGGGTCGGCCAAGAGGGCGACGAAGGCCTCGCGTCCCTGGGGGGTGATGCGGTACACCTTGCGCGAGCGCCGCCCCAGTCCCTGGGAGCTGCGCAGGGCGCGCAACGACGCGCGCTCACCCGAGAGCGAACCCGTCGACAGGGTGCTCGCGCGCTCGACGGCGGTGACCGCTTCGACCAGTCCCTGGCGCTCGAGGCGGTTGAGGGCGGGGTAGATCGAGCCGAAGGAGATGTTGGCGGAGACCCCGAGACGGTCACGGACCTGGGTGCGGATCTCGTAGCCGTGATGGTCGCGGTCCATGAGAAGACCCAAGATGGCGATGTCCAACATGTGTTTCATCATATCAAATCGATATATCGAACGTGACAAAGTGACGAAGCGATGACGAAAAGCCGTCGTAGACAACGAGATTGCTAGTGTCAGCGCTAATGGATTCGACCTTCCGCACCACCACGGCCGACGGAGCCGTCGTCGAGTTCGGACTGGTGCGCCACGCGCTATTGGCCAAGATCGCCGCCGGCGTCCTGCGCGCCACCGACGTCTGCGACGCCCACCCCGAGTTGCTGCGCGCCGCGCGCAATCTCGGGCGTTCGACCGGTGAGACCTGTCCGATCTGCGAAGAGGTCGAGTTGGTCGAGGTGACCTACGTCTTCGGCGCCCGACTGCCCTCGGGGGGGACTTGTCCGACCACACGCGCCGAACTCCTGGAGCTCGAGCGCCGTGCCGACCCGGTGCAGTGCTACGCGGTGGAGGTGTGCACCGCGTGCTCGTTCCACCACCTGGCGCGCAAGTGGGTGGCCGGTGGTCGACCGGCGCGGCGCGCGACGGCGCGCCAGAGTCGGTCATGAGCGCGACCAGCGCCCCGGCCCTGCGCGCTCGCAAGCGACGCCACGGTTCGGCCCCCCTCGTCATGATCACCGCCTACGACGAGCCGACCGCGCGCTACGCCGACGCCGCGGGAGTCGACATCATCTTGGTGGGCGATTCCCTGGCCAACGTCGTCTTGGGACACGACGACACCTTGCACGTCACCGTGGCCGAGATGGCCCATCACGTGCGAGCCGTGGCGGCGGCCGATCCTCGCGCCCACCTCGTGGCCGACATGCCGTGGTTGAGCTATCACGTGGGGGTCGAGGCCGCGGTGGCCAACGCCGGCGAGCTCATTCGGGCGGGCGCCCAGAGCGTGAAGCTCGAAGGCGGCGCCGTGCGCCGCGAGGTGGTCCGGGCCCTGATGGACGCCGAGATCCCGGTGATGGGCCATCTGGGTCTGACCCCGCAGAGCGTACTGGCCTTCGGCGGCTACAAGGTGCAGGGCAAGACTCGCGATGCGGTCAAACTGCTGATCGAGGACGCCCTCGTCCTGCAGAGCGAAGGCGCCTACGCCATCGTGGTCGAGGGCGTGCCGCCCGTGGTGGGCGCTCAGTTGACCGAAGCCCTGGACGTGCCGACCATCGGCATCGGGGCAGGTCCCGACACCGACGGACAAGTCCTGGTCATTCACGATATCTTGGGTCTCACCAAGCGCGAACCGGCGCGATTCGTCCGCCGCTACGCCGACGTGGGCGCGGTCATCACCGACGCCGTGGCGCGCTACGCCCGCGACGTGCGCGACGGCGCCTTCCCGAGCGAGGCCGAATCCTACGAGAACCCCGAGGAATTGCGCGACTAGCCATTTCTCGGGCGCGTCGGGTAGACTTCTCACTCCCGCAAAGGCGGGGAAGTGCACACACCCTGCTCCGTGTTCCGCGGAGCCCGGATTCGTCCGGTCCAGAGGGAAAGGAAAGTGGCCATGAGGCCTTATGAAAGCATGATTGTGTTCGACACGGCCGTCGACGCACAGTCCATCCAGGTTGCTCTCGACCGAGCGCTCGAGACGATCCGATCGAATTCCGGGAATCCGGGAAACATCGACCGTTGGGGCAAGCGTCCCTTGGCGTACGAGATCAACAAGCGCAAGGAGGGCTATTACGTCCTCGTGGAGTTCACCGGCGAGTCGACCACGGTCGACGAGTTGGACCGCATCCTCACCCTGTCGGACGAGGTGCTGCGCTTCAAGATCCTGCGACGCAACGAGCGAGCCAAAGCCAGCCGTGTCACGGCCCAGGCCTAGGTTCGGACGCTTCGCGACTAAGGAGAACTAATGGCCGATAACACCATCACCGTCGTGGGAAACGTCACCCGCGACCCCGAACTCAAGTTCCTGAACTCGGGTCAGGCGGCACTGCGTCTCGCGGTGGCCGTGAGCCGACGCTGGACGAACCGTCAGACCAACGAGCAGCAGGAACAGACGTCCTTCTTCGACGTCCAGGCCTACGGCTCGCTGGCGGAGAACGTCGCCTCGTCATTGACGAAGGGATCGCGCGTCGTCGTGACCGGTCGCATGGAGCAGCGCTCCTGGGAGACCGACAACGGCGAGAAGCGCTACGCCTTCGAGATCGTCGCCGACGAGATCGCCCCGTCGCTGCGCTGGGCCACCGCCGTCGTCACCCGCACGCCGCGTGCCGAGGGCGGCGCGTCGAGTTACGCCGAGCGTCCCGCGCCCAGCCGCAGCCCTGAACCCAGTACCTACGCTTTTGATGAGGAGCCCTTCTAATGCCCCGTAAGAATATGCCCACCCTGCCCAAGAGGGCACCGAAGATCGACACCCGTCGCGGTGCGAAGAAGAAGCCCTGCTCCTTCTGTCAGCACGGCGTCGGCTCGGTCGACTACAAGGACCTCGCGCAGCTACGCAAGTACATCTCCGACCGCGGCAAGATCCGTGGCCGCAAGGTGTCCGGCAACTGCCAGCAGCACCAGCGCGATGTGACCGACGCCATCAAGACCGCCCGCGAACTGGCGCTGCTGCCCTACACGCAGCGCACGGTGACCGAGCGTCGCGGCGGACGCGGTGGACGTGACGACCGCGGCCCGCGCGGCCCGCGGCCGGACCGTGACAACGCCGAGCGCGGAGCCGAGGTCGAGGCCGCCGTCGAGGACGCGACCGACCAGGTCGTCGCAGCGGACTTCGAGGCCGAGGAGGTGGCCGAATGAAGGTCCTCCTGAGAAACGACGTCCGTGGCGTTGGTCGCCGCGGCGACATCGTCGAGGTCAAGTCGGGCTACGCCCGCAACTTCCTCTTGCCGACCGGGGCCGCGCTCCTCGCGAACGACTCCATGGAGCTGCAGGCCGCATCGATGCGCAAGGCTCGCGATCTGCGTGACGCGCAGAGCCGCAGTGCCGCCGAGACCCAGCGTTCGGTCATCGAGGCCGCCAAGGTCACCATCGCGGCGCGCGCCGGTGCGAACGGGCGTCTCTTCGGCTCGGTGACGGAGTCCGACATCGTCAATGCCCTGCGCACCGCGACCAACATTTCCTTGGACCGCCACGCCATTCACATGGCCGAGCACCTCAAGGAGGTCGGGACCGCGACGGTTTCGGCGCACCTCTTCGACGGCGTCGAGGCGACGATCACCGTTGAGGTCGTGGCCAAGTAATCCACTCCTTCGGGACGCGAAGCCGGGGCCGAGAGCCCCGGCTTCGTTGCGTACCGGGGCCTGTCACAGCACTTTGTCACCATGGCCAGGTGCGTTACCCACAGGGATTTCCCCATCTTGTTGTTCTTGTCAGGCACAGGCAGAATCGGCGACCGTTGAGTACCCATGACCCAGCTTGACCCCCAGCACGACCGTCACGTCTCCGCGCCCTCCGCGGGACGCGTTCCACCCAACGCCATCGAGATGGAGGAGTCGCTCATCGGCGCGATGCTCCTCTCGCCCGAGGCGGTGTCCATCGCCTACGAGACGGTCGAGCCGGAGGATTTCTACCGACCGCTCCACGCCCAGATCTTCTCGGCCATCTTGGCCCTGGCCAACGCGGGGGAGCCGGTGGACTACGTCACCGTGCAGGCCAAGCTCCAAGAGCAGGGCGCCGCCGCCGTCGAGGTCGGACTGCTCAGTTCGCTGCAGATGAATACGCCTTCGGCGGCCAACGCCCGCCACTACGCCGAGGTGGTCCACGAGAAGGCCCAGCAGCGCCGGCTCATCGCGGTGGCCGGCGAGATCGTCGACGAGGCCTACGTGGCCACCGACGACGTGGTCGGCCTCATCGACGACGCCGAGCGCAAGATCAACCAGATCGGCGACACCAACCGCATCGACACCGTGTCGCCCCTGCAGCGGCTCCTCGTGGCCGAGGCCAACATCCTCGAAGAGCGCGGGGAGACCCGCGGGCAGTTCAACGGACTCGAGACGGGATACCGGTCCCTCGACCTCGTCCTGCAGGGACTCCAGCCCCACAGCCTCACCATCGTGGGCGCCCGTCCGGCCATGGGTAAGACGGCCTTCGCCCTGGGGATCTTGACCCACGTCGGCGCCGTGGTGAATCGTCCGGCACTGTTCTTCTCCCTCGAGATGAGCCGCCAGGAACTCGCGGAGCGCATCCTCGCCTCCACCGCTCGCATCGATTCCTCCAAGCTGCGCACCGGCGACCTGAGCGACGCGGACTGGAACCGCGCGCAAGACGCCTTCGGCTACCTCCAGTCGGCGAAAGTCTTCATCGACGACAACCCCAGCCTGACCGTGATGGACGTCCGATCGCGTGCGCGACGCATCAAGCAGCAAAACGGTGACCTCGGCGTCATCATCATCGACTACCTGCAGCTGATGAGCTCGCGAGGCAAGGCGGAGAATCGCCAAGTCGAGGTCTCGGAGATGAGCCGCTCGCTCAAGATCCTCGCCCGTGAGCTCAGTTGTCCGGTCATCGCCCTCTCGCAGCTGTCTCGAAAGCTCGAGGAGCGCGCCGACAAGCGCCCCATGATGAGCGACCTACGCGAATCGGGGTCCCTCGAGCAGGACGCCGACGTCGTTCTCTTCCTGTACCGGGCAGAGCAATACGGCGAGGTGCCCAACGACAAGAAGTCCGAGGCGGAAATCATCGTGGGCAAGAACCGTAACGGTCCGACGCGCACCGCGCACCTGACCTGGCGCGGCGAATTCGCCCGCTTCGACAACGTGGCGGACACCAGCAACTTCTGACCAATCGGCGAGAGGCCCCCGACGAGTCGCCGCGCCTGACGCTCAGCCTCGGGGGCGCCGTTGAAACGACCGCTCAGCGCCTCAGGCGACAATCGAACCGACGTCCTTGACTCGCAACGAGGCCGTCGTCAGGTCACTCTCGGTCCGCGATGCGTCGGGTCGGCGGACTCCAACAGGAGTCGCCACTCGGCTCGCGCGATGGACCGGCGCGCCGCGTCGACGGCGTCGGGGTTGACCGAGATGGAGGTGATGCCGAAGCGAACCAACTTCTCGGCGAACTCCGGGTGATTGGACGGGGCCTGACCGCAGAGCGACGAGGTGATCCCCGCGCGGTGGCTTTGGGTGATGATGCGCTCGATGGCGTCGAGCACCGCCTCGTCGGACTCGTCGAAGAGGTCGGCGCAGGTCTGCGAGTCGCGGTCGACCCCGAGCATGAGCTGGGTCAAGTCGTTGCTACCGATGGAGACGCCACTGATCCCCATCGCCGCGTAATCGGGGATCCGGTAGGCGACCGAGGGCACCTCGGCCATGACCCAGACGGGGACCCGGTGGGCGATGGGGCTCTGGGCCACCAGGTCCAAACAGGCCTGGAGCTCCCAGCGGGTCCTCACGAAGGGGATCATCAAGGTGACGTTCGGCGTCTCGGCGGCGACGCGTGCCAGCACGTCGAGTTCGAGGCGGAACACCTCGGGGTCGCGAACGTAGCGATAGCACCCGCGATAGCCGATCATCGGGTTCTCCTCGACCGCTTCGAAGCGATCCCCGCCCTCGAGCTTGGAGAACTCGTTGGTGCGGAAGTCGATGCTGCGATAGACCACCGGTCGGCCCGCGAAGGCGCGGGTGATGTGGATGAGGCTTTCGGACATGGCGTCGACGAAGCGCGACTGCTGCCCTCGCTCGATCAGCAACTTCGGGTGCACTCCCGCGAGCGCGTCGGTCACCATGAACTCCGCCCGCAGCAAGCCGACGCCGTCGACGTCGAGCGCGGCGGCGTCCTCGGCGTGTTCGGCGAAGGCCAGATTGACGTAGAGCTTGGTCGCCAGGGGCATCGACGCGCTCGCGATCACCGGGCGCGGGACCGGGGCGCTCGCGGGAACGGACGTCGCGGCCAATTGGTCGCCCTCGTACACGGTGCCCTCGGCGCCGTCGACGGTGACGATCTCGCCGTTGCGCAGCACGGTCGTCGCGTTGCGGGCGCCGACCACGCAGGGCACGCCCAATTCGCGCGAGACGATGGCGGCGTGGCAGGTGATGCCACCGCCGTCGGTGATCAGGGCGCTGGCGCGGCGCATCGTGGGCACCCAGTCGGGACTGGTCATCTTGGCGACCAGGACCTCGCCGCTCAGGAGTTGGTCACCCTGGTCGGCCGATTCGAGGATGCGCACGGCGCCGACGGCTCGCCCGGCCGAGGCGGCCAGGCCCTGGACGAGGGGACGACTCGGCGCATCAGCCGCGGTCGCGGGCGCGCGCTGGTCCAACGTCGTGATCGGACGGGACTGGACCAGGTAGAGGCGTCCGTGGGCGTAGGCCCACTCCGTGTCCTGCGGGGATCCGTAGTGGGCTTCGGTGGCGAGTCCCAGCTTGGCCAGCTCGATGGTGTCGGCGTCGCTCAGGACACGTTGGCTCGCCTCGTCGAGCGAGAGGTCGACGTGGAGGTCGCCCCCGTCGGGTCCGCGCACCAATTTGAAGTCCTTGGTGCCCACGCGCACGTGCTCCAGGGTCGGTCCGACCTTGGACAAGATGTAGGTGTCGGGCTCGACCTCGCCCGAGACGACCACCTCGCCCTGGCCGAAGGCGGCGTCGATCACGATCTTGCTGGTGTCGCCGGTCGAGGGGTCGGCGGTGAACATGACGCCCGACCTCTCGGAGGGGATCATCTCCATGACGACCACGCCCATGGCGGGAACGTCGTCCAAGCCCCGGGTGCGGCGATAGGAGATGACGCGGGCGCCGTAGAGCGAGGCCCAGCAGTTGCGTACCGCGTCGAGCACGGCGTCGCCACCGCAGACGTTCGTGAAGGTCACGTTCATCCCGGCGAAGGAGGTGTCTCCGGCGTCCTCGCCGGTGCCCGAGGAGCGTACGGCGGTGATCACGTGTTGTCCGAGGGCGTGATACGCCTCGACGATGGCGTCGCGAAGGTCCTCGGGCAGGGAGATGGCGCGCACGAGCTCCTGCGCCCGCGAGGCGGCTCGTTCCAGACCGGCCGTGGTCGTCGCGTCGGCTCCGGCGATCACCTTGGCCAATTCGTCGGCGATGCCGGCGTGCTCGACGGCGTAGCGGTAGGCGTCGGAGGTCACCACGAAGCCGGGGGGCACCGGCAACCCACCGGCGGTGAGCTCGCCGAGGTTGGCGCCCTTGCCTCCGACGAGGGGCGCATCGGCGAGACGAATCTTTTCGAACCAGCGTACGTATTCCATGACAACCTCGGTTCGGGGGACACAACCACCCACTCCCAGCATGGACCCCCCAGCGCGAAACAAGTAGGGGATAAGGTCACCGCGTCGTCGACCGTGCGCCTCTCGCGCACCGGTACTCTCGGAGTTGAGGCGGGTCGTCGACGACGACGCGCGAATCACGGGAGGCCCGATGGTGGCAGGGGTGTCGCGACGACGCGCGGGGACGCTCGCCGCGCTGTTGGTCTTCTACGTCGCGGCCACGGCGCTGTTGCGGCGACGCGGCTATTCGGGGCTCGGCCGACGTTGCGCGGTGCGCTGTCGTGACGGGCATCTCTTTCGCACGATTTGGATTCCGGGCTTATCGGTGAAGGCGATTCGCCTGGGGTGGTGGCGCTTCCAATATTGCCCGGTGGGCCGCCACTGGAGCGTTGTGAGCCCGCAGCCCGACGTCGTGGTCGAGGACGCGCAGGCGCACGGCGTCACCCTCGTCGACGACCTCGCGTTGCCCTGAGCGACGCGGGTGCGTAGCGAAGGGCCGGCGGGTAGGTTGCCATCCATGACTGAATTCACGCTCGAGATCAAGGACCTGGTGAAGGACTACGCCAGCACCCGTGCGGTGGACCACGTGAACTTGACGCTCCGACCGGGTGAGATACTCGGCTTCCTGGGACCTAACGGCGCGGGCAAGTCAACGACCCTGCGACTGGCGCTGGGTCTGCTGCGCCCCACCTCCGGCACGGTGCGCGTGCGGGGACACCTCGCCGGTTCCGACGAGGCGCGGGCCCAGGTGGCCTACGTCGCCGGGGACGTGGCACTCTGGCCCCAACTCACGGGAGCCGATACCCTGACGCTCTTGGCGGCGCTGCACGGGGGGAGCGACGAGGCCTATACGCGCGAATTGGTGGAACGCTTCGAACTCGATCCGCGTAAGCGGATCCGCGCCTATTCCAAGGGGAATCGTCAGAAGGTCGCGCTCATCGCGGCCTTCGCCACCCGGGCCCCCGTGTTGTTGCTCGATGAACCGACCTCGGGTCTCGATCCCTTGATGGAGCGGGTCTTCCGCGAGTGCATGGTCGAGGCGCGCGAGCGCGGACAGTCCGTGTTGTTGAGTTCGCACATGCTGAGCGAGGTGGAGCACCTGTGCACGCGCGTCGCCATGATCCGGTCCGGCCAGATCGTGACGGTGGCCGACATCGCCGACCTCCAGTCGCGGGTCGGCGCCGAGTTCGACGTCATCGGGGAGGTCTCCGACCTGGGTCAGGTCCCCGGCGTGAGCGTGCTCGAAGAGTTGCCCGACGGCGTGAGGGTCCGCGTGGTCGGCCCACCCGGCCCCTTCTTCGCGGCGCTGGCCAACCGTTCGGTGACGGCGGTGCACGGACGAGAGGCGTCCCTCGAGGAGATCTTCCTCAGCTACTACGACGGCGAGGCGACCCCGTGAACTCGGCGGTGACGTCGGTGCACGCTCTCGTCTGGCGCGAGATGCGGCGCAACACGCTGGTCATCGCCGCCCTCACCGCGGTCATCATCGAGACCGGCCTCAAGTCCTATTCGGCCAGTGGCGGGGCCGCCGGGATGATCGGCCTGCAGCCCCTGCTGGAGAATCCGGCGGTGGCCGCCCTCTATGGACGGATCAGCAACCTCAACACGGGGGGCGCCTTCGTGGTCTGGAAGATGGGCGCCGTGGTGGTCATGATGGTGGCGATCTGGGCGGCCCTCAGCGCCACGCGCCTGACCCGCGCCCACGAGGACGACGGGAATTGGGACATCGTGGTCATCGGTCGGCGCGACCGGCGCGAGGTCCTGCGCACGACGACCCTCGTCTTGGGCGAGATGGGGGTGGTGGTGGCCGTCGCCGCGGGGGCGACGATGCGCGCGGGGGGACAGAGCAGCTCCGGCTCCCTCTACTACGCCCTGGGCATCTTGGCCATCGCCTGGTCGGGGGCGGTGGTCGGTCTCTTGTCGGCGCAGATCGCCGCGCCGCGGCGCGCCGCGAGTCAGGTGGCGCTGGCGCTGGTCGTGGTGGCCTTCTTGGTGAGGGTGGTCGCTGACGCGGGGTCGTCGCTCGAGTGGTTGCGGCAACTGTCGTTCTTCGGCTGGGTCGAGAAGATCGGGGCCTTCGACCACGTGCACGCCGTGTCCCTGCTGCCGGCCTTGGCGGGTCCCCTCGTCTGCGTCGGGTTCGTCTGGTGGTCGCAGGGCCGCCGCGACGTCGGAGGCGCCCTCTATACGCACGCCGACACCGCCGCGCCCCGCTCCGCCCTGCTCGCCTCGCCGTGGACCTTCGCCTGGCGACAGCGTCAAAGCGTGTGGCTGTGGTGGAGCCTCGGGCTCGCGGTCTTCGGCGCCGTGCTCGGCTACCTCACCCACGCCCTGGTGGCGCTGGCTCGCAGTGACGCCAGTTACCGCGCGCTCCTCCAGCACTGGGGAATGGGGGCGATGGTCACCGGGGTGGGTTTCGTGGCCTTCGCCTCGACGGTGATGTCGGTGGTCTTCACGCTCTTAGTGGTCTCGTGGGTGTCCTCGGTCGGCGCCGACGAGGTCAAGGGCTACCTCGACGTCGCCTTCGCCACCGGCTCGCGCCGCGCGACGTGGATGGCGTCGGTGGTGGCGACCGCGCTGCTGTGCGTGGTCGTGGCCGCGGTCGCGACCGTCGTGGCCATGTGGTGCGGCGTGCGACTCAGCGGCACCGACGTGGCGATCAGCACCGTCGCCGAGGCGGTGGCGGGTTCGCTCGCCCTGGTGCCCTTCATGGCGGGGCTGAGCGTGTGGCTGGTCGCTCGCGCCCCCCGGGTGGCCTTCGCGGCGGGTTCGGTGCTGGTCATCGTGACCTACGTCGCCCAAATCCTCGGTCCGGTGCTGAAGTGGCCGCGCCTCGTCCTCGAGGCCAACCCCTTCCACTACCTGCGTACGGTCCCGGTCAACCCCTTCAACGTGGGCGGTTTCGTCGGCGTCACCCTGGTCGGCCTGGTCATCGGCGCCCTGGGCGTGTGGCGCTACGCCCGTCGCGACCTGGTGAGCTGAGGGACCCTCACTTGGGCTGGAAGCGGATGCCCGCGTCGAGGCGTATCGACTCGGCGTTCATGTAGTTGTTGGTGAGGAGCTCGAGGGCCAGGCTCGCGTACTCCGAGGCTCGTCCGAGGCGCTTGGGGAAGAGGACGTCGAGGCCGAGGTGGGCCTTGAACTCCTCGGCGTTGGGGACGAAATCGTAGATGGGGGTGTCGATCAGGCCCGGCAAGATGGTGTTCACCCGCACGCCGACCACCGAGAGGTCGCGGGCCAGGGGCAGGGTGAGTCCCACGATGCCGCCCTTGGAGGAGGAGTACGCGACCTGACCGATCTGGCCGTCCTGGGCGGCGATGGAGGCGGTGTTCACGATCGCGCCCCGGCTGGCGTCCTCGTCGGGCTCGTTGCGGCTCATGGCGGTGGCGCTGAGGCGACAGACGTTGAAGGTGCCGATCAGGTTGACCTCGATGATCTTGCGATAGACGTCGAGGTCGTGGGCGGAGCCGTATTCACCGTCGCGTCCGATGGTGCGCTGGGCCCAGCCGATGCCCGCGCAGTTGACCACGCTGCGCAGCGGCGCCATCGCGGTGGCCGCCTCGATGGCGGCGATGACCTGCTCGGTGTTGGTGACGTCGCACCAGGCGAAGGCTCCGTCGACCTCCTGGGCCAGGGCCTGGCCGCGCTCGGCGTTGAGATCGAGCACCACGACGCGAACGCCGCGCTCGGCCAGCGCCCGGACGGTGGCCTCGCCGAGGCCCGAAGCCCCGCCGGTGACCAGGGCGGAAG
>Ga0007854_10000575_pt1 | contig 23659 bp, 24 predicted proteins | sample CryBogCBH12Aug08_FD_60382 | JGI IMG/M metagenome (GOLD analysis project Ga0007854, IMG submission 60382) | Freshwater microbial communities from Crystal Bog, Wisconsin, USA - CBH12Aug08 | ecosystem: Environmental > Aquatic > Freshwater > Lake | place: Crystal Bog, Wisconsin, USA | collected... | reverse complement strand
GGCCCAGAGGAATGACGGTCACGCGGGGGAAACTCCGTGCACAGAATCCGGCGTATCGGCGGACTTCACACTTTAATTCACAGTACCTTTTTAAAAGGGTGCGTGAAAATTTCACCTAATAGTACAAGTTCATTAATATAGACATTAATGACGTTTTACTTTTTTGTTATTCTCAATAAAAGCAAGAATACCTTGTGATTAGGTTAAAGAATAGTTTTCTCAAATACATTAATTTCTCCAGTTCAACCCGATTAGCAAGTTATAGTTTAAGACACAGCAACACGACTTTTTGACTGCTTTAAGTCAAGGGCATTGATATGCTGACACTTGCAAGGAACGCTCGTATCAGCATTGTGATGATATACGAGCACTAAGTCAGCGAACTCGCTGGGTAGGTGAATGTGGATATCCTACACATTAAAAGGTAGCGCATCTTAGCCGTGGACTGTGATCTTCATGCCCAACGATTTAATGACTTTAGAAACTGTATCGAATCTTGGCTTTGTATTTGGTTTTAGTGCTTTATACAGAGCCTCTCTTGTTATTCCGCTTGCCTTAGCTATTTCAGACATACCCCTTGCACGTGCAATATGTCCCAGGGCAGTTGCTAGCTCAGCATCGTCACCATCTGCTATTACTTGGTTTAAATATTCAGTCATAGCTCTTTTACTTTTAAGGTGATGAGCCATATCAAATTCTGTCAATTCACTCATCTTTATTTTTTTATTTACAGTAGTCATGTGATATTACTCCTCTAATCGTTTGATGATTTGTCGAATATTTTTTATATCAGCTGGTTGAGTTGACTTATCGCCAGCACCAAGCATTAGGATGATCAAATTTTCCTGCTTGAGGAAATACATCCTCCAACCAGCACCAAAGTGTTCTCGCATTTCGTATAAACCGCCACTCAATGATTTAACATCGCCAAGGTTACCCAGTCTTGCTTTATCAAGCCGCCTACTTAACGAATATACGTGGGCAAGTCTTTGATCTGTGAAAGCCAATTTGCAAACTCTTTTATTTAAAGTGCCTTGTATATAATCTATTGTATTCGATCGATTACACTTTAGTTATTAATGTCAAAATTTGCAAGTAATTATTGATTGCAGAATTCTTTATGAATGACTCTAAAGCTATACTTCATTTGCTCATTAATCTAGTACAGAGGTCTCATTTCACTTCACTTGCTTTGATAATTTGCTTTTGTGAAAGGGTATCGTCTGTCTTTTACGCTCAGCGGATAACGCCATTTCGGCAACATCCTTTTGTTTCTTGAGCGAGGCCATTCTGGGTTTCTCAGGTGTGATGGGTGCAGCGGCAGTTTGGGATTCAAAATCATAACTTTTCATACTAGTATTTATCCCAATTAATTGAGACCATAATTGTTTTGGTAGTCGTGTTTGACACGACACCATCACGACAATATCTCTACCCTGAACCAATTAACAAACCCACCGTACGGAAGTGCAGGGTGGGCTCTTAAGTGATTAGACTAAAGTCAATGCATTGTTGTGGTTGCTCCATTACTTACCGCTACGATGTGGATGTGAGTGCCACCTTGATCAACATCATATAAGTTGCCACCATCATAGGTGAGTCCAGTTGGATTGTTAAAGTAAGCAGCAGTGCCTGTAGCGTTTACAAAACCAGAAGTTCCACTGGTGTTACCAGCTAGAGTAGTGACTACCCCAGTTAATATTACTATTTTGCGAATTACATTGTTGGCGCTGTCAGCAACATAAACATTTGTGCCGTCAGAAGCTATTCCCAATAAATAATCAAATAGTGCATCTGTACCAGCAGCATCGCTGTAACCAGCATTACAAATACTACCGGCTAATGTAGTTACAACGCCAGTGGACATCATAGTGTGACAGATTGTATGATTTGCAGAGTCTGATACAACCAGAATTGCCGCACCACCCGCAGTTGCTGCTGCAACTCCAAGAGGATAGTTAAATCTTGGTGCAGTTCCTGTTACGTTTGTAACTCCAGTTGTTCCCAAGGTGCCCGCCAAAGGTGGCTAAAACTGCTGTCATGGTCAGACTTAAGTGTTGAAATGATAGATAAGCATTATAAAAGTGAGCTATCTGCGGAGATAAATATAGCAATCTTGCATAGCCATATAAAAAATTAGCGACTGTACTTTTGCAATTTAGATTTATACCTTAATATTTCAGCTAATTCGCCCCGTTTGTTTCAAATGCTCAACATGGGCCAAGAGCGAGCGCATGGCAATTGGCCATATGCTTGAGGGCACGTCGTCGTATGCCTTTTGTACCCAGTCTTGCATCGTACCGCTTAAATTGTTTTGTATGGTTTGGTAAATCTTCTCCTCTCTGGTGAGTCGGTGTTGATGCAAACCTTTTGCAACATCAATTGCACTTCTAGGTCTCGCCCAAAAGTTTCCGATTACATATCCGTGAGCAGGCAATATGAATTCAATCCTCTCATCTCCACAAATTTGGATGAGTTTTTCTAACGAGTTTAGATAATCCCCCATGTGTCCATCGGGTGGATCGACAATAGTCGTACTCCCGTTCAAAATATGGTCCCCGCTAAATAGCAATCCATCTTCCTCTAAAACCAGGCACAAATGATTCGCGGCATGACCAGGCGTGTGTACCACTCTGAGTGTGTGCTGATCTGAGCTAGAGGATCCAGAGGATGCTTTCAGTGTCAATCGCTCAGCGTCGTATAGCTCCCGTTCGGGCTTAAACTCACTATGAGCCCTTGCACTGGGAAGTGAGGGCAGACCTAATATGGGAGGGTTTGAGTTTGACGCGGCTTTGCAGAGGTTTTTTAGCGGCAAGGCTCCAGGTGAGTGATCAGGATGGGAGTGCGTGCAGATGATCATTCGGATATCACCGGCACAGGCTTTGTAAATACGCTGCGTATGTTCGTTATCCAACGGGCCAGGATCAATGACAATGAAGCCGCAATCCGGGGTTCCAACAATATAGCTATTTGTACCTGGCCCGGTCATGATGCTAGGGTTGGGAGCAGTCAGTCGTTGAACGTTCTTTGTCAATTGAACTGGAGCAATTGACTGCCAATCAAGTGAATGCAAAGTAAAAGATGTTCTGCCCTTTGAATTAATCTGCTCCATCTTGCTGTTTTGTTCTGTCTCATGCTGATCATTGATTTCCAAATTTCCAATACCCTGGATCAATGCAAGTTCACCGTAAGCACTGTCTTTTTCAGTAAAAGTCTTGGATTGTTGGCCAAACATCCCTTTGCGGGGTATGCTTTGACTTTGCTCGACTTGATTAAGGGTTGATTCGTGAAAATGAGCAACAGATTGGGGATATAAAAGCTGTGTACGCCTGACCATGTGGGGTTGTCCTAGAATGAACTAAATCAGAAAATATGTGGATGGTTTTTGAACCATTAAAAGTTAGAGCTTAACAGCGAACTGGTGACACATAAAATAAAACAGAAGGGGACTTTGATGTTAAAGATCACAACAAACGCAAATATTATCAACGATATTTCAAGCACTTTGGGTAAGACCAAACCCCATCTGATTGCACGAATGATGGCTGGTTTTTGTATTCTGCTTTTCTTAGGACTCCAATTTAAATCAAGCGCATTTGCTCAATCTGCTTGGCCCACTCGTAAGCCAATCACTTTGATAGCTGTCTTCCCCGCAGGGGGATCTGTTGATCAGGTTGCAAGAATCATCTCTCAGCCCCTAAGCCAAGAGTTGGGTCAAAATGTGATAGTGGACAATAAAGGTGGTGCCTCAGGCACCATTGGTACAGCTTTTGTAGCGCAGGCACCTGCAGACGGCTACACATTTGCTGTGGTGTTTGACACGCATGGTGTGAATTCCAGTATTTATCCAAACCTCTCCTATGACGCACAAAAGGATTTAACTCCCCTGATTCTTGTGGGGACCTCTCCAATGGTGCTTGCCACCTATTCAGCATCTGAGTACAAGAGCTTTGGGGATGTAATGAACGCGGCTAAAGCCAATAAAAATGTCAGCTACGGCACCATTGGTAACGGCAGTTTAGGCCATTTATCTATGGTGTTGCTTGCAAAAAATGCGCGCGTTGAATGGACTCACATCCCTTACAAGGGCGGAGGCCCGTTGATGACAGATGCTGTCGCAACTCATGTTCCTTTGTCCATGGCGTCAATTTTTGTGACTAAACCTCATATCGATGCACAAAGACTTCGTCCGCTTGCAGTGACCTCCAAGCAAAGAAGCCCAGATTTACCGAACGTGCCCACTATTGAGGAACTTGGCTACCCAGGATTTGAGGCTCCCAGCTGGTGGGCGTTTCTTGCACCAGCAAAAACTCCACCCGATATTGTGAAGAAAATGAATGATGCACTAAATAAAGTACTTAAGAATCCAGAGGTTTCAAAGAAACTAGACGCACAAGGTATCGATGTGGTTGGGGGTTCTACAGAGAGTGCAAAAGCTTTTATTGATAAACAAATCACCACCTGGGCGAAGGTGGTTAAAGAGAATAATGTCAGAGTTGAGTGAACTGCGTTGCAGGACTACAGCAGAGCTATACGGTTTCGCTTGTCAGCTACCCGGTCAAGGTGCGTGATTAAGAATACACTTTAGGAAAGCTCAGTCGATAGCCCTTGGTGTTAGCTATTCATGCCCGGCTTCTATTGAATAAACAGGAAATTCATTCCAGAAAAGGATTTCATAACTTTCCTAGCCAGCGGGTAGCCAAGGGGCAAAATGGTCAATGCTCCGGCGTAACCCCGAGCGCGACCAAGAACCTAGCCACCATGTTGTAGGTTGCGATGGCAGTTGTGAGTTCTACGATTTCTTGGGTATTTAAGTGACTCTTTAGTTTGTTAAATACTTCGTCCTCAACTTTGACAGTTAGTGTCATTTGGGCTGCGTATTGGATCACCAAAGACTCGAGTTCTCCTAGACGAGGATCACTCACTTTAGACCCTGGAGCGCTGGCCAAAACATGATTCAAGGCCTCTAACTCAGCATCTGTTCCGCCAGCAGCCAAATAATCTGGTTTGTGGTGATGGTATTCATATGTGGCGCCAGTTAGAACTGCAACCGTACATATCCCAAGTTCACGTAGTTTGCGACTTGTGGTCAGTCCGGTTCTTACGTTTTTCAAATAAACGTTCCATCCCCTAGCAACTGGCTCACTCCAAAGCAGAGCTTTATCTAGATTTAATAGCTCCCCACCTCGGCGCTCAAGTATCGAGTCAACAAGGTCTTTTGGGGTGGGGTGCTGTTCTTGGGACCAATCTGGAATTCTCATAAATGCCTTTTAAATGAATGTTTGTATTGAAAAAATTACTTTGGAAAAACCAATTTCTCGGGTCTCCTGCGTCTAGCAGTATTAAATAGCGAGTAGGTTTGTTTTACGTAATTGGATACTCCGTTGATCGAGGTAATGTATTTTTTAACCTCTGGTGTGATCTCAGACTCAACGAGGCGGATCTCACTGTGAGGGTCTGTTGTCTCAAAGTAGACATAAAACCAAGGATCCCCTCGTTTAATGTTGATTTCACTCTTAATGTCATACCACTCAAATGCCCACATCAACTGTCTGGGCCAAACATCGATTGGAAAACGACCATCCATCAACAAACCCGGCAAGGGGCTTTGGGGGTAGTCCATAAACGGGGGAAACTGGTTGATGTAAACCGGTGCATCAGCCAAAAAAATGTAGGGTGTGATGATCTGAATCATGGGTCGCTCTGGGTGACGCCACTCGTTTGGGGCAGTCATTTGAATCAATTGATTCAAAAAATGGTCCCTTACCGATGAGCGCTCACCGTCCATGTTTTGAATATTGGGACGGCCGTTTGGATCCACAAAAAATCGCAAATGCATATCTATCGGCGCTTTGATTACAAAATACCTACCGTCGTAGTTCAAATCTTGTTGGTCTTTGGGTAAAGTAGCATCGTTTTTTTGGGGGGAGGGGGAGCCAGGGGCAGGTTTTCTGCTGTAAGGCTCGGGATCATCCCAAATGACAGTTGCTGGAAAATCCAGCAACGACCATCCCACCTCAATGCTTGGGTGATCAGGAGTTTCAGGCGGTTTGGATTTGAATAAATTAAAAAGCATGAAACATTATAAGTTTTGGCCGAGTAATTCTTAATGCCTCTTTTTCCAATTTATATCGGATAATTAGGGGATGATCATTCCATTTACAAAAATGCAGGGAGCAGGAAACGACTTTGTTGTCATTGACGAGACAAAGACGAGGTACACCTTGACCCCAGAGCATTACCGGTTTATCGCAAATAGAAATTTCGGTGTCGGAGCTGACCAGATATTAAGTGTTAGACCACCTCCCTATGCAGGGGTAGATTTTGAATATGTGATCCACAACTCAGATGGGGGTGAGGTAGAGCACTGCGGTAACGGAGCGAGGTGTTTTGTTCGATTCGTTCAAGAAGCTGGTTTAACTGATAAAAATCCAATTAGAGTGAAGGTCCATACGGGCGAGATTGAGCTCAGAGCTTTACCGGATGGACGCGTTAGAGTTGATATGGGACCACCTGTATTTGAATTAGCTAAAGTACCCTTTGATCCCGCATTCGCCACTCTTGAGGAAACAGTATCTTATGAAGCTTTAAACAATAATTTCAAATCAAAAGAAATAACAGAAATAACAGAACTAACAAAAACAACGGATAGAGCAAATAAAACAGGTGATTGGAGCCCATGGGTTTTGAAGGGCTTGAACGGCTCAAAGGGGTTAGAGGTTCAGTGCCCCCCGCTAAGTGTGCTCTCCATGGGGAACCCTCACGCCGTTTGTGTTGTCCAAAATACAGAGACTGCCCCAGTGCTAGAGCTTGGGCCACTGGTAGAGCACCATCCTGCATTTCCAAACCGTGTTAACGTTGGGTTCATGCAAATATTGAACCGAGCTGAGGTCAATTTGCGAGTGTTTGAGCGTGGGGCAGGTGAGACCTTGGCTTGCGGGACTGGTGCCTGTGCAGCGGTGGTTGCAGGTGTGCGAGCTGGCTTGTTAGACTCCTGCGTAGATGTGCATACTCGCGGGGGTTTGCTCACCATTGAATGGGCAGGTTTTAAAGATTCAACCACCCTAGAGCATGTGTTCATGACTGGGCCAGCAGTTAGTGTTTTTAAAGGCGAGATAAAAATCAATGAGTAATTCAAACATGTCACCCATCACAGAGGACGATATTGCTAATTTTTTAGTCAATACGCCAGACTTCTTTGTGCGTCACGCAGAAACACTTGGCACTATTCGCCTGAGTAGCCCTCACGGGAACAGGGCGGTGAGTTTGCAGGAGCGTCAGGCTGAGCTCATGCGCGAGAAAATAAGAGGGCTTGAGCTCAGACTAATGGAGATGATGCGAAACGGAGGAGATTACTCCTTGATCGCTGAGCACCTGCACAAATGGACATTGAATTTACTTCAGATCAACAAAGCAACCGAAATTCCTGACATGATTGTTAAGCGTTTGGAGATTTGTTTTGATGTCCCGCAAGCTGCAATTAAAGTTTGGGATGTCTCCAAGGCTGCCAAGAAAGAGAGCTTTGCTAAAGGAGTAAGCGAAGAAGCGCAAGCTTTTGCAAGCTCACTTGCACTCCCCTATTGCGGCGTGAATACCGGTTTTGAGGCGGTCGATTGGTTACCAAGACCTTCGGAGGCAAAGTCCTTGGCGCTGATTCCGCTCAGGGCGTTTGAGACGTTTAGTGTCACCTCAATCCACGATAGTCTGAAGGCAACCCCCCCGGCGATCGGACTTTTAGTACTAGCCTCAGATGATGAGCACAGATACCATGCAGGCATGGGGACTGTGTTTTTAGAACAAATTGGAGAGTTAGCAAGCTCTAGTCTTGCTCGATTAAGAGTTTAAAAGCTAAAAGTTGTGGCCAGGCAATTTGAAGATCATTTAATGAATCAATACTTGGACCACGTTCGGTTCGAGAAAAGGCTGGCTGATAGAACCGTTGCTTTGTACATAGAGGATTTGAAAAAACTCTCTTTGCTGTTAAGTGATAGCAAGCTCACCTCGCTTGAAGTCACAAGTGCTGATATCAGGCGTTGGTTGGTCCTTATGAACTCTACGGGGCGCACCCCTAGAGGGATCGCACTCATACTCTCTGGATGGCGCGGCTTTTACAGCTGGCTTGGTAGACAAGGGCATATAAAAATAAATCCAGTCTTAGGTATTAAATCTCCCAAAGTATCTAAACCGCTCCCAAAGGCGTTGAGTGTGGATGATGCAGTTCGCTTGGCCGAATACGGCGGTGAAAAGAATGCTAAAGAAAAGTGTGATGAGAATATTCATACCAATGACCCCTTAGACGCTCATTGGTATGAGGCAAGGGACGCTGCAATTGTTGAGCTTTTGTACGGAAGTGGTCTGAGGGTTGCAGAATTGGTTGGGCTTGATTTAAAACCCTCACATCATCCTGGTCATAAAAATGCTGGTTGGATTGATATAGACGGATCAGAGGCGCATGTTTTAGGAAAAGGCAGTAAAAGAAGATCAGTTCCTGTAGGAGCTAAAACAATAGAGGCTTTGAAGGCTTGGATCCATGTTCGAGATTTAAAACTAAAGACGAGCGATGCGTTTGATTCATCAGAGCATTCAAATGCACTTTTTATAGGGCATAACGCTACCCGACTCACGCCTCAATCGATTTGGCAAAGGCTTAGGAAACGCAGTTTGGATGCGGGTCTTGCTACCCCGGTTCATCCACATATGCTTAGGCATTCATTTGCAAGTCATTTGCTGCAATCAAGCTCGGATTTACGCGGTGTTCAAGAAATGCTTGGGCATGCAAATATTTCAACGACTCAGGTCTACACCAGACTGGATTTTCAGCATCTAGCAAAAGCCTATGATGCAGCGCACCCGCGTGCAACCAAGAAAACTCAGAAAACCAAATCACCTCCAAAAAAGAATTAGAAAACTGTGAAAACCATTCGCTTAAAAACCGGTAAAGAACGTGCTGCACTTCGTGGCCATCCCTGGATATTTGATACTGCAATTGCCAGTGGCGGAGGGGACTTTGGTGAGACCGTTCGCGTCGAGAGCATGGAGGGCGCTTTTCTTGGCTGGGGTGCATTTAGTCCTACCTCCAAAATTCGTGTTCGAATTTGGAGTTTCACAGAAACTGAGCGCATTGATGAAGAGTTTTTTGTGAGAAAGATCCTTGAGAGCGCGCAAGCCAGGTCCTACTTTGAAATTCAAAGCGATGGGGTTAGGCTGATTCATGGTGAGGCAGATGGTTTGCCAGGCCTAATCGTTGACCGCTACAAAGACACCGCAGTAGTTCAGTTTTTGAGTGCAGGGGTTGAGCGTTTTAAAGCGGCAATCGTAAAAGGGCTTTTACAAGTCAATGGAGTCCATCGTATTTACGAGAGATCTGACTCTGGGGTCAGGACGCTTGAGGGACTTGAGCCCAAAACGGGATGGTTAAGCCCTACAAATCCAATCCAATCTCGCGTTAGTGAGATGCACTCAGGTCAAATTGACCAAGGCGAAAGCTACGCTGACGCAACTGAGACTCAAATAGTTATTCGTGAACATGACTGGCTCCTTGCACTAGACATTGAGGAGGGACACAAAACGGGGTTTTATTTAGATCAAAGAGATAGCCGTAAACTCTTTCGTGATTACGCCCAAAGGCTTGCATTTAAGAGAGTTCTCAATTGCTATTGCTACACGGGTGGATTTACCGTAGCAGCACTAAAAGGCATGTATGCAAACGCAAAAAATAGGGGTAGTGATTCATTGCCCGAAGACGCTTATGTGCTCTCCATTGACTCCTCTGGCCCCGCGCTTGTTAAAGCCAAAGCACAACTCACACTAAACAGTATCGATACGCATTGCGCAGAGTTCAAAGACGCCGATGTGAATGCGAGTTTGAGGGAGCTGATCAAGGCTGGGGAGAGTTTTGATGCAATTGTTCTGGATCCACCCAAATTCGCTCCCTCCGCTGCTCACGCCGAGCGAGCCGCAAGGGCGTATAAAGACATCAACCGATTGGCTTTCAAGCTTTTAAAGCCCAAAGGGGTTTTGTTTACATTTAGTTGCTCTGGGGGAGTGTCAGCTGATTTGTTTCATAAAATCGTTGCCTCGGCAGGCACAGACGCAGGTGTTGATGGCTATATCGTCGAGCGTTTAGGCGCCTCCTCGGATCATCCAATGACCATTAATTTCCCAGAGGGCGAATATCTCAAGGGCTTGGTTGTCTTGAAAAAATAATTAAAATCGATTAAAATGTTGAGTTGATTTAAAAACGAATCAACATATTTAGATTAGATATTATTAATTACATTATTAATTTTTAAGAATTATTTAGAATTCATTTCTTAAGGGCTCACGATGTTAATTCCAGCAACCGTACTGACCGGGTTTCTAGGTTCAGGTAAAACTACACTTTTAAAGCGCGTATTAAGCGAAGCTCATGGCCAAAAGATTGCTGTAATTGAGAATGAATTTGGCGAAGAAAACATTGACAACGATATTTTGGTTTCTGACCAGGGCGAGCAAATCATTCAAATGAGCAATGGATGCGTGTGTTGCACGATTAGAGAAGATTTAAGAACCACACTCAGAGACCTTGCCGCCAAGAAGAGAAGTGGGGAGCTGAATTTTGACCGAGTTGTCATTGAGACCACCGGTTTGGCAGATCCGGGACCTGTTGCTCAAACATTCTTCATGGATGATGAAGTGGCTGAATCTTATTTGTTGGATTCGATATTGACTCTAGTTGATGCTGTTCACGCACAGACTCAATTAAACGACCGCCAAGAGGCTAGAAGGCAGGTCGGTTTTGCTGATCAAATCTTTATCAGCAAAGCAGATCTCGTGTCCTCTGCTGATCTTAGTGCTTTGCAACACCGTTTGACTCACATGAACCCAAGGGCTCCTCAAAAGAGTGTTCACTTCGGAGATGTTGCGATCTCAGATGTTTTTGACTTAAAGGGGTTTAATCTTAATGCTAAGTTGGAGATCGATCCCGACTTTTTAGCAGAGGCGGAAGGTGCTCACCATCATGACCATAAACATGAACACAACCACGATCATGACCATGACCACGAGCATGGCCCCAATTGCGATCATCCTTCACACAACCATGATCACGGAGGTGGTCACCACCACCATTATGACGATGATGTGAAAAGTTTTGTTTTTAAATCAAAACGTCCCTTTGATCCAGCTAAGTTAGAAGATTTCTTGGGAGCTATCGTAAATATTTATGGCCCCAAAATGCTACGATACAAAGGCGTTTTATTCATGAAGGGTACGGATAAGAAAGTTATTTTTCAAGGCGTTCACCAACTCATGGGTAGCGATTTAGGTCCTGTTTGGGGCCGAGAAGAGCCCCGGATGAATAAAATGGTATTCATTGGCATAGATTTACCCAGAGATATTTTCCTACAAGGGTTAGAACAGTGCTTAGTATGAGTACAATCCGCGCGCATCATTAAATCATTCAGTTTGATATGTTTTTTTGAGAAACGCGTCTTTTAGAGTACTTTTATGCACTCAATTTCATAAGTTGCATTTTTGGTTTAAGAGTTGTACTCTGAGATGTTCGTCTTTTTGAGATTATTTATAAATTGAAAAATTAAAAATCAATTCCAAATTAGCAACTGGAAAACAGGAGACAAATTTATGACAGCCCCTAAGGCCAAAAAAGCAATTGCTACAAAAAAGGTAACAAAAAAAGCTGTGACTAAAAAAACAAACACAAGCAAAGCTAGCAAGCCTATCAAAGCTGCCTCTAAGCCAGCTGCTAAGAAAGTCGTTGCAAAAAAACCAGTTGCAAAAAAACCAGTTGCCAAAAAAATAGTTGCTAAAAAAGTGGTCTCAAAGAAAGTAGTTGCTAAAAAACCAGTGGCTAAGTCGGCCAAGTCGGCCAAGTCGGCTTTGTCAGCTAAAACATCTAAGGCAGTAAAACCAGTATCCAAAGCAGTTGCCAAGACTACCCCTAAGACTACCCCTAAAACTGCTGCTAAAACCTCTACCAAGGCTCCTGCTAAAGCACCTCTAAAAGCCACATCAAAAGTGGCTTCAAAGAAAGCGGTTCCTGTTAAATCCAAAACGCCAAAGGTAGTTAAAGCTGTTAAGGCAGTAAAACCAATAAAGCCTATCAAACCTGCCAAGCCTGTAAAAGAGGTGAAGCCTAAAGTCGACAAAGCTTTGGCAAAAATTGCCAAGGAAGAAGCAAAAGCATTAGCTAAAGCTGCCAAGCTTGCTGCTAAGGCTTTGGAAGACGCTCACAAAAAATCCCCTCGCGCTGCTAAAGCGATCTCACTCATGCCACCGCCCCCTGGACAAATGGTGGCATCCACAACCGCAAAGGCAAGTTACACCCCTATGTCCACACCACAGTTACCAAACGTTGTGCCAGTCGTTCACAAAAAAGACGCTAAATTGGCTAACAATTGGAAGTCAAAGCCTTTACAAGATTTGAGCGATGAAGAAGTGCTATCTATGCCTGATTCGGAGTACATGAACGATACTCAGTTGGCCTTTTTCAGAATCAAGCTCGTACAACTTAAAAACGATATTTTGGCTAATGCTGAAGGCACCACCGAGCACCTCAGAGAAGATACGGTCGTAGTCCCTGATCCCGCGGACCGCGCAACCATTGAGGAAGAACACGCTTTAGAGCTAAGAACCAGAGACCGAGAAAGAAAGTTGCTCAAGAAGATTGAGCAATCCATTACCCGGATCGATGCAGGTGATTACGGCTACTGTGATGAAACAGGTGAACCCATCGGTGTCGGGCGTTTAATCGCCAGGCCCACTGCCACTTTGTCCTTAGAAGCGCAGCAACGTCGCGAACTCAAACAAAAGATGTTTGGTGACTAATGGGTTGTTGTAGCTAGAGAGCAGTTTAATTTTGCTACTCTAGCTCGAACGTCAATACATCAAGGTTTCATTGATTGCTGAATTTTTTCAGCAATCATATTGGCTGTGACCGCCGATAAAGTCCAGCCCAAGTGCCCGTGACCCGTGTTGTAAAAGACGTTGTTTGCTAAGCCTTGCCCAACTCGAGGCATCATGTTTGGCAACATGGGGCGCAGTCCTGACCAAGGAACGACTGAGCTGGTATTGATCCTGGGGAAACACTCCTCTACCCAATTAATCAACGGTTTGATCCGGTCTGCTCTGATGTCTCTGTTATAACCATTGAACTCTGCAGTACCTGCAACTCTAAATCGATCAACCCCCAAACGACTGGTCACTAGTTTTGTTTCATCATCCAAGAGACTCACAGTTGGTGCACCCTCTTGGCTTGGAGTGTCCTTTAAATTAACCGTGATCGAATATCCCTTCACTGGATAGATATTGACTCTATCGCCTAATTGCTGAGCAAAGCCTCGGCTCTCAACACCTGCACAAATGACAACACCATCAAAGTTATGCTGAGTAGGGGCCGTGTTTTGAGAATACACATGCACGCTAAAAACGCCATTGAGGTTTCTTAGGGACTTAACGTTTTGATCGTACAAAATCTTTACCCCTAGGCGCTGTGCAGCAATGGCTAAGCCAGTCGTGAATTTATGGATGTCTCCAGTTGAATCGCTCTCTGTAAAAAAACCTCCGTAATAAGAGCCTGCCAAAGTTGGTTCAATGGCAAGCATCTCTTTTGGCGTAACTGCCTGTCTAGATAACCCCCCTTTGGCAAGAAGCTTGGACACTTTCGCTGCATGATCGAATCCAGCCTTATCGCGGTAAATATGTAAGATACCCTCTTTCTTTAAATCAAAGTCAATGTTCTCTTGAGTTGCCCAATCAAACAAATAGTTACGCGATGCAATAGCAAGTTTCGTTGTTTCAACGGTATTGGTCTCGTAATCTGGCATGGCCGCTATGAACTCTGCAAACCAAGAAAGTTTGTGCCAGCTTGGTTTGGGGTTGATGAGTAAAGGGGCATCGCCTTTGAGCATCCATTTGATGCCCTTCACAATGTTGGACCAGTGATTCCAAACCTCAGCGTTTGAGGCTGAGAGTTGACCGCCGTTGGCAAAAGAAGTCTCCATTGCGCTGTAGCGATGACGCTCAAACAATGTGACTTCAAAGCCGCGTTTAGCTAAGGCGTAAGCAGTCGTAACTCCGGTGATGCCACCACCAATGATTGCAATTGATTTCATACTCAGTTCTTTCAAAACGTCAAAAGGGTTTTGCACAGCAACGAAATTGTGCTTGCGCGCCCCTTCTGTTTTGGACCTGAGAGATTCTCAACAAAATGTTTTTGTTGATTGCTCCTGCGGTGAGTTGATGGACGATTTCATCAACTACTCTTCAGAATGATTTTTGATATCGGTCCTTTAGCCTGAGAGTTTCCGGGGCGGTTGCTCCTTCGGCGCTACACGGGGTAGTCTCTCCCGATATCAAATGGATACTTGTGGCTTATTTTTTTAAATACTCTCCTACCAGTTGTGCCCAATACTTTGATCCAATGGAGATAATCTTATCATTAAAGTCATACCCTGGATTGTGCACCATGCAAGAACTCGTTGAATCCGAACTAACCACTCCGTCAGGACCCAAGTCGGTATTGCCAATTAAAAAATAGCACCCAGGGATTTTCTCCAACATGAAGGAGAAATCTTCGCTCGCAGTGAGTGCAGGACCTTGCAAATTCACCCGCTCGTTGCCAAATAGCCGCAGTGCAACGTTCTTAGCTAAGTCTGTTTCGACGACGTTGTTAACAAGCACTGTATAGCCCGCTCTCCAATCAATATCTACACTGACGCCATAACTCTGTGCTTGAGCAGTGATCAAAGTTCTTATTCGCTCTTCAAGTAATTGACGTACCTTGGGGTCTAGGGCTCTTATGCTTAACTCCAAAGTCGCAGATGCCGGAATCACATTATTAGCCTGCCCCGAATGCACCGCACCAACTGTAATCACAGCAGTTTGCTGAGGATCTACATTTCTTGCCACTACAGTTTGCAATGCCATAATCATAGAAGCCGCGGCGACAACTGGGTCTTGAGCAAGATGGGGCATAGCGCCGTGACCACCCTTGCCTAAAATTTTAATGGTTGCATAGTCGCTTGACGCCATCATTGGACCAGCGCGAAAAACAAAATGCCCTACCGGGACACCGGGCATGTTGTGCATGGCAAATATACTGTCACAAGGAAAGAGGTCAAATAGACCATCCTCCATCATCTTTAATGCTCCTCCACCGCCTTCCTCTGCGGGTTGAAATATCAAATTCAAGGTTCCATCAAACTCAACTGTTTCTGCAATTATTTTTGCCGCAGCCAGTAATGTTGCTGTATGTCCATCATGACCACAAGCGTGCATCACACCTGGTTTCACGCTTTGCCAACCAAGCTTCGTTTCCTCTTGAATCGGCAAAGCATCCATGTCTGCGCGAATACCAATGGTCTTGGCCGAGTTGCCTCGTTTCAAACTAGCTACTACTCCCGTTCCCCCCAGTCCGCGGTGGACCTTGTAGCCCCAGTTTAAAAGCTTACCTGCAACCAGTTCGGAGGTTCGGTGTTCATCAAATGCAAGCTCAGGGAATTTGTGTATGTCATGTCTGAGCTGAATGAATTCATCCAATCGCTCAACTATAGCGTCACCCATGTAACTCATTTCATTGGGGCTGTAGATCTATTGATTTGGCAATTGCTCTAAACTGGGCAATACCGTCTGTATAGGCTTTACTTGCAGCTTGCAGAGTCATAGGTTTTGCAACCAACTGGCTGTTGGCCTCAAGACCTGCCCTAACAGATGCGTCAGATAAAGATTCGGTCACTGCTTTGTGTATCGCCTCAACAATGGGCTCAGGAGTGTCTTTTCTTACAAAATAACCTGTCCATATGTTGAAAGTAAAGTTCTTTAAAGATTTACTTTCACCAATAGCTGGGTATTCCTTTACAGATTCAATGCGATCGCTGTTGAGCATGGCAAGCACTTTTAATTTACCTTGTCTTTGAAGCTCCTCGTAAGCTTTACCAAAAGGGGCTAGAAAAATATCAACTTGTCCACCTAACAGATCTTGGTTTGCTGGAGCAGCGCCTTTGTAGGGAATGTGAGTCATTGGAATATTTGTTGTTTTTGATAAATGCTCGCCCAAGAGGTGGTAAAACGACCCTGGACCTACACTCGCATAAGTAATAGGTCTTCCCGCCTTAGCCTCCTTGCGTGCGTAATCTAAAAACTCATCTACATTGTTGACGGGTAGATCTTTGCGAGCAAGGAATGCAATTTGTGCAGTAGCAATCATTTGCACGAGCCGAAAGTCCTCGCTCTTGAGCTTAACTGCAGAAATTGCCAAAGGTGCAAGGATCAATTCGTTTGGAGAGCCTTGGAAAATAATTTGTCCATCGGCTGGTGAGTTCAGCACCTTTTGGGCTGCAATGGAGCCACTTGCACCGCCCAAGTTATCAACCAGTACCGTTTGACCCATATTCTTTGATAAGGTCGTGTTCAGTGTCCTAGCAATGACGTCTGAGAGCCCACCCGCCGGGTAAGGTACCAGTAAAGTTACTGGCTTGCTTGGGTAGTTTTGAGCAAAACAATTTAATCCAAGGAGCATTGAAAACAACAAGCAATATCTTAATTTGAGTAAAAACTTCATTAAAAACCCCCTATGTATGCTGGAAAGTCTTGTCATCATAAGATTTAAAATTAATAATGTCTAATGCATTGTTATATATATTTACATAACTTTTTTGTGATGGATTGATTTGACTATGACTTTTCTACAAATAAGGCATTTCATTGTTTTGGCTCAGTTGGGTAGTTTTGCCAAGGCGTCAAAGGCATTATTCATAACTCAACCCGCATTAAGCAGAAGCATTAAGTCACTCGAGGATGAGTTGGGACAAATGCTTTTTGACAGGATTGGTCGAAAAATTGAGCTCACCTCTTTTGGTATCAGCTCACTTAAGCGCTCTAAAGAGCTTTTGGAGTCACTCGATGAGCTAAAAGGATCGGGAAAGGCAAAGCAACCCATCACAAGTGGTGTTTACAAATTGGGGCTGAGTTCGGGGCCAGGTGCATTACTCAGCGCTGCATTACTGACCAAAGTTGCAAATCAATTTTCTAAGGTGAGAGTTGAGATTTTTCGGGCTAACACTCAGACTTTGGTTGGTTTGTTAAAAGAAAGAGAGGTAGATGCTTTGGTTGTTGATTTGCGCTCTTTGGCCCCTGATTCAGCACTTCATATTGAACATATATATGAATTCGCTGGGGAATTCTTATGCAGGAAAAGTCACCCACTCTTGAAGTTAAGAAAAGTCAGTTACGAGCAATTAATTCAATACCCTATTGCCTCAACACCTCTCAGCGATGAGCTTGCGCGCCTTTTAATCTCCCGCTACGGCGACACGGCTCATCCAAAAGAAATGATTCGATTGATCAGTGATGAGATAAACGATCTAATCCATGTTGCTAAAACCAGTGACACAGTTGTTTTAGCCGCGAGAGCGGCGGGGAGGGGGTTGGAGGTTTTAAGGGTTTTGCCGCCTTTGAACGCGAGCGCGAAATATGCAGTTGTGGTTATGAAAAACCGTTCTCAGGCGGTTCTGCATTCAACAATATCGGAGCTCATTGATCAAATTCTTAAAACTGATTCATCGAACTAAATCAGCAAGAGTTTAAAAAATGCTTTTGCTTGGCCTATACGCCCAAAAAGTTATGCAGTTGAGGGTCACTGAGTAACTCTTTGGACTCGCCTTGCATAACGACGAGGCCTTTTTGTAATACCAGAGCTCTGTCGCTGCGCCCAAGAACGCGGTGCCAGTCTCTGTCAACGATCAACACTGCAAGACCACTTTTTTTGATCTCGTCTATAACTCTCCAGACCTCATCGACGATGAGAGGAGCCAAACCCTCTGTAGCCTCGTCCAAGATGATCAATTCAGGGTGCGTCATGAGGGCACGTCCAATGGATAACATTTGTTGCTCGCCGCCTGAGAGTTGATTACCTAGATTATTTAACCTCTCCGCCAGTCTGGGAAATGTAAGGAGCACGCGCTCCAAGGGCCAGTCAAAACGCTCGTCTTTGCCTTTTCTTGCCGCCATTACCAGGTTCTCGCGGACACTCAGGTTAGAGAACACTCCTCTACCTTCCGGCACATAAGCCACCCCGTGTCTTGCAACTTGATAGGGTTTAGCGTTTGATATGTCGTGTCCAAGAAAACTGATGTGTCCCTCCCGCTTTCCAATTTGGTTGCCCACATGACCAAGGAGTGTCCTGATAAGGGTGCTTTTACCCATCCCGTTTCGACCAAGAAGTCCCATAGTTTCACCCTTGCGTATATCAAGGTTGATGCCGTGCAAAATATGGCTACTGTCGTACCAAGCGTGTAAGTCTTGTGCGTGCAAAATGATTTCGTTATCAGCTTTCATCCGTGTTCGCCCAAGTAAGCACTTCGCACCCCGGGGTGGTTGCGCACAAAATCTGGAGCCCCGGAGGCGATCACACTGCCGTTGACCATGACAGTAATTAGATCAGAAATTCGAAACACTGCATCCATATCATGTTCAACCAATAATATTGCATGATCACGTTTAAGCTGAACAAGCAGACTGAGCATTCGCTCTGTCTCCTCTGCTCCCATACCAGCTAAAGGCTCATCAAGAAGTAACACTTGAGGATTTGTTGCCAGACACATCGCTATTTCAAGCTGACGTTTTTGGCCGTGACTTAAAAATCCAGCAGGGCGATCTAAAAATTCATCTAAACCTACTAGCCTTACCACCTCTTTTGCAACGTCTAGTGATTGATGATCCATTTGTGCTTGAATCCAAAATGACCAAGCTCTTTGGGATTTTGCCTGCGCACAGAGCCTACAGTTTTCTAAAACTGTAAAAGAAGGATAGATCGTGTTTCTTTGATAGCTCCTTCCCAGTCCAATTCTGGCTCGCTTAAACTGGGGCCAATCAGTTACATCACTACCCAAGAGCTCGACCTCTCCAGATGATGGTTCAACCTCTCCAGATAATAAATTGATAAGGGTTGATTTACCAGCACCATTGGTTCCAATAACAGCGTGAATTGATCCACGTGCCAATTCCAGGGAGACATCCTTAACTGCTGTAAGTCCTCCCCATTGACGGGTTAGATTTTTGCAGCTCATGATTGCATTGTTTTTCATGATTGCGATTTTTGGGATGAGCTTTGTGTTAGTCCCTCTGGACCAATGCTCCCAGTGAGTCTTCTGACAAACTGAGAGGGTAGGGCGATCAAGCCGTTTGGCATAAATGCCACGCAGCCAATAATAGCAAGCCCTAGACTGAGTTGCCAGTGTTTGGCAAAGCTACCAAACAAAGCCTCAGATTGAAATATTTCTTGAAGAACTGCAAATGCAAAAGCGCCAATAAGTGCGCCTCCTAGGCGGCCTAGACCCCCCAAAATGATCATGACTAGTACAGCCCCACTAAGGTGCCAACTCAATAATTCTGGGTTGACAAATCCGTCTTTGATCGCAAATAAATAACCTGCCCAACCAGCGATCATGCCTGAGACCGTAAAAGCGCCAAGCTTGTAAGGATAGGTGGAGAAGCCACTTGCCTTCATACGCTGCTCGTTGACTCGAATTCCGGATAACGCACGTCCAAAGGGTGATCTGACGAGTCGGGATAAAAAAGCATAAGCCGCTAATAAACTTATCCAAATAAACCCGTAAAGATGCATGGGTTTGTCTAAATCCAACCCACCAAGAGTGGGTTTTACATATAAAAATATTCCATCTGAGCCGCCCCCAACAGGTGTGTCGTGAATGACGAAGTAGGTCATTTGAGCAAACGCTAAAGTAACCATGATGAAATAGACGCCACTCGTTTTCAGTGAGAGACTACCAATAAGCAAGGCACAAAATCCAGCCAATAGTATTGACTCAACGAGTCCGAATAATAAATTTGCAGAACTACCGTCTGTAGGTGCGAGGAGCACCGCAACGTACGCTCCGACCCCAAAAAAAGCAGCTTGACCAAAACATACAAGTCCCGTACTACCAACCAACAACTCCAAACTAAGTGCAAGCAACGCGTAGATCATCATCTTGGCTACTAAATCCATGCCGTATGAACTTGCAGCAAAAGGCCAAAGTGCGAGTGCACCGAACAGGACAACTAAAGAAATAAATGAGTAGCGAGTTTGAGTTTGCATGTGGCTGTGTTTGTTTAGTGCTTATTTTTAATCTTTAAATAAGCCATTGGGACGCCAAAGCAAGATCAAAGCCATTAAAACGTAGACCAACATCCCTGATATTTGAGGTAAAAGTAATTTACCAAATGTATCCACTAGGCCGACTAAAAGTGAGGCAAGCATGGCCCCCTTGATGGAGCCGATACCGCCAATCACAACCACTACAAAACAGATGATCAAAACTGAGCTACCCATGCCTGGATAGACACTAGATGCGGGGGCAGCAATCATTCCAGCAAAAGCGGCCAACGCCACCCCGCAGGCAAATACGACTCGGTAAAGCAAAGTAATATCAATGCCTAAACTTTGAGTCATCTCTCGGTTGCTAGTCCCCGCTCGTATCATCATTCCAAGACGAGTGCGTTTGAAAACCAACCACATACCAACAGCAAGTATCAAACAAACTCCGCTCATGAAAAGTCGGTAAAGGGGGTAAGTCAAGACCTCGTTCAAGGGAATTGCAATATCTAAAAATTTTGGAATTTCAACTGAATGTACATCGTCCCCAACAACAATACTGCGAAGTTCCTCAAATACCAGAATAAGACCGTAAGTCATCAGCACTTGTTGTAGATGTTCACGTTCATATAAAAAACTAAAGAAAGCCCATTCCAGAAAGTATCCAAGAAAGACAGATATGACCAATCCAATTGCCAAAGTCGTAAAAAATCCCCCCCCCATACTCCAAGCCACAACTGGGGCTAGCGCGTAGGCCATGTAAGCGCCAATCATATAAAAACTACCGTGGGCGAGATTGATGACGCCCATGATGCCAAATATCAATGTCAAGCCAGAGGCAATTAAAAAGAGAAGCAGCCCGTATTGCAATGCATTGAGGCACTGGATTAAAAAAATAGCTAAATCCATAAGGGCTGCTTTTTGAGTCTGTTAAAGGTAAGTTAGTTGATTTGTGATTAGTAGTTCGATAGTTTGACTATCGTAATATTGCACCTACTTATTTAACATTCCAATTTAACACCTCAATCTTTACATCTTGCAACCCAGCCCAGGATCAGCCAAGGCCTTGGTTGCGATTCCTTCGTTTACGTTTTCTTTGCCTATTACTTTGCGAAGATAAATATCTTGTACAGGATTGTGGCTGCTGGACAAAGTAAATGTTCCCCTAGGGCTGTCTATTTTTGCTTTCATGAGTGCTTGGGCAAAGGTGGTGATGTTCTTAGCATCCCCTTGTGTCGCATTTAAACCGATAGCAAGCATTTGAGCTGCGTCATAGCCTTGGACAGCATAAACGTCGGGCTGTAATTTAAAAGTCTTGGCATAGGCTAGGCGAAAGCTTTGATCACGCTTGTTGTTCAAGTTATCAGCGTAATGCAGGGTGGTGAGAATGCCTTCTGCATCTGCACCCTCAGCGTCCAAGACGCCGTCTGTTAGGAACCCTGAACCGTACAAAGGGATGCTCTTCTTAAGACCTGCTGCAGCGTAGTCTTTAACAAACTTAGCCGCTCCAGCACCTGCAAAGAAAGTAAATACTGCATCTGGCTTTAAAGAAGCGATCTCTGTTAATAGGGCTTGGAATTCAACGTTGGGAAATGGGAGGGTAAGGTCTTTGATGACGGATCCACCACTTTTCTCAAACCCATCTTTAAAACCCTTCATGGTTTCCTCACCCGCTGCATATTTCCAGGTGATGGTCACAATTTTTTTATGTCCTTTTTTTGCCGCTACCTCTCCCATAGCAAAGCCTGGTTGCCAGTTGGAAAAACTGGATCTGAAGATATTGGGTGCACACATGGGCCCCGTCACTGCAACCGCGCCCGCGTTGGGTACGATCAGTAAAGTACCTGACTCTTTGGCTGCCTTGGCCATCGCCATAGCGACACCGCTGTGCACGGAGCCAACGATCACATCCACGTTATCGCGCTTGATTAGTTTATTGACGTTGTCAGCGGCCTTTGAAGGATCGCTCTCATCGTCTACGCGCACGTATTCAATCTCGCGCCCCCCGATTTTGCCGCCCTGCTCATTTACATACAAACGAAAGCCGTTATCAATTGCTGTGCCCAGCGCAGCATAGGTACCGGTTGCCGGAAGCATAAAACCAATTTTTAATTTACCCTGGCTTTGCGCTCCAATGAAAGGCGAACAAGTGAGTAACGAAATTGCGATTCCCAAATTGAATAAATTTTTATAGCGCATATTTTTCCTAATAATGTTAATAACCTTAATGAGTCACGAAAAATTCTAAACAAGCTTGTATCAACGCTTCCGGTTGATCACGGTGAGGTGAATGCCCACAACCGCTCAGTTCAAGTAACTGTGTTTGTGGCGTGTTTTTAGCAATATTCTTTATTTGCAACATCGATCCGTATTCGTCGTCCACCCCCTGAATCGCCAGAATTGGGCATGTAACTGTGCGAATATCCTCCTCAATGGACCAATGGCGAAACTCAGGATTTAGCCAAATTTGATTCCAACCCCAAAAAGCCGAATCCACATCGGCATGATACCTACTTAAACGGGCGCGTAAATTAGTGTTTACATAGGCTTCCCCCGCTTTTTCGATGCTGCAAAGAGTCACCTCTTCTACGAATGTATGAGGAGCCAAGACGATGAGTCCAGCAACGTTGAAGCGGGATGCATATAAAAGTGCAACTGAGCCACCGTCACTGTGTCCGAACAACCAAGGTGGCGAATTAATTTTTAGCACCTTTAGGAGTTCAGGTAAAAAATAAAAAGCCTCTTGGTGCATAAAGTCTGGCTTGAGCACCTCACCTGGGTTGCGTGCACTGGATTCACCATAACCGCGTCGAGAATAGACCAAGCCTTTGACATTAAGAGATTTACACAAGGTCTCAGGAAAATCTTTCCACATCGCAACTGAGCCGAGGCCTTCATGCAAAAAAATCATCACCGGATCATTATTCTCCTTTTTTGATTCACAGTTCAACCAAAGATACTCAATAGAGACTGGTTGTTCATTAAATTCGACTTGAACAAATGAGGAGGATTTCATGATGGGCTAAGTAATGCTCAAAAGCTAAAAAGCTCAAAAGATTATTTAATATTGTTATTTTCCTGAGCACGCAACTTAAATCTCTGGATCTTGCCCGTGGCGGTTTTAGGTAGCTCGGCAACGAACTCAATGAGCCTGGGGTATTTATAGGGGGCAAGTTTATCCTTGACAAAGGCCTTCAATTCGTCCTCATTCGCAGTTGATCCTGATTTAAGTACTACGAATGCCTTGGTTTTGGTCAGTCCGTCGTTGTCGTTAATACCGATAACTGCGGCTTCTAGTACGCTTGGGTGTTGAATAAGAGTAGCTTCGACTTCAAAGGGACTCACATAAATTCCACTGACTTTGAGCATGTCATCCGTTCGACCACCGTAGGTGTAAGTGCCGTCATCATTTCTGACATATTTATCTCCACTTTTAGTCCAGCCCCCTTGAAATGTTTCTCTGCTTTTCTCACGGTTTCCCCAGTACATAAGCGCTGCTGAAGGGCCTTTGATATACAAATCCCCAGGCTCAGAATTAGGGACAGGTAAACCATCATCTCCGCGAAG
>Ga0007854_10000573_pt1 | contig 23664 bp, 20 predicted proteins | sample CryBogCBH12Aug08_FD_60382 | JGI IMG/M metagenome (GOLD analysis project Ga0007854, IMG submission 60382) | Freshwater microbial communities from Crystal Bog, Wisconsin, USA - CBH12Aug08 | ecosystem: Environmental > Aquatic > Freshwater > Lake | place: Crystal Bog, Wisconsin, USA | collected... | reverse complement strand
CATAAATTCAATTTGTGAACATTATGAATATATTTATATCATAAACAATTCGTCAAAATGAAAATTAATTACTTTTAATTTATTTATGATATATTTTATATCACAAACAATTTGCTAACCACTTTTATAAACTTGCTTTTTCCCGAGAATAAATTTATTTTCGGAAACCTCAATAGAATATGATTGAAAACTACGTTTCAATATTGGATTTATAATCCAATCATATTCTATTGAGGTTTTAGCATATAGGCTGATAGTAATATTTAAAGTATAAATATAAGTATGTATAACGAAAAAATTACTCTTAACTTAAGCAAAATAGACTTAATAAAAAAAAACAGTCTTATTGAATTATCATCTTTGGAATGAATTAAAACATTATGAATCAAATAATTATACTTTTTATGAATTTAAAGATCAATATGAAGATGTATTTCAAAAAACTGGTAAAAAAATATTTAGGAATAGGAGTAATGGTAAGGAACTAATTAAATAATTAAGCCACATAGGGATCGCCAGATCCCTATTTCTGAAAATATTTTTCACGATTAAAGTATATTTTTATGTATATAATCTTCTAAAATATTACACCATATATATTTTCCTAATTCTGTATAATGACCTAAATCATCACGAAGAATAGTTGAGAAATCATATTTATTAAGATAATCATAAGGGCATATATATAATAAATTATATTTTTTAAAAATATTTACCAACTGGTCTGATAGATATTTTCTCTCATTATATACTTTTTCATTAATTAGTTTTACTTCTTCATGATATATATGTGTAACCCATAGTATCGTTTTATCTTTTAATAAATTAACTATACATAAAATATCCTTCTCAATTTCATCTATATCTTGAATTAATATTTTATAATTATTTAATATTTCCTCATTTTTTGTATTTGTTAAAGGAAATCTCTTATCTACTGACAAATGATGTAGATATTTTCCCTTATATATGTATTTTTTTCGCGATGATATTTCAATTAATACTAGTTTACTATTATTAAATTTATTAGACATTTCATTATCTAATACAATCAATTTATTATCTAAAATACTGGTTCTAAAATCTTCAATATCTTCTGATTTAAATTCATTATTTAAAAATTTAATCTGTTGTATAATTTCTTTAGTAGAATGTGGATAATTTATTATATTATTTAAATTATTATTTTCAAAACTTATATCATTTCTACATGTACCTATAATGGTTACACTCATATTAATTTTATTAGATAACATGGTTTAAATAATTACTACAAATAGACAATATATATAGTATGTTAAGTAATAAAAAAGGACATACTATACAAGAAAGGTTTATTGATGTTTTATCTGACCCTTGTAATATGTTAATTCCACGCGTCAAGAGTGCTGGAACAGTTGAAGATAATATGATAATTTTACATAATGGTATTAAAGTAAATATTGATTGCTGGAAAGATATGAAAGAAATTTTCCTAATAAATGGAGGAGTCCATGAACCTGCTGAAGAATATTTATTTTCTATAGTACTTAATTATATTAAAGATGGTGGAACTATGATAGAATTAGGCTCAAATTGGGCATTCTATAGTATCTGGTTTGCAACTAAAATAAAAAATTCAAAAAATTATTGTATTGAACCTGATAATCAACTATTAGAATGTGGTATTCAAAACTGTAAATATAATAATGTATTTGCAGATTTCACATGCGGTTTTGTAGGCCAAAATGATAATGATAATAATTTATGTAAAAATGAAATTAATCTTTACAATTTTATTAAAAATAAAAATATTGATTATATTGATATGCTTCATTCCGATATACAGGGTTCAGAATACAGTATGTTATTAGAAATTTCAGAACTACTTGATCATAAAAAAATAGGATTTCTATTTATTTCTACTCATTCAGATGAAATTCATTATAAATGTATAGAGTTTTTAGAGACACACGATTATAGAATTATAGCTAGTTCAGATGTTGATACAGAAACTTTTTGCTATGATGGTATTATTGTTGCATGCCCTAAAGCAGATATGCGGATTACATCAAAAAATCTGTCTGTAAGGCAGACTACACAATTACGTAGCACTCCCTTTCCTTTCTATTATTATTAGAAAAAATAATTAAACATACATTTATCAAAATTTGTGTAAACTCCACAACACACAGCATGCCCCCATATAGGAAAATATACATCTCTTTGCTCTCCAAAAAAGAGTGCTGATATTGCAAAAGTGCTACGCGATAATATTAGTACTTTACTCTTAGATAATAAATAAAGATCATACGATGGATCTGTATTATAAATCACTCTATATGGTAGATCTACTTTCTCTCCAGGATTTGTAATAATTAATACATTAAATCCAGGATGCTTTTCTAATGCTTTCTGAATTTGATCATTTATTTTTTCATAACTCAAAGGAGCTTGTTGATTAATTGTTCTTTTTTCATCTGATATATAATAACATACTTGATCATTATTAATTCTTTCAGCATAATATGAACCACATAATCTACCATCATAATCTTTTACATTGCGCACATCTTCAAGACGTAAATGTACAACAATAGTATTATCTGGGTTGTATGGTAAAACATATTGCCTCTCTTTAGCCAAAATATCTAATCCATTTTTCAAATATTTTAAAATATTATCTCTAAAATAACTTATCATATCGCTTTTAATGTATCGTGTAATATTACTCATCATATGAGGAAAATCTGCTGTATTAATATTTATTCTTTCGAATTGGATCTCCTTAGAATCTATATAAAATTCTGTATTATTAAATTTGGATATAAAAACTTTATTATAAACATCAACATATTCAAATAATAATTTAACAAATATACTATCATAATATCTTAATAAATTCTTATCATATTTTATATAATAATTATGTTTAGTTGCAAATATTATTTGACATATATAATTAATAATATTTCCACCTAATCTACACCCCCTATTAAATATATCAATGTAATAGATTGTATACATATATAATTTACTACATTATTATTTAATCTTAATCTTAAATATCTAATTCATATATGAAACATTTATACTATCCCTTTCCTAAATTATTATCCTAATAATTTTAAATAATATTTAACCATTGCTCTCCTATTTTATCTAAATTAAAATTATCTATAACAAAATCACGCCCTCTCTTTTTTATTAACTCCTTATATTGTGGATTATTTTCAAGAAAATTAATAATATTAATAACTGAATCAATAAACTCTTCACTGTATAATTCAGGCGCAGATGAATGATGCCCTGATTGATGAATCCCAACTTTTGATTTATCAGGAAATGGTAAATAAACTAAATGATCTTTATACTGCTCTAATAATCCTGCTACTGGAAATGTTAATACAATTACCTTATTTAATAATGCTTCTGCTACAGAACATGGAGAACAATCCTTATGTAAATTTGCTCCCTGTAAAATTGGTGCCACAAGTGGATATATAAAATATTCAGATTCTGCTAATTTATTATAGAGTATTGTTTTATCAACAGAATACAACACTTCTATTTTACTATCATAATTAAGTTTATCTAATTCACCCTTATAAGCAGAACATATTCTCAATGTTTTATCACCAAAATTTAATTTATTAAATATATTTAATAACGCATCTCCACCTCTCCTATAAGAAGTATTAAATATAAATGAATGAGGTATTTTCTTTATTGACTCTAATTTAATATCATTTAATACTGCATTTGGAATAGTTATATATTCATTTTCATAAAGACTCGTATGAGGAGAATGTAGTGATACTGCATTTCTAACAAAATTATTCATATAATTAATTTTTATAATTGTCTTAGGATATAAATTACTAAATTTCTTAAAAGACTCTTCTTTAAAAGTGTGCTGCATGTGACACCAAATTATTAATTGATCCAAATTTTCTCCCCAATTATAGTTCAAAAATTCATCTGAAGGAGTTATTACAAGAATATTAAAATTGCTAGTATTATATTTAAGATAATCCATTGTATAATATTTTACATTTTTAACAACTGTATTATTTTTGCAACTTGAGGCAATTAAATATGTATCAAATCCCTTTGATGCAAAATATTCAGCAATTAATACAGTTGAAGTATCCGTTCCTGATACTCCTACACCTCCGCTCCTAATTATTTCACCATTCCATACACCTACACGATCATTACAACTCCCTATAAAAAAACAGATCTTTTGCATACTTTATAAGAAAGTATAATAAATTTTAAACTCTATCTAAAAATTGTACCCATTTACTAAATATCTTATCTGGATTGAACTCAGAAATTGTAAACGTTCTCCCTCGCTTCTTAATAATCTCTTTCAGTGCTGGCTTAGATTCTAAAAACTCAACCGTTTTCACAATTGTTGAAATAGCTTCTTCTGAATTTAGAGTTATATCAAATGTCTCTTCATATGCGTTAAGCGACTCTATATTTGCTCCACTTGGAAATGGTAGATACACTAAATGATCACCATAGATCTCTTTTACAGCCCCTACAGGGTATGTTAGAACAATAACTTCATGTGCTAATGCCTCTGCTATAACACAGCCAAATGTATCCTTATGAACATAATTTGGTAGATTATTATTAAAAGGTGAATTACTGGGAGCAACAAGTGGATAGATAAAATACTCTGCCTTTGAAAGAGCATTAAATAGAGTGGATTTATCCGCAGAGTCTAGTGATACAATACCGTCTGTAAGGGACATCTTTCTCAGTGTATCATATCCACATACATAAAACTTTTTATCTTCTAGTTTGAGTCTATCAAATACATCATATGCTACATGCCCTCCACGATCAAACCCTGCGTGAAAAATAAATGAGTTTTTCTCTTTTGATTGGGAAGTTTCTGAAATTAAATCCATCATAAGCGGATTTCCTGCTTTGAATATATCATTCAAATAAACTGTAACATAAGGTGTTGAAGATTTTATATAATTTTCACCATAATCTGTCATTGTGTTACAGATTAGCTCACAATTAGGATGTAATTTAGAAAACATCTGTAGAAACTCAATAGGTACAAGACGCTGACTCCCATACCAGAAAATAAGTTTCTTTAGAGTTGGCCACTGATACTGAATAAAATATCTATTATCAGACTGAATAATTAATAGATCAGTGGTCTCAACATGGTCTTTTAAAGATTCTGGAATATTATACTGAACACCCCTATAGGAAGTATTTGGGATACATGTAGGACTAATAAAAACTACATTATTTTTTGACAACTTGGCAAACTGTTCTGCGATTAATACAAAAGATTGTTCTGTTCCTGATACACCTACTCCACCAGTACGTATTGTTTCCCCATTCCAAGACTTTGAACGATGTTCATTATAATCTACTAAAATAATTATATTCATCTATATAATATAATATTATATACTTTTAAATCAATATGTCCAACCATTTTCTTTTAATTACATCTTTATTTCTTTTACTTAGAATATATTCTCTACCTCTTCGCTTAAGAAGATTTTTAAAGTCTATGTTATTTTCAAGAAACTCTACTGTTTTAACTATTGAATCAATCGTAAAATCGCTATATAATTCAGGTACACATACTTGTTCGCATTTTTCTATGTCCTCAGAATTAATACCTGTAGGATATGGAAGATAAATTAAATGATCTGTATATTTTTCCTTTAGCGCCCCTACAGGGTATGTAAGCACAATAACTTCATGTAATAATGCTTCTGCTACAACACATCCATCAGTATCCTTGTGTAATAAGTTATTTCTATGTTTAGGAAGAACTAATGGATATATAAAATACTCTGATCTTTTTAGGAGATCAAAGACTGTTGTTTTATCAGACCATTTAAGAGGATATAATTTTTTATTGTCTCCAGGAAAATTACTAATCTCATAATCAGTATGATTTGAGTAGTATAATTTCTTATTATCATATGACAGTTTCTTAAATGCACGCATTGCTACTTCTCCTCCTCTCTCAAATGTGGCAAAAAAAGTAAACATATGTTTCTCTTTTTGCAGGATTTCATTAGAACATAGATCCAACATTAGCGGATTATCTATTTTGAAAATTTTATTACTGAACTCCTTATAATATGGATAATACTTATCTAGATAATTACACACAAAATCAGATAAAACATTTGTACATATTTCTGTCGTTGGATAAAGATTTTTAAACAGATTCAGTAAATTTATATCAATAAATCCCTGATAATGGCACCAAATCACTAATTTTTTTAAAGATTTCCAACTAAAATTTAGAAAATCTATATTCCAAGGTGCTACTAAAATAACATCAACTGTATCGGAAATTTCACGAAGTTTTTTTTCCGATATATATTTAACATTATTATAAATTGTATCCTCTATAATATTGTTAAATGATAAATACACATCATGCCCTTCTTCTGCTAAATATTCCGCAATTAAAACAAAAGACTGATCTGTCCCTGACCCTCCGCAATTCATAAAACGAATTGCCTCTCCATTCCAGTTATTATTTCTTTTCATATTATATTCTATTATACCTACAATCTTCATTATTGTTTATAATTAATTTAAGTTTAAATATTCATTCACTTTATTTAAGTTATGTTCATGCCATAATCCAATCATGTCAACTCTTCTAGGTTCCCAATGATCATTGTCAAATCTTTTTATAAAAAAATAATTTATATTATTGTCATTCAATATATCAAATAATGCGTTTTCAGAACCACCTGTATCAGGATTATATTTACCATAGTATTTTTCAAAATCTTTAAAAATATTTTTCACTAATAATTTTGGACGAAATATAATAAAATCTGTGCTCATAAACTTATTATCATTTGCAATACTATTATTTACAATAAATTGAATATTATTGTGAAAAAAAAGTTCAAGTATTTTTAATAAAGTTTCTTCACTTGTAATAAATACATCTGGATGTGTATGAATAACATAATCATATTCTTTAAAATAATCAAAATAATCTGCACACGCTTCCATATGACCAAATGTATAACCTTTATTTTTACTTGTTAAAATTAACTGTTTATTCTGATTTGGAATTGTTTGAAAATAATTTCCTATCTTTGAAATATCTATATTTATATTATTAACATGTAGAATAAAATCAAATGTTACTAGAGTTTTACAATATCTTCGTAAAAACTCACTATATAAATAAACTTCTTCTAACTGCTTATGAGAAGTTAGAAAAAGTAATACTTTCATTAATACTTACATAGCATGATCCCTTAAATATTGATGGACTTTCTCAAGATCATGCTCATGATAAAGTCCGATCATATCTACTCTGCGCGGAGACCAATGCCCTGTATCATAACGATTTATATACTGATATGGAATATTATACTTTGTTACTAGATCAAAAAGAACATTCTCAATATGCGCAGGATTTGAGGTCTTATAGTCCTGCCACTCTGTAAAAATATTCTTGCTCAGAAGTTTTGGCCTGAAAATAAAAAAGTCAAAACTCATCCACTTATCATCGCCTGCCCAAGCATTATTTACAAGAAATACTTTATCTGAATAAGAAAAATATTCTAGAATCTTCCCTAACAGGTGGTCTGTTGTAATAAACACATCTGGATGCGAATGGATCACATAATCATATTCCTTGAAAAGATCAAAAGAATCTGCTACTGCCTCTATCCCTCCAAACGTATAGCCAGAATTCTTTGAAGTTAGTAACATTGTCTTATTCTCAAATGGTAGTCCTTGAAAATAGTTCCCAAGACGAGAAATATCAATATTAATCTTATTTACATGAAGTAGTAAATCAAAAGTCTTAACTGTTGGACAGTGCCGCTTAATAAATTCTCCATATAAATATACCTCTTCTAACTGCTGATGAGAAGTTAGAAAAAGTAATACTTTCATTTCTTATATACTATGCCAAATCTTTAAGCAAATTGGTATGATTAATAACTATAGGGGATTATTACAAAACTTTATATGAATTAAGTATTAGTCACAAGTAGTTCCCAATCAACATGTCCTGCCATATGAACAACATACGAAAGATCGTGAAAGTTCTTCAGTGCCTCTCGTAGCAGGTCCTTATGCTGCGCATTATTCAAGAAAGGATACCACAGAATTCTATAGAGAACCCAGACCATGTTGAATCGCTCATCCAACCAATGGACCATATTATGCTTCTGCGCCTCATAAGAAATAATACACTGATCGCCATCGATCTTATCCTTATAGAGGACGTCATCAATATATCGGTAATAAAGTTCCTTCAAGAAGTCCGCATGGTGCTTAGGCTGGAAGACCATTACACCTGCCTGGAACTGATCATCTGAGATCTCTGGAAATCCATACTTCTTATAATATTCGCGACCATTCTGTGGAAGATCCGGTCGCCATCTCGCCCATACCTTCTGCGCATACTCATAAGTAAATAACTTACGCTCATTTACTGCTCCGATCTTCCCTTCAGGAACACCTTCAATAATATCAGGAGCCTGCTCTACATTAATAATAATATCCGCATCCATCCATACAATATAATCATATTGCGCAGACCAGGGCTGCGAACAGATCAGAAACTTTTGCATAGATATGATCTCCTTTGGTGTGTTATATACACGCTCATCAAACGGCTTATCTACATGCATAAAATCATAGTTATACTTCTTACAATAGGCCCTCATAGAGGGGAAGAAGTAATCTTCATAGAATCCAGCATCACGCCCAAACCCAAGAGTTACAAGAGCCTTCTTCACCATTCTAGACTTTTACCTAGTCACGCCACTTTAGCCCTCCAATAAGTTTCCCTCCCTTCTGCCACGCCAAATCATGGAACAGTGTATCCCTATAACCTCGCACCTCCTTCTCACTGAAATCAACATCCTTCGCCTTGTCCACAAGTTCCTTTATCTGGATCTGTCCATATTCATCCTGCTCAGTATTTGTCAAAAGCCATTGGAGAAAAGTCCGCTCCTTCTCATTCATCTCTGTAGGGGTAGTCTTCTTGAATATACGCTCTGACAGATTTTCTAGAACATCTGACTTTAGATTCGCCGCGATATCACCAATTGTAACTCGGAGTAACTCCTTCACCTGCCCTTCACTTTCCCTTACAAGGGATTGTAACTCGGCGAACATTTGCTCGGATCGCTTCTTATGATTTGCGAGGGAGTTGTAATGGCGTTGAGTTTGTGAGAGGTGTGTGGCGAGGAGATTTCGTACCAGGGTCGCGCGGCTTTTCAGCGCTTCCAGTTCTTGGGCGTCTGGGGACGATTCTGGGGAGTTGTCTGTATGGGTAGCGGCGAGGCGTGCCATAATATCAATAAGCGGTCTTAGACTCTGGAGATAGAAGACTTTGTCCTGGCGCTGGTGGAGATTTGAAATATATACTATACACCGTCCATTGTCAATAAACTCAATATCAATGTCACCTGCCTTTGTGTGCCCCACAATACCTGTCTGGAGGCTCACCATAATACCCATTACAGTGTCCGGATTTTCTCGCATATCTCTGTGGAGTTTCTCAACTTCATCCTTGTTTACCATGCGGCTATAATTCTTCACTTCCCAGAGGAACTTCGCCGCAGAATAATCCATAATAAAATCGCCTTTGTGACCCTCCTTCGCAACTGGGTTTAGATCGAAGGATGGCGCGGCTCCGAATGCGAGTTTTAGAAGTTCCTCAACTTGTGCTTCTCCGTCTTTGCCCTTGTTGCTGGATCCAGTAGTATTGCGGATCATTTGCTCGCGGAATTGTTGGAATTCTGTTTGAAGTTGTTTGGAGTTCTCTCGGAGTTGGGCTTCCAGAGCATGGATCCGCGCATCCTTTTCCTTGGCGATCTCCTCACGATTCTTCCGCTCCTCTTGGCGGATGCGCTGTTCATGTTCTTGTGTATCCTGCTCAGATCTGCGAAGGCGCTTGGTCACTTGTTGAAGAGTTTCATCAACTTCCTGGCGCTCCCTGCGAAGTTTATGGAGTTCCTGCTCAGTTGTCTTCTTCACCTCTTGGATAATTTCCTCATGCGTTTCATTCCTCACTTTCGCATAGGCTTCTTGTGTTAACACTTGGCATGCTTGTGCGCCAAGTGTTAGCGCAGTTGCGATAACCTCTGGACTACTGCTTGAATTCATAAAAAATTCTGGGATTTTGTAGTTTACTGGAAGAGTGAATGTAAATTGATAGGTTTGTTGCTGCTGCTGTGACATTTCTATAAGGGGTTTTGTTGGTCTACTTATAATACGCGAGCGCATTTTAAGGGGTTTGTATATAAAGGGTCTAAAAAATTGAAGCCGTTTTCCCTTAGAGGAATTGTACAGATAAAAATGGCATTCCGTTCTTCGCGCTTCGATTATGTATGCGGATGTGATGAGGCTTCTTGTGACTGTTGCAGTGTAGACTGCGAGTGTAAGAACAGGGATTGCTGCGACGATGGCGACAGCTGTAGCAGTATGCCGCCACTCGTGCCAGTCGAGTCTCTTGGAGACAGGGCTGGTCGTGCCTATGGTGCGAAGGGTTCCGATGTCTACACCCTCGCAGGTGTCGGCAACGATCTCGTTGCGCTGAATGCCCTCCTTGTCCGCGGAGCAGACGAGACCACTGTAGGGGATCTTCTCCGCAAGGCTTTGGGGAGTGGTGACAGGAAGCAGAGCGAGGTTGACGCATTCGTACTAGCCTTCATGACGCGAGCTGTTCGTGGTGGCAAGGGAGAGCGCGATCTCTTCTACACGCTCTATGCAGTTCTGCTGGCTGAGCGCGAGGCTCTTGCCCTAGATCTCCTAGATCTGGTTGGCCACTATGGCTATTGGGGAGATCTCTTCACCCTGGGGCAGAAGCACAAGGATGTTGTCTGGAAGCGCCTTGTAGAGATTGTGCGAAAGCAGTTGGCGAAGGATAAGACTGCTGCCGCTTTCAACCAGATTATGGACCCCACTTCTCCAAAGCAGAAGCTCTCCCTTCTGGCCAAGTGGATGCCTCGCGAGGGTAAGCCTCTTGCGACAGAACTTGCTCTGGCTCTTTGGCAAGGATCAAAGGACGTTGTCCACTCTGCGAAGTCACGCCAGTATCGCAAGACCGTTGCGGATCTCAACAAGGCTCTCCAGACCACTGAGATCGCAATGTGTGCCGGCGACTGGGAGGAGATCAAGCCTTCCTCTGTGCCTGGTCGCTGCCTCAAGCAGAACCGGCTCGCATTCCTAAATGAGGTTGCTCCTACGAAGAAGGATCAGCGTGTGGAGAAGGGCAAGCTACGTCATCCAGATGATGAGGTACGTATGGCTTGCCGCGAGCACTTCCAAGAGCACTTCAAGAAGACTGCTTCTGGAGAGGTAGTGAGCAAGGGGGCAGACACCATCTTCCCTCACGAGGTCATTCGCCAGGTGTCCGGTTTTAGGGGATCTACAGATGAGAAGAATTCCCTTACAGGGATGTGGAAGGCGTTCGTTGCGAAGGCTGTGGAGGGTGGTGGCCTGGGTCGCAGTATCGCTATGTGCGACTTCAGCGGCTCCATGCAGAGCGGAGGTCTACGAAGTGACGGAAGTGGAGTGACCCCTCTGGAGGTATCGCGTGCTATGGGACTCCTCATTAGCGAAGTGACTACTGAGGAGTTCCGTGGTCGCATGCTCACCTTTGACTCAGTGCCTCAATGGCTGGAGTTCCGTGCGGATGATGACATCTTCGCACGTGTAGAGAAGGTGAATCGTGGTGGATATGGCCAGGGTCTCAGCACGGACTTCCAAAAGGCGATGGATCTTGTCCTAGGGGAGTTGAAGCGGAAGCGCGTTGTTCCTGGGCGTGAGCCTGAGAACCTCATTGTCCTGACAGATATGGCATGGGATGCTGCATGCGGCTCTGCTACGCAGGGCTACTACACAAGCAACTCCTACCGCAACGTAGTGAAGACTGCGCCCTGGCAGACCCACATCCAGATGATCCGCGAGTCCTTCAAGCGCGCTGGCGAGGACATGTTCGGTGAGGGGAATGGCTACACACCTCCTCGCATTGTCATCTGGAATATCAGCGCAGCCTGCCAGGACATGCATGCCAAGGCCTCAGAGGAGGGTGTAGTCATGCTGAGTGGCTGGTCGCCTTCACTCTTCAAGGTGCTGATGGCTCGTGGTGTGGAGGTTCAGACGCCTGAGCAAGCCCTCCGTGTCCAGTTGGCAGATCCCCTGTACGATCTGGTGCGTCAGCGGATTGCAGCCTTCTACGCAGTTGGTGTAACAGTGTAGACTCTTAGACTTTACAAAAATAATAGACGACAAAAAGAAGCAAATAGAGGCAAAAAATTGAAAAATATTAAAAAGGTTTTTTATTGGCGAACAAAATGACAATCAAGAGCCTTCTCCAACTCCCTCGCGATACCCTTACAGTGGTTACTTCCTTTCTGGACAGATATGATGCTAACAATCTTCGCATGGTGAGCAAGGCCATGTGTGAAGAAGTTACTGCTATTCAGAATGTACAAGGGACTTTTCACAAACCAGTTTATACAGAAAATGAATATGGAAGAGCTCGCATTTACACAAGCGCGCAGAGACAAATAACAATTGAGATTGGTGAAACATTGGGTTGGAAAATAGATAAATCACCAAGGCGCAAAGAAAATAAATATATTATTTATATTTATGACGACTATGGTGGATGGCCACATTTCTTCAGTGATAAGACTGAATGGATATCTATAATAACATCCTATAAGGCTTGTAAAGAAGGGCGTAAGTTTCAGCGAAAATTCCTAGAAGAGAAGGAGGAGCGGCGAAAGGAGGAAGCAAAGAAAATCTTTGTGCTCAAGGGTTCAGCGGCTCCAACAAATCCTTGGAAAAAGTTTATTAGTAAGGTCTAGGCATGCTTTACTAGGAAAAGGGGGCTTAAAAAATTGATCCGATTTTTGCCCTGAGGAATCTGTGTGAGTTTATTATATAGTTAGAAAAATGTAGCATTAGGCTTATAATTTAATATTTCTAAGGTTCTACACAGCAAATCACCCTATTAATGGTATTTCTGGAACCTGCTTGTTACTTTCGGAACCTGAATAGGCTCCTCACAGCAATAACACCCCCCCTTATGACTTGTTCACTGGTTCACTGGTTATTCTAAGGTTCTACACAGCAAATCACCCTATTAATGGTATTTCTGGAACCTGCTTGTTACTTTCGGAACCTGAATAGGCTCCTCACAGCAATAACACACCCTTATTAATTGTTCACTGGTTCACTGGTTTCTGGTTACTTTGGCTCTTTTTCCCTTACAGAGGTCATTCTGAAGAGGGTTTAAAGACCATTCACTTTGTTATATTGTGGAGGATAGAAAGATGATTTGACGTCTTAAATGAAACCGATGAGGCCTCTCGGACATTTAATTATACTCGGTTCGCGCTGCTAGTTGTCAAATTATATTTCTATCCCCTACACTAAGATTCCACACAGCAATTACAAATATTTTATTGGAAAAATATTTATGGAATCTGCGTACCTGTTATGGCAACATAGCAGGTTGGAGCTTGTATAAGCTCTACACAGCAATTTTACAAACACATGGATAAGTTATTTCGCCTGATCCGCGAAGTAATTCTAAGTTTCCTCACAGCAAATTATAGGCCTAATAATCGCCACCATATTTGATTTAATCGCAAGATTAAGGAAACTGCCTACGCGAGTAGGGATTTTTTCTTTTGTTTTTAACAGTAGAAAAAATCTCTTTGGATATCTTATTGTTTAACGAACTCTTCTTCTATTGGTATAGCACTTTCGCTTATTTTTTCTTGTGCGTATTTTTCTAGAACGTTTCTTTGTAATTCCACCACCCATATGCAATCTACGAAGACGCTCTTGTATTGTTAGTGGTTGTTGTTGCGGTTGTTGTTGCTGCTGTAATAGCGCTATAACTGTATCAGTTGACCCCCATACCTGTTTTACTAGATTCATATCCAAATCTAAACACTTATCCGCTATACTTAAAAGAAACATTCGCACGTCTGATACAATTATTTCTTTTCGCAAAAGATTTTGAACAGTTGCTTCGTCAGCAGTCTTCAGAGTATCCATACATTCAATAATTTGTTCTATAATTACTGGAGTAATGCTACTGAGTTTCTTTGAGAAATTCCCTTCAACAATATCCTGTAAGTCTAATTTAAATTCTTCTTCATCTAAATCTGCGATAGAACTTTTATAAGCATTAAAATCAGTATAACAAAGTATATATATTGCTAATTGTGGAGTAATTTCGGTGACTGAGATACAATCTAATATATTATTTATCCCATAACGTCTTTTTATTTCTAGAAGACCTTCATTAAAAATTACCTCATCAGTCATATCAACTGAACTTCCAAAATCCCCAATAAGGGCTTCTTTATCATTATAGAATATATTTCTCTGCGCTATATCCATATGAAATAACTTATTTGTGCTCAGTTTTATTAATGCATCATATGCTGTCTTAAAGAATGAAAATGGGAGGGGTTCACCTTTTCTTTTATCAAGCGACCCAATTATTCTTGGATATTCAATAACATAAAAAGGACCCTCGTCGTTTGAGACAAGAGTACACCCCTTACCTGTAAGGGATGAAGGTATTGTATCTCTTATTTGAGGAACTTCCCTTACAGGTGAATCAGATACAGCAACACCTAAACCTTTCGTAATGTCAAATACTCTTCTATTAATACGAAATTCGTTTTCTGCGACAGCCTTTTTACTTCTCGCAAATACTTTTGATATAATTGTCTGGGAGGATGTAGGATTTCCATTCTCATCAAACTGTGTATCAAAAATACAGCCATCACTGCCTGAAGCGATTGCTGCGCCACCCTTTATTTTTTTCCGTCCCACTCTTCCCATTCGTTATTTCTATAACGGAAGCGGAAATAATATTTGCCAACCATTGTAATAATTGTACCATCCAATGTACTAGGAGGGTGTTCATCAATATATGTAAATGGATATTCATACTTATCGTTATAGACCCAAAACACAATTGACTTAAAGTAATGAGGCGAGTTGTTTTCAATTATTGCACCATATTGCGCCTCCCCAAAACGCTTAGAAGTGTATACACTTTCGTAGAGCTCGCGTAATGTCGTCATTTTGTTAGCGTCATTCTGGGTATTTCTTTTGGAGTTCAATTTTATTTGGCTTTGCTTAACAATTTTATTTGCTCACAAATAATTAGATAATAATGACTACAGTATCTACTTCAGACCAATTTGACGCCACTAAGTGGGTCGTAAGAGGACTCATAACAGCGACCCATACTGAAGCTATCAGCGTGGGTCGCGGATTTGTTGCGGATATTGGAGGAATTTTTGGCGGACAATCTGACATGATGAATAAAAAACTGGATGATGTTCTGGGGCAAGTCCGCGCAAAGTTAGAACAACAGGTCGGTCCCGGTGAAAGCCTTGTAGGAGTAAAATTCAACTTCACGGAATTTGGGCGCTCTCAAACTGCGAGTTTTTTGAGCGGAATGGCAAGTGGGACACTCTTGTCGCCAAAACAGGGAGGGGGTGGTGGTATGCGAAGCAATAACAGAAGGCGCAACTATACAAGGAGAAATCGGAGACATTAACGCCGGCCGCATCCAAGAAAGCTCCATAGAGTGGGAGGTGGAGGTTGAGTAGGGGTAAATAGTAGATCGAAAAACTTTGGAAGGTATTTACTTGACAGATCTACAAATACTTGAAGTTCCTCAGGTGAAAGAGGCCTGTAATAGGATGACTGCGACTGCGATGTCGGCTGAGCTGCGACGGTGGGCTCTTCTCGCAGATAATAAGCCTCCCCAAGAATATACTCATAGAGCGCATCTGCCGCCGCAACATCCTTACAGATAATAATCGCCTTTGGCTGTCCAGTATTTCCCTTATAGTAGTTAATAAACACACGCTTTCCCTTCACGCGATATTCATCTACTGACGCTAAATCAATTGCTCTATTCCTATAACGCAAGAGACCATTTGATACAGTAACCTCGCGACCCCAAGCATCTGTCGGCTGCGCGGCTGCTAGAGGAGACATTTTGGCTTTCTAATTATAAATAAGAGACGTACTTTTAGGCCATCTAGTATCTGCTAAAAAATTGAAATAAGTTCCCTTAGAGATGGGTTATGATTGCACACACACACACACACACATGCTCATGCTCACCTACAAATGTCCTGTACTTTCTGTAAGACAATCCTAACAGATTATGCTATTAAGCATACACCTGAAGCATGTCCCCTAAGAGCCTCCCTCATGTGTACATATTGTAATAAGACAGGCCATTCTAATTCCCTCTGTCCCAACGCAAAGAAAACAATGCTCCCAACAGTCCAGGCCGCCGCAACTGCCAGAAGAATCACTCATTTCCTCCCTGCGATTGATCTCCGAACTGACGACAGGGCAATCTGCGCATATTTACGAGCACAGGGTCAACAGCCTTCGCAGAAACCAAAGAAGAATATTGAACTGTTAAACGCGACGGCAACAGAGCAGGGATTTCTGGTCAAAAAGAAAATACCCTTGTAAGGGAGAAGAGAAGTTGTAATGGCGCAGCCTGTTTGTGTAAATCCATCACTTGTGCCTCCATCGTATTTAAGTTTAGCGTACCCCCCTACAGGACAGTGTGTGTACAAAAATGTTCCTCCATCTTTTTCTCCTGATGGTTATGACAATCTTGTTGCGTGGTACGATTCAAATTCAGCAGTTATACAAGGACCTTCAAATATAATTACTTCCTGGAATGACAAGACGCCTTATGGGAATACTATTTATCCACAACCTCAGGTGTATCCTGCGTATCCTGTTGGGGCAGTTACATATTTATCAAATTGCGAAGGTATATCAATGGATAGCCAAGGAAATGTATATCTTGCGGAGGCTGGTAATAGTGTAATACGAATGTATCCAAAAGTGAGTGGGACCTATTTTGGGCAGTATATGCTTGCAGGTGGTAATAGCAATTATATTATTGCTGGTCAATATGGTAATCCAGGATGGAGTGGTGATGGAGCAGCTGCGTCAAACGCGCAACTAAATTATCCGCGATATGCGTCAATTGATTTAAATAGTAATTTATTTATTGCAGATGCAGGCCAAACACCTACTGGCATTACAGGTTCAAGAATACGCATGATTCCAGCCAAATCAGGAAATTATTTTGGTATAACTATGACTGGTTGTAATATATATACAATTGGAGGAGATGGTACACAAACAAGTACTGGTAACAATGGACTTTTATCAAATGCAACGTTTGCTACTACATATACTATTAACGTTGATTCAAATAATAATTTATATATCACAGATACAAATTCAATACGAATGGTTCCAGTAAGTAATAGTTGTAATTGGGGAATAAATATGACATCCAATTATGTTTATGGTATTGTAAATTGGTCAAATAATAATTCCATTGCACCATCTTCTGGAACACTAGGGAGTAATGCTACAGGATATTTTTTACGAGGTATTACATTTGATTCATTAGGAAATCTTTTTTATAGTGATAACTACTACTGTTCAATTATGATGATGCCTAATATAACTGGTAATTATTATGGACAAAGTATGAACTCAAATTGTGTTTATAGAATTGCTGGCAATAGTAATGGTAATAACCAGCCTGGAGCTGGGCCACTACCACCCTATAATAGTCCTGCGTTAAATACTTACATACGATATCCTTCTATTATATCAATGGCATTTAATGATGTATTAGTTATATCAATTATAGGAGGGTATGGTTCAAGTGAACCAGGTATAGCGATTCTACCTCGTACAAATACAGTGTTATATGGTAAACAATTACAGAGCAATTATATATACGAATTAATAGGATCCAATGGTTATTTATCACAGCAAGTATTTTTATCATCAACAGGTGCTGTTATTAACAGTCAGACATCTAACATATATGCATGTGATTATGGTTATCACAGCGTCAGTTTTTTATATATTATGAAATTAACATATCCAACATCAGCCTTACTACAAAATTTTGACTTTTATAATATCACCTGTACAAATCAGCGAACACTTGAATTCAAATACCCTAATACCACCAACTGCCCTAAGAGTGGTGCTACTATTTTCACTGTATGGAAACCAGCTGCTTCGCAATTTACAGACGTTAACTTGATGCAAAACTTAGTCAGCGCATTTGTTGACAATATGGTAACTCCTGGAAACTTTGGTGCGAACTTCTCTGTAGGGGTTGTTGGTGCTGGTACATTGACAAATTTCTATATAGGTACATCGGATCTTTCTACAAATTCCAACAATACGTATACTACCCTTTCACTTGGTAGTTACACCACGCAGCCAAATATTATTAACGCGATCTGTTTCAACTCAAATTATTTAGGTACAGGTTATTCGCGAGGTTATCTAAATGGCGTTTGTGTATCTTCAAACACTACCCCTATTACTTTAACAAATAACCAGAACTTTTTTAATGTATATCTTGGAGATGTTGCGGCATATATAAACTGTAATACAGGTGCTCACGCAGGGTCTAATTACATATTTGAAACTCTTGTCTATAATACAGTCCTATCGCCTGCGCAGATTTCCCTCGTAAATCAGTATCTTGCGAACAAGAACGGAACAGCGGCTCTAGCAAACGGAGGCGTGTTTAACTATTAGCCCCCTGTTTTGCTTGGACCATCTAGGGCCAGGGAATTTTCCTACATAATATACAGGAATAGCAATACACAATGGCATATTTACCAACAGGAAAAGGAGACTATACGAATCCTCCTATCGCGTTTGCGCCAGATTCATTTGATGGACTCGTTGTATGGTACGATTCAAATTCAGCAGTAAAATCAAACGGTAATTTATTGTCCTGGAGTGATAAGACCTTATATTCAAATACAATTATTCCAGGAACAACTCGCAATGTAAGCAACTATAATTTCAGCAACAGTTACTATACAAACCAACACACTCTTGAGTTCAAATACCCTAACAGTGGGTCTGCGGCTGTTGGCGCTGGTGCGACTATTTTTACAGTATGGAAACCCTTTGCTGCGCTAGCGACAACTTCCAACTTATCGCAAAACCTGGTCAGTGTATTTGTTGATAATATGGCGAATCCTGGAGACTTTGGCTCAAACTTCTCTGTAGGGATTACCGGTGGATCTACATTGAGTAACTTCTCAATATTTACGTCAGATCTATCGGTATTAAGTGGCAGTACTTATAAGACTCTTACATTTAGCAGTTACACATCGCAGTCGCAAATTATTAACGCAATCTGTTTTAACTCAAACTATTTGGGAACAGGTTATTCGCGAGGCTATTTGAATGGCGCTTGTGTCTCTTCGAATACTGTACCTATTACTTTAACAAATAACCAGAAATTTTTTAATGTGTTCATCGGAGATAGTAATTATTTTAATTCAGTTACATCAAATCATGGAGGAGCGAGTTATATATATGAAACACTTGTCTATAATACAGTCTTATCTCCTGCGCAGATCTCCCAAGTAAATAAGTATCTTCAGGCCAAAAATGGAACTGCGGCTTTAGCAAATGGTGGAAACTTTACGTACTAAATAGATGCCTAACTGGGGAGGTAATGCGCCAATAGCATTTTCTCCGTCAAATGTGGATGGACTCATTGCCTGGTATGATTCAAATTCAGCTGTAAATGATATTTATGGTAATTTAGTGTCATGGAATGATAAAACAAGATATAGTAATACACTTTTTCCAACAGGCCTAATAAATGGTTATGATTTTAGTGGTAATTATTGTTATAATACTAATATACCTGAATTAAAATATCCTAATACAGGGGCTACAATTTTCACTGTTTGGCAACCTGTACAACCATTATTCATAGATCAAAATCAAATACAGGAATTAATTAGTATATTTACAGATAGTCTTACAAATCCTGGAAATGGTAATGCGAATTTTTCAGTTGGAATAGGTACTACATCATTAAGTAACTTTCAGTTATATGCGTCATATCTTTCAGATATGGCAAATGTTATTATGCCTAATTATGATTTATCAAATATTTATATAGGAGATTATCTAGGAAAAAATATTATTAATGCAATATGTTTCAATACTCCTATTAATGAATCATATTCAACAGCATACCTCAATGGCACATGTGTAGGGAGTAATACATCAAACCCTATTATTTTAACAAATGATCAAAGTTATTTTAATATATTTATTGGTGATTCTAACTATATAGATAATGATGGTATAACACATTCAGGAAGTAGTTATATTTTTGAGACGCTTATATACAATAGAGTCTTATCACCTTCGGATATCTCACAAATAAATAAGTATCTTCAGGCCAAAAACGGAACTGCGGCTTTAGCAAATGGTGGAAATTTCTCATATTAACTTTTATATCTAGATTCTGCCCCTTATAGAGGGTTTTGATTTTGATAAGATTCTATTTCATAGATTTTTATCAAATGGGACGCAGAGTTATTTTCTCTTAGGAATTGTTCGCATGTTTAGATAGTTGAGGATAGAATGCCATTTGTATCTAGGCCAAATCCGTCATTTTTATACGATCCAACACGTATAATTTGGTTGGACGCTTCACAGTCTAATACACTTATTGATTCTGGAGGTATATTATCACAATGGGAGGATTCTGGTAATTTGGGAAATAATGTGACAGCGAATGGGACTGTAACAGATACTCCTATAGTATCTTTATCTAACTATTCTTATTTATATAATGGGGATTTAGTATTTAGATCAGCTATAACGTCAATTACCGGTTTCTTAGTTTTCCAGCCAGGCTATAGTTATACAGGTACAACCTTACTATCGGTGTTTGGATCATTCTTTTTGAATATGAGCCAAAGCAACTCTATTACCGCAACGAATGGTAGTGGTGTTGGAGCGAGTATATTTCAAACATATAATTCTAATTCTCCAAATATTATAACATTTATCTTAGACGGTACAAATGTACAATTATCTATTAATGGAAGCACATTCACTAGCAATTTATGTCCAATTAGTTTGCCTTCAGGAATTGGACAATATCCTCTACAATGGGGGTCACCCTCGACGAATTTGTTTGAAATAGATACGAGAAATCCTCCTGCTTTTTCTCTAAATAGTATCAGTGAATTACTTTTGTATAATAGGTCTTTCTCTTTATCCAATATAAGACAGACTGAAAGCAATTTGGGTGCAAAATGGGGTGTTTCCTATCCGCGGACTTCAAATAGTACTCCTGTTTTGAATATACCTGATATAATTAATTGGATAAATCCGACGAATAGGAGTAATATATATACTTATGATTTAGCATTACATATTCACGACGCTTATTCATCAGAATCACTTAGTAATATTCTTACCTATCCAGGAAACTTCACTACGCCTCCTGTTTACAATAGCAATACATATGTAATGGATTTTACAGCACCTAATACTGCTTTTCTAAACAATTCATATATATATGGCCAAGGCCCTGTTAATGGTTTAACAGTCTCCATGGTCTTGGTAAATAATCCTTTTCCTGGTGGAACGTATTCAAACGGCCTTATAGGGAGTTTCTTTCGCGTGGACGGTTCCCTCACGAATACTGAAATTCAACCATGTATTGTCAATAATGCTACTGGTTTTATTCTTTGCGCGGACGATATTCCGTTGGATCCAGGCGCGAACTTTGGAAATCCTGTATATGTTGGAACCAGTGGTACAGAGTTTTATACATTGACTGCTATGTTTGACAGTAATTTCAATACACAACTCTATGTAAATGGGTATCCGATGCCGCAGCAGCAATTACCCAATGGGTTCAATTGGGTTGCGAATATATTAAATAATCTTTATTCTACAAGCCCAAACCCTCCAAATAACTTTACAATAGGAAGTATTTATAATCCTAATAATTTAAACTATGAATCATCTGGTATACAGATCGGCGAAATATTAATGTACAAACGGCTTCTGAATTCAGGCGAATTAAATACAGTACATGCCAAGTTGTTTACCGATTATGCTATTCATAATAATATAAGTACAGACGGTCTAGTTGGATGGTGGGATGCCTCTACTTGCGGAGTAACCAATGGAAATCCTATTACTGAATGGTATCCACTATATGGAGGTATAAATCTCATAAATAACGCAAATAATAATTCAGTCCCCTTTGTACGTTCATGGGTTGATTCAGATAATAGTGGCAATACAATATCCTTTGTTGATCTCAATAATGGAACTCCTTCAGTGATGTATAATAATTTATTATCTGTAGATTTGTCAAATATATCATTATTTATTGTAGGGACAAATCTATTATCTCCAAATGGAGGCTATCCAATTAGTTTTACTAAATCAAATGGTACAAGTTACGATATTTTATATAACAATTATACATTTAATTATCAAGCTAATGCCACATCTACAGTCCCCAATACTTTGTCGATTTTAAATTTAAATGCGAGTAATACAACTTTGAATAATTTCTTTGTATTGCCTGCTAGCAATGGAGGAGGACCTCCTGTAGGGGTTTCAGATATAAGTGATATAAGTAATATAACAATTGGAGGGCTGTATTCTGACATAATCGGAGCCACAAATTTTTATACCAATAGTATCGCAGAAATTATAATGTATAATAGACCACTCTATCCTGGTGAATATACGAATATATATGGATACTTACAAAGCAAATATGGATTTCAAATGAGATACTATTCTACACCAGATACTGTGAATGATCTAGCCTATTGGTATGATCCAAATGATCTTAATGTAGTCCCTCAAAGTAGTTGGTCAAATCACGCAGCATATTATCCTGGTTCATATACAAATACCTATGGACCAGATCTTTCTAATAACACCATTCAAATTACAAACCTTTCAAATATAAATTCTAATTATTTTGTAACTATAGGCCGCCCTGAAAATGTGTTTACAGGAAATCCATCAGAATTAGGTAACATAAGTAATAGTTTTACGTTTTTTGTTGTAACAAATAATGTTTCAGCTCCTGGAAACATATTCTCAATGATCCCTTTTAATTCAGATTCAAATGTATATGACAGCGATTGTCAGCCAGGAGGACATTTATATCCTGGGTATGCTTATTTTACAAACTTAAGTGGAAGTAATACATTCAATATAACAAATTATACATACAAGATATCAAATAGTAGTTTTCTTATAGGAGATATTACCGAATCTACAATTTCTCCAACAGTTAATCCACCCATTTATCATGTAGATTTAACATCGAATACAAATGTTACATGTGTATCATATAATAACAGTACAAGCAATTTTAATATACGTACGAAGGGTTCCTTAGGCGAGACAAATACTAATGTTCAATACGCATATACTGCGTCAAATGCGCCACATTTAATTACTCTTGGCGCATTGTATGTTGATTCGCTGGGTAATGTTTATAATCAAATGAGTGGAAATATTGGTGAAGTCATGTTTTATAATAGATGTTTGGATGATATTGAAAAACTATGTATGTTCAACTATTTGGAACAGAAGTGGATTAATGGAATGGGGCCGACTGTGCCGCCTCTATTGCGACCATAAAATTTTCATTTTATTACTAACTTCTAGATGAAGTCCAAGCGCGCACATCGTAACAGAAAAACACGAAGGACTAGAAGTACGAGAAAACAAAGGAAATCGCGTTGTAATAGACGTACGCGTCAT
>Ga0007854_10000571_pt1 | contig 23671 bp, 17 predicted proteins | sample CryBogCBH12Aug08_FD_60382 | JGI IMG/M metagenome (GOLD analysis project Ga0007854, IMG submission 60382) | Freshwater microbial communities from Crystal Bog, Wisconsin, USA - CBH12Aug08 | ecosystem: Environmental > Aquatic > Freshwater > Lake | place: Crystal Bog, Wisconsin, USA | collected... | reverse complement strand
AGGGATTGACTATTCGGGATCGCTCCGATGAACAACCGCTGGCAGCGAGCACTTATCGCCACCTTGTTGCTCCTCCACATAACGGGGCACATCGTATTGTCTGCGTGCGGCGTACTGGCGCCATTTGAACTTTTCAATCTGATCCTATTGGGCGCCAACGCGGTCATTGCCACCTTTTTGTGGTGGGGAAAAGGGGATTTTTTTCTCGGAGTCGGTGCCATGTTTTTGATCGGGACGCATGCGATGATGGGGCAAAAGATTGCGCCGGATTCGCTGACTGGCGGAACGCTGCTGTTGGTAAACATCCTGGTTCTTTACACCGGCCTACAACTCTTCAAACATTTGCCTGCGCGCTATGGGGTGCTTTTCGCCGCAAGTTACTTTGCGCTTTATGCAATCTTCATTCTGCTGCTGGAAAATGCGGCTCCGCTTTTCCTGCTATTTTTGATGGGGCTTTGCGCGTGCGCCCGTAGTTTCAGGATGCTGGCGTATTTCTGGACGCTCACGTTTGCGTTTACCTTCGCGCAGCCGTACGCATGGCAATCCTGTTTTTTGATATTCCTTTTACTGACGGCGGTTTTCAGTGCCCGGGGGGAGTTGGGGACTCCACTGGTATTGGTTTTTCTCGTGCTCGGCTTGACATGGCTTCTCCTGGTTCTTTTCCCGGTGGTTATTATCATTTTTGGGGAGGACGCACATAATATTTGGCCTCTACTGGGCGACGCACGAATCCGCTCCTCTCTGGAAACCACGGCTGTTACCGCCACGGTTTCGACGGTGATCCTCCTCTTTTGTGGTGTACCGCTTGCGTATGCGCTCAGCCGCCTCCGGTTCAAGGGGAAATCACTAGTGTTGGCCATGATCGATGTGCCGATCATCATTCCGCAGTCAGTCGCGGGCATCGTTCTTTTGCGTGCTTGCGGACGGCAGCAGCCGCTGGGTGAACTTTTGCACACATGCACCGGTCTTTATGCGGATGGAACAATCCTCGGAATTTGCATCGCCCAGATTTTTGTCGCTGCTCCATTTCTCATCAAGAGTTCCCTGAGTGCCTTTGAAAATGTTTCCGAAGGATTAGAGATGACAGCCTGTACGTTGGGCGCCTCGCCCTGGAGCGCGTTTCGACGGGTGGCCCTACCGCTGGCCTCCAGGGGTATTTTCATTGGCACCGTGCTCGCATGGGCTCGTGCAGCGGGAGAATTCGGGGCGCTGCTCCTGATTGCTCCCACTCCCGAAACCGCGTCCGTGGCGGTCTGGAATCGTTTTAACAGCATTGGTCTTGTTGAGACGGGGCCGCTGGTTGCCATGCTGCTGCTATTTTCGCTGGTCATGTTTTTTCTGCTTCAGTTCGCCGGTCGGCTATTGCCTTCGCAATTTCAACGCACAGGAGGAAATGCATGAGCATTGCACTGCAACTTGAAAATGTCGGGTTGCGCCTTGATGCCTTTCAATTGGAAGGCGTTTCTTTTGCATTGGAAAAAGGCGATTATTTTGCGGTGCTTGGGCCGAGTGGCTGCGGGAAATCCACGCTCCTGAAATTGGTGGCGGGATTTTATCGGAAACACGAAGGAACTATATCGTTCCATGGAATCGATGCCAGCCGGATTCCTCCCCACAAACGCTCCGTGGGATATGTCGCGCAGGATTCCGGGCTTTTTCCGCATCTCAAGGTGCGGAAAAATTTGGAATTCGGATTGCGATATTCAAAGACGAACAAGGAACAATCCGGTTCCTGGCTGGAGCGGGTCATCAAAATCCTCGGCATCGGCCATTTGATGGAAAGAAGCCCCTCGACCTTGTCCGGCGGAGAATCCAGACGGGTTGCGCTGGCCCGGAGCCTCGCTGTTTCGCCGGGTATGCTTCTGCTGGACGAACCCTTGTCGATGCTCGATCCTCCCGCACGGGTCAATCTTGCGGAAATGCTGGGCCGTATTCATCATGATCTAGGGATGACCACCATCCATGTGACCCACGACTTCGACGAGGTTCTTGCCCTGGCGAGCCATTGCGCCGTGATGAAGCAGGGACGCATCGAACAAATCGGCACAATCCCGGACGTTCTGCACCGGCCTGGGAACGATTTTGTCGCCGGGTTTGTCAATGCTTCGCAGGAATGGCGCGCCCGTTTGCAGGCGCGGATGACAGATTAAAACGCGATGCACCTCCTCGAATCCTGGCTTTCCTACCTGTCGTCCCATATCAAATGGGTCGATCAGGCGTTGAACGGCATGGAAGGCAGCTACTTCGAGTTGCTTACCGTGCTGTCACTGGCCCTGCTTGCCGTCATCCCGGTTGTCGTGCCGGAAAAAAGACGCCAGTTATTCCGGCGGATCAACCAGATATTCGGCATCATCATTTTTGTGTTTATCGTTTACACCTGCCTGGGCGTGTTCGGCATGATCAATAATTTTTTTCGAGGGCTGGGCGAGATCGGGCACGAAAATATCATCGCCCTTTATTTCTGTTCGGTTCCAGCGACCGTCCTGATTACCTCAATGATTTTTGGGCCAACCTTTTGCGGGTGGATTTGCCCGACGGGCGCGATCCAGGAATTCATTGGATTGGTTTGCGGCAAATGGCATGTGCAACGCAAGCGGGACGGCTATCGATTTTCCTGGAATTATCTGGCTCTGACGCTGGGCATCGCGACTCTTTTCCTGGCCTGGATTGCCTGGTTGAGCGTAACGCGCCTGTTTTTCGTCGAGGACGCCAGCCTTTACTGGACGGAAATCCTGGTGTTGATCCTCCTTCTGCTCGCCTGGCGCATGAAGGAATGGGACGGCAAGCTCCGACGACTGCGCGTCCTGTCATTCTGGGTTGTAACCGTCGCTGCCTTTGTCGGCATCCGGATCACTTCCCCTGTTCATTTTGGATTCAGCAAGGTCTATGACCCAGCTTCCATATTGGCAACGGTGATCGTCATCCTTGCTTCCTTGGCGATCCCTCGGGTCTGGTGCCGGTATCTTTGTCCCTGGCGTGAGGCCCTTGCATGGGCGTCCAAATTTAGTGTGCGCCGTCTGGAAACCGACGCCTCAAAATGCCTGGGATGCGGCGGTTGCGATGACGTCTGCTCAGTGGACGCCGTTGCCAAGGGAGAGATCAATCAACGCGAGTGCCATTTTTGCATGAAATGCGTGGACGCCTGTCCGCATCAGGCGATCCAGGTGCGGGATCAATGGAAGGCCGAACGATGAGAAGCTGTCTCCTTACCCTTTTTTTCGCGGTTAGCGCCCTCCATGCAGCTTCCAACGACCCCTGGCCGGGACAGCGTGGCAATGCACAAGGCCAAGCCGCATGCCGGACTGATGCACCCAACCAACCGGTCGGCGAATGGCATTTTCGTGGGAAAAGAGACATCCGTTACCAGCAGGGGCTTGCCGTGTGGGCATCACCGGCCCTCGCGGTGGTGGAGGGGAAACCAATGGCTTTCATTGGCGGTTGCGACCAGACCATGCACGCGCTCGATCTTGCCACCCAAAAACAGGCATGGTATAAAATTTGCAACGGAATCATTGCCGATGCTCCCGTGGTGGGATTGGTAGAAGAGCGACCAGTAGTTTATTGGGGCTCTGCTGACAGGACGCTCTATGCGCATTTTGCGGAGACTGGAGAGCGGCTGTGGACACGTGAACTGATTCCCCCTTCGAACACCCTGGGTGAAATGCAGATATCCGCCCCGCTGCTTCTGGATCATGTTTTGTATGTCACCTGCTTCGCCTACGACAAGGCGCTGGCGCGCAACGATCAAAAGGGCTGGCTCTATGCCCTGGATCCTGAAACCGGAGCGTTAAAATGGAAAATCGTTGTAAACCAGGGACCACTAAACGCCCCCGCCGGATGCCAGATCGACGGCCTAAATTACGTTTTTGTCACGGCACGAAAAGGGTTGTTGCAGGCGTTTAATGTCTCTGGAGACATCCCGCTCAGGCGATGGACTTTTCAAATGCCACATGAAGTCATGGGCGCCCCGGCCTTGGAAGTCCAAGGCAACCCGCCCACACTTTTTCTGGGCTCGAAATTTGGCGATTTGATGGCGATCGATGCCAAAACAGGCGTCCGGCGCTGGCATCGTATGACGGGCAGTTGGATTGATAACAACGCCTGCGTCGCCAGTGTGGACGGACGTAATGTGGTTTTTGTGGGATCCCACGACTATTGCGTTTACGCCCTCGATACCCAAACGGGCGATGTCCTTTGGAAACGTCCTCTGGGTGGCGAGGTTTATAGCGCGCCCTGCTTCTTCCATTTTCAAAAGCAACCCGCCGTAGCCGTCGCCAGTCTCGACAATCACATCACTGTAATCAACGCCCGGACAGGGACAGTCATTGCGTCCTTTTTCACAGGTGAACCGGTCTGGGACAAAGTGAGCAAGGGTGAAACACTCTGGGGCTCCCCGGTGGTGCTGGAGGATGAAACGGGAGCTTCAATCATTCTACACGGTTCTTATAGCGGTTACGTTTTTACGCTCCCATTGGCTGGCACGAACAGCCTGCGCACAGAGGTTCAAGACACACGCGTCCTATGGTTGGGGCTTGGAATCTGCTTTGTTCTGTTCACCTGCGTGATCCTTCCCGCTCTCTGGTTCTGGCCCATACGTTCCATGCAAATGTTACTATTGTTGCTTGCAGTAACATCGTCTGCCCGCGCGGGTGAAGTCCGTTTTTCACTAACACCCGCGACCCCGGAACTCTTTGATACTTATTCCGGCAACGCGCGCACACCCCCGCCGCCCGCCGGTTGTTTGGTGATGGTGGGAAGAATGGACGCCCCGGATTTTTCAATCGACCACATCAATCAGCTCACGGCTGTATTGCCTTCGGGAAAAATCATCCCTCTGCAGATTGATGAAAAACGAACGCTGCGCGAGTTTGGAAAAATCATCTCGCTGGATTTCTATATCACGGCACCGGAATCGGAATTTTCAGGAACCGGCAGTGAAGTGGTTTTGCGGTGGGTGCCGAACATTTCTGCTGACAATCATCGTCTCGCAGACTTCTCATTCGATCCCGCGCAAGCAGACCGCTTCCGCATTCTGAGCCCGCTCCCTGGAGGCACCATGGGCGAGAGGGAAGAGGCGTTCGCAACAGCCGCCATCCAGGTGATCGCGGATAATAAAGCCGGTTACATCCCGCTCTGGTATTTACTCCCGATGGGGCTGATTTTTCTCCTACTTGGCATCCAAAAATTAAAATTATAACGGCTTTGACCGATGTGTGCATCCAGATCAGGTTCTTGGGGCTACTGCCTCGAACTGCCACCAAAAACCCCGCAACCCGGAGCACCCGATTGACAAACAATAATCGCCAAAAACGGAATGCAGTTTGGAGTTCCGCCTTCAGGCGGCACTGGGTTGGCGTAGCTTCAGACCCGGTCAGCGTCTCCTTGATACAGCACAATAAGACTCAATGCGAACGCTTCAGGCCATTTCATCAAACCCTCCTTGTTCCCGCCCAGCATACCAAGAACGTCTCTGCATTTATGCAAGGACTGACCCCTTCCCCGGCTATTCCGCCTGTCTGTAAGCCTTGATGGCGTCGCGCAGTTCGGCAGCGCGTTCGTAGGCTTCGCGCGCAATGGCCGTCTCCATTTCCTTCTGCATGACTTCCAGCTTTGAAAGAGGGCGTTTGGCCCGGATTTCATTGAGCCATTCCTCGAGAAAAATGATCTCAGGACTTTGCGGCGCGATTTCAGGATTGTTATTTTTTTCGAAATAATCCCGAATTTTTTCAATACCGCTTAAAATCCTGCGCTCGGCGGCTGAAAAATCCTCGCGCTCCAGTTCAATGGCTGCCTTGGCGCGGGTGTTCATCATCAGCACATACGGCTTGAATTGTGAAAAAGAGGAAACAATGTCATCGCGCTCGACATGTTTTGTGATGAACTCGAACATATCGAGATTGCGCTGGGTGTCGCGGATGACACCGGAAAAATCATTCAGTTGAAACAGGCTGATGTAGCGATGGTAATACTGAATGCCTTCCTGCTGCATTTCGCTGCACTCTTCCGGCGTCAGTATGTAGCGGGCCTCGGCCTTTTGCTCCTTCTCCTGCGCGCGCACCTGGTGATGCACCAGCAGGGATTCGCATCCGAAAGGCTTCTTCCCGTCGGGCCGTCCGTTGACTTCCATCTGGATCAGCCCGAGATCGATCCGGAGCTGCACTTTTTCCCGGCCATCACTGCCGGTAATCTTGCGCGCCTTGATCTGCCCCGGTTCATGGGGCCAATCGCGCAGAAGATCATTTAAATCCAGGTTCATGCCTAATTATCGAAACGGACAGGGGCTTTGTCAATGGCTCACAGCAGGAACATTTGCAATTAGTTAAAAAAGAATAGCCGGAATACCGGGTTTTAGCTTCAAAAAATAGTCATCTATTGACTCGGAATGAAAATGGTGTGCCGGGCGGGAATGAATGGATTTTTGTAATCAGATTCACTAGGATCGCCTGATGAAATCGAGAAATTCAAAACTCAAATTACTATTGGCATCCATCCCTGTGCTGATTGCTGGCTCGACGGTTCAAGCCGCGAGTGATGCGTCCCAAACCGGCGTTTCCTGGCATCCCGCTGGGTTTCTCCAGGCTGTGCTTTCAAGCATCATTTTCGGTCTTGTCGGCATCATTCTGGCCATCGTGGGATTTAAACTGTTCGACTTTGTGACACCTTTTAATCTCGAAAAGGAGATGTGCGAGAACAAGAACATCGCTGTTGGCATTCTCTGCGCGGCGATTGTTCTAGGCATCTGCCACATCATTGCGGCCTCAATGAGCTGAATCATTCAAGCCCGGCCTGTATCGCCGGGCTGAAACCCCTCCCCGGGGATCATCCCCGGGCCGGAGAATTCGTTGAAGTGAAGAAATCCAGTAAAGTCGTCCTTTTAATCACCGGCTCGGTGGTGCTTGCCGCATGCCGTCAACAACCGTATCCCCGGAACGGCGCCGGTGGCTTTCTGCCCTCCACGACAGGCACATCCGGCACTGCGACGACACAAAGTCACCCTTCGGGGTGGTCATTCTGGTGGGGACATGGATACGGAGGCTCCTACAGGCCTTTCTTCTGGAGCGGCTCCAGTTTCCACTCCTCATCATCAGGCGGTTCATCCTCCTCTTTCGCCGGGGTATCACGGGGCGGATTCGGTGGGCATGGCGCATCGGGCGGCGGGGCTTCTTCATAATGGAACGGTTTGCCATCACCCCCAGGCCGGACTGGAAGCAGAAGGTTGAAAAACTTGGCTTCATTTTTCATACGGCAGACTCGCTATATTGGGATGAATCGGTCTGTTACCGGTTTAGTTCCGCAGAAATCGACGTCATCGAATCAGCAACCAACGAGCTTCAAAAAATTTGCCTGGAGGCAGTGCAACGTGTCATTGACGGCAATCTCTACTCGCGGTTTGGAATACCCGAGGCGTTCATTCCGTTGATCGGAAATTCCTGGGAGCGCGAAGATCTCTCGCTTTACGGAAGGTTTGACCTGTTTTTCGACGGCAAACAACCGCCTAAAATGTATGAATACAACGCCGACACGCCGACTTCCCTGCTGGAAGCTTCGGTGATCCAGTGGTACTGGCTTGAAGATACATTCCCGGACAAGGATCAGTTTAACTCGATCCACGAAAAGCTAATCGCCCGGTGGAAGGAAGCGGGACTGGGAAGCGGGCCGGTTCATTTTGCCTGCACAAGAGGCCACGACGAGGATTTTGCGACCACCGTTTATATGGAGGACACAGCCCGGCAGGCCGGACTCTCAACAAAACGGCTTTTCATGGACGAAATCGGCTGGAATGGAAGAAAGTTTGTCGATTTGGAAAACAGAACCATAGAAACACTCTTCAAACTTTACCCATGGGAATGGCTCATTGATGAAAGGTTCAGCCAGCATCTGACCAGCGAACCGTGGCGGGTGACCGAACCCGCATGGAAGATGTTGCTGAGCAACAAGGCGATCCTGCCAATCCTGTGGGAAATGTTTCCGGGGCACCCGAATCTGCTCCCTGCATTCACCACACCTGAGCCACTGGGCGGGAACTATGTTAAAAAGCCTGTTCTTGGAAGGGAGGGAGCCAATATCACACTCCACTCCAATGGCCGGGAAGTCAGCACTGACGGCGACTATGGGAACGGCAACTTCATCTACCAGGCCTTCCTGCCGCCGCCGGTGTTCAACGGCTTTTTTCCGGTCATCGGTTCCTGGATCGCGCAGGATGATTCCGCAGGGATCGGGATCCGGGAAAGCAACGCTCCCGTCACTCAAAATACGAGCCGGTTTGTGCCGCATTTTTTTTAGCAGGATTTAACCTTTGAATTTTTATTGCTTGCCAGCAACACGATGACCGGTAGCTTTTGCTTTCCGGCGAAATAATTGAATACTGAATCCTATGCAGCCAATACATATCTATAACGTCATTCCTAAACTGCCGCAGGAACTTGAACCCCTGCGCGAAATTGTTTTCAACCTCTGGTGGACCTGGGAACCCGAGGCGCGGAAGTTATTCCGCCAGCTTGATCCTGAGTTGTGGGAGGCGACCAATCACAACCCGGTTCGTCTGCTTCAGCTTTCCAAACAGGCCCGCCTGCTCGAAATCGCGGGGGACAACGATTTTCTCCGTGATCTCAAGCGCATCCATAAGAAATTCAAAGATTACATGGCGCGCAAGGACACCTACGGGAAACTGCGCAAGGCGAGTCCTCTCAAATCCTGCATTGCGTATTTCTCCGCAGAATTCGGGTTCCACGAATCGGTTCCGAATTATTCAGGAGGCCTTGGCATTCTTTCAGGCGACCATTGCAAGTCCGCCAGCGATCTGGATCTGAATTTCTGCGCGGTCACCCTGCTCTACCGGCACGGCTATTTCCGCCAGCAGATCAACAAGGAAGGCATGCAGGAAAGCATCAGCCTGAACCAGAACTTCCGGCATCTTCCGATTGTCGAGGTGCGCAAAGACGACAAACCGCTCCTGGTATCCGTGGATCTGCTCGGGCGTCGCATTTTTGTAAAAATATGGGAACTGGCAATCGGGCGCATCAAGCTTTACATGCTCGACACGGACATTCAGGAAAACGGTGCCGAAGACCGGCTAATCACCGCGCAGCTTTACGGCGGCGACACTGAAATGCGGATCAGGCAGGAGATCGTGCTGGGTATCGGGGGTGTTCACGCATTGACCGCCATGGGAATCGAGCCGCATGTCTATCACATGAATGAAGGCCACTCCGCCTTCCTCTCGCTCGAATTGATCCGGCGCCATGTTGAGGAGAAAAAGCTTAATTTCTACGAGGCGTTGCAGGTGGTTGCAGCAGGAAATATCTTCACAACCCACACCCCGGTTCCGGCAGGCAATGATGCGTTCCCGCTCGATTTGATGCGTTGTTATTTTAATGATTACCCGGCAAAGGTCGGCCTCGATTTTGAAACGTTCCTCAGTTACGGGCAGACCCGGACCAATCCGCATGAGCCGTTTAGCATGACAATACTTGCGCTTCGCTTAAGCCGTCATGCCAATGGAGTCAGCAAACTGCATGGCGAAGTCAGCCGCGGTCTTTGGAAGGATGTCTGGGTGGGCATTCCAACAGATGAGGTGCCCATTACCAGCATCACGAACGGCATTCACACCAAAACATGGCTTGCTCCGGAAATATCGGCATTGTACGACAAATACCTCGGAGACTGGGAAAGTCATTTGATGGAGCCCGACTTCTGGCGCGGGGTTATAGATATTCCTGATGACGAACTCTGGAACACCCACCAGGCGCTCAAACAGCGCCTCATCGGTGTCGCGCGCAAACGCTCCAGGAACCAACGCATTCGTTTCGGTGAATCAGCGGATAAAATCCGCAAGGCAAGCCGGGTTCTCGATCCCGAAATTCTGACAGTCGGGTTTGCGCGGCGATTTGCCACCTATAAACGCGGCACGCTGCTTTTTTCGGATATCGAAAGACTCCGGCGGATGCTTGGCAACAACGAGCATCCCGTGCAATTCGTGTTTGCCGGGAAAGCGCACCCGAAAGACGAAGGCGGCAAACGATTCATCCAGGAAGTCTATAAGATTTCGCGCGAACCGGAGTTTGAAAACCGCATCGTCTTTATCGAGGATTACGACACTTACATCGGACGCCGCCTTACGCAAGGCGTTGATCTATGGCTCAACAATCCGGTCCGCCCGCTCGAAGCCAGCGGAACCAGTGGCATGAAGCTTCCGCCAAACGGAGGACTAAACCTGAGCGTTCTGGATGGCTGGTGGTGCGAGGGTTACAATGGCAAGAACGGCTGGGCCATCGGCGCTGAGCTTCCTTCAGACGGCAGCACGAGCATTGAAATCCAGAATGAAATCGACTCGGTAAGTCTTTTTTATACCCTGGAAACCCAGATCATTCCGCTCTACTACGCAAAACCCGACGGACGTCTGCCGATTGCATGGCTTCAGCTCATGCGCGAATCCATGCGAAGCGTCACCCCGATATTCAACACCCATCGAATGGTAAAGGAATATACCGAGCGGCTCTATGAACCCGCTGCGGCAGCCGCCTCCGAGCTTTCCGACAAGAACTGCACCAAAGCTGCGGAACTCGCCCACTGGAAGGATAAGATTCGCAAAGACTGGTCCCAGATCCGAATCACCGATGTGAATGTCATCAATGATGACCGTGTGAATATTTACGTCGGCGAGAAAATCCAGATCTCGACCAAAGTGCACCTTGGAAGCATTGACCCGAAATTTGTCCTTGTGCAGGCTTACTTCGGCGAAAGCGACAACAGCACCATTTCAAAACCGACAATCATCGACATGGATGGCTGCAAACAATTGGAGACAAGTGGCGACTACCTCTATTCCGGCTCGATACCGGCAACGGAAAGCGGCGCTTACGGATTCAATGTGCGCGTCATCCCCACCCATCCCAATCTGACGCAAGCCCACGAGTTGCGTTTGATTACCTGGGCCAAATAATTACAGTTGAGAACCGAAAGGTTGGGGGTTGAACACGGGGAGCGTAACGCGCTCTCGTGCCAACCCGCAACGACAGGCGACCAACTTTGTTCATGTTAAGCTGCTCAACGTGCTGGAACTCGGACCGCCACACCAATGGCGGTCCGATGTTGCAGGAAATATTGGATCTCGGATTCACCCGTGTCGAACTCGGGCATGGCATCCGTCTGCCTCTGATGGAGGAAATCCAGCATTATTTCGAGAAGGGAAAAGTCATCCTATCGAGCCTGCACAACTTCTGCCCGTTGCCGATTGAAATCACCCGATCTTCGCCGGATTGCTACCAGTTTTCTTCCCATCGAAGCCTGGAACGGGAGCGCGCGCTCCGACTCACTTTTCAAACCATCGATTTTGCAGCCCGTTTCAACGCTCCTTTTGTGGTTCTGCATCTGGGGCGGATTCCAATGCAACCGGCAACACCCCGCCTGTTGGCATTGGCTGAAAAAGGGGAAATCCACTCCAGAAAATTTGCGCAGATTAAAATCGAAGCCGTCCGGGAACGGGAGGCGAAATCTTCCTTCTATTTGAAGCGGGTGAAAGAATCCCTGGATCGGATTGTCGAATATGCCATCTCGAAAAAAGTCCACCTCGGCATTGAGGGCCGGCATAGCTACGAGGAAATCCCGAGCGAACGCGAGATCCTCGGACTTCTTGACGAAATCAATTCCCCCTATGTCGGCTACTGGCACGACTTCGGACATATTCAAGTTAAGAACAACCTCGGGTTTCTTGATCACTGTGAATGGTTGAAAACCATTGCCCCCAAGCTCCTCGGCTGCCACCTCCACGATACCGAATGGCCCGGAACCGATCATCGAGTCCCATTTTCGGGCGGGATTGATTATGATAATTTGATTCCCCTTCTTCCCAAAAACTGTTTGTTTGTCTTTGAAATGAGTCCCCGTCGAAAAAAAGAAGAAATTACTGAATCCCTTCAGAAGTGGATTTCCCGTTTTGGCGAATGAAAAAAACCATCCTGACCATCGTTCAAGTTCTCGTTACCGCAGGAGTCCTCATCTGGACGATCTACGATAGACACGACCCGGAAAAGCCGATGAAAATGCTCAAGGCAATCCGTGAAGCCCATCTGCTTTGGATTTTCATCGGGATTATCGCCTACGGAGTGGTTGAAGTTCTTGCCATGGTTCGCTGGCAGATCCTGTTGCGGGTTCAGGGGATTCGCATCCCATGGCATCGCCTTGGCTCCCTGCTGATGATCGGCATTTTATTTAATCCGGTCATGCCCGGAGGAACCGGCGGGGATGTGGTCAAAATCTTCTACCTGATCAAGGAAACACCGGGAAAAAAAGCCCAGGCATTGCTCGCCGTATTGATCGACAGGGTAATCGGTCTTCTTGGCCTGATACTCATTACGGGTCTGATTATTTGGAAAAAATACCAGTGGCTCCAGCAAACAGACATTACACGACACCTTACCTGGACTTTGATTGCGATCCTTTTGGCGAGTCTGGGCGGCATCGTCTTTTCATTGACAATTACCGGGTTAAACCTTGTCCACAAACTCCCGGCAAAAATGCCTTTGCGAGACAAGCTGATTGACCTATCCATTGCCTATAATCTCTATGCCAAAGCATGGAAATCATCCCTTGGCGCACTCCTGGTATCATTCGGTATTCATATTAGTTCGTTTTTCATGTTCTACTCGGCAGCGGTGTCTCTCGGAGCAAGAATTCCAGTTATAAATTTCGTTTCAGTCATGCCGATCATCGGCACAATCTCCTCGATCCCGATCAGCGTGGGTGGGACAGGTGTTCGTGAGGCCCTGTTCAAGGCATTGTTGACTCCGCTATGCGGGGTTGAAGATAAAATCGCAGTCGATATTTCGCTGCTTGGATTTTCAATGACCCTTTTCTGGTCCGTGGTTGGAGGGGTGATTTACCTGTTTTACCGCCCGACGGAACATGCAAAACTCAGTGATATGAAGCATGAAGTCGAAGAACTTGAACATAAAGTAGCGGAATCGGACTAAATGCTCAGTCCACTCCGCACCCCGCCTCTTCGTCGCGCAGTCATTACCGGCGTCGGCCCCCTTACCTGTGTTGGAATCGGGAAAGACGATTTCTGGAACGCAATCCTTGCCCAGAAAAGCGGAATTGGTCCCCTCACCCGTTTCGACCCGGGAGAATGCCATGCACGATGCGCGGGTGAAATTCGCGATTGGACTCCCTCGAACTTTTTCCCGCCACACCGCCTCAAGCGCCTTGACCGTTTTTCCCAGTTTGCCGTCGCCTCCGCACTGCTTGCGCTTGAAGATGCCGGCATCTCATGGTCGCGGGAGAAGCCGCAGACTAATACCGGCGTCAGCTATGGCACAGCGCTCGGCGGGATTTCCGATGCCGAGGAGCAACACCGTTTATTTCTCGAAAAAGGTGTCCATGCAGTCCACAAAACACTTGCCCTCCAGATCTTCGGCGGAGCGGCCCATTCGAATATAGCGATTGAATGTGGTTTTAGCGGGATCGGAACAACAAACGCCAATTCCTGCGCCAGCGGTTCCGTAGCCATTGGAGATGCGTTGCGTATTATCCGGGACGGACTTGCAGATGTGGTCATTGCGGGCGCATCAGAGTCCCCGCTTAGTCCGCTGACATTTTCGGCGTTTGATTTCATCAAAACGATGAGTCGCTTCCAAGGCGAACCGATGGCTCACGCCTGCCGACCGTTCGACAGCCATCGCGACGGCTTTGTCATGGGAGAAGGTGCCGCCAGCCTGGTAATCGAGGAATACAACCATGCCCTTTCAAGGGGTGCGCATATCTACGCCGAACTGCTTGGTTACTCATTGAACAATGAAGCGCATCACATGACGACCCCTGTTCCGGGAGGCGAACCGGTCATCCGCTGCATGCGCAATGCATTGGCAGATGCGAATATTGCCCCCGAACAGATCAATTACATCAATGCGCACGCCAGTTCCACCCAGGTTAACGATGCAAACGAAATCATGGCCATAAAGGAAGTATTCGGAGGGCATGCGCGAAACCTCGCCATCAGCGGCACCAAACCCTATACGGCGCATTCACTCGGTGCAACCAGCGCGATAGAGGCGGTGATTTGTGCCCTGGCAGTGGACCGCAGCTTTATCCCTCCGACGCTGCATCTTCAGAACCCTGATCCGGCTTTTGATCTGGATCTTGTTCCTAACACCGGACGGAACAGTCATCTTGATTATGTCATCAGCAATGCCTTCGGCTTTGGCGGCATTAACTCCTGCCTGGTGTTCGGACGGGTGAAATAACCCGAACCATTGGCAATCTCTTCACTTGAGCAGGGTGAAAGGAAGCGAAGGAACCGCCTCGTATCATCCTCCCATCGAACCGGACGGGCGGGTTTCCAAAAACTTATAAGATTGACCCGGTCTTGTCACTTTTGTAAACAGCATCAGCATGCAAAAACACGTCGGGCTATTTAAATTGTGTGACAGGATCATTGCGGGTGTTGTTATCGTGGCGTTGTTTTCGGGATGCGCCGCTGCCGCATTCCGGCAGGATTTCAGCAGTTTCGACTCGGCTTATGCCGACATGCTGAACCATCAGATGCTTTTGAATCTTGCCAGGCTGGACAACGGACATCCGGCCCAGTTTCTGGCGATTGGTTCGATACAAAGCAATTTCTCCTTCACCGGCAATGCCTCAGGCGGGGTGACCGGCACCAGCACCACCACAACCAATGGGCAAGCCCTCTATAACAACCCTGTTGGCAATATTCTTCATATCGCCTCCGACACTGTCACCACCGCGAGCGCGTTTGCACTAGGCCGCGGAGCCAACGTGAGCCTTGGAGCCGTTAACAATCCGCAGTTCCAATGGATTCCGCTTAATAACGAATCCAATGCCAGGCAACTCCTGGAGCCGATTTCCGCCGAGGTGTTTTACACCCTCTATCAACAGGGATATCCGATCGATCAACTCCTGAGGGTCATGGTCGAGAGAATTGAAACCACCATCCCCGGCGAAGGGGAACTGGTTCTCGTCAATTCTCCTACCAATGGCAATGTAAAATCCTTCGGACGATTCCTTAGGGTTTGCGCCATGTTGAGGGAAATGCAACGCAGCGGTGCACTCATCCTTGAAACCAGGAGGCAATTCACCCCGCTTGCTCAAGGGCTTGAATACACGGATGCCAGCGCGGATGAAAAGAACAGCCACGGCAAAGGAACTGACGAAAAGACCGGGGATCAACAAAAACCAACAAGACCTTTCCAACCAACGCCGGAACAGTTGGTATCGGCGGAAAAAGACGGGTTTAAATGGGAGAAAAATGCGGCAACTGGAGGCTGGCAGCTTGGAAAATTCCAGAATGTGCCAAGGTTCTACCTTAAACCCGGTTCTACGGCAGCGGCGTCACAAAGCATCGAAAATATTACAGAGGACAAGCAGGCAATAGCCAATCTGGTCGGACTTCTTGAAGCAGGTGTCACCGTAAAAACAACCGTCAGGGAAGAAACATCTCCGTCCTGTCTGGTTTTAAGAAGTTTTTCCCGTGTCCTTTCTGCAACCGCATCGGAACAATCGGCCTTTGATACAATTCAAAAAAGAAATGATCCACTCTTCGCCAAACTTGTACCCCAGTCAGAACAACAACCGGTCCTTCGAACGCGCTGGGCAGGCCACAAGGTTGCCCTTGAACCTCCTCTGACAAAACTCCAATACGCAGGCAAAAGCTACGAGATCACAGATCCCGTTCACAACCCCCTCGATCATCCGCTTGGCGTTGCCACCTGGAACAGGGACGTTTACCGCCTGATTGTCGCACTTAACTCCCAGGTCGCCGTGGATATTTCGAAATTCCAGCAACAGATCCTCCAGATCAGACAGCAATAATCCTTGACTGTCTGGAACAGATCTCTACGGGAGGAATGTACAGGCACAAAGCGTTTTATAAAGCTTGGGGCAGACGACCTCTCCAATTACTGCGTGTTTGAGGCATTCGACAGCCAAATCCCAATCCTCGGTTTCAAAATCCTGAGCAAATTCATCACGCGGAAATGGCAGCATTGCAACCCATACATGGCTGAATCGCGCATTCAGGCGAGCCTAAAAAAACGCCCGGATGAGCACACTCTCATCCGGGCGTCTGTTATGACAACCAAGGCCGTCTCCGGCTTGTCAAAGCATGACCCACCACGCGTACGCCGGATGGCAAAATCCGCTCACGATTTTCGGGTGGAATGATTTAAATGTTAGAAATGAAAGGTATAGGAGAGGGCAATCGTGTTGTTCGCGATAAGATTGCAACCATTCGGCTTGGTCTCAAGGATTTTATATCCAACCCCGAGTTCTCCCGCCCCCACCTTGTATTGAACGCCACAAAAGGCCTGCCATGCGAAATCCGCTTCCCCACCCAGCACTCCAGCGTTTGCGGAAAGAAACATACAATCAACACCCACGCCGCCACCGGCATAAAGCACCAATTCGCGTGTCACCATAAAGTGAAAATCCCCATTAACCATGAATGGCACCTGCACAAATTCGCCACCCACCGACGACGACTTCCCGCCGCCAGTAGCCTGGTTTAACTGGTTGTAGAGACAACCGATCTCCAACTCGGGAGCCAGATTAACCTGATCAGAGAGTTTGATTCCATAGCCGAAAACAGCATCCACCCTGAAACCGGTATCCAGGGAAATCGTAGCGCCGCTCACGCCGTTGATGTTCAAGCTATTGCTGCCGGCAGCCAACTTGCTCGCAAGGTTCACGCCCATGTCGATCGTTGTGTATCCTCCGGCAATGTTTACCGGCTCCGCATTAAGCGAAATGGCTCCAAGCAGCAGTCCCGCAGCGCAAACGGCGACAGCAAGGCGAACTTTGTTGAAAGTAAGTTTTTTCATTTTTTAAGTTTAGTAGTGTAGTATTCTGGGTTTTCTGGGTTTGACACCTTTGCCCGGAATCAATCGATACAGGACGCAGGTGCGGTTGGTCGGATTACATTTAGCTCAAACACCTCTTTGTGCCTCTTACAGAATTGGCAAAAACAGGCACTGGAAAAATCCCGGAAACCGGCTTCTACCAAAAACACATTTCCAACGCAATTCAGTCAAGTTGTCAATTGTAATTTCATGCATAATTCCCTTACGAACTGCGTATTAGAGTGAGAAACGAATGCGAACCGGGCTCATGAACCATCATTCAATTAACTTGCATTTCATTATGCCGGGAAGAGTCAATTTTTCTTGCGATAAGCCACCCCTGCCGGTAAGGATAAAACCATGCATGAGAGAGGCCCGCATACCTGAATCTTCACCACCACCGTCAGAACGGGGCCACCCCAGCCAGCAATCACCTGAAGAGGGAGGCCATCTCGAAAAAAATCAAGATTCGCTCTTGAAGATGGAAGCCAGACAGATGCAAGACGGCGATAAACTGCCTGGCGACTTTGCGCTTTTGCTTGAAAAAACATCGCCACATCTACTTCTCGTATCGCTTTTGAAGTTTTCCGGGCTATCCCCCGGCGAAATCGCGGATGAATTCCTCTCACACTCCCTGGCCTCCCTTCTCGAATCAGCGACACAAAAACTTGCCGATCTGAATTGGCTCGGAGATCAAACCCTTCGGCAATGGTGTCTGATTGTAAACAAACGACTCCAGGCGGATTGCCAGGTGCTCTTTAGCAACGACCCCCAACTGCGCCGCTGCCTGAAACCCCTGCCACAAAAGCAACTGGCTGAGACTACCCTTAACGATTATTTTGAAAGAACAACCCCTGATCCAACCGGCGATATCAACTCCTGGTCTGTTGCAACCACAGATATCGGTCTGGTTGCTTCAGCACGATCCGGTTACCGTTCCGCATTCGATACTCTGCGCGACCGTTATGAAACAGCACTTGAGGGACGAATCAAGACCCATGAATACGGGCGCGACAACTTCACCTCAATCAATCGCAAACTCTGGCATTTCGCCTGGAATGAACTCGGTAATTACAGTCCGGACAGACAGACCGTTACCGGCTTTTTCAGAAATCTGGCCGACCTGCTTTGTCTATCCACCCCGGCTTTTAATGGAACCATGGATCTGATCAACCGTGCGGTTCTGGAAAAAGTAAACGCCCGTGTTTTCAAAACGTCCGAACGCGAGGATGTCGCACAGGATGCTCGCTTTCTGGTTTGGGATAAGTTCCACAAATACGATCCGAAATACGGGACTTTTCGCCAGTTCATTGTTTATTGGACTGACATCGCAATCCGGAGGTCAATTCCAACAAACCCGTCCGCCGACTACGATCCCGCAATCGAGGAGGAACCTGACAATAAGCCGCTCCCCGGCCGGCGTTTGAGGGATAAGGAGGAAGGGAAACAGATCCTTCGAAAGGCGTTCTCAGAGTGCAACCAGCCTCATGCAAATATCGCATTCGGCTTTAATATTACACTGGAGTGGAAACCGCAGGAAATTGCACGGGACCTCTGGACTGTTCCCATGCGTTCCCTGGTTGAAAAACTCGAAAACGACCTCGCCTCAATCTACCCCATCGGGAAGAATGATATTAATGACATCGTCGCGCCACTGAAAGAGTCGCTCTCTTTGCAAAATCGCGAAATGAAAACTTTCAATGACTTCGCCCCCGCGAATCACGGACTTGCGCCAGCCGAAGCGGAATCAATCGCATGCAAGGCCGTCTATAACTGGGTCAACAATATCATGAAGCGACTCCGCAAGGAATTCGTGAACTGAGTACCCGACAACACAAACCCTGACAATACTTGAAACCACCGGAAGACACAACCAACTGCCCTCATTCAGAGAATATTCTCGCATATTTAAGCGACGATCTCTCTGAACGGGAAATGCTTGCCTTGGAAGAGCATTTGGCCGGATGCAAGAACTGCATTCAAACCGCAGTTGAAATTAGATCGATTAAGAACGCCCTAAGTGCAATCGCTTCTGGTTCTCGCCTGCATAGAGCAACCTCTCCAGTTTATTCCGGATTAACTGCATCCGTCATGTGCGGACTTGAAGAAGCAACCCGTCGTTCCTCAGGCTCCATGGACGAGCGCAAAGCCAGCCGGTTCAATCAATGGTTGCGTCTGGTCTCGGGCAATCTGCAATCTTTACCGGAAAAACTTCCGAAAGATCCCATCGGGTTGAAAAGCCTGCAGTATGCATCTTTGCAGGCAATGCGGGAGTTTGGATGGGCCTGGTTGCAACTCATCGAACTGCCCTCTGTCCTCGGAACTCCCGGTCTCTTGCGCGACGGAGGCAAACCCGGAAATGAACCGCAGGAAACATCAGCACAGTCCGGTATGATTCAATGCAGGGTGGAAAGGGTACCCGCCAGCAACGACATGGAAGTCATTGCAAAATCCCGTGAAGTCGAATTGGATGACCGCATTGTATTACTCATCCCGGTGCATTCTCCCGAAAAAACGCTTGAATCCCGCTTGCGCAATGTAAGCAGGGATGAATGGTGTGCCCGATTTGAAAATGTGCCTCCGGGTGAATACGCTGTAGCCATTGAGCCCCTCCTGGAAACTTCATCGCCAGGGCACTGAATCCAAAACAATTCATGAGTGCTGTCCTGACAATTACCAAGCTGGGGAATGATGCGATCCGGTTCACTTTTGAGAGCCGGAAGCGGAAGCCATTTGCTGCCCCCATCCAGGAGGTTTGGGAAGTTCCCGTTGAACGTGATGCCCTGCTGGCCTTCTGCCAGGCCATAAGCGACGCCGCCGTCGAAGCCAATATCACCCCCTCTGGAGGCGAAGCATCCATCAAGGCATTTGAACGTGCCGGCAAAGGGCTTTTTTGCGAACTATTTCCGAAAACAGATGCGCGTGTCCGTGAATTGCTCGCCAAATTACGGGGACTGAAGACACCCCTGCTCATTTCCACCGATGAACCCAATTTCTTTTGGGAACTTCTCTTTGATGACGAGTTGAAGGCCTTTTTTGGAATGAAATACCGGCTGGGCAGGCGGCTTATGACCAGGGAAGTGCCTGCCGGAATGCTCCGTGACCGCAAGGAATGGAGCTGCCTGATGATAGCGGATCCGACAGGGAACCTTCCGCAGACAGCCCGGGAAGCCGCCCAGTTGCGTGATTGGATCGAAAGCCGGAATTTCAAACAGGTCGATTATCTCACGGCAGAAAAGGCCAATTTCAACGCCGTGCTATCGGCATTGAGCAGCAAGCCCTACGACATCATCCACTATGCCGGTCATACCGTGCTCGAACCGGAGTCGAACGAATACGCACTCGAACTGCATGACCGGCATCCGTTCAGGGCAAGCCTCATCCGGAAACATCTAACCGGCAATCCAATTGTATTCCTTAATGGCTGCTGGTCAGGTCTGGCCAAAGGAGTGGCCAACAGCCCGGGAAGCGTGGAAGGATTGACCGACGCATTCCTCGCAGCCGGGGCACAAGTCGTGGTGGGTTCGCAATTCCAGGTACCGGACGCAGGCGCGAGGGCCTTTGCAGAGAGATTCTATCAATCACTACTTGATGGAATATGCATCGGCGAGGCCATGCAAAATGCCCGCAGGAGTGTCATGTCCGCCCCCGATTGCGGAGCTGCCTGGGCCTGTTTTGTCCTCTATGGCGACCCGGCTGTGCAGTTGAATCTGAAAAATGATTCCCTTGGCAAATTGCTCGCCTCAATCAACCTCAAGCGTGAAAATTTCGACCAGACCTCCCTGCGAATCGTAGAGCAGGCGTTAAATTACTCGGGAAAATCAGGACTCGTGGCGACCATAGAACTGTTCGCCTCTCTCGTTGACAAGGAAGCAAGCATGGTTCGTTCCAACTTGGAGCAACAGGGTGTGCATGTGGAAAAACTGGCTGATGCTTTTAGATCCGCCCTCAAGCAAGTAAACGAAACTCCGATCAAGGGAAAAAAGAAGAACGAACCGGTGTTCAGCACGAACGCTGCCGCCATGCTACAAAATGCAGCCTTAGTCATCCAGTCCGGCAGGAATATCCGGATTACTGAGCATGATCTGGTAAATGCCTTTATAAAACTGAACGGTGGCAACACAAAAAAAATACTCGATTCTATCGGTGTGGATCTCCAACGGCTTGCGCCGCAGAAAAAAAGGCCCCCCGATGCCGGCAAAGTCAGCCCTCCTTTAAAAACCAGGGCGGAATCCGAGCCCGGAAATCCCCCCGCATTATCCCTGACCACGTCCATGTTTACCACAAAAGCGTGGGGATGCATCCTATCGGCAATCAGGGAGGCAATGAGTGGAAAATTGAACCTGTTGGGAACGCCACAACTATTCATCGGTCTGCAACACCGGAAGGATTCCATTCTTGCCCGGGCTTTGCACCGGTTGAATCTCTCCACCCAAACAGCAAAAAAAGAGATTTTACTTAATGGCGAGAGTCAGATGCCATCCGTAGCAGCCATCGATCACGAAAGCATAGCCATCTCGAAAAATGCCAGAGCCGTCATTGAATCAGCACGGAGATCGGCTGAACAACAAGGCCGGAAAAGGATTACAGAACGGGACATCCTCAAGGCACTCGTCAGCTCCGGCGGTTCGGTCATGAAATTCCTGGCCAGTGAACTTAATTTGGTGCCGGAAGCCCTTGCAAGTGAACTGTTCCTTCCCTCCAATGAATTTGATTTAAGCAAATTCGCCGAGTCACTGCACACCACCATCCGCACAGCCAGGATGGCAACCGCCGGAATTGAAAACTCGCTACTGGGACGCCGTCATTTTCTGGCCGCCATGGTCGCAGATCCCTGCTCCCTGCTCTGGAGGCAGGCAATTCAACTTGGTGACGGCACACCTCCCACGGGAATCCCGGACGACCCTGGCGTGGCAAAAAGAACAGCAACTCCCATAGACTTGCCCGTCTGCGGGGTTTTCATCTCAATAGATCTGGCAAATGCCCTGGCCGAGGCGGAACTTGATGCGCGAAATCGCCACCATGAAATCATCAGTGAAGCCGGGTTTCTGTTATATCTGCTCCGGCGCAGCGGCGACTTTGCCGAAACCGTTTCTTCAAAGCTGAATACCAACTGGCCGGATCTGATCGCCTCTGTCCAGAAAAGGCTCGACGAATCGTAAAAATATATTAATGGTGTGCCAGATTTTCGATTCTCTTGCGTATTAGAGGATGATGGCCGGGAAGGAACCATTGCGTTCCCAAAAGGCTCAGGTGCGATTTATGGTATTTGAGAATGACAAATTAAATCCGGAAGCGCTGGGATTGGAGAATCCAGCCATGGATGTGCTTTGGCTTGCATGCAACCGGGCCAATGATTTTATCACCACCGGCGATCTGCTTGCCGCCCTGATCGAGGTGGATGCCCCCAGGACACTTCCCACACTCAAAATGGCATTAAAGGCAGGGGCCCAAACCGCCGACATCCTTGAAACCATTTGTGCCTACCGCCCGGATGCAAGAAAAAGAGAGAAAGCCTCTCCGGGATCCGGAAGACCCGTCAACGGTGCCCGCTCCACCTTTTCTCCGCCGGCTCTTTCTGTATTGGATGCATTCGATAAAATTCTGTCAAACGGCGAAGTAAGCCGCAGCAGAATGAACGAACTTGCCGTATTCGCTCTTGCCGAAACCCTGTTTAGGAATCTGGACGATGACGACCGTGAGTATCTGACTGCACTGGATGCAGACAAAGCTGCGACCCTGTTTGAAAAATTCAGAAAAACCAACCCGCAGGACATCGAATTATTTACCCCGGAATCCGGCTCCCTGAAAAAAGAGATGTTTTCAGAGACAGTCCAGGCGGTTCTTCAAAAGGCGGCGTTGCTATCGGGCTCCCTTGTTTCAGACAGCATTCTTGCCACGCACCTTTTTTTGGCCTTTCTCAGCCAACGCATTGAGAAGGTTGAAACAATGGTACGTCGCCGCTGTCCCGCCGAGTTAAGCATCGATGAACTGCGAAAAACCCTGGAGGATTCAATCAGGAAAAAAGGGGAAAGCCGTGGAGTGCTTCCACTCACCCGGCCAAACTTTGGCGAGGACACCGTGCGTGTCCTGACCCGTGCCTCCCGAACAGCGCAAATGATCGATTCCAGGTTTATTGACTGGCAACATCTGTTTGCCGCATTGCTCTCTGCGACTCCAATCCGGTTGATGGAGATGCTCGAACAGCAGCGGGTTAACGTCACAGCTCTGGTGTCGGAAGCTGAAGAATTGATCTTCTCCCATCCCGAACCCGAAGAAGCCCGGCTTCTTCCCGCTGAATTGCTGCCTTCGGAGGACTGGTCATGGCTCTCGCGCATGAAGCGTCTCCGTCCTGCCCTGCATGTCGATAGCGCCATCGAAACTTTGCAGCGCGCACTTTTTCGTAAAACCCGGCGTCATGTTGTTCTTACGGGACCGCCAGGGGTTGGAAAAACGACCATCGCAAGAGAACTTGCCCGCAGGGCAGCTACCGGGGAGATTTCATTTTTAAGCCGGAAACATTTTGTCTGGGTGGATGCGTCGGATGTCTCGCCGGAAGCAAGCTTATCCAAAGCACAAGCCCTCCTGGGTCACTTCAGGGAGCGCGAAGATGTGGTGATCTGCATTGAACGCATGGATCTACTGCTCTCCAATTCCGCCTCCGGCACTCACAAAACAGCCTGGCGCTCTGCTCTCAAACGCGCCAACTGGCAGTTGATCGGCATGATGGGAGAGCGCGAATTCGAAGAACGCCTGGCCACTGAACGCGAACTGATGGAACAATTTACGCAGGTGCGTGTGCATGAACCGGATAAATTCGT
>Ga0007854_10000569_pt1 | contig 23718 bp, 17 predicted proteins | sample CryBogCBH12Aug08_FD_60382 | JGI IMG/M metagenome (GOLD analysis project Ga0007854, IMG submission 60382) | Freshwater microbial communities from Crystal Bog, Wisconsin, USA - CBH12Aug08 | ecosystem: Environmental > Aquatic > Freshwater > Lake | place: Crystal Bog, Wisconsin, USA | collected... | reverse complement strand
ATGAATTACGCGCTGATGCTGGCAGATCATGTTGCCAAGGGGCGCGAGTGCACTGTTGCATGTATCGAGGTCAGCCGCGAAGAGGCCAAGGCCTTTGGTGTGATGGCGGTGAATGATCAATGGCAGATTACCGATTTTGTCGAAAAACCGGCTGATCCTCCTGCGATACAAGGCAAGCCAGACATGTCGCTTGTCAGCATGGGAGTTTATATCTTCAACGCCCAATATCTCTATGACGAGTTGGCGCGTGACATGGCCGATCCCACTTCCACTCACGATTTTGGCAAAGACATCATTCCGTGCGCTGTGCGCAAGGGTTGTGCAGTTGCTCATCCGTTTGAATTGAGCGGTGTCACCAGTCGCCCCAACGAGGAACCCTACTGGCGTGATGTCGGTACCATTGATTCGTACTGGGATGCGAATATCGATCTGACCGCCACCGATCCCTTACTCAACCTCTATGACAATCATTGGCCGATCTCGACCTTTCAGCCGCAACTGGCTCCCGCCAAATTTGTCCATAACATGGGTGAACGGCGCGGCAATGCAACCGAATCACTTGTTTCGGGAGGAAACATCATCTCTGGAAATGTGTTGCGCTCGGTGCTCTATTCAAGTGTGAGAGTGCATTCCTTCGCCAGTGTCGAGTGGTCGGTCTTGCTACCTCAGGTGGTGGTAGGTCGCAACGCTCGTCTAAAACGAGTCGTGGTTGACAGGGGATGCGTGATTCCCGACAACATGGTGATTGGCGAAGATGCCGTTGCAGATGCAAAGCGTTTCTTTCGTTCCGAAAAAGGTATCACTCTGGTGACACAGCCGATGCTCGCTGCGCTTGAAGGTTGAAGGGAGACTCTATTAATTCAAATTTCGTTGCCATACTGCGTTACTCATAAAAAATTACTCCTAATATATCAGACATATGCGTCGTCGCAATTTTTTACTCGCGCCTTGTCTGGCTTAGAAATTTGAATTAATAGAGGCTCCCTAAAACTATAGGAATTAGTATGAAGATAGAAAATCAGTCAGTACAAATGGAAACGGGTTTTGAACTTCCTGATTACAATAAATTACGCCCTTTTTCCAGTTTTCTGCCCGGGATCGCGGGTGAGTACGGCAAACCCATGTGGGTGTTTTATACTAATCGCGGACAGTGTATTTCCAGTTTTGGTATTCGCGACCGAAACGGTGCCATGCTTGAGTTCCATCCTGCCGACAAAGCTTATGCATTGACTTCGCTTTATGGGTTTCGTACATTTTTCAAGCTGTTTGACGAGGGCAATTCTATCCTTTACGAGCCTTTTCAAACGGGTGCAGTAGAGGTCGTAAATCAGCGTCTGATCATCAATCCGGAAGAGATTCAAATCGAAGAGACTAACGTGGCACTAGGCTTGCGCACTCGAATCGTTTATTTTACGTTGCCAAACGAACCCATTTCAGCACTTGTCCGTCGGGTCACTGTCGAAAACATCGGCCCAACGCAGATAAACGGAGAGGTGCTAGACGGTTTGCCTCAGGTGGTTCCATATGGATTAGAGGAAAGTCTGCTCAAACAGATGTCTCGTACCATGCAGGCGTTTGCAGAGATCCTTAATGTAGAAAATCACCTGCCTTTTTACAAGCTCAAGGTGGTGCCCTCCGACAAACCTGAGGTTCAATGGATTAACGCCGGCTTTTTTGCTTTTACTCTATCAAACGGAAAGCAGGCGGCTGTCATTGTAGACCCTGAGCAAGTGTTCGGTTCGGACACCAGTTTGCGGATACCGTTAGCTTTCATGAAAAACCTTTGTATTGATCCTCTTGCCGGAAGAATGGATACCATGACGGGTTGCGCTTTTGCCAAACTCAATTTGTCGCTGAAAGCAGGTCAATCGATCAGTTGGGATTCGTATTTCGGGCAAACTGAGAACTGGAAATCAGCTCAAGATTTCTGCACGCGTCTTTTGGGAAACAGTCTATTTGCTGATTTTAAGCGCACGGAAAACAGGTCGCTGATATCCAATCTGTGTTCGCAATTTGACCTGGTTGCAGCACCCGGGCAACTGGCTCCCTATACGCGCCAGTCTTTTCTTGATAATACCCTGCGTGGAGGGCAACCGGTGGTTGTCGCGGGGCCTCTTGGTAAACGAGTATTTCATGTTTTTACCCGCAAGCATGGCGATATGGAGCGTGACTATAACTTTTTTGACGTGGCACCCAACTATTTTTCACAAGGCAATGGAAATTTTCGGGATGTGAATCAAAACAGGCGCTCTGAAAATTACATATTTCCAGAAATCGATACAGCTAACATCGAAACTTTTTTTAACTTGATTCAAATTGATGGCAACAATCCATTGGTGGTTCAATCGGAAAAATTCTGTGTGCCACTGCAGAAAGTTGATTCACTTCTGGAAGATTGGTCACCCAAAAACTGTACGGACTGGGAAAAGTTTCTTTCACATCCTTTCACCCCGGGGGAGCTTTTCCAACGTTTGCTGGAAGATTCTGGAGTCATTGAATCTGCGCGACCCGTTTTCGAAAAAATTCTGGGAGTTGCTGAACTTGAACAGGATGCCAGCCACGGCGAAGGATATTGGGTTGATCACTGGATTTATAATCTTGACCTGCTGGATAGTTATGCCGGGTTGTATCCGGACCGGGTACGCTGGTTGCTTGTTGAGCGTAAAGATTTTATATATTTTGACAATGATCATGTAGTTCAGCCGCGCGCCAGGAAATATGTCCTGCGAAAAGATGGAACAGTTAGGCAACTTAACGCGGTAGTCAAAGATGTCAGCAAATCACGACTTATCAATAGCCGAGTCGAGTTGCGGAACTGGATGCGTTCAGAGAAAGGACTCGGGTCGATTTACAAAACTACGCTGCTCGCCAAACTGATCAATCTGCTGGCGGTTAAAGTCTCTTTACTTGATCCTTTCGGTATCGGTCTGGAAATGGAAACCGACAAACCGGGTTGGTGCGACGCGCTCAACGGGCTGCCGGGACTGTTTGGCTCGTCTACCCATGAAGCATATGCTTTGCGGCGTGGAATCATTTTTGTTACCAGAGCGGTCACGCATTACCTTGAGTCCGTCGATTCTTTGATGGTACCAAAGGAGCTGGCGGGTTTTGTTCGATCAATCACATTCACTTTAACGCAAGCTGACTTAACCAACTTTTTTCCTGTCTGGCAACAATTGGCAACGGTCAGGGAAGCTTTTCGTGAGCAAGTTCGGACGGGTGTTGCGGGGGAGGAATTTGGCTTGTCGAAAGACGAGTTATTGAAATTTCTTGTTTTGGCTGATACCGTTTTGCAACAGGGACTCACTAAAGCGGTGGATAGCAATGGCCTGCCGGTCAGCTATTTCAGTCATAAAGTTGAATCATACGAAATCTTGCCGGATACAGAGTCTCACAAGCTTGAAGAAGATGCTCCTGAAATAGTCCATGTAAAAGTAACTTGCTTTTCGCAAAAACCGATCAGCGCGTTTCTTGAAGGGGCGGTGCATGCCCTGCGCGGGACAGATAATTCAATAAAAGCAGCTGGCATCTACCACGCTGTGCGTCAATCTTCACTTTATGATCACAAGCTCGGCATGTACCGCGTGAATTGTCCTTTAAATGATGAAAGCTTCGAAATAGGTCGCAGCCGGATTTTTTCTCCCGGTTGGCTGGAGAATGAATCTATTTTCCTGCACATGCATTACAAGTTTCTTCTGGAAACTTTGCGCAGTGGACTTTCGCAGCTATTTTTCGATGATTTGCAGCGGGGGCTGGTCGCCTTTCAAAGTCCCGGGGTATATGGACGATCGCCCTTTGAAAATTCCTCATTTATCGCGAGTAGCCGATTCCCCGATGAGCAGGTTCATGGAGTAGGTTTCGTTGCACGCCTGAGCGGTGCGACAGCCGAATGGATCAGTATGGTATTGCATATGGGATTGGGGACCACCCCCTTTAAATTGGTGGAGGACAAATTGCGTTTTGAGCCACTGCCCACGCTAGCTGAATGGCTGTTTACCTCGGCCCCCGAGGGAGATTTCAAAGCGAACAGTTTTGGTTTCAAACTATTTGGACAAACATGGATCGTTTACGAAAACCCGGATCGTCGGGCGACGTTTGGCCCTGAGGCGGTTGCTCCTGTGCGCTTTGATCTGTACTTCAAAGACGGCAAAAGGCAGACACATAGCGGAACATGGTTGGCAGAGAGTATGGCTTTGAGCCTACGGGAATGCCAGCTTTCGAGGCTGGTAATTAGCTTGGGGTAGGTTTGTCTCAGACAGGTACGTCGCAATTGATCGCGGCGGAAGTTCAGCCAACATCCGTGTCTCACCCACTTGAAGTGTAAATGAAATGCTGTGCTCGGTTCGGTTCATCGCCACGGTAGCAATCGAAGCATCAGGATTCACAAAAGCGGTAGATTCTAATTCAGGTCGGCTGCCGGTACAGAGTACCCGAAGCGCGCCGGGTTTGATGAAACGACTGAAATGGCCGAGGTAATAATAGGAACTTTGGCGCAATAATACATCGTGTTCACGGTCAATCAGGATAGGTGCACTGCAGAAGTTGCCTGCATGGTTAGGACCACCGTCTACGTTTAATACAAGATTCCAATCAATCCAGCCTACGGTCCAGCGATTCAGATCATTGATGATCGATCGTGCATAGCGTTCGCCCAATTCCCAAGACCCTATGTGAGGCCCTCCCTCCTGACAGCCTTCTGTAAACAGCAACTGTTTATCCGGCCAGGCATCGTGAAGGTGTTGAACATGCTCAAAATGATCCTCACCGTACCAATGAAAGCCAGTCCCCCAGACGTAGCGTGCTGCTTCCGGGTCGCTATAGACTACATTAGCACGTTCAACCATCAAGTCGCGGTTATGGTCCCATATGATAATCTTGACGTGGCCTAGTCCAGCTCTTGCCAATTCCGGCCCGAGAAAATCACGGACAAAATCTCGCTCTTCCTCTGCGGTGTAAAGGCATGAATCCCAGCGTTGATTGGCAGCAGGTTCGTTCTGCACTGACACGCCCCACACTGGCACGCCTTCTTTTGCATACTCTTCTATAAAACGCACAAAGCATCGCGCCCAGGCAAGCCGAAACCGGGGCAACAAATTTCCTCCGTGATTCATTTCACCGTTGCTTTTCATCCACGCGGGCGGACTCCAGGGTGATGCCAGCAGCTTGATCTGACTGCCTGCGACTTGCTGTGCCTGTTTGATAAAAGGAAGTAATGCCTGACGGTCCCGGTCAATGTTAAAACTAAGCAATTCCAAATCGTCCGGTGTTTCCAAATGTGAATAGTTGCCCAGGGAGAAGTCGCAACTGTTCATGTGAACCCGGCACAATACATAACCATGCCCGTGCGCGGGATCAAAATACTCATCAAGCACTTCTTTGCGGCGGGGAGAACTGAGAGTTTGCCAGGTAACTGCTGCTGCCTCGGTAAACGCCCCCCCAAATCCCAAAAATTTTTGAAAAGTGTGTTGTGCCATGACGGATATCGAGGGAAGGGAATTATCTTCTTTGCATTCTTCAAGGGGCAGTTTTTCTGTCAATCGGGAGTCGTTTGTTTGACAGGTCAGAAAGTGGCGAGTGAGGGAATATTTGGATATGGGCATGGATTATTGTCGTAAAAACCGATGAATTAAAAATAATGATTGACGCGCTACTATACAATGCCTAAAATAAACATGAAAGCGCTTTCATAAATAATCCAGCCGTGCCGCAAAGTTCATTGTGTGCAGATGCAGGGCAAACCAGAGGAGAACCGAATGTCACCAATTCTGAAGAATTTAAAGGGGTTTTTCCGTGTTGCACAAGGTGCCGCGGCAGGTGGATTATTGTTCACAATCTGCCTCTCTCAGATTGCTTATGCAGACGATAGTTCTGTCAGAAAAGTCGGATTGGGCTCGATACATCTGACTTCAGAAAAAGCATTGTTTGGCGGTATGCCGCAAACCCCTGATCCAGCATACGAAACTAAGGAAATGCGTGCACAAGCTTCACCAACAAATCAATGGTATTCATCCGTTATTTTTACGCGGTGGTCAGAGCCGATTCATGCGCACCCGGCGACATATAAGGCTGGTCCGGATGGTTTTGAGGTGGGTTACCCGGTTGAAACGCCAACTCCTGAAGATCATGCCAGCAGAATCGACATTGTATTTCCCCACCGTGCAGCACTTACTTTATCGCCGGTTAGCTTTACCCCTGAGGATGCAAGGCTTGCCGGTCACGGTGATTTTTCTGCGACCATCTCTATGGCTGACAAATCTGGTAATGCTATGCTGTCCACCGTGGTTCATGGCAGCCCGTTTAGTTATTACACGCTCACTACGGGAGACCTGAAGGTTCATCTGGCAAAAGGTTCAGTATCTTGTGGAGCTCAAAATGATGACCAGATTTTATGTGTGCATGTCTTAAACAGGGATTTTGCGGTATTTGTTCCCGCAGATTCCCACTGGGTTTCCAGAGAGACGGAAAATCCTGTTTTACAGTTTGGTGCATCCGGACGGTTTTTTTCGGTAGCTGTACTTCCAGACAATAAACCTGAAACAATTGCAGTATTTAGAAAACATGCTTACGCCTTCATTGTGAACACGAATGTTGATTGGCACTATGATCAGGCATTAAGTCGGGTTAAAACAATTTTTACAGCCCAGGTTGAATCTAAAGCCGAAGGGCAGGACGTTCCCATTCTGGGACTCTATCCTCACCAAGCGAGAGCGACTGATGCTGATCTATCACATGCTTTTAACTACCAGTCGGTGCGCGGACCTATCAGAGCAATTTCCAGTGCACATTTCAGCATGACCAATACCTATCATGGAATATTACCGTTTTGGGGAGGCATGCAGGATGCGGCAGACCGCGAACGTTTGTCCAGCGTGCTGGTCGGCGATGCAGCCAAGGCGCGCAACTTGTTCACTAACCAATATGGCAGCGGCACCTACTGGTATGGCAAGGCACTTTCCGCGACTGCCCAACTAATGTGCGTGGCTGAGCAGGAGGGCAAATCGGAAATGCGCGATAGCCTGCTGAAATCTCTTGAAGGAAGGCTCGAAGCGTGGTTCAAGGGGGATGGCAGTAGCCAATTTATTCAGGATGCACGGATAGGTACGGTGGTCGGTTCTTCCGATGAATACGGCAGTATTACCCATATAAATGACCATCATTTCCACTACGGTTACTGGGTAAATGCTGCGGCGCAGGTCGCCCTGCGTGATCCGGAATGGGCAAAGAAAAATCACTGGGGCGGCATGGTTGATCTGCTCGTTTCTGACATTGCAACGAGCGAACGCGGCCGCAACGATTTTCCATTCGTGCGCAATTTTGATTCATATGAAGGTCACTCCTGGGCATCCGGTGATGCCGCATTTACCGAGGGAAATAATCAGGAGTCTTCTTCCGAAGCAATCAATGCCTGGGCCGGTTTGATCTTATGGGCCGAAGCAACCGGGGACAACAAACTTCGCGATCTAGGTATATGGCTTTATACCACTGAAACTGAAGCTGTCACCGACTACTGGTTTGACATGCGAGGGGTTTTATTCCCGCCTGCGTTCGGTCACGTCGTTGCGGCGCAGGTTTTCGGGGGACGCTATTCCTACAATACGTGGTGGACCGAGGAACCCCGTCAAATTCAGGGCATCAACCTGATGCCCATTACGCCTGCCTCGGTATATCTGGCACGCGACCCTGCCTATATTCGGCGATTCACGGCAGCACTCACCCCTGAGAAGAAGGCCTACAATGATCGCGGCATGAGCGATGGCACACCTGATGACATCTGGCAGGATATTTTTGCGTCATTTCTTGCATTGGGAGATCCCGATGCCGGATTGGCACAATGGAAGCCAAGAGGTAGCAACGAATTAGGGGAAACACGTTCACATACTTTGAATTGGCTGCTGAACTTGAAAGAGATGGGAACCCCGGATTTTTCAGTGACGGCTGACACTACCCTGTTTGGGGTATTTCACACCGTATCCGGGCAACGCACTTACATGGCCTATAACTCGGGCGACACAGCCAGGGAAGTGCATTTCAGCGATGGGAAAGTATTAAATGTAGCTGCGCGTAGTTTGGGCCGTTCCAAATGAAGTGCAATCATTCTGCCTGATTATAGTTGCAACCTTTTGATCAAATTACTTGCAACAATTTATGGACACAGACGAGCAAGATTTTTGTCTTTAAAGATGTAATTGATGAAGAATCATAAAACACAAAATTATTGTTGCAATTTAAAAAAACGGGGAATAAAATGAAAGCGCTTTCATGATTGTCGATTGCAGACCTTAATTAATGCTAAAAGTTGCGATTCGGGTTGGTGACTGACGCTAAAATCAGACCATATACTTTAAGAGAGCTGGATATTTAAATATAAAACAAAAGTAAAAATGTCTCTGGAACAACTCTGATGAATATTTCTACTGCTGTTGCCAACTCTGCCCCTAAAGGAAATTCGATGATTGAAAAGCCTTTAGTTATAAATTTATAGAGAGGAAAACAAATGAGCCGTCTTAAATTTGCGCTTTGGGGTTTGTTCCTGGTAACTCAGGGAGCATCAGCTGAGCAGACGTTTCAACTCGGCGATGTTGCAACGGCCACCATTACAGGCTCCATCAAGGGGGAGGTGTATCGAGACACCAACCAGTCAACAGAGCTGGGTAGCTGTGCTTATACATTCGACCCGCGTGGTGCCTGGACCTGGGGGGGAGTCGCACCTACACCGGCAATAACCAAATATATATCCAACCCATGCAAGGCCGGCCCGGCACACACGCACAGCCCGACACCACTCAATTTGGAGCAAATTTACGGCGATTTATACCATGAATTTGATTCTGCCTGGAAAATTGACGGTCGTCTTGCTTACAGATTTCGTAACAGTTATGCCGACATTGTCGGCCAACCTGCAATTGAAGAAAATGCAGCGATAAGCCATCCTAAATACGGAGAATTGAGAGCAGGATCAATGCTCACCCGTTCGTGGTCTCGCTCCGACAGTTTTAGCTACCCACTCGGCATGTCGACGGCTTGGAGTGAAACCGGGGCGGGCTATGGTTTTGTTCGAAAAGGTATTCGCTATGGTGTCCCGATGCTTGAATTTGAAGGGGGCAGAAAGCTGTCACTGGAAGGCACTTTTGCCACAGACAATCCCAACTATGCACATAATGCCTATACCGTGGCCTATGACGAAGCCCCGCCAAAACCAAAGTTGTGGGAGCTTTTTGCCCAATATTCTGATCAATCCAATCTGGTGGAATACATTTTCCAAAAGAGTACGGGTGGATTGCAGTCATCTTGGGCCAAAGGGCCTTTTGTTGGCGATGTGGGTAATGCCGATGGTTTTGGTGCACCGGGTACAACCGGGATTGGCGCCTATACCCGCCCAACTGAAAATGTGAATATTCTTCAGGGCAATCATTATTTCAGTTCAAATTGGGTGGGCACGTTAGGCATCAGACGAAATTATTGGTCAGGCGTGGTTTCACAATGTGATTACGCAGTTAACCCAGGTGCGCCGGGCGGAATCGGCTGCTTCTTCCCTTCTATGGGGTTCAATAATGATTTTAATAACATTGCTCATGCTGCCTGGTCTGTCGACCTGATGGGAGGGGTAAGCCGTACAAGCGGGCTATGGACTTACAGTGCGGGTTTTGTAAGGCTGAACAAGGCATTTACCTCTACCCCTACTGAATATGGGCAAAGCAATACGGCCACGTTTGTCAATCTGCAAGTATCCAGGAAAGTGCCTGAAGTTTACAAAAATCTGCATGTCTATGGCGGGCTGGGACGAGTCCAATTTGGCCAATACGGTCCGGCACCTTTGAGTATGCCAAGTAACCTGTCTGATTTCGGTGTGGATCCCCGAAATCAATCGTTCGGGAACCTGTTGACCTTGGGTGGAGAAATAACTTTCTAACGTGTCTGCTTTTGCAGAGCATGTACGACTGTATACGTCACCTTTAAAAAGATTTAGCGAACTGCTGGAGGAGCACACAATGAACACAACAAATCGAGACAAAGAAAACCGGGGGCAGATGTTGTCCTATATTCAAAATGGTTGTGCAGCCATCGTGCTGGGCGCGTCCTTGTCGGTTCTGCTGGCTGCTTGCGGAGGGGGGGATGGTCATACCGGCTCTTCATTGAGCGGCAAGGTGATTGATGGATATGTCGGAGGCGCGAAGGTTTGCTTGAGTACAGTAGTTACAAATTCTTTGGGATGTGACAATTCCATTTCTTCAGCATCGGCAGTAACTGACTCATCAGGCAATTACAGCTTTTCATTTCCACCCGGCACGTCAATGACAGGCAGGTATGTAATTGCACAGATTGCAGCGGGTAATACAGATGTCGATGCCGCATCCGGCGTAGTTCAGACGGCCTACTCAATGGTCGCTCCTGTCGAAACACCTTCAGTAGTGTCGCCGTTGACCACCATGGTATCCGCGAACATGCTGATATACCCGGCGAGTGGCGTTGCTGCTGCACAAGCCAGTGTGGCAAGCAGTGTCGGTGTACCTGTCAGCTCCCTTGCATCGGACTATGTTGCCAATAACAATAGCGGTTATCACAATGTCGCCAGAATGGTTGCAGCAGTATTGACGAGCGCAGGTGCTATCCCAACAATCGATCAAGCCCATGTGAATGCACTCTTTACAGCCGTCAACTCGGGTGCTTCTGCCGCATTAAATGCCACAACCGCTGCCCAGTTGAATACCGCTATTGCAACGGCTCAGTCAAACTATAGTGCAGCTGGCGTAGGCACATCCGGAAACGTTACCTTTGCATCTGCTTTTAACAATGTAACCGGATTAACCACGGATGGAGGCACCCTTAGTGTCTACACCTTTGATAGTAAGATTGCCAGCAGTTCTTTTAGTTATACCGGCGGATCACCCGTTAACACGGCTTCAACCTACTGGTATGGCGGATATAGTTTCACTACTAATCCTCCAAGTACGGCTGCTGAAGGAGTCGGAATTTTTGTTGCCGCACCTGGCGTGATAGCCAGCGGTACAGATAGCGGCAATGGGCTTACAGTTAACGGGGCTACCAGCCTTACCATACCCATATCGGTTGGTACGGAAGTTTGGTCAAGCACGGGCGGAAAAATGTCACTTCATGTAGTTGCCCAAGGCAGATTCAACAAATACGGCGGGAACTGTACTGTACTTGTATATGCAGATATTCCTGTTACCGCTCAAGCGATGACTACTTATGTCATTCCTGTGACCAGCTTTACCTTGGGTCAAGAAATTAACTATGCACTTAGCCCCGGGCTGTCTTGTGGACAAGCAGGAATTACCGATGTGGTATCGGCGCTGGCTGACGGGGTTGCAGAAATTCACGTACAGGCCATAGGTGCAAACTTGAATCATACTGTTGTGGTTTCTGGTGGGTATCCTACCGGCCTGACATTTGGTGCCCCGATTACTTTCCAGGCAGCCACATCGGCAGCAACCGGTGTGCCCGGCGCACCGACAATCGGAATAGCTGCAGCAGGTAACGCGCAGGCAACTGTCAGTTTCACTGCTCCCTCCAGTCAGGGAGGTAGTGCAATTAGCGGTTACACCGTAACATCCATACCTGCAGGTGGTACGGATAGTAATGCCGGAAGCACGGCTTTGTCGCATACCATTACCGGGCTGAACAACGGAACCCCATACACGTTCACAGTTCATGCGACAAATACGACTGGCAACAGTGCCGAATCCGCAGCCTCAAACTCAGTGATTCCATCCGCTTCACTCCATTCACTGGCTCAGCGCGCATTGCCCAGCGTTTACGCCAACAATGTCAAGGCGATCAACTACAGCGGATATCGAACAGCGGGAGGTCCAACCACCAACGAAATTCCAACTGATGCGCAGATCACCCAGGATCTTCAGTTGCTGACCGATGCGGGATATACCTTGCTTCGCTTATTTGACACTGATATTTCTCATGAAAATATCCTTCGTGTCGCTCAAGCCAGTTTCCCCAATTTGAAATTCCAGCTTGGTATCTATCTTCAGGGGATTGCAACTGCCAATCAGGCAACCTGTACGATGCCCGCTAATGATACCGACCTTAATAATGGGATAAGAGAAGCGAATACCTACTCGAATGTAGTTTCGGTGAGTATCGGAAATGAAACATCATTTTTCGCTCAGTATATGCCCGTGAAATGTCTGGCAGGTTATATCACAACCGTGAAACAGAATATCAGTCAGCCTGTTACAGCCGATGATGACTACACATTCTATGCCGGATTTTCGGGCGCTAATGAACTTCCGGACACAGTTCTTCCGCTCCTCGACTTTGTGTCGATCCACACTTATCCGATGAGCAACCCCGGTCGCTGGACCTATGCGGGTACCGGCAGCGCTACGGCAATGATGGCAGCAGCGCTTGCCAACGCACAGACCACCTATACTCAAGTTCAGACTTATATTTACAGTCACGGCGCAGCGGCAAACCTGCCGATTGTAATTGGCGAGACCGGTTGGAAACATGCGCCAACGAACACCGCAAATGCACTGGAAGCCTGTTGCGCCAACCCGGTCAATGCCAAGATGTACTTTGACGCGATGAATGCCTGGCAGGCTGCGGCAACCGGACCTAAATCCATATTCTACTTCGAGGCTTTTGATGAACCCTGGAAAGGTAATGACGATGGTTGGGGTCTTTGGGATGTGAACCGTAATCCTCTTTATGCTTTGTGTGGAATGACTGCCGTACCAAGTGCACCCGCTTGTACCAGCCCCGTATATACTGGAGCCACTTTTGCAGCTGGAACTGTTGCCCTGGTAGCCCCGACTACTGCAGCGGCTACCCCCAGCCATACGATCATTAAATCGGTTCTAACCACTTCAGGAGCCGACTTGGCAGGAACCAATTTCTTTCCTCCTTGGGGGCAGGCATCAACATACACCCTCCTTAGTGTTGGAGGGGTTGAAACAGCCGAATATGCGACTTTGAACTATGAAGGTATCGATCTTGCTGCGCCTACCAGCTTCTCGTCAGCGACACACGTACACTTTGATGTATGGACGGATGTGACGAGCCTCGGGTTTGCTATTATTAATTCGGCTGCTGTTACGGGAGGTGCTCCAGTTCAACCGATGGTTAATAGCGCCTTGACAACGGGTTGGAACTCTATCGATATTCCCCTTACTTCCTTTACAGGGGTTGACCTGACAAAAGTTGACCAACTCAGCTTCACGAACGTGGCACCTGGTGGTGCGAAAGGCACAATTTTCATTCAGAACCTTTATTTCTGGTAATCAAAATAAAAAATTCCGACAATATCTAAAGTTGAAATTTATACGTCACCCAGTCTAACTATTTTTTTTGGCTGGGTGAATTGTATTTATGTGATCCTGATATTAATTAATTCATGGAAGTGAAATCCTTCTACATTTTGTGTTGTAACTATCTGAAATAATTTACAAAGAAGTTTACACTCATTTCTATAGAGCAATATTATTTGCCCAGGACAATGCTTCAAGTTGCGCTTTGTTGAATGCTTCCATACTAAAGGATGGATGAGAGAACTGCGTTTCACGGACAGCTTCCAGATTACCCGATTCAAACATTTTGCAATGGCTCAACAAACTTCCCAACTTGCCATCGTAGCGAGTCAGAGCTAGCTCGACTTCTTCGTGAAGACTCAAGCGTGCCAAGATGACGTCAAGAGGTTCGCCCAGCAAAACGTCAAGTAAAGACAACATGCCAACCATAAATGCCCGATCCGCATAATCCCGGTTACCAACATTCTCCTGCTGTGCAATCAACTCCATAAATTTTCCTCTTGTAGCGGCAAGCTGCATCAGCGGGCTAACGGTGTGCCTGCCATTGTCTGAGGCATACAAAAGCAATTGAACCCAACGCTTCAATGGCCTCATGCCCAGAACCATCAATCCATTTTTAACTGAACTGATTTTAGTCGTCAAACCCGTGCCGTTGGAATTTACCATACGCATCAAATTGTAGGTCAGGTCGGCATGTTCCTTGAATTCATTTTCAATTTCCAGATTTTCAGCCCCTCTAGCCATCATGGAAAAGATACGCAACAGGGCCATTTTGGAAGGATTGGTACGTTTGCCCGTGAGTATTTGTGGGCGTGAAAAGTAATAGCCCTGAAATAAATCAAATCCAAGATCAATACATATCTTTGCCTGTTCACGATCTTCCACTTTTTCAGCCAGCAGCTTTACAGGATAACGTTTGAGTTCATTGACAAGAGAGCATAAACGTTTAGGGGCAATCCCCATTAAATCAAGTTTTATTATGTCTACAATACCAAGTAAAGCTTTGTTTTCATCGTTTACCTCCACAATGTCATCCAAAGCCATGCTGAAACCCTTTGCTTTGAGTTCGCGACATCGTTCAATGATTTTGGCATCGATAGAGATGGATTCAAGTAGTTCAATAACTATCTGCTGTTTGGGCAGCATCTCGATTAGGTCGCTATGTAATAATACAGCATCAACATTGATGAAACCTTTGTTAGCGCCGAGAACTTGAGCTATTCCCATTTCATTAAAAGCATTGACCATGACTTGGGCGGTAGCGTGTGTGTTGTCCACTACCCCCGCCACTGTGCTATTGGCAGAGCGGAATAACAGCTCAAATGCAACCAGGCTTTCATTACGATCAACAATGGATTGTCTTGCCAGATATATTTCTTGCATAGGCGTAGATTAATTCAGAGATCTCCCAAAATATAGGATAGTCTAAATTGATTGCACGTTATATAGTCCAAAAGGACTATTTCGTCTTGAAATTATCTAGTACTTTCGGCTTGTTGCCGTTCTGGTTAAGCATGCCGACTAGACACTGCAAAACTATCCCAATCGAATCCAAACTGAATCGCCTTGATTAAGTAGCCACGTTTACTGCCGTTCCAATCGGAACAAAATCAAATAATTCAAGCAAATCAGCATTGCCAATTCTCACACATCCCTTTGAACCGGGCTGACCAAGCGGCGTGCTATCGGGCGTTCCGTGAATGTATATATAGCGGCGCATGGTATCGCATGAACCGAACCGGTTGTAGCCGGGTTCACAACCCGACAACCAAAGAATACGGGTCAGTATCCAATCACGTCCGGGATGTTTTGCACCCAGTTCCCGGGTATAAATTTCGCCGGTTGGACGGCGGCGCACAAATACACTATTGGGAGGTTGCCCGGCTCCGATTTTTGCACGGATGATATGTCGTCCGCGCGGGGTGCAATAACTTCCGCTCTCCTCTCCGACACCATTTGCTCCGGTGGAAATTTTATAGCTTCGCAACAATGCACCACTGTCATTAAACAGTTCAAGTTTTTGCGTTGGAATGTGAATGGTAATTTTCATTATTGTTTCTGCCTCATACGCCGCGCCACAAAAAAATGGCTTAAAAGTGCACCACACTCTTCTGCCAGCACCCCCCCCTCAACACTCGCATGATGATTTAATATTTTGGAATCAAACAAATTAAGGACACTGCCTGCGGCACCGGTCTTGTAATCTTTTGCGCCGTAAACCACGCGCGAAATACGCGCGTGAAACATCGCCCCAACACACATGACACAAGGTTCTAACGTGACAAATAATTCGCAGTCAACCAGGCGATAGTTGCCCAAATGTTTCGCTGCATCCCTGATTGAAAGGACTTCAGCATGCGCCGAGGGATCATGGTGCATGATGGGTGAGTTGCTGCCTCGTCCGATCACTTCGCCATTTTTCACCACGACCGCACCTACCGGGACTTCACCGTTTTGTTCAGCTTGACTCGCCAGTTCGAGCGCAAGGCGCATATAATCTTCATCTGTCATTTATATTCCAACTGGATTCCTAAAACGTCAAACGTAGCACAACTCAAAGCGTTTGACGAGATTGGCTGTATTTACCCGGCATCCTTGAACAAAATACTTCAATGAGCAACGAAAGAATGACATGGATACTTTAAATAGCCTTCCCGTAACCGAAAAAAAACTCACCCCCAGTTCAATTTCCAACTATCTTGACCAATATGTGGTAGGCCAAGACAAGGCCAAGCAGATACTTTCCGTTGCGGTTTACTCTCATTATCGCAAGTTCACTACGCGAAGTGTGAATGCTGTTGAAATAGCCAAAAGCAATATACTGCTGATTGGTCCGACAGGTTCGGGCAAAACCTTACTTTGCGAAACGCTGTCGAGAATTCTGAGTGTCCCCTTCGTAACAGCCAATGCCACTTCATTGGCGCAGTCAAAATACGTGAACGAAGAAATTGAAGCTTTACTGTTGCGTTTGCTCAACAAAGCAGAAGGCAATGTTACCAGCGCGCAGCAAGGTATTGTGTTTATTGACGAGATCGACAAACTGAAATCGATCGAAGGCGACCAGCATAGTACTTCAGGCGAACGGGTTCAGCACGCGCTGCTTAAAATCATGGAAGGGGCACTGGTTAGGCTGGACAGTAACCAAACGCTTGATACCACCAATATTCTCTTTATCTGCGCGGGAGCCTTCGTTGGCATCGAATCCATTACTGCTACCAACCACGCGTTTGGATTCATTTCAGTCTCCGACGGTGAAAATCAAAAAGTGCTGGACCGCCTGAATTCTCGGGTGAGGCCTACCGACCTGTTTTCGTTCGGATTGATTCCCGAATTTGCCGGTCGCTTGCCTATCATTGCCAGTCTTCAGAATCTGTCCAAGGAACTGCTGGTCAAAATCATGGTCGAACCTCGAAATTCCATCTATAACCAGTTCCGGGAAATGTTAAAAGAGGAAGGAGTTGAGCTGGAAATCGAGCCCGCAGTTTTTCGTCAGGTTGCCGAGATGGCTTTTGAGTATAAAGTTGGTGCCCGCAGCTTAAGGGGGATTTTTGAGGAAATGCTCACGCCGGCCCTTTTCCAGATACCTGATCGGCCAGAGATTCGCAAAGTGGTAATCAAATCTTTATTTGAGGAACCCTACTTGCTCACTGAGGGTTAGTTCATTGCCCATCAGCGCAATAACTATAATTTTAAAGAAGCACTTGCCTTGACCTGAAATTTTGTCAACAATGGCGGTACTACACAGGAGTCATCAGATGGCTGTTCAAGTTGTTCCCGATTTTACTTTGCCTGCAACAAGCGGGGAAGAATTTACCCTATCCTCTCTACTCGGAAAATCGTTGGTGATTTATTTCTATCCAAAAGACAACACACCGGGCTGTACCACGGAGAGCCAGCAGTTCCGTGACCTGTATGAAGAATTTCAGAAAGCGAATTGCGAGGTAGTGGGCATTTCCCGTGACAGCATCAAGTCACATGAAAATTTCAAAGCCCGCTTTTCCCTGCCCTTCGCATTATTATCCGATATGGAAGAAATCGTTTGCGAGCAATTCGGTGTCATCAAACTGAAAAATATGTATGGTAAACAAGTGCGGGGTATCGAACGTAGCACCTTCGTTGTGGACCAGAAGGGGATTCTGCGACACGAATGGCGCGGCATCAAAGCTGACGGCCATGCCCGGGAAGTATTGGAGTTTGTGCAGAACCAAAAATAGGGCGTGAAGTTGGCACCCATAATTAATCAAGGAGCATTATGACCCCCCGCAAAGCTGTTGCCGTAAAGACTCCCTCCACCAAGTTGTTTGTGCTGGACACCAATGTACTGATGCATGATCCAACTAGCCTGTTTCGTTTTGAAGAGCATGACGTTTATCTGCCCATGTTTGTACTGGAAGAATTGGATAACGGCAAAAAGGGGATGTCGGAAGTTGCACGCAATGCACGCCAGGCCAGCCGCTTTCTTGACTCAATAGTCAGCGAAACTGCTCACGACATTGACAAAGGCATTCCTCTGCAAGAGCAGGGCACGAAATCAGCCAGTGGGAGACTCTTCCTGCAAACCCAGTTCATCACCAACGAACTTCCTGCCAACCTGCCTGCCGGGAAAGCTGACAATGCCATTCTCGGCGTAGTCATGTTTCTGCACCATCAACAAGCTGATCGGCCGGTTATTCTGGTGTCCAAAGACATCAATATGCGCATCAAAGCGCGTGCACTTGGATTGTCTGCGCAGGATTATTTTAATGATAAGGTACTGGAAGATACCGACTTGCTCTATACCGGCGTGCTGGCTCTCCCGGACAATTTCTGGGAGCAGCATGGCAAGGACATGAAATCGGGCATGCAGGGTGGGCAGACGTTCTACGACATTAAGGGACCGCTGTGCCGTGATCTGCTGGTTAACCAGTTTGTCTATCACGAAAATGGCGATGACAAACCGCTCTATGCGGTGGTCACTTCTCAAGAAGGCAACAGTGCCATGTTGCGCACCTTGACCGACTATACCCACCAGAAAAATGCCGTTTGGGGAATTACCGCGCGCAACCGCGAGCAGAATTTTGTGCTGAATCTGCTCATGAATCCGCAGATTGATTTTATCACCCTGCTTGGACAAGCAGGCACCGGAAAAACACTGCTGACGCTTGCTGCGGGACTCATGCAGACGCTCGAGCACAAAATTTATTCGGAGATTATCATGACGCGCGTTACCGTGCCGGTAGGTGAAGACATCGGCTTTCTGCCCGGTACCGAGGAAGAAAAAATGACCCCCTGGATGGGGGCGCTGGATGATAATCTGGATGTGCTCAACAAGTCAGACGACGAAGGTGGCGAATGGGGCCGCGCCGCAACGCGTGATTTGATTCGCTCGCGCATTAAAGTGAAATCACTCAACTTCATGCGTGGCCGCACTTTCATTAATAAATACCTGATTATTGACGAGGCGCAGAATCTCACGCCCAAACAAATGAAGACGCTCATCACCCGCGCCGGCCCGGGCACCAAAGTGGTTTGCATGGGTAACATTGCACAGATCGACACCCCCTATCTGACTGAAGGCAGTTCCGGTTTGACTTACGTGGTCGACCGATTCAAGGGTTGGGAGCACAGTGGACACATTACTCTGCAACGCGGTGAGCGTTCACGTCTGGCCGACCATGCAGGTGAGGTGCTGTAATCATGACTTTGCCTATCGAAAAAACAGATGCCGAATGGCGCAAGGAACTCACCCCTGAACAATATCAGGTGTGCCGCCAATGCGGTACTGAAGCGCCCTTCACCGGAGCTTATTGGGATTGCCATGACGCGGGAATTTATCGTTGTGCGTGTTGCGACAACCCCTTGTTTGCTTCGGAAACTAAATTTGATTCAGGCAGTGGCTGGCCCAGTTTTTGGGAGGTCAACCAGACGGAATCTATAAAACTGCTGGCGGATCACAGTCATGGTATGAATCGGGTCGAAGTACGTTGTGCAAAATGCGATGCCCATCTCGGGCATTTGTTCGACGATGGCCCCAAACCAACGGGGCAGCGTTATTGCATTAATTCTGCGTCACTTGCATTAGACCGAAAATAACCTACTCCACCCATTTATAAGAAACCCCAATGAAACTGCTGTTCGACTTTTTCCCCATCATTCTATTTTTTGCCGCTTTTAAGATATTTGGTATTTTCGCTGCCACAGCAACCGCCATTGTGGCTACAGTTTTACAAATTATCTGGACCAAATGGCGTCACGGCAAAGTAGATAACATGCTGTGGGTGAGCTTCGCTATCGTCGCTGTATTTGGCGGCGCAACTCTTATTCTGCACGATGAATCTATCATCAAATGGAAGCCCACCATTCTTTATTGGGTATTTTCCATCACGCTGCTATTCTCCAATCTGTTTTTCAAGAAAAACCTGATGCACAGCATGTTGCATGACAAGCTCGCACTTCCGATCAAAGTGTGGAATCAAGTAAACTTGGCTTGGAGCCTTTTTTTCGCGGCTCTGGGTATACTCAATCTTTATGTTGCATTCAATTACTCCACAGACAATTGGGTGAATTTCAAATTATTTGGTACCACCGGCCTGATGCTATTGTTCGTTTTGCTGCAAGCCATGGCACTTTCAAAGTATGTGGAAGAAGACAAGGAGAGTAACTAATGTTGTATGCTTTTATTGGACAAGACACTCCGGATAGTCTGTCAAAACGCCAAGCCGCGCGAGCTGCCCATCTGGCACGATTGCAAATTTTGCAGGATGAAGGCAGAATGATTCTGGCTGGCCCATTCCCCGCCGTGGATTCGAACGACCCTGGCCCTGCCGGTTTTACCGGCAGTCTGATCGTTGCAGAGTTTTCATCCCAGCAGGAAGCAGAAAAATGGATGCAAGCTGACCCATTTGTTGCTGCCGGTGTGTATTCGCAAGTTACGATTAAACCCTTCAAAAAGATGTTCCCGGAATGACCCGTGTTGAAAAAATTCGCACTGTGCTGGCAGTGCTACAGCCGGAGCATATTGAGATTGTCGATGACAGCCATCTTCATGCCGGTCACACCGGAACACGAGAAGGGGGTGGGCATTACCGGCTCAAGATTGTTTCCACGGAATTCGCGGGCAAGTCTACCGTGGCGAGGCACCGTATGATATATTCCGCACTTGGTAATATGATGAAGCATGAGATTCATGCGCTGAACATAACAGCCTGTACGCCTGATAATCAATAATTTTTAATTTTTCAACAAGGACTAACTATGCTTAAGACTTCAAAACTTGCCGCTCTCGCCCTTTTCGGCGTAATAGCTGCAAGCACAGTGTATGCTGCAGATGATAAACCCGCCGTAAAAGGCACGCCCATTGCTATTTCGCAGGAGCTAATTGACCAGCGCGTTAAAATGATCACTGCGCAACAAGGTCAGCCTGATTCCCCAGAACTTCGGAAATCGGTTCGTGATGACCTGATCAACGTGCAATTAATCGCCGAACAAGCGCATAAAAAGGGATTGGATACCCAATCGGAATTCGTCCAGCAGGCAGAACTAACCAAGCAGAATTTGCTGGCAAACGCATTCGTGCAAGACTTTGTAAAATCCCACCCCGTCACAGATGATGACGTTTCCAAGGAATATGAGGTTCTCAAGAAAAACACTCTCGGTTCCAAAGAATACAGTGTGCGCCACATCCTCGTGGAAAAAGAAAGTGATGCTAAAGCTATAGAAGCAAAACTGAAAAAAGATGGCAAGGATAGTAACTTTGAGAAATTAGCCAAGGCCAGTTCCAAAGACGGTGGTTCCAAAGAGCATGGAGGGGATTTAGGCTGGAATATCCCCACCAACTTTGTCAAGCCGTTTGCCGATGCTCTGCAAACATTAACCAAGGGACAAATCAGCGAACCCGTTCAGTCTCAATTTGGCTGGCACATCATCAAACTGGAAGACGTGCGCGATGTTAAGATTCCTTCACTGGATGAAATCAAACCTCGCATTTCTCAACACCTTCAGCAATTAGCTTTGAAAAAATACATTGATGAGTTGCGTGAGAATGCAAAAATTGACGGAAGAATAACCGACTAATTAGGCTATTCTTATGGCCGGATCAATAACGACCGCTCCACTATCAAAACCAGACGTTTAATTTTGACGTTTGACGCTTGCCTTGGCACGATGCGAAGGGTCATCTGGCACATTCGTCGCCTTAAACCAGCAGGTCGTGAGCAACCCGTTCAGCTTGAAGTTCTACTTCCAGTTTTCTGTTGCTCGCGACCAGCAGCAAACGACCCCACAAACGACATTCAACTTGAACAAAATTATCTTGATTAAATTATAAAATGACCAACTAATTTGCGCAGGGCGTCGACCTGTTGTTCCATGTGTTGGGTGGCTTCCGTATTTTCCTGAATTGCTGCTCTGTTATCTTCAGCCATTTGCGAGATTTTTTGAACATTCTGGGCTATTTCATTGCTGGCCTTTTCTTGCTCATTAACTGACAGAGCAATATTGTCCATACCCTTAGTCGATTCGGCCACGGATTGATTGGCCTCTTCCAATACCAATGCAACTTTCTTCATGTGCTCTTGACTGGTTTGCAAAGATTTCTGACTGTTCTGAATAGCGTTTGCCACAGCGGTTGATTTCGAACCGAGCGATATCGTAACCTGATCAATCTCGCTGGCAGACTGCGCCGATTTTTCAGCTAATTTGCGCACTTCGTCCGCCACCACCGCAAACCCGCGTCCTTGTTCACCTGCCCGTGCGGCCTCAATCGCGGCATTCAGCGCCAGCAGATTGGTTTGTTCAGCAATGTCCTTGACCTGCTGCGTCATATTGGTAATAGCTTCTGTGCTATGCATGAATTCTGACACCGAGGAGGCAATTTCTTCCACAGACGACCCAACCTTGGTGACTTCACCAATCAATTCGGACAGACTTACATTACCTTTTTGGGTTTGTTCCATCCCATTTCTTGAGATATGTCTGACATTATCTGAATTTTCCGCTACAGAACGGATACTGGCAGCCATCTCTTCAACCGTAGCAGATGTTGCTTCGACTGCTTCACTTTGATGTTCTGAAGCCTTCAGAACCTTTTGCGACGAAGTGGTGACCCGTTGTGCAGATTGGGATAGATTGTTGGCGGCCTGGAATGTTCCTCCGATAATGTCCTTGAGAGCGCCTTGCATCTGCTTCATGGCAGCCAATAGACTGGTACTGTCACCCTTTCGGGTCACTATTTCTCCTGACAAATTTCCCTTTGCGATAAGTCTGACGATATCGATTACGTAAGCTGGCTCGCCGCCAAGTTGGCTGAGCAGGCGGCGGACAATCTGACCGATGGCGAAAAACAAGAGAATCTGCAAAATTCCTTGGCCGATCCATATCCACGTGTTGATTTTATTGATTGTGTCCAGATCGCTCTTGACGCTGATCGTGACACTGGCAGCACCGAGTACCGCGCCTTCATCTCCGCTGTGGCACTTAAGGCAATTTGTGGTGCGGAAATTTTTTGTGGCAATGAACGGAACCACGGTCCTTAGCCATGCTCCGGTGCCGTCCAAAGTTATCTTTGATTCCGTTTTGCCGCTGGAAAGGACACTGCGATCCATTTCATCCACCGCCTGCTCTTGTGGCAATCCCTCACCGTGCTCGTCGACCACCCCCTTGCCACGGATGATCCGCATTTCCTTGATTCCTTCAGACGCGCCCATTTTTTGGATGAATAATGCGCGGCTTTCCTTGTTACTGATGATTTCGTCCTCACCAGCCTTGGTAATCATCAAGGTATTCAAACCATTGATAGCTCCATCCGCGACCGCTTGCGCCCGTTCTTTGGCAGCATTTAGTGCCAAGTTTTCAATCTGGTTCGATATCCAATGTTGTGCAACAACAAGAATGACGATCAGCAATCCTTGAATCAGAATTTGCAGCTTGATCTGAAGCGAAAGTTTATGCCACCATTCTGAAATACCATCCATTATTTAAATTCTCCAATTGCAGCAAATTGAAATCGCCCTGATCAAAACATTGTAAGCTCGCATAGAAATATTCGTGTTCAGCCTTTCTATCGGCTTGCCAGTAGAATAATTGAGCCAAAATTGGGTTAAATAAAAATCTACCTCACCATGAAAGGAAAAAACATTAGAGACGCCATCGTAAATGGTTGGCGCGGAATTGAGTGATTTTGCTATTTTTAGAAGTTTCCACCTATCACAGTCATCTGGCTGAGTAGGGAAATTGCGAACCGCAGGTTCAGGCACATTCAAGCGGGTCATTTGGCCATATTTGGTGCCATAAAGCTGCCGTTGGTTGAGGTCTGAAAGTGGCCGCCTCTGCCTAATTGTACTGATTGGCATAGCTGTCCGTTCTCATTCGATAGCTGCCTTTCATTTTTCAGGCCATATCGGTCATACAGCTATGATAATTAGTTGCCCTGCGTGGCATCTATCGGATTAATGTGCGC
>Ga0007854_10000567_pt1 | contig 23744 bp, 19 predicted proteins | sample CryBogCBH12Aug08_FD_60382 | JGI IMG/M metagenome (GOLD analysis project Ga0007854, IMG submission 60382) | Freshwater microbial communities from Crystal Bog, Wisconsin, USA - CBH12Aug08 | ecosystem: Environmental > Aquatic > Freshwater > Lake | place: Crystal Bog, Wisconsin, USA | collected... | reverse complement strand
CAGCTCGCACAATTGTTGGTTGCATTGGCTATCCCTGCAGCAGTGTTGTCATGACCGTTCGTCGCGCCGAGGAATGAAGTTGTGGTGTGACATGTTGAGCAGTCTGAAGCGCTCGTCGCTGTTGGCGAGTAGGTATTGTGGTTACTTGGATAGGTGATTAATGACACATCTTTGTAAGTAGCTCCGGTTGGAGAATGGCAGCTTGCGCACGAATTCGCGTTTGCATAGCTGTGACCTGTCGTCCCCATGGTCCAGGTTGTAAAGCTCGCGTAACCTGTTCCGTGACATTGATCGCATGTGACACCGGGGTTGTAAGGAATATGTAGAGTAGAACCATTTGAGCCGGGTGCGGCTGTAGTCGGTTTCAGTACCAGGACCGCGCCCGCAGGTACCGTAGCACTCGTATCATGGCAAGACGCGCAAGATATCGAATTGGCAGCCGCGTGACCCGCTGACCCCATGGTCCAAGCAGTGAACGTGGTCAGACTGGTATGGCATGCATTGCAATCCGCAGTCCCGTTGAAAGTAATGTGGTTTGCCGGCTGGGCTGGCAGGGTTTTGATCGTCGCGTCAAAGAAGGTCTTGCCCGAGCCATGGCATGAATCGCATCGGGTGGTTGATCCCGTGATGGTGGCGCCGACAGCGGTGTGTACTGCGCTCGCCTGCCAACCGGTAAAGTTGCTGGTGCTGTGGCAGGCAGCGCAATCAGTTGTACTCGGGAAGGCAATGTGCGGAGGCGTGCCGGTGGGCAAGGATTTCACCCCTTCTGTTGCCGCGTAAGTGCCGCTGTGGCAATCACTGCACTTTGCAGTAGCAGAATATGCCGTACCCGGAGTGTGGCTGATAATCGCACCGGCAAAGGAAAATGTTTGGTAACTATTCGTATGACAATAATCGCACTGTCCTATACCAGACTTGGCTATTTGAGCCCCCGGAGCGCTTGATGGAATGTGGGCCGTGGTAAATACTTTTGCATTCGTGGGTGAACCAGTAGAGTGGCAAGACGTACAATTACCGGTAGCATTTGCAATGCCTGTTGCGCTCATATCATGGCCGTTTGTCGCCCCGAGAAAGCTTGTTGTGTTATGGCACGAGGCACAATTGGACGTGCTCGATATGGTGCTGGCAGGAGGCAGAAATGAAGCGTGGTTCGCCGGGTAAGTCACTAATGTCACATCAAAGTAGGTTGTTCCCGTAGGAGAGTGGCAGGTCGAACATGCTGCACTCGTAACGGCAGTGTGCATATTACTGACACTCCAACTCTTGAAGGAGGTGTAATCAGTTCCGGCGTGACACTGGGCACAATCACCGCTCGAATACGGTATATGGTTGGTGGGGCCGTTTGCTTGCTTGGTCACCAGCGTTGGCAGATTAAAATATGTTTTGCCGGTATCATGACAACTCGCGCAACTCAAGGTTGGTGAAATGGCAGTATGATCCATCTTCCAAGTCGTAAATCCACCCATATTGGTGCTTGTATGGCAATTCTCGCAGACTGCCGCGTTAGGAATGTGACCCGTCGTACCCGTAGGCTCACCTTTTATGACTACGGTCGTTGCTCCCCCCACCACATTCGTATCACCGCTGGCTTTGTGGCAACTTGAGCAACCTGTCGCCGGAACCGTGGTGTGATCCATCGTCCAAGTAGCAAAACCTCCGATATTGGTGTTGGTATGACAATACGAGCATTCTGCCTTGGTAGAAATATGATAGGACGGCAATCCCTTCACAACTGCCGAATCCACCGTGGTATCTCCGGTGGCTTTGTGGCAGTTTGAGCAACCCGTCAAACTGTTATTGGCAGTGTGATCCATCGTCCATGATGTAAATGCCGTGGTACTCGAATGGCAGGAATCGCAATCAAACGAGGCCGAGAATATCTTGGTCGTGATGTGTGCCGAGGACTTTGCCTTCACCCCAGAAGAGGATAAATGGCAAGTTGAGCAAGTATGACTACCAATTGTATTTCCTGTTGTGTTGTGGTCAAACACCGCGCCCAGGAAACTGGTAGGGTGGCCTGAACTGTATCCCGGTGTGACGGCAGGCGTATGGCAAGTTTCGCACCTGGTTTCTCCACTGGTAGGAATATGTGGAGGAACCGTCATGCCAAGTGCTGTAATGTTGTTATGACAATTTACGCAATCGCCTATTGTGTTTGAATGGTCAAATTTCGTTCCCAAAAATGTGAACGTATTTTTGTGACAACTGTCGCATGGAAGATTGCTATTACTAATATGGAGTTGATCCAGTGGAACGCTTTTTACTAACGGACTATAGTTGCCTCCATGGCAAACCGCACATGTTTCAACCAGACCCGTATGATCCATCACTGCTGTCCGGAAACTCACGGCGTTGCTGTGGCAAGCATCACACTCTTTGGATGTGGGGATATGATCTTGTGTTTTTGGGGTCGCCACAACAAGCTTTCCTACAGTGTGACATCCCGCGCAGTTTTTGGGTGTCCCCTTGAAGGTTCCTCCCACATGGCATGTTTCGCACGTCACGGAAAGGTGTGCCCCTTTCAAGGCAAACCCTGTCTTCAGATGGTCAAAAGTTTTCCTTACACGGGGTTGATTCGATGTGACTTGACTCGTCAAAGCTGGAATCGATGAGGCCGCACTATTTGTCGAAACTGAGGATGCCGCTGTTTGCGCTGACACCGAACAGGAAAATGTTGCCAGCATCAATACACTCACAATTACGGAAAGTGTAAAACTGCGTAGGTCAAGTAGCCTGTTAATTAGTTTGGTTTTCATGCGCACCTCCAATTCTTTTCTCAATCTAACAATCGTGCATCAAATTAGTCTGCAATTAATACGGGATTAAAGCGCTGTATTCTGAGTTTCAGCACTAGACTATCAAAAAAACCTGTGACTCGAAATTCCCTTGGTCGGTATTCTATAAAAACGATCAGCGGCAGCAGCCATGAGACTGGCGGTCATAAATACCCGACAAAAGGCAAATTTTCTTGCTACTGCTCGTTATGTCTATGAATGTTATGCCACAATCCAAGAAATTATGGTTTCGCTTTTGCAATCGGACAAACCATGTATTTCCTGAATTCCGTGTAACTTTATCACATGTTCGGCTTCAACATCCAGTTTTGTACTTTGAACAAACCTTCAATCTACTTACTCTTGCTAATCACTTAGTCCTACTGTAATAATTTGCCACTTCCCTTAATTGTTTTCCATGAAGAAGCCACATGGCAACGCTCACACACGGGACCAAAATCACCGTTGTGTTCATCGTCTTTATCATGGCAGCTAATGCATGTATCAACCAGTACTATTTTTTTCTCTACCGGCACTTTATGACAATCGTGACAACTGACTTCCTTGTGCTTGCCTTCTAGTTTGAATTTTGTTTTGTCATGATCAAAGTCCCATACCTTCCAGTCACGGGTGTTGTGACAGGTTGCACAATTAGTCCCTAACCGACGTTTGTGAACTTCGCTATCCTGTTTTTCATGGCAGGACCAGCAATCCGACTTGGCATCCTTGAAAGTCGGAGCAAGGTGACATTTTTTGCACTCTGTCGAAATATGTTTCCCGGTAAGCGGGAAACGAGATTGCCGGTGGTCAAATTTGGCTTTTGTCCATTTTTCTTCGTTATGACAAGACTCGCATTTTTTGCCTTCCTGACCTTTATGCTTGTCATCTTTTTCATGGCAGGTGTAGCAATCGGATTTCAGTTTATCTTTGTACAAATCACCCTTGTGGCAGGCGACGCACTTTACTTCTTTGTGCTTGAACAGAAGTGGATATTTGGTTTTCTTGTCGTGATCAAACGTAATGTCTTTCCAAGTCTTTTCGATGTGGCAAGTTTCACATTTTGGACCAAATGCTCCTTTGTGTTTGTCATCTTTGGTATGACACGCATCGCAGGTCATTTTTAACTTGTCTTTGTATAAGTCTCCCTTGTGACAGGCAACGCACTTTATTTCCTTGTGTTTAAATAGAAGAGGATATTTGGTCTTCTTATCATGGTCAAAAGTGATGTCTTTCCAGGTTTTTTCGATGTGGCAAGTTTCACACTTCGGCCCAAATGCTCCCTTATGTTTGTCATCCTTGGTATGACATGAGTCGCAGGTCATCTTAAGCTTGTCTTTATACAGATCGCCTTTATGGCAAGCGTTACACTTTATTTCCTTATGTTTAAATAAAAGCGGATATTTGGTTTTTTTGTCGTGATCAAAGAGAATTTCCTTCCAACTTTTTTCAACGTGGCAAGTTTCGCACTTCGGGCCAAAGCTGCCTTTATGTTTGTCGTCTTTCTTGTGGCAGGAATCACATAACTTGGGAGTGTCTTTATATTTATTATTGATGTGACAGTCCAGACACTTCACGTCCTTATGCTTGCCCAGCAGTTTGTAGTTCGTCTTGTCGTGGTCGAAATTGGTTGTCTTCCAGTCTTTTTCTACGTGACATTTAGCGCAGTCTGTCCCCAAGCCGCCTTTGTGTTTATCATCTTTTTTGTGGCAGCCGTTACATATAACGGGCGCATCGCGGTATTTTTTTCCGGAAGGGTGGCAGTCTTTACATTTGACCTTCGGATCAAGGTGTTTACCTTTTAGAATGTAATCAGTTTCAGCATGGTCAAATTTTGTGGTGTCAAACTCTGCAATGTGGGCATCTCGACCCTTGTGCTCGGTGTGGCACTCTTTGCATTCTTTCGCATCTTTGATGTGACCGTGATATGCGTGCTTGTCAGCGATGTCTTTGGCTACGTCTTTGTGACAGTCTTTACACAGGCCCGATTGAGCTGCCTTATCAAATTTCTTATGGCATTTCGCACATTCAGTTTCAATCTTGCTATGGCCTTTTATAACATCACCAGGAGACAAGATATCCGAGATCGAATCGGCTTGCGCGGGCACATTGCAAACCAGCAATAGAATTACAGATGCGATTAGCATCCTTATAAAAATAGCCAGTGAGCGGAGATTAATGAGATTCATGCGTTTCAATACATAAATTCAACGGCAATGACGTGGTAAAACCCGCTAAATACTAGCATGTAAACCAGAGGAATATGGAAAATATGCCACATTGAAAAGAGTCTTTCATAAGTTCGAAATTGAACAACATCCGTTATCACCCATATATATTTTCGAATGTGTAGTGCATATTCTTTGTAAAGCATATCCACATTTTGCTTGGCTAATCCTGTATCCCAATGTTTTTCTTTTGCCTTTGAATACATCATTTGGTGCAATTCTTTCCTGAGTTTTATTGACAGAATGACCGACTGAATTCCGGTCAGAAAGAAATTAGCCAGACCGCTGTCTTTTCCCTGAACTTTTGCGCGGAAAGCGTCAAGTTCTTTTTCCAGTTCAGGTGCAAAAAGTGCAAAGGACTGGTCGAAGCTACCTGTTTTGGCCATTTCTTCCTGCTTGCCTTTAAGTGTGGCTTGACGACCATAGAGTCCGCGGTGAATTTTTGTGTAAAAGAAACGTCCAAATACTCCGCTTCCGCCCACTAGCAGCATGCTTATCATGGCTACGCCGGCATTAATCGAGTGTATGATAAACGTTGAGTGGAACATGATTAAAACGGGACCGAATATCCCGGAGATCATGTGCCATTTAAACCATTTCGGTAGAATGCCCAATCCCTTCATAAAGCCAAATCGTTTTCGCACTGAATAAAACAGCAGTGACAACATCATTAATCCGCCGATCAGGCCCAGATAAAAGCCGAAATCGTCCCCGGGTTTATATAGATGTTTGCTCGGTATACCCATCAGCCCGAAGAAATTCTCCGTTGAATAACCCTTGAAACCAATTGGATGAACTTGGAAAAAGCCGATAATCAGCATTGCGCTGACAATTAGCAAATAGATTTTCCATCCCAGCGATTCCGAGGGTAAATCAGCTTTGCGCCGATCAACTCCCGGCGTGCCTTCTGTTTGTGCAGTCATTAACTTCCCAGTATAATTAGTTAAAGGTTATGAATGCATTTTAAGGTATCTTGATACATTTACAAGTACATTATCAATAATATCATAATGTACTTGTGTGTAATTATCACACACAAGTGCTGCCTGCACAATTGAATCTTTGGTTTTCTTTAATTGGCTCTCTTAAATGCGCCCGTTACTCTAATGTCACTAAGGTCATTATTTGTTTGTTCGAACTTCTTCAAGGAATATTGCTCCAACCACTTCAAATCAGTATAAACCTGTTATATTACAGCCATGTCAAACTTAGAATCGAGCGGTTTATTAATCTACCTGCTGCCTTTGGGAGCAATCTTGCTCTTTTATTGGCTGGGTCGGCACAAAAGAGAGGTCGCTGCCGTAGTAGAATTGGATGAAAATCTAAAGGCTGGTTTAACCGAACCCCCTTCACTCCATCCGATAATCGATCCTTTCAAATGCATGGGTGCCGGAACTTGCATTACCGCCTGTCCCGAAAACGCCATCGGGTTTATCAAGGGCAAAGCCGTGTTGATTAATCCCACCCACTGCATTGGTCACGGTGCTTGTCTGCCAGCATGTCCGCATAATGCCATCAAGCTTGTATTTGGTACCGAGAAGCGCGGCATGGACATTCCCCAAGTGCATTCAAATTTTGAAACCAACGTTCCGGGGATATTTATCGCCGGCGAACTGGGTGGAATGGGGCTGATCCGCAAATCGGCAACTCAGGGCAGTCTGGCGATCGAACACATCGCCAAACTCAAGGGTAGTAGCAATCCACTTGATGTAGTCATTATCGGTGCCGGACCAGCCGGCATTGGGGCAACGCTGGGAGCCATGGAACAAAAGCTGCGTTCGATCACCGTTGAACAGGAATCTTCCCTTGGCGGAGCCGTTTACCATTATCCTCGCAATAAGATCACCATGACTGCCCCGGTTAAATTGCCCATCGTCGGACAAATCAAAATGGGTGAAATCAAGAAAGAAGATTTGCTGGCATTCTGGGATGGAATCGTCGAAAAAACCGGCATGAAAATCAATCTGAACGAACGGATGGAAAACATCACCAAAACAGATCAGGGTTTTATCGTTAAAACCAGTAAACAATCCTACGAAACCCGTGCTGTGCTGCTCGCAATTGGACGTCGGGGCACACCACGCAAACTGGGTGTACCGGGTGAAGATACTTCCAAAGTAGTTTATAGCCTGATTGATCCCTCGCAATACCAAAACATGCGCGTGCTGGTTGTTGGCGGGGGCGATAGTGCTCTTGAGGCAGCTATCACAATATCCGAAGAACCGGGCACCACGGTTGCAATTTCTTATCGCAGTGATGCCTTCGGCCGCGGCAAACCTAAAAACCGTGAAAAGTTAAAAGTTGCTGAGGAGACTGGCAGGTTAAGAGTCATGCTCAAATCAAACGTTAAATTTATAGAACCGGACAAAGTTCATCTGGAGCATAACGGTGAAACAGTGGTATTGCCCAACGACGCGATTATCGTCTGTGCCGGAGGGATACTACCTACCCCTTTCCTTAAGGAAATAGGGGTTATGGTGGAAACCAAATTTGGCTCGGAGTAGGATATTAGCTTAATTCTGCCTTGATTTGCAAAGCGCGCTGATACAACTCATTGCGTCCCAAGCAGGTTATCTGCACAGCCAGTTGCACGGCTTGCTTGAGCGGGAGCTCATTCAGCAATAAGGTCAAAACCCGTTCGGCTTCACTATCCAGTCCTTCCTCTTTTTTCGTCGCCCCGGAAACAAGCAATACGAATTCGCCCCGCAGGTTATTGGTGTCGGAGTTGAGCCAGTCCAATGCCTCATTCAGCGTGCAGCGATGTATGCTTTCAAACAGCTTGGTCATTTCGCGTGCAAACACGATCTGTCGATCGCTTTCAAATACACTTTTCAAATCCGTAACGCATTCGAGAATTCGGTGAGGGGCTTCGTAAAACGCCAGGGTGTAGGGCATTGCAATCAGTTTTTGCAACTCCCGGCAGCGGGAGGAAGATTTGTTGGGCAGGAACCCGTAGAACAAAAAATGGGGTGAGTAGAGCCCCGCTGCCGAAATGGCGGCCACAGCAGCATTGGCACCGGGAATAGGGATCACGCGATAACCTGCCTCACGAACTTCATCCACCAATACAGCTCCGGGATCACTCACCGCCGGAGTACCCGCATCCGTCACCAGAGCAACGGCTTGTCCTTGAGAAAGGAAGGTAATGATTTTTTGAGCCGCGCCGCGTTCGTTATGCTGGTGTACCGCGATCAGGCGCTGGGCAGTGATTCCATAGTGTGTCAGCAAGTGCGCCGTATTGCGTGTATCTTCAGCAGCAATGGTGTTTGCGGATGTCAAAATATCCAGTGCACGCAAACTTATGTCACGCAAATTCCCCATCGGGGTTGCAACTACATATAATGCGCATTCCAAATTCTGTTTTTGCCCGCTATGCAACGTATTTCCTTTATTGTGAAACTCGCGCAGCGAGTCCTGAGTTCTTTAACTTATCTGTTCAAGGAAGGTCTGACCGCCAGCTCTCTGGTTATCGCAGCACTATACTTGAGCAATCCGGCTTATGCTACCGATACGATCACTCCTCCGATAGTAAAAGCGGCAACGACTCCAACAATAAAATCCACTCCGCACATCGCCTTGCTGCTGCCCCTCAAATCGCCCGATTTTGACAGGGCGGCAGAAGCGGTTTTGCAGGGTATTCTGGCGGCTGAAAACAGCCTGCCACACTCGCTTCCGGTACAAGTGTATGAGTGTTCGGATGAAGGCGCCGATATTATCTCACTTTACCAGCAAGCCGTTGCAAATGGTGCCCGTGCAGTCATAGGCCCGCTCACTCGTAATAGTGTGGCTAACCTGGCAAATTATTCAGGTATCACGGTGCCGACTCTGGCTCTCAACGTCGTTGACGGAAAGGCGTCCGACAAGCTTTATTATTTTGGTCTGACAGCGGTTTCAGAAGCACGCCAAATAGCCCGACTTGCCGTATCGAATGGTTTGTATAACGCAATTATCATTAATAGCGGCACACCTTTGTCCAAAAGACTCTCTCAGGCTTTTGGAGCTGAATGGAAATTACTCGGCAACAAGATCATCAAAGAAATCGTATATCACAATGATTCTGCTATGTTCGCCGATCTTCCTGCGGAGGAAGGGAATATGGTGTTTCTGGCCGCGGATGCTGAAGACGGCCATCTGATCCATCCCTATTTGAATCCGACCTTGCCCGTGTATGCCACTTCACAGGTATTTAATGGAAATACCGATACCCTGACCAACTTTGATCTGAGTGATGTCCATTTTATTGACATGCCCTGGCTGTTAGAACCGGATCATCCTGCAGTGATGATTTATCCGCACGCGAATCCAGCGTTAGATCCCGATATGGAAAGACTTTATGCGCTCGGCATTGACGCCTTTCGATTGATGCAGATCATGCTTAACAATAGCTTCAACACCAGCCTTCCGCTTGATGGAGTTACCGGACGTATTCGCCTGAAAGCCTTTCACCAGTTTGAGCATGAATCCATACCCGCCCTTTTCTGGCAAGGCCGGGGGCTGACACCGGAAGACATTGCCCTGAAAAAAGCAGAGCTGGAAGCGGCAAAAGCGGCTGCGGCCAGCGGAGTTTCTGCTATTTCCGCGCCAAGACAATGATCTCCCGGGGAGCACTGGCGGAACAACAGGCTGCCAGGTTTTTGCAACAGCAAGGTCTCAAGTTGCTCCACCAGAATTACCATTGTCGCTTTGGTGAGATTGACTTGATTATGCAGGATGGAAAAACTTTGGTGTTCGCTGAAGTGCGCTTGCGCAGCCGCACGGACTACGGTGGCGCGGCAGCCAGCATAAATGCCGCGAAACAGCTCAAGCTGGTGAAAACTGCTCAACATTATCTAGCTACTTTGGTGCGAATTCCGCCTTGCCGCTTTGATGCGGTATTACTTCAAACCACCGATGGGGAAAATATTGAATGGCTCAGGAATGCATTTAGTGCCTGATTTCGGGTAATATCCCACCTTATCTTAACAATTCCTTCGTACCATGGACTTGACTAAAAGAATCCTCAAACACTTTGACGACAGTATTCAAACCAAATTAAATACTAAAGATGCATTGGCTCAGCCCATCGCCGATGCGGCACATGCTCTTGTAACATGCCTTATGAATGACGGAAAAATTTTGGCTTGTGGCAATGGTGGATCTGCAGCCGATGCTCAGCACTTTGCTGCCGAGCTGATTAATCGCTTTGAAATCGAGCGTCCCGCTTTGGCCGCCATCGCGTTAACAACTGATAGTTCGGTGTTGACTTCGATCGCCAATGATTATGATTATAATAATATTTTTTCCCGCCAAGTTCGTGGCTTGGGTATGGCAAACGATATGTTGATTGCTATTTCAACCAGTGGTAATTCGATTAATGTGGTTGAGGCGATTCATGCCGCCCACGAACGCGAGATGCGTGTAATCGCTATCACGGGCCGCGAGGGCGGCTCAATGGCAGAATTGCTCACGGAAAATGATTTTCATCTGTGCGTCCGGGCAGACAGCACAGCGCGCATTCAGGAAGTGCATCTACTCATCTTGCATTGCCTCTGCGATGGAATTGATCAGTTACTTTTGGGGGGTGAATAATGCGTTATCTCAATTATATTCTGCTTGCAGCTGTACTCGGATCTTTGCAAGGTTGTTTCCCAATTGTTGCCGCAGGAGTGGGCACAGGTGCACTCATGGCTTCCGACCGCCGCACCACAGGTACCATCATCGAAGACGAGTCCATTGAAAACAAAGCTTCCAGCCAGATCAACAGCAAGTATCAGGACAAGGTTCATTTTAATGTCACCAGTTACAATCGCCATGTTCTTATTACAGGAGAAGTTCCTGACGATGAAACCAAATCCGCCATTACTCTCATTGTCGCAGGCGTCGTGAATGTTAAACAGGTCACCAACGAGCTGGTGGTATCCGGTCAAACTGCACTTACTTCACGTGGAAATGACGCCATTATCACCACTGATGTGAAGCTGCGCTTCATCAACAATAAAGTATTTCAGCCCGACCATGTTAAAATAACTACCGAGAATAGTATTGTGTTCCTGATGGGTTTGGTTTATCACAAGGAAGCGGATGCTGCTTCAGACATCGCCAGTACGACTAGCGGCGTAAAGCGTGTAGTCAAGGTTTTTGAATATCTGGATTAGCTTACCTTTCGTCGCCAAAAATGAGTTTTGAACAAAAAATTTGTTCCGGTACCGATTTTGCGGCACGCATAAGCGAATTGACGCGGCCTTTGGTATTCACCAACGGCTGCTTTGATGTTCTGCATCGCGGCCATGTTACCTACCTTGACCAGGCTCGAACATTGGGTGCCTCGTTAGTGGTGGGCGTCAATAGTGACGCCTCGGTTAAGCGCCTCGGCAAGGGGGATGACCGCCCGGTGAATCTGGAGCAAGACCGTATGGCTGTTCTTGCGGCACTCGAATCAGTCAGTCTGGTGGTCTGCTTTGACCAAGATACGCCGCTGGAATTAATACTTGCCTGCCGTCCCGATGTACTGGTTAAGGGAGGTGACTGGGCGCCTGACAAAATTGTTGGTGCGAGAGAAACTCAAGGGTGGGGCGGCACAGTACATAGCATTCCCTTTCTGCATGAACGTTCCACAACTGCATTATTAAAAAAAATACGCTCACTCTAACTTATGCCTGTACCTACTGAAATTACCTTGCATCAAAAATCAAAAATCCTGGAGATCGCTTTCGAAGACTCCTCCCGCTACCACTTTCCTTTTGAATTTCTGCGTGTGTTCTCGCCTTCAGCTGAGGTTCGCGGGCATGGGCGCGGGCAGGAAGTATTGCAAGTCGGGAAGCTGAAAGTGAACTTGCTTGATGTGTCACCGGTAGGCAGCTACGCTATTAAACTGACGTTCGATGACGGACACGACAGTGGTTTGTTTACTTGGGAATACCTTGTTGAGCTGGGTGAAAATCTTGACGCTAAATGGAATGACTATTTGAAACAATTGGAAGAGGCGGGTGAAAGTCGAGTTCCTCAACACTGATTAAAGGGAGCCCTAAATCACAATTTCATCGCCTTCCCGCGCCAGCCTGACTTTGGGTTGACCCGAATTCGGGTGACGGGTCAGCGCTTCTGCAAATACCTTTTCCAGTTCATCGTCACTGCGCGTGGGTTCGTGATGCGTGCAGTAAAGAATTTTTGCCCCGGCTGCTCCTGCCAATTCGATACTTGAGTCAAACGTACCATGTCCCCAGCCTTTTTTTGCCGGATATTCTTCCACCGTGTAGGCAGAATCGGCAATCAGCACATCGACTCCCCGAATAGCTTCCACAATTGATTGACGCTGCTCCTCTATTAATACTTGATACTCTGAAAACCCTTCGTCATCCGGGTTATAGATATTAGTATGCGGCTCATGATCGCCAGTAAAAAAGACTGACTTGCCGTTACAGTCAATCCGGTAACCGAAATTGATCACCGGATGATTGAGCAGAATCGGCGTAATCCGGGCCGAACCGACCTGAACCGATTCATTCGGCATCGTCACTTGATAATCAATGCGCGATTTCATTTCGGCTTCGCTAACCGGAAAATAACTGTATTGCATTTGGACTGCCATGATCCGCTCCGGCCCCTCTCCGGAGACCGGGTCGAATGAACCATAGAGCCGAATCGTGTTTCCTGGTATAAAAATGGGAATGAAAAAAGGCAGTCCGTGTATGTGATCCCAATGGCTGTGCGTGTTAAAAATATGAGCCGTCACGGGCAACTCTTTTAGCAGCGTTTGAGCCAGGGGGAAAATACCGCTGCCGCCGTCCAGAATGATCAGTTCATTAGCGTCGGTACGTATTTCAATGCAAGTCGTATTACCGCCGTAACGCACCGTTTTTGGGCCGGGTGAGGGAATAGATCCGCGCACGCCCCAAAATTTTATTTTCATACGTCAAGCTCCTTTGGCAAAAGACTGAGCTTCTTCCTCAACCTTGGAAAGATCGCCCAAACGGGCTATTATGCCATCCAGATCATCGCCGAAGTGCTCAAGCAAATCAGGCGGTAGCTGCTCTACTAACAGATTACCACTGTTTCCCATGGATAATTTCTTACTGATCTGATCCGCTACAAAAAGACATTTTTGAACCGTGTTCTTGGCTGAAAATTCACTATGGTGGTGGCGTATAGTGTCGGCAAGAGATTCTGGAAATTGCCACTTGCCCACTAACATAGCCCCGACAAAACTATGGTCGGCACCAATTATTTGCTTTTCCGCAGCGTGCAGCGAGATTGACTGTTCACTGCTTAATGTGAGTGCCTGCTTGAATTCTGTCGGCATGAATTGGGCGAACACCACTTTTCCGAAATCGTGCAACAGGCCTGCAATATAGCAATCGGCAGGATCGACATCATCGTCACCGCCAAATTTTTGGCAAATCATCCGAGTCAATGTAGCGGTAGTCAGTGAATGCAGCAGATAGCTTTGAATGTCAAATCCGGCAGAATTCTTTTCTGGTAGCACCCCCATGGCAGTAAAAGTAATCGCCATGTTTTTAATGGTATTCAGTCCCAGATAGACCACGGATTGGTTTACCGAGGTGATCTGTTTGGGAAAACTGTAGAAAGCAGAATTAAGCAGGCGGAGCAGTTTCATCGTCATCACCGGATCTTTTTCGATGATCATGACCAATTCCTTCGGCTGGCAGTTAATGTCGCGCGAAAGCTCCAGTATGCGTTGCACGCTTTTAGGAAAAGCAGGCATCTTCTCCACCGCAGCGGAAAGCTTTTTAACCAGTTCTGCCGAAATTTCTGTCATACAAATATTCGTCTAAATTAATAATTCTGAAGTGTCTGCAATGGTCCGTAACCTCCATCGCCCTGATCTCGCGTAGTCATTTTACAACCTACTGCAATATTTATCTGAAACAAATCACTTCGATTGCGTTATCCTTTATAGGATTTCATACAATGTGTGCACCTACTGTATATGAGTAACCTGGAAAAGCAAACTGGAAAAGCAAAAACCCTGCGTAATCCGATCAAAATTGTCCCGTTGCAACAACGCCTTCGCAAACCTGAATGGATCCGTGTCAAATCAGGAAGTGGGCAGGGCTACCATGATGTGAAACGACTGCTGCGGGAGCACAATCTGCACACGGTGTGCGAAGAAGCCTCTTGCCCGAACATTGGAGAATGTTTCGGTAAAGGCACGGCTACTTTTATGATTCTTGGAGATGTATGTACCCGTCGTTGCCCGTTTTGCGATGTGGCCCACGGTAAACCTCTGCCACCCGACCCCGCCGAACCCGGACATCTGGCACAATCCATTTCGCTGCTTAAACTCAAGTATGTGGTGATCACAAGCGTTGACCGGGATGATCTGCGCGATGGAGGAGCACAGCACTTTGCCGAGTGTCTTAGCGCAATCCGAGCAAGTTCACCGGACACCAAGCTTGAAACGCTGGTTCCTGATTTTCGCGGACGACTGGAGCCTGCTCTTGAAGCACTGTCCGCAAGCCTGCCCGATGTTCTCAACCATAATCTTGAAACTGTTCCCCGCTTGTATTCACTCGCCCGTCCGGGTGCGGATTATCAGCATTCGCTCACTTTACTCAAACAATTCAAAGCGCGCTTCCCACAGGTCATGACCAAATCCGGTTTAATGCTCGGGCTGGGTGAAACGGATGAGGAAGTGCTGGAAGTGATGCGTGATCTTCGCTCGCACGATGTTGAAATGTTAACGCTGGGACAATATCTTCAGCCTTCGGATGGTCACTTGCCGGTGCTGCGCTACGTAACGCCGGAAGCATTTCAAAAATTTGAACAAGCCGCGCTGGAAATGGGATTTTCTCATGCTGCGTGCGGCCCAATGGTTCGCTCCAGCTATTTTGCAGATGAGCAGGCAAATCTGGCCGGTGTTCATTTATCAAAGTCACTTGCTGTTTAATGAGCTTCCCAAAATACATGACACTGTTGCCCAAAACCCCCTCCCAGCCCTCTCCCTCTGGGAGAGGGCTGGGAGGGGGTAAAACTGACACATATTGGGAAACATCAATAATGTACCTCAATTTTGTTCTGTCTCAAGCTACTCATCCATCCGTTATGATCGCGAGTGATATACTTGTTCTCGGCTGATCCTTAGGCAGAGGCTCTCCCCGTAAAATTTACCCAAACTGTTTTCAAGGAATACATGAAACGATTTTTAATTTTTCTGACGATTACTTTAGCTTGCTTGAGCCTGTTAGCGTCATCCGCCGAAGCCAAACGATTGGGCGGCGGTGGCAGTATCGGAAAACAGAGAAACATTACCCCACCTCCCTCTGCCGCACCCGCTCCGAACGCAGTTCCCGCTCCCATCGCCGCTCCTGCCCCGAGTGGCAACAGATGGATGGGGCCGCTGGCAGGATTGGCTATCGGTGCCAGTTTGGGTGCATTGTTTGCCGGTGGAGGATTCGGCGGCGGAATGGGCGGTATACTCATGGCGTTGACAGCTGTCGCGATCGTCATGTTTTTACTCTCCCTGTTCCGCAATAAACAACCGATGCGCTACGCTGCCAACCAGCCGCCTTATGGCAATTCTGCACCTATGCAACAACCGGTCATGAACTCGAGTGCCTATGCCGAACCGGCGCACAACATCCCGGCAGGTTTTCCGGTGGACAGTTTTCTGCGCAGTGCGAAAATTTCTTTTATCCGTTTGCAAGCCGCGAATGACAGCAAGGATCTAAACGATATTCGCGAATACACCACGCCGGAAATGTTTGCGGAAATCTCGATGCAATTGCAGGAACGCGATGCAACGCCTCAGCGAACCAGCGTAATTTCCCTCAATGCAGATTTGCTGCAAGTGGTCTCCGAAAACGATCTGGCGATTGCCAGTGTGCGCTTCACAGGTCAGTTAAGTGAAAACAATGGCGCTCCTGAAGTCGTTGATGAGATTTGGCATGTGCAAAAAAATCTTCGTGACGATCATTCGGCCTGGCTGCTTGCCGGAATCCAGCAGACAACCTTGCACTAAGCCATCATGTTTACCCGGACAACCCTTGCGCTTATCAATCATCTGCTCTCCGAAAGTGGCTGGGCTCAGCACCGGTTGGTTAATTTTAAAAATAAGACTGTTCGCTTTAATGTCGCGCCCTTTTCTTTTACCTGCCTCATTGAAGAGCAAGGTAACTTGAGCGAGGCGGCTGCCGATATCCCTGTAGATGCGAGCTTGAACATTCCACCTTCATTGATTCCGCGTTTAGTTTTCAAGGATGAAACTGCACTCAGTCAATTAGAAAGCTCGGGTGATGCAACGTTTATAGATGAAATTTTTTTTCTGGCACGCAATCTGCACTGGGATGCGGCGGAAGATCTGAGTCACTTGACCGGCGACATTGCTGCAGAGCGCATTGTGCAATTTACGGTAGCCAAGCATCAACTGGTACGCGACACTGTGCTCAATTTATCGCAAGCGCTGGCTGAACACTGGACCGAAGAGCGCCCACTGCTCACCAAGCCGCAGCAGTTAACTGATTTTGCTAATAAGGTAGGGCGGATTCACGATGATATGGTGCAATTGGAACACCGTATTCAGCTATTGTCGAAAGCAAAATAGATGCGCTTTCTCCGTTTGCTAAAAATTATTTTCGTGGTACTGCGTTTTGGTCTGGACGAATTTCTGCTCGCGCACAGAACTACCCGATGGCTGCTGGCACCGCTTAACTTGTTGCTGTTCTTTCGCAATACTTCGGCACCGCGCGCGGAGCGATTGCGGCTTGCGCTGGAAAGCCTCGGCCCGATTTTCGTCAAGTTTGGACAAATGCTTTCCACCCGGCGTGACCTGATGCCCGCTGATATTGCTGATGAATTGGCCAAACTGCAAGATCAAGTCCCACCCTTTCCCTCTGCCCAAGCCGTTGCACTGCTGGAACGCACCTTTAAAAATAAGCTTGCCAAGGTATTTCGCAGTTTCGACGAAACTCCCGTTGCCAGCGCTTCGGTAGCACAAGTCCATTTTGCCGTCCTGCCTGATGGGCGCGAAGCTGCCGTTAAAATATTGCGCCCTGGCATCGAACACGTCATTGCACATGATGTGGCTTTACTCGATATTTGCGCTGACTTAATGGAACGCCTCTGGGCTGATGGAAAACGACTTCGCCCCAGATTGGTGGTAGCAGAATTTGAAAAGCACCTGCGCGACGAACTTGATTTGATGCGCGAAGCCTCCTGCGCAAGTCAATTAAAGCGCAACTTTGCCAATTCCAAATTGCTCACGGTTCCGGAAATTTACTGGGATTGGTGTTACAGCGAAGTGATGGTCATGGAGCGCATGTACGGCATTCCCGTCAGTCAGGTCGATGCGATACGCGCGGTGGGATTGGACATTACAAAGCTGGCCGAAAATGGTGTAGAAATTTTCTATACGCAGGTATTCCGCGACGGGTTTTTCCACGCTGACATGCACCCCGGTAATGTGCAGGTGGCCGCTGATGGCCGTTACATCGCTCTGGATTTCGGCATCATGGGTACGCTCACTGATACCGACAAACATTACTTGGCACAAAACTTTATTGCTTTTTTCCAGCGCGATTACAAACGTGTGGCTGAGGTGCATATTGAATCGGGCTGGGCGCCCAAGGAAACCCGGGTAGATGAACTTGAAGCTGCCATCCGCTCGGTATGCGAGCCTATCTTCGACAAGCCATTGCGCGAAGTTTCCTTCGGCCGTGTGTTGCTGCGCCTGTTCCAGACTTCGCGCCGCTTCGGAATACAAGTACAGCCGCAACTGGTCTTGCTGCAAAAAACTCTGCTGAACGTCGAAGGATTAGGATTACAACTCGACCCTGAACTGGATCTTTGGAAAACCGCCAAACCCTGGCTTGAACGCTGGATGAGCGAGCAGATTGGCTGGCGCGGCTTCCTCAAAGCACTCAAGAAAGAAACTCCTCACTACGCTACTCTGCTACCGCTACTACCGCGCTTGTTGCACCAGCGTCTGAACGAAAATCCGGTTACTCAAATCGAAGCAACATTGCGCGAATTGGTTGAACAGCAGCAGCAAAAAAATCAGTGGTTAATGTTGATTGCGGTATCAAGCTGGGCCGTGTTGGGGGCACTGCTGGCGCCTTTGCTTTTCAGGTTATTTTCTTAAACCTGAATTCTCAGTTCAAGCCACAGAGAATTTGGCGATTTGCCACGTTTTATGGATTCGCCCAAATGGTAACGGCAAGTTTAGTGACAACCGTTTGTTTCTCCTCTGTGTTCTCTGCGGCTAAAATAGTTTTTCTATTCAAACCGCTAAATTTCCTCGACCGCAAAAATTCTTCGGTGTTCCCGTATGGCATAACGATCCGTCATCCCGGCTATGTAATCCGACACGGCACGCGCATTGTCGGTCTCAGCTTGCCGCTGAAACTGCGGGGGCAATAAACGATTGTCTTCCATAAACGCATTGAACAGGTCGCTGATGATTCGGCGCGCTTTGGCGCTCATGCGCATGACTCGATAATGCCGGTAAAGATGGGTGCGCAGAAATGCTTTTAATTCCCGATTCTGTGCGTGAATCTCTGCGCTGAAAGCTGCAATAGGCGTAGCGTTGCGCACCTCTTCAAGACTCTCAACTGCATAAGTTTGGATATTTTTTTCGGTCTCGCAAATGAGATCATTAACCAAAGTATTGATCATCCGCCGTATTGTTTCGTGTATCAAACGTCGTTCAGCTATTCCGGGGTAAGTCTTGCGTACCGTGTCGAGATGCCCGGAGAATAACTGCACTGAGGCCAGATCTTCAAGGGTGAGCAGACCGGAGCGCAAACCATCATCCACATCGTGATTGTTGTAGGCAATCTCGTCCGCCAGATTGGCGATTTGCGCCTCCAGCGACGGACGCTTGTTGTTGAGGAAGCGCTCGCCTACCGTGCCCAATTGGGTTGCAGATTCCGGTGCACAGTGCTTGAGTATTCCTTCGCGTGTTTCAAAACACAGGTTAAGACCGTCAAAAGCTGCATATCTTTCTTCCAGCACATCCACCACACGCAACGATTGCAAATTATGCTCAAATCCGCCATGGGCTCCCATGCAAGTATTAAGGGCATCCTGCCCGGCATGACCAAAAGGCGTATGTCCCAAATCGTGCGCCAGCGAAACAGCTTCAACGAGGTCTTCATTCAGCTTCATCTGCCGCGCAATCGAGCGGGCAATTTGTGCCACTTCGATGCTATGGGTCAGTCGTGTACGAAAGAGATCACCTTCGTGGTTAACAAAAACCTGGGTTTTGTATTCAAGCCGGCGAAAGGCAGTTGAATGGATAATCCGGTCTCGGTCGCGCTGAAATTCACTTCTCCCTCCGGGCGCGTCCTCGTGAATCGTTCTGCCAAGTGAGTTGTGCTCATTGACCGCGTATGGTGCGAGTTCAGTCATCGACGCAAGCTTCCAAAGTTTGTCGCAATAATTTCTCCGGTACATCTCCATACACGATGGCATGGCCAATGGCTTTGAGCAGAACAAAGCGCATCTTGCCACCGACTACTTTTTTATCCAAGCCCATCAATTCTAAATATTTTTCGGCCCCCAGAGCCGGCCCCGTAACCGGTAAATTGGCTCTCTCGAACAGACGCTTGGTGCGCTCGACATCCAGGCCGCTGATCCAACCCAAACGGTGTGATAAATCGGCCGCCATAAGCGTCCCTGCTGCCACCCCTTCCCCATGCAACCAAGTTCCGTACCCCATCCCGGTTTCGATGGCATGACCAAAGGTATGCCCCAGATTTAGCAAGGCACGGTCACCGCTTTCGCGCTCATCGGCTCCCACCACCTCGGCCTTGTTATGACAACTGCGGGTAATGGCATATTGAAGCGCTTCAGCATCGCGTACCAGCAGCTTTTCCATATTGAGTTCCAGCCAGTCTAAAAAAGGCAAATCGCGGATCAGCCCGTATTTAATGACCTCTGCGATGCCTGCACTGAGTTCCTTGTCCGGCAGCGTGTTCAAGGTTGCAATATCAATCAGCACCACCTGGGGCTGATAAAACGCCCCGATCATATTCTTTCCCAAAGGATGGTTGATACCGGTTTTACCCCCCACTGAGGAATCGACTTGTGCCAGCAAAGTGGTGGGAATCTGAATGAAAGGCACGCCGCGCAAGTAGGTCGCGGCTGCATAACCGGTCATGTCGCCGATAACCCCCCCGCCCAAAGCAATTAATGGCGTGTTGCGTTCGCAACGATGAGTGAGCAGCGAGTTGTAAATTAGCCCGAGTGTTTTTGCGTTTTTGTAAACTTCACCGTCCGGCAAAATGATGGATATCGTCTCAACACCTTGAGCCTGCAGAATTGTACGCAAGGGTTCCAGATACATTGGTGCTATGGTGGTATTGGTGACCACTGCCGCCCGTTTGTGGGGCAAGTAGGGAAGCATCAGTTCGACCTGTCCGAGTAGTCCCTCGCCTATATGTATAAGGTAACTGCGCTCTGCCAGTCCAACAGTAAGTGTTTGCATATGTGAGTCTTGACCCATGGTTAATTCATCTCGATTCCTGTATCTGTTCCAATTCCTGCTGCAATTGCTGTAGCAAACTATGCACACTTTGTTTACCCGTAGGTATGATCAGATCAGCCACTTCCGTGTAAAGAGGATCGCGCAAATCATAAAGCTCTTTTAATTTGGCACGTGGATCAGCTGTCTGTAACAGAGGACGATTCCGGTCATGACGTGTGCGCTGCCATAGATCATGCACCGAACTTTTCAAGTAAACCACAAAACCATTGCCATGCAACACCTCGCGGTTTTGCGGGCTTAAAATCGCTCCCCCACCTGTTGCCAGAATAATGTTGTCGCGATTAGCCAAATCCTTTATTACCCCGGACTCGCGCAGGCGAAAACCCGCCTCACCTTCAATATCAAAAATATGCGGAATGGTAACGCCGGTACGGTGCTGAATTTCATCGTCGCTGTCAACAAATACCCTGCCCAACTGCTGGGCGAGCAACTTCCCGATGGTGGTTTTTCCGGCCCCCATCATGCCTACCAGAAACAGGTTACCTGACTGAATTTTACGATTGTTAGTTTGAGTGCTTTGCATACCGCGCATTGTAAATGAATATGTGTTTGACTCACCGTGTTGAGTCTGGACTTAACAAACAAAAAGCATCCAGAGTGTGGATGCTTTTTCCCTTCTGGTTATACGATAAATCAATTTAGCCAGTTATATCCATGCTCATCACTTAATCGTTAATACTCATAGTATATTTTGTCAGATTACCTTTAGGTGTTGTAACCAATACTGTAAAAATTCCTGCACTTTGAGTATTGGTGCACGTCGTACCATTCCAAGTCGCATCACTAACTAGGGAGACTGGAATATCACCAAATATGGGTGAGGCAGAAAATGCCGGACAACCGGGGAAGCCAGCCCGGCAACCTACTGTATCCTGGATCGTATAGCTGGATGGAGTGGGAACGGAACCATTGCTTGTTGAGAATGTAACCACCGTGCCCGCCGGCATGGCATTTCCATGGCTGTCAACCACGGTTACGATAGCTGTTGACGGTATGCTTCCTCCCTGAGGGGTAACCGTTGTGCATGAAGCTAGCACGATGCCCGTCGAAGAGCTAAGTGCCGCATTCACGCCCGCCGGAAGGGCGGGTGGAGTTATCGGGTTGGCTAGCGGAACATTACTATCAGCAGCAGAAGCTGCCCCAAGTGCAGCGGCTGAAGCAGAGAACGAATCCGAGAAGATAATCACTTGACTGCCACGAACATCGATCGATTTCTGTGAACTGCAGAATGAAGGTCCCGCTGACGGATTACACAACACACCATGATATAGACCATCTCCACCGGATGTGGCTCCAACATAGTTAAAGGGAGCCACGCCTGTGGTAGTACCAATAAAATGACCCACCCCGGGGAAGTCTATATAAGGTTCTGAAGCTGACTCCCATTTGCCATCTTCATTGTAGTCTACATAAGCATCCCCAATGTCCGTGGAAATACCATTTGCATCAATCATTTCACCTGGATCAGCATAGCCATTGCTATTAAGATCGGTAAAAGATTCTTCTCCTACTGCCGTAGCCAGCACTGTTAAACGACCGAATCCGTTAGTGGCTGAATTTGGGCGCAAAGCCTGGCTGGTTAGGGTTACAGTGCATACGCCACCAATCGTTGTACAGGATGGTGTTATCGCCCCTCCTTCGCTGGTAAAGTACACTGCTGTCCCATCGGGTACAGGGTTGCTGAAGTGATCCGCGAGCCTAGCAGTCAGAGTGGTAGTTATTCCGTCGTATAGCCACCCTTCAATATTGTGAGTTGAAGCACTGAGTGAGAAGGCATCTTGCGAAGGAACACCCGTCGAGACCAGAAGTTGGTCGGATTGAGTAGAAAGCACGGTTCCAGTACATGGGGTCGTATTGTTGCTGCAGATACTAGCCGTTACCCGCACCGCCGTACTGAAAGTGCCTGCTTGTACGTTAGTCACTGCTTGACCGGTGGTTGGATCTGAAGTGGCTGAATAGGAGGATAGTGCCAATCCGCCCAACGTGGTGTTCAAGCTGAAAGTAACCGGTGCACTGAATGGATTACCCGCAGCATCGACTACCTTAAATATTACTTTAGCAGTTTCAGACCGGCTTGCACCACCGGTACCCTTTAAAGTAATCATGGTGGGTGTTGTAACCGGATTGGTCACCACCGATACAAACTGAATCGAACCAATTGCAGGTGAACTGACTGGCAGGTTTCCCGTTACTGAAAAACCATTGGACAACGTTGCCGTTATAGTGTCCCCGGGATTAATATTGTTGCACCCATTGTCAAGATAAGAAGCTGCCGCCACACCGTTAACTGTGGTTACAGTGCTGGTAAGGTTTGCCTTGCTGGGGGTTGCGCCTGCGCAAGCTGAGGTAAAACTAACTGTCATTGGTGTGGTATCAAGAATACCGTTATTCAACACTTGGACACTAACACTGGCCGTACCATATGCAGAAAGTGGAGAACCAGGTAATGATAAAGAGCTCAAGGTAATAGTTGATGACCCTATTGCGAAATTTTGTGTTCCAGTCACTGCAGTTCCATTTACTGTAGAGCTTGCAGTTACAGTGGATGCACCACCACCCGTATTCGAAGTAGTGAGTGTGACTGCAGCCAAGCCATTGGAGTCCGTCAGTGCGGCATTTGCACCACCGGAAAATTTATCAAGAGTGTCTGTGGATGGCAGTGAAAAAATCACAATCGCCCCTGAAACCGCTGCTCCGCTGGCATTTTTGACTGTAGCAGTTACCCGTCCGGGACTGCTACTGGAGATTGATGTTCTTGTTGCGTAAGGAGCGGTGGTATCAGTTAACGACATGGAGATAGTTGGGACATTAGTTGTTACTTGCCCTGAACCGGAACTGGAAGCTGCAGCATAGGTCGTTAGAATACCTGCGCCTGATGCAGCATTGCTTGTAGTAGTCAGAATCACGCCACCTGAAGCAGAAAGTGTAGTGATATTTCCGATGTTATCTAATGCAGTGTCATAGCCCGTTTTGTCGGACGAGCCTGGGGTAAACGTTCCGAACATCATACTGAAAGCAGTCGGTACGGCAGCCATCGAAGAATTATTTGCAAGAGTGTTGCGCACGGTCGTTTCTGCATTATTCACTGTGCTTAACGTCAAGGCGTTATACGACGTATTCCTATACATGATGCCGGGATCAGTTTTGCTGTTTAATTCGTACATCACCAGCGTGGTAATCGGGGTAATGTTGACGTTGGCGCCACTGCTTGTCATGGCAGTCAGCACTGAATACATGTCGTAGGGATTAGCCGTGGTTGGGTTA
>Ga0007854_10000565_pt1 | contig 23762 bp, 21 predicted proteins | sample CryBogCBH12Aug08_FD_60382 | JGI IMG/M metagenome (GOLD analysis project Ga0007854, IMG submission 60382) | Freshwater microbial communities from Crystal Bog, Wisconsin, USA - CBH12Aug08 | ecosystem: Environmental > Aquatic > Freshwater > Lake | place: Crystal Bog, Wisconsin, USA | collected... | reverse complement strand
AAGCCGGCGTAGATCGACAAGGCGATGCCCAGGGCCAAGATGACCCAACCCGCCCGCCGTCGCCGCGCGGTCGCGTCGATGACGTTCTCGATGCCGAGCAGCATCATGGGCATGAAGGCAATGGGGTTGACGACCGCGTTGGCGATCCACGCGAAGGTCCCGTTCATGGCGAAGAGGGCTCCGCCGAGGGCGGCGAGGACGGCGCCGGTGCCCAGTCGCCGCAGCAAGAAGTAGGTCGTCACGCCCGCGATGATCTGGAAGGAGAGGTGGAAGAGGACGAGGCCGACGGGGAAGACGAAGAGCAGGACCAGGGGCAAGAGCGCGGCCGACTGCATCTCGCCCGCCAGCGGCTGGCCGAGGCCCTCGAAGTAGTTCCACCAGGGAAGGTGGCCGTGCAGGAGGTCGAGCGCGGCCAGGTGGCCGAAGGGCTGCGTGATGAAGCCGACGTTGGGGTCGATCGTGGGGAGACCGCAGTACCAGTCGCAGTGGTGGGTCGACACGCCCGCGGTCCACCAGATGGGGTTCGCGTCGTAGCCGAGGAGGGTGAAGGCGCCGTTGGCGACGATGACCGCCACGACGATGGCGACGATCGCCCGAACATTCGACGAGGTGACGGCCGTGCGCATCCATCTCTTGGCCCCGGGCATCACCGGACCATCGTAGTGAGGGCACCGTGCAGAAGGGCGCCGCCGGCGTCGCCAACGCCACCCAGAGTGACCCTCGCCGCGATGGACGGCGAGCGGTCGGTACGACCCCGGTTGGATCGGCGTCGATGGGGGCCGAGGTGTCACGCAGGTCCTGACAGCCTGTCAAGCAGGTCGCGGAGTCGTGTCAGGCAGGTGTCGAATGTCCCTCGTCAGGGAGGACCCCAACGAAAAAGCGAGTGGTGCGCCGGCCGGGACTTGAACCCGGAACCTGTTGATTAAGAGTCAAATGCTCTGCCAATTGAGCTACCGGCGCGAGACGAGTCTACACGGTGCGACGCGGGGGTTCGTCACGCCTGAGGGAAAGAAGGAACCCCCGGCCTCGTATCGAGACCGGGGGCACTGGGGTGAGCGACGGGGGTCGAACCCGCGACCTCCAGGACCACAACCTGGCGCTCTAACCAACTGAGCTACGCCCACCAAGACTTCCCAGTATTACACAGCGGCTGGCGGGGCTTCGCTGCGCCCGAGCTGCGGCCCGCGCGGCGGCGGTGGATACGATGAGAGCGCGCCCCTGTAGCTCAACTGGATAGAGCAGACGGTTTCTACCCGTCAGGTTGCGGGTTCGACTCCTGCCGGGGGCACCACGACGAGCCGACGCCTCACTCGCGGGTGACGGATTCCGACGTCGCCATCGGCTAGGTTCAAAGAAAATCCGTTGACCGGCTGAGTAGAGGTAGGAATCTCGTGTTCGTCCACATCATGTCCTTGGTGTACGTGCTGGCGGTCGTGGCCGTGACCTTTGTCGCCTGGACCGCCATGATCTCGAAATCGGGGCTGGCGAAGTGGTGGGTGCTGGCGCCGGCGCTGCCGGTGGCGACCACCGCGGTCACGCTGCTCATCAAGTGGTCCCAGACCTCGGCCTTCTTGAACGGCGGCGCCTTCTCCTTCTCGCGCTACGGGTTCATGGGCTGGGTCGACGTGATCGGTCTCAGCGCCGGACTCGTGTTGTTCCTCGCCTTCGCCTTCGTGCCGTGGCCGGGCGTCGGCGGCACCCGGACCCCTCGTGCGTCGGCGCCGGCGTCGCGCGCGGGCGCCGTCGGCGACCGAGGCGCCGCCCCCATGCAACTCGCCCGATTCGCCCCGAAGGGGGGCGGGCCGGTGGCGGCTCCGGGGGCGCCGGTCGACACCCGGCGGCGCCTCTACTGCCCCTGGTGCGGTGAACACATCCCGGGGAATCGGGCCCTGGGCCACGACTGCGGTCCCAAGGACCGCCCCGAGGTCATCTGTCGATTCTGTGGCCAGGCCTTCCCCGAGGGCACGACCAGCTGCCCGCGTTGTGACGCCTGAGGCTTCGCACGACTGGTCGGGAAGGCGGGATTCGAACCCGCGGCCTCCTGGTCCCAAACCAGGCGCGCTAACCAAGCTGCGCTACTTCCCGCCGTCCCATCTTCACACATCACCCTCTCGTCGCGTGGCGCGGGTCTGAGGGCGTCGTGGCCTACGACTGGCTCGTCGACGCGCTCGAGGACACCTGGGGGCGCATTGAGCTCTTCGTGGCGCGACGGCCCGAGCGAGACTTCGACGCGCTGACGGTCTGTCCGGGATGGAGCGTGCGCGACGTCATCAACCACCTCACCGGCACGGAACTCTTCTTGGCCGGCGCGCCGCGCCCGGAGATCACCGCCGAGCGACCGGCCCACGTGAAGAACGATCTCGGTGAGAGCAACGAGGCCTTCGTGGCCTCGCGCCGCCACCTCAGCGCCGACGAGGTCCGCGCCGACTTCCACGAGGCCACGCGGGCCAGAGTGGCGCACCTGAGGGCCCTGAGCGAGCAGGAGTGGGAGGCGGTGTCGTGGAGCCCCTTGGGCGAGCGGCCGCTCCACCAGTTCATGCAGACGCGCACCCTGGACAGCTGGATCCACCTGCACGACCTTCGCGACGCCCTGCTCGAGCCCGCCGACGAGCACGGGCCGGGCGAGGAGATCGTGGTCAACACCTTCGAAGCCGCGCTGCCCTTCGTCTGGGCCAAGCGCACGCGAGCACCCGAGGGCGAGGTGCTGCGGGTGAACCTGTCGGGCGCGTTGGCGCGCAGCGTCCAGGTCGTGGTGCGTGATGGCCGCGGCACGGCGCTCGAGGCCACGGCCCGAGTGCCCCTGGTGGAGTTGACGACGCCCGTGGAACTCTTCTGGCGGGTCATGGCGGGGCGCATCAACGCCGAAGCCTTCCTCGCGGCGTCGGCCACCGACGTACGCGGGGACCGCGCGGTGGCCGAGCGTCTGGCCGCGTCGATGAACGTCATGCCTTAGGGGCGGACCGGGTCCCGCGCGTCGAGAGATAGGCTTGATTTCCTTATGCGTGCAACTACTTCCCCCCTGGACAACAACAAGGTCAAGCTCGTCGTCGAGATTGACGAGACCGAGATGGGCGTCGCCCTCGACGCGGCCGCGGCCACCTTGGCCCAGCAGGTGAACGTCAAGGGTTTCCGCAAGGGCAAGGTCCCCAAGCAGGTGCTCGTCGCCAACATCGGCGGCCCGGCGGTCCTGCGCTCGGAGGCCATCCGTGAATCGCTGCCCGACTTCTACGCCCGCGCCATCTCCGAGACCATGATCGATCCCATCGGACAGCCCGAGGTCAACATCACCGCCGGTGAGGACGAGGGCATCCTCGTCTTCGAAGCCGACGTCGAAGTGCGTCCGACGGTGGAGATCGCCGGCTACCAGGGGCTGCGCGTGACCATCCCGTCGCCGGTCGTGAGCGACGACGAGCTCGAGGGCCAGATCAATCGCTTCCGTGAGACCGACGCCGTGCTCGAGGACGTCGACCGACCCATCGTCGGTGGCGACCTGGTGAACATGGACATCCGCGCGCAGCGCCCCGCCAGCGAGGGCGAACCCCTCGAGATGAGCGACTTCATGTACACCGTGGGCTCGGGATCGATCGCCCCCGAGGTGGACGACCTCATCCTGGGGCTGCGCGCGGGCGAGGAGTTGGTCGTCACCGCCAACGCCGGCGACGGTCAGAACATCGTCTACACGATGCAGCTCAAGCAGGTGAAGGAGCGCATCCTGCCCGAGCTCACCGACGAGTGGGTCGAGGAGAACACCGACTGGCCCACCGTCGAGGAGATGCGCGACGCGGTCTTGACCCAGATGGGCAAGATGAAGGTGGTCGAGGCCCAGATGTCCCAGCGCGACGCCACCCTGGTGGCCCTGGGCGAACTGGTGGCCGACGACCTGGTGCCCGAGGTGCTGGTCGACGCGGAGGCGAACGACCGCATGCACGACCTGGGTCACCGCTTGGCCCAGCAGAAGATGGACCTCCAGCAGTTCCTTCAGGCGACGGGCCAGACGCCCGACCAGCTGCTGTCGGCGGTGCGCGCCGACGCGCACCGCGCGGTGAAGATCGACCTGGCGCTGCGCGCGCTGGTGAGCGCCGAGGGGCTCGAGCCGAGCGACGAGGAGGTCGAGGCCGAGTTGCTCAAGACCGCCGAGGCCATGAGCGTGGCGCCCGAGACCCTGCGCGACAACCTCTACCAGACCGGTCGCGTCGTGTCCTTCCGCGCCGAAGTGGCCAAGATGAAGGCCACCAATTGGTTGAACGACAACGTGGTCTTCGTCGACCACCTGGGCCTCGTCATCGACAAGAGTCTCTTGACGCAGGACCAGTCCGTCGAGGATGACGACGCCGACGAATAAGGTGGCTACGTGAACGAACACTTCCGTGCCCAGAACTACCTCGTGCCCACCGTGGTCGAGTCCTCCAACCGCGGCGAGCGGGCTTACGACCTCTACAGTCGCCTGCTGCGCGAGCGCATCATCTTCCTGGGTACGCCCATCGACGACACCATCGCCAATCTGATCTGCGCCCAGATGCTCTTCTTGGAGTCCGAGGACCCCGACAAGGACATCAACCTCTACATCAACTCACCCGGCGGCGACATCACCGGCCTGCTGGCCATCTACGACACCCTGAAGTACATCAAGCCCGACGTCTCGACCTTCTGCTTCGGCCAGGCCGCCTCGGCCGCCGCGGTGCTGCTCGCCGCCGGCACCAAGGGGAAGCGATTCGCCCTGCCGCACGCTCGCGTGCTGCTGCACCAACCCTGGGGTGGCGTCGGCGGGCAGGCCTCCGACATTGAGATCCAGGCGCGCGAGATCTTGAGGATGAAGGACATGCTCAATTCGATGCTGGCCACCGACACCGGCCAGAGCGTCGAGCGCATCACCAAGGACACCGACCGCGACTACATCATCGGCGCCGACGAGGCCGTGGAGTACGGGCTCATCGACGAGGTGCTGACGGCCCGTCCCTAGCGACGGCGAGGTCGCGGGCACCGCGCCTGCGGGTGCCCGCCCTGGTCACGGTGACGATTGGCACATCGAGAAGACCCGCGGCGCCCCTCGGCTTCGCCGGAGCGATGTGAAAGGTACCTCTTTCTTGGACCGGCGCCCCGTAGGATGGGTGGACGGGAGGTGAGTGATGGCGAAGTTCGGCGAGACCAACGACCTGATTAAGTGCAGTTTCTGCGCCAAGGGTCAAAAGCAGGTCAAGAAGCTCATCGCGGGTCCGAGCGTCTACATCTGTGACGAGTGCATCGACCTGTGTAACGACATCATCGCCGACGAGTTCGGGGACCGCCCCGAGTTCGTCCTCGACGACCTGCCGACGCCGCGCGAGATCACCTCCTTCCTCGACGAGTTCGTGATCGGCCAGGTGGACGCCAAGAAGATCCTGGCCGTCGCCGTCTACAACCACTACAAGCGGATCCAGGCGGGCCCCCTGCACGACGACGACGTCGAGGTCGGTAAGTCCAATGTCTTGTTGCTGGGCCCGACCGGCTGCGGCAAGACCTTCCTCGCGCAAACCTTGGCGCGCATGCTCAACGTCCCCTTCGCCATCGCCGACGCCACCGCGCTGACCGAGGCCGGCTACGTCGGCGAGGACGTCGAGAACATCCTGCTCAAGTTGCTCACCGCCGCGGACTTCGACGTGAAGCGCGCCGAGCGGGGGATCATCTACATCGACGAGATCGACAAGATCGCTCGCAAGGCGGAGAATCCGTCGATCACCCGCGACGTCTCGGGCGAGGGCGTGCAGCAGGCCCTGCTCAAGATCCTTGAGGGCACCGTGGCCAGCGTGCCGCCCCAGGGCGGACGCAAGCACCCGCACCAGGAATTCATCACCATCGACACCGCGAACATCTTGTTCATCTGCGGCGGCGCCTTCGCCGGCCTGGAGCAGATCATCGAGCGCCGGCTGGGGAAGAAGTCCATGGGCTTCAACCAGCCGGTCGAGGCCAAGCGCAACGGCGACATCGAACTCTTCCGCCACGCCCTGCCCGAGGACCTGGTCAAGTTCGGACTGATCCCCGAGTTCATCGGACGACTGCCCGTGGTGGGCGCGGTCCAGCAGTTGGACCGCGAGATGCTCATCGCGGTCCTCACCGAGCCCAAGAACTCCTTGGTGCGCCAGTTCCAGCAGGTGCTGGCGCTCGACGGCGTCGAACTGGTGATCGAGCCCGAGGCCCTCGAGGCCATCGCCGAACTGGCCATGGAGCGCCAGACCGGTGCTCGCGGCCTGCGCTCGATTCTGGAGAACGTGCTGCTCGAACCCATGTACGACGTCCCCTCGCGCGGCGACGTCGAACGTTGCGTCATCACGGCGGCCGTCGTGCGCAACGAAGCGGAGCCGGTCTACGAGATCCGCAAGCCGCGCACCCGTCGCGCCAGCTAGTCGTGCGCCCCACCACCTACGACGACGCGCTGGTCTGGCTGGAGTCGCACGTCGATTACGAGCGCCTGGCGCCCAGCCGCCGCGAGAACCCCTCCCTCGATCCCATCGTCGACACCCTGGCCCTCTTCGCCGACCCCCACCGCGACTATCCCATCGTCCACATCACCGGAACCAACGGCAAGGGAACCACGACGACGCTCGTCAGCGCCCTCTTGCGCGGCACCGGCCTGCGGGTGGGGACCTTCACCAGTCCGGACCTGCACGCGATCAATGAGCGCATCGCCTTGAACGGCACCCCCATCGACGACGAGGACTTCACCTCGCTCCTCGGACGCCTCTACGACGTGGAGAGCGTCTCGGGCGTGGTCCTGACCCGTTTCGAGCTCTTGACCGTGGCCGCCCTCTTGCACTTCTCCGACGAGGGGGTGGACGTCGCGGTCATCGAGGTGGGTCTCGGTGGGACCTGGGACTCGACCAACGTGGTCGACGGGGACGTGACCGTGCTGACCAACGTGGACCTCGATCACACCGCCGTGCTCGGCGACAGCATCGGGGCCATCGCCCGTGACAAGGTCGGCATCTTCCGTTCCGAGGCCATCGCGGTGCTCGCCACGAGCAACGCGGTGGTGACCGAGATCGCCATGGCCAGAGCTGACGAACTCGGGGCCACTCTCTGGATGATCGGCGAACACTTCGCCCTGGAGCGCAACGATCTCGCGGTGGGCGGTCGGGCCATCACCGTGCGCACGCCCTTCGCCAGCTACGACGAGGTGCTGGTCTCGCTGCACGGGATCCACCAGGGCGTGAACGCGACGACCGCCATCGTGGCCGCCGAGGCCTTCCTGGGGCGGGCCCTCGGCGAGGACGTGGTTCGACAGACCCTGGCCAGCGTCACCATGCCCGGCCGGCTCGAGCTGCTGAGCCGTCACCCCATGATCGTGGTCGACGGCGCGCACAATCCGGCGGGGGTGCGGGCGCTGTGCGCCGCCTTGGACGGCGCCTTCCACGTGGTGGGCGAGCGCCGTTGCGTGCTGGGCATGCTCTCCGGGCGAGAGGTCGACGACATGGTCGAGCCGCTGGTGGCCCTGGGCTTCACGGAGTTCCACTGCTGCGCGCCGGCGTCGCCGCGCGCGATGCCCGCCGCGGTGGTGGCCGACGCGGTGCGTCGCGCCGGGGGAGTGGCCAAGGAGCACGCGAGCGTCTCGTCGGCGCTGGCCTACGCGCGCGAGCACTCCCACGACGAGGACCTCATCGTGGCCGCCGGGAGCCTCTACCTCGTCGCCCAGGTGCGCGGCGAGGTCCTGCACCTCGTGTCGAGACACCTCAACGCCGGCTGGTAGATTCGTCCCTCGTGGAAAGAACTCTGGTCCTGGTCAAGCCCGACGGCGTCGAACGCGGTCTGGTCGGTGAAATCATCAGCCGTTTCGAGCGCCGCGGCCTGCGTCTGGCGGCGGCGCAGCTGCGCACCCTCGACCGCGAGACGGCCGCGCGCCACTACGCCGAGCACGAGGGGAAGCCCTTCTACGACTCCCTGGTGGCCTTCATCACCCGCGGACCGGTCATGGCCCTGGTCGTGGAGGGCCCCGCGGACACCTGGCAGGTCGTGCGCACGATGATGGGACCGACGAACCCGGCCCAGGCGGCCCCGGGCACCATCCGCGGGGACCTAGGCATCGAGATGCAAGAGAACCTGATCCACGGATCCGACTCGGCGGAGTCGGCCGAGCGGGAGATTGGCATTTTCTTCCCGTCGCTAGCCTGATTGCAGGTGTGTTTGGTCTGGGGAGCGGTTGTGCCCTAGCCTTATATGGGTACGAGGGCCGGTGCCGGGCTCTCATTAAGGGTTCTTATGGTTGATTCTCGCTTCTCACTCCTCGGCCGCGACATGGCGGTGGACCTCGGAACGGCCAACACCTTGGTCTACGTCCGTGGACGCGGCATCGTCTTGAACGAGCCCTCCGTGGTGGCCGTCGACATCAAGGACGGCAAGGCCCTCGCGGTGGGGGCGCAGGCGAAGCTCATGATCGGCCGCACGCCGAGCTCGATCCAGGCGATCCGACCCCTGAAGGACGGCGTGATCGCCGACTTCGAGATCTGCGAGAAGATGCTGCGCTACTTCATCCACCGGGTGCACCAGCGGCGCTTCGCGAAGCCCCGCATGGTGATTTGCGTGCCCTCGGGCATCACCGGCGTCGAGCAGCGCGCTGTCATGGAGGCCGCCGAGTTCGCCGGAGCGCGCAAGGCCTACATCATCGAAGAGCCCATGGCCGCGGCCATCGGCGCGGGCCTGCCCATCCACGAGCCCACCGGCAACATGGTGGTGGACATCGGCGGCGGCACCACCGAGGTGGCGGTCATCTCGCTGGGCGGCATCGTCACCAGCCAGTCGATCCGCGTCGGTGGCGACGAGCTCGACGAGGCGATCGTCGACTACGTCAAGAAGGAGTTCCAGTTGGCGCTGGGCGAGCGCACCGCTGAGGAGATCAAGATCCACATGGGCTCGGCCTACCCGCTCCAGCAGGAGATGGAAGCCCAGATCCGCGGCCGCGACCTCGTGACGGGACTCCCCAAGACCGTTGTCATCTCCACGGAACAGATCCGCCAAGCCATCGAAGTGCCGGTGCAGGCCATCGTCGACGCCGTCAAGGTCACCTTGGACCGCACTCCGCCCGAGCTCTCGTCGGACCTGATGGAACAGGGTATCGTTCTCACCGGCGGCGGCGCCTTGTTGAACGGCTTGGCCACGCGGCTCGAGGTCGAGACCAACATGCCCATCATCGTGGCCAACGATCCGCTCAACTGCGTTGCGCTGGGCAGTGGCATGTGCCTCGAGGAGATCGACGTCTTCTCGCGCATGCTCAAGACCTCACCGTCGCGATAGGCCGTGGCGTCGGACCGGTCGCGGCGCCGACTCGTCGTCTCGGGAGTACTCGGAACTCTCATCATCGTCACCGTCTACGTGGCGGGTGGCGTGGTGGCCGGCGTCAAGAGTGCCGCCCGCGCGGTGGTCTTCCCCTTCGCCTGGACCATCGACGCCGTGACGCGACCCATCGGTCACATGGTGGCGGGGATGGTGGACTACGCGGACCTCGCCAAGCAGAACCAGCAGCTGCGCGAGGAGCTCGGACGCGCCACGCTGCGTGCTGACGAGAACGCCGCGGCCGCCGCCCAGTTGCGCTTGCTGAGCCACGCGCTGCACATCCCCTGGGCCGCGTCCCTCAACACCCTGGTGGCCCAGGTGACCACGAATTCGCCGACCAATTTCTCCGCCACCGTGACGATCGACAAGGGCAAGGACGAGGGCGTGATGGACGGGATGCCGGTGATCGCCGACGGCGGACTCGTCGGCCGCGTGGTGGCGGTCTCGTGGAACACCTCGACGGTGCGACTCTTGAACGACACCGGCTCCGTGGTCGAGGCGACCTTCGGCAACGGTCAGAACGCCGTGCTGGTGTCGGGCGAGGGGCTCAACAACCCGCTCAGCGTGTCGGGCATCCCCATCACCGCGCCCTTGAGCGTGGGCAGCCTCTTGTCCACCAACGGCCTCCAGGGGGGCCTGTTCCCGCCCGGCCTGCCCATCGGGCGGGTCACCAAGCTCTTGGTCGGCCCCGGCGCGTCGACCTACGCCATCTCGCTGAAGCCCACCGCGAACCTCAACAGCCTCTCCTACGTCGACGTGGTCCTGTGGGAGCCCTCGACGTGAATCAGTCCCGCCTGGGCATCGCGCTGGCGACGCTGGTCGTCGTGGGGTTCCAACTAGCGGTCTTCACCCAGTGGCGGGTGGCCGGAGTCGTCGTCATGCTCGTCTGGCTCTGGCCCGTGGCCGTGGGCCTGACGGGGATCACCTCGCTCGCCGTGATGACGGGATTCGTCACCGGCCTGCTCTTCGACGCCCAGTGCGCGACGCCCTTCGGCCTCAACGCCCTCGTCGGGGCCCTCCTCGGCTACGTCGTCGCGCGCCTCGGCAAGGAGGGCGTGGGTGACCTCGACGCGGCGGCCCTGTGGGTGACCCCCGCGATCGCGGCGGTGGCCGGAGCCGCCGCGCCGGTGCTCTTCGTCGGGGCCGGGGTGGTCGCCCTCAACTTCTCGCTCTGGCGCGGCGGACTGGTCAACTCGATGCTGGTGAACGCCGTCGCCTTCTTCGTGCTCGCCCGGCCGCTCGCGCGACTCGCCGGCCGTCTCGCGGCCCCGGCGCTGCGGGGTCGTCGATGAGGGGCTCGTGGCGCGACCGCCCGACGGCGTCGTGGTTCCAGCGGCTGTGGCGGCCCTGGGTGTCGCTCAACCCCTTTCGCGGGCGCGGACGCCAGATCAATGAGCCACGGCCGGTGGGGATCCGCGACCTGGTGGCCTCGCCCGAGGAAGTGGTGGCCCGCCCCGAGCGCCGTTTTCGGATCATCGGCGGCTTCTTCTCCCTCCTCCTGCTGCTGTTGATCGGGCGGCTCTTCATGCTCCAGGTCCTCGAGCACAACAGTTCCTACGCGTCGGTGGTCTCCAACTCCCTGCACACCGCGACGATCCCCGCCCCGCGCGGACTCATCGTCGACCGCAGCGGGACCCCACTGGTGACCAACGTGACGACCACCGAGGTCCTGCTGTCGCGCCAACAGGCCCACCTCGACCCCACGGTCATCGGCGCCCTCGCGGCGGTGACCCATCAGAGCATCGCCCAGATCGACGCCGACATCAACAATCAGCAGTACTCGCCCTATCAGCCCGCGCCGGTGATGAGCGACGCGCCGGCCTCGGTGGTGGACTTCATCAAACTCCACCCCGGCGAGTTCCCCGGGGTGAGCGTGCAGGGCGTGACGCGGCGCTCCTATCCCGCCGGCGGGGCCACCGCCTCCCAGGTCCTGGGCTACGTCGGTGCGATCACCGGCGCCGAGATGGCGGCCTTCCCCAACGGCGGCTACACCACCTCCTCCCAGTTCGGCAAGACCGGCATCGAGAACTACTACGAGCAGTACCTCAAGGGCACGAACGGCACCAGCACCATCGAGGTCAACGCCTTCGGCGACATCCTGGGCTCGGTGGAGAAGACGCCGCCGGTCCAGGGGGACTCGGTCGTGCTCAACATCGATACGGGCTTGCAGCGCGCCCTCGACAAGGCCCTGGCCAACGACGTGCAGGTCGTGCGCCACACGCCCGACCCCACGAACGGGCGGATACCCCCGGCCCCCAACGCGGCCGCCCTCGTGATGGACGTCAACAGCGGGGCGGTGCTCGCCATGTCGAGCTACCCGTCGTACAACCTCAACTCCTTCGTCAACGGCCTGTCGGAGGCCACCTTCAAGACCCTGAACAACGAGGGCGCCTTCACCAACTACCCGATCCAGGGTCTGTACACGCCGGGCTCGACCTTCAAGATGGAGTCGGCGACGGCCGAACTGCAGACCGGCATCTTCTCGCCCTGGACCACGGTGGACGACACCGGCGTGTTCAAGGTGCCGGGCTGTCTGCAGGTGGGGACGGGCAGCTGCCTCTTCCACGACGACCAGGGCGAGTCGTCGGGACTGGTGGACCTGCCCCTGGCCCTCACCGTCTCCTCGGACTACTACTTCTACAACCTCGGGTACCTCTTCTGGTCCCAGCAGTCGCGCTTCGGCGAGACGCCGATCCAAGACGTGGCCCACGCCTACGGCCTGGACACCTATTCCAACATCGACCTGCCCAATGAGGTCCAGGGCCGCGTCGACTCGCCCACCGTGCGCATCGCCCTGCACAAGGCCGCCCCCAAGGCCTTCCCCTACGACCAGTGGTACACGGGCGACAACATCGAGATGGCCTTCGGTCAGGGGGCGACCGCCATCACGCCCATCGCCCAGGCCAACGCCTACGCCACTTTCGCCAACGGCGGAACGCGCTACGAGCCCGAGGTGGCCGCGGCCATCGTGTCGCCCACGGGCAAGGTGGTGCTGCGCTACGCCCCGCGCGTGCTCGGCCACGTGCACCTGCCCGCGAGCGTGCGCGACCCGATCCTCCAGGGCCTCGAGGGCGTGGTCCAGAACCCCCACGGGACCGCCTACGCGACCTTCCAGCGCTACGCCAAGTTCTCCGAGGCCGTCTTCCCGGTGGCGGGCAAGACCGGTACCGCGTCCAACCAGCCGGGGGAGGAGCCCAATTCCTGGTTCGTCGGCTTCGCGCCGGCCAACGCCCCCAAGTACGTGGTGCTGTGCGTGGTGGCCCAGGGCGGCTACGGCGCCGACGCCGCCGCCCCCGTGGTGGCGCAGGCCTTCAACTACCTCTACCAGCATCCGGTCCAGCCCCTGGTGCTGAAGATCACCACCAAGGTGACCCCGGTGACCACCACCACGCGGCCCACGACGACCACCACGGCTGCCGGCCAGGGCTCGGCGTCCGCGACGACGACCTTAAAGAAGGCCGGATAGGGGAAATTGCGACTAGCCTTGGTCCGTTGGGCGCGGCCGGACACCGGACGGTGGCGCAGTGAAATCGCAGTGACGACCGAGTGAACGTCTCCGTCGTCGCCCGCAGTGAGGACGCAACGTGGTACAGGCCAGTGCAGTGACCCAGTCCTACGGGACTTCTGGCTCCGCGTCGTCGCCCGCCCAATTCGCAGTGTGTCCTTCGGCCGTCCCTCGCGGCGGCCATCTTTCGGGGAGTGGCGCCTTCGTGCGCGCCCCCATCACCCAGAACTCAAGGAGTACCCGTCGTGAGCGACGAGACCACCACCCCCGCAGTACCAGTTAGTCCCAAGATCGGCGACACCCGTCCCGCACCCCAGATCGGCGACACCCGGCCGAGCGCGCCTCGAGAGGGTGGCTCCAACGCCCCCTCCTCGAACGCCCAGAGCTCCTCGGGCGCCAACCGCCGCCGCCGCGGCGGTCGCGGTCGTGGCGGACAAGGCGGCCAGGGCGGACAACGCCAGGGCGGCCAGAACCAGGGCGGCTCAGGCGCCGCGAACCAGTCCTCTTCGAACCAGCGCCAGAACACCCGCGCCAACGAAGCCCCCGTCGAGGCGTCGGCGCCCGAGTTCGACGGCGACGAGGCCGGACGCGCCCGCAAGGGCCGCCGCCGCGGCGGCGAACGCCGCACCCGGGCCCAGGGCCGCTACCTGATGTGCGTCCACACGACCAAGGAGGCGACCCACATCGCCACCCTCGAGGGCCGCACCATGGTCGAGTACACCGTGGCCAAGGCGGCCGACGAGACGAACCAGATCGACGGCAACATCTACGTGGGCCGCATCCAGAACGTGCTGCCCGGCATGGAGCTGGCCTTCGTGGACATCGGCATCCCCAAGAACGCCGTCCTCTATCGCGGTGACGTCAGCCTCGCCGACGACGACATCGAGGGCCGCGCGCCCAGCGACAAGCGCATCGAGCAGATGATCCGCTCGGGACAGACGATCGTCTGCCAGGTCACGAAGAACGCCATCGGCGCCAAGGGGGCGCGACTCACCCAGGAGGTCTCGCTGCCGGGCCGATTCGCCGTGCTGGTGCCCAACTCCAGCACCATCGGCATCTCCAAGCGTCTGCCCGACGGCGAGCGCCGCCGCCTGCGCAAGATCATCGACGACGTGAAGCCCGAACGCCACGGCATCATCATCCGCACCGCCGCCGAGGGCGTCGCGGCCGACGACTTGGCGCGCGACGTGACCTCGCTGTGCGAGAAGTGGGACGCCATCGAAGCCGAGGTCGCCAAGTCCAACCAGCCGCGCCTGGTCTACCGCGACCTGGACCTGGCCGTGCGAGTCCTGCGCGAGGAGTTCAACGACGACTTCCGCGGGGTCATCATCGATGACGCCGACCTCTACAACAAGGTCCGCGATTACGTCCTGGCGGTCAATCCGGAGCTGGCCGACCGCATCGAGCTCTACGACCGTTCCAGCGAGGAACTGCCCCTCTTCGAGCGCTACTTCGTCCACGAGCAGCTGCACCGGGCGCTCGACCGCAAGGTCTTCCTGCCCTCGGGCGGATCGCTGATCATCGAGCGCACCGAGGCGCTGACCGTCATCGACGTCAACACCGGCAAGAACGTGGGCACCACCAACCTCGAGGAGACGGTCTTTCGCAACAACCTCGAGGCGGCCGAAGAGGTGGCCCGCCAGCTGCGTCTGCGCGACATCGGCGGCATCATCGTGATCGACTTCATCGACATGGAGACCAAGTCGCACCGCGAGGCCGTGGCCTCGGCGCTGCGACAGGCCCTCAGCCGGGACAAGACCCGCACCCAGGTCTTCGACATTTCCGAGCTCGGACTGGTCGAAATGACCCGCAAGCGCGTCAACGAGGGTCTCTTGGAGTCGGTCTCCAAGGTCTGCACCGTCTGCGACGGCCGCGGCTTCGTGGTGGCGACGGGGCTCTAGGCGCCTCGGACCCCCGCGCGTCGGCTATGATAGAAACCCTATGTACGCCGTCATCCGAGTAGGTACTTCTCAAGAGCGCGTCACCGAGGGCCAATTGGTCCGCGTGGACAAGCGCGCCGAAGAGAATGGTGCTGTTATTGAGTTCGAGCCCGTTTTGCTAGTGGACGGCGACAGCGTTCTCGCTGGTCCCGCCCTGGAGGGCGTCACCGTCACCGGCACCATCGTCGGCGAGGAGAGCGGTCCGAAGATCCGCGCCCTCACCTACAAGGCCAAGGCCATCCAGCGCCGTCGCTGGGGGCACCGCCAGTGGTACACCACCGTCGAAATCAACAAGATCTCAGCCAAGGCCCCCAAGGCCTCCAAGGCGGCTAAGGCCGCCGAGGCTGTCGAGGCCTAAGGAGCACTCATGTCAAAGACCAAAGGTGGCGGTTCAACTCGCAACGGCCGCGATTCCAACGCCCAGCGCCTCGGCGTGAAGGCATTCGACGGCACGCAGGTCACGACTGGTTCGATCATCATCCGTCAGCGCGGCACCCAGTTCCACCCGGGCCGCAACGTGGGCATCGGCAAGGACGACACCCTGTTCGCCCTCGCCGAGGGCAAGGTCAAGTTCGGCTTCCGCCGCGGACGCAAGCTCGTCGACATCCTGACCGACAACTAGTACTTCGGGCTCCGCCCAGCAGAAACCCCCGGGCTCGCGCCCGGGGGTTTCTGCTGTATTGGGAACTGCCGTCGTGGTCAGTCCCGGGGGACCGCTCAGGCGACCGGCTGGATCTCGACGTAGCCCGAGGTCCCTTCAGCACCACTCGGGGGGTGACGGAGTTGCACAGCCCCAGGCTGCCGGCGCCCCGGAACCCGCGACGCCCGCGATACCGCCACCCGATCCGGGAATGTCGGGGTTCGTCGGGCAGTTCAAGGATCCCGTCGCCGTGTTGCCATTGGCACCGGCATTGGCCGAGAGGGTGGTGACACCCGCCTCGACGCTGGGTGACCCGCCGGCGCCCGCCAGATTCTGGTTGGTGGCGTCGCCTCCGCCAAGACCGCCCCCGTCGGAGAGCAGCAGGGTGCTGGCGGACGCGACCGAAGTGCTGCCACCGTTGCTGCCCTTGATGCCGCCGCCGCCGGCGATGCCGGGCGTTCCCGCGCCGCCGCCGGCACGGGCGCTACCGGTGTTGCCCTTGGCGCCGGGCAGACCGTGCGGCCCCTGGGAGTTCCAGGTGGTGCCCTTGGCGCCGGGCAGACCGTGCGGCCCCTGGGAGTTCCAGGTGATGCGCTTGGCCGGGCTGGCGCAGTGCGCTGCCGCGCCGATGGTCACGTTGGACAATGTCTTGCCCGAGGTGACGCAGGCGGAATACTCCTGCGGTGCGTTGGCCGCTACGGCGATACGGGTCGATCTCTTCATGTACGTGCTTCCCTCGGTCGCCGGATCTTTTCTGGCTCGGTCACCGGCCATGGCAGTGAATTATCACCACATGTGTAGTGATAATTGGCTCAGAATCAGGGAATTCTGGGACGAGGGGCGTCAGCTCGCCCACGACAGGCAACCCCGGGGTCTCCGTCATGCGGAAAAGAAAAGGACCCCCGGGCCGCAGCCCGGGGGTCCTTTGCATGTTGCGCGAGGTCTTAACCCTTGACGGCCTTCTTGAAGGTCGAACCGATGGAAACCTTGGGAGCGCGCGAAGCGGCTACCTGGATGGCCTCACCGGTCTGGGGGTTACGAGCCGTGCGAGCCTTGCGCTCAACGCGCTCGAAGGACAGGAAACCTGACAGCACGATCTTCTCGCCCTTGGCGACGTTCTCGACGACGACATCCTCGAACGCGCGCAGGAACTCCGTCGCTGCAGCCTTCGTCGCGCCGCTCTCGGCAACAATTGCATCTACCAACTCGGCCTTGTTCACCGGTCGACTCCTTACTCTTCGTTAATGCGGACTGGGAGAGTTCCCTGAACCGGAGCCATCTTTATCGCTAAAACGCTGAAATTTAGGGATTTCCGGCACATTTTTCGTCCTCGCCCGGCTGTGGAAATTGTGTTTATCCTGACCAAGGGCGCTTTCACCTGCTCAAAGAACCCCGCTTCGAGGGCGGGTCCACCTACGATGGAGGCATGGAAGCCTTTCATCGCCAGCATTTAGCCGATCTCGTCGAACGCGAGCAGGACCGCTACCGCCGCGACCACCCCCGTTCCCAGCAGCTCTACGAAGCCGGCCACCAGCTCTTCGCGAAGGTGCCGATGACGTGGATGAACAAGTGGGCGGGCGGATTCCCGCTGGCCTTTCGCGAGGCGAACGGAGCCGAGATCACCGACGTGGACGGCCATCTGCTCGTCGACTTCGCCCTGGGCGACACCGGGGCCATGGCGGGACACTCGCCCGACGCCCTCGTGCGAGCCCTCGACGAACGCGTCGCGAGGGCGGGCGGTGTGACCACGATGCTGCCCACCGAGGACGCCCAGTGGGTGGCCCAGGAGCTCTCGCGTCGCTTCGGCCTGGCCAAGTGGTCCTTCAGCCTTTCCGCCACCGACGCCAATCGCTGGCTCTTGCGACTGGTGCGCCTGGTGACGCAACGCCCCAAGATCCTCGTCTTCTCCTACTCATATCACGGCAGCGTGGACGAGACCTTCGTGGTCCTCGACGACCAAGGGCGCCCGCGCGTGCGTCCGGGCAGCGTGGCACCGGCGGTCGATCCCACGAGCACCACGCGCGTGGTCGAGTTCAACGACCTCGAGGCGCTCGAGCGCGAACTGCGCCACGGGGACGTGGCGGCCGTGCTGACCGAGCCGGCCATGACCAACATCGGCATCGTCCTGCCCGAACCGGGTTTCCTCGAGGGAGTGCGCCGACTCTGCGACGAGACCCAGACCCTGCTCATCATCGACGAGACGCACACCTTCTCGGCGGGCCCCGGCGGCGCCACGCGGCGCTACGGACTGCGCCCCGACGCGCTCACCATCGGCAAGTCCCTCGGCGGCGGCGTCCCCTGCGGTGCCTACGGGCTGAGCGAGGAGCTCGCCGAGCGGGTCCTGGCCTCGCTGTCGCAGGGGGCCGACATCGTCGACGTCGGGGGAGTGGGCGGGACCCTGGCGGGCAACGCCCTGAGCTTCGCCGCGATGCGCGCCGTCCTGGGCGAGGTCCTCACCGACGACCGCTTCGGCCCGATGGAAGCCCTGGCGACGCGCTTCGCCTCCGGCGTGCGCGAGGCCATCGATCGCCACCAGCTGCCCTGGACGGTCACGCAGTTGGGTACGCGCTGCGAATACCGCTTCATGAACCCCGCCCCGCGCAACGGCGGCCAGTCGGCGGCCAGCGCGGACCCGGCCCTCGAGGACTACCTGCACCTCTACGGCGTCAATCGGGGGGTCTTGTTGACCCCCTTCCACAACATGGCCCTGATGTGCCCCGCGACCACCCCGGCCCACGTGGACCTTCACCAGCGGGTCTTCGACGAGGCCCTCGAGGAGCTGGTGGCCTAGGGAACCCTCGTGCGCACGGGGCCTCGTAGGATGGAACGGTGAGTAGCTTCGTCGATTCGGCCCAACTGCACGCCAAGGCCGGCGACGGCGGGGCGGGATGCGTCTCCTTCCGGCGCGAGGCCCACGTGGCCAAGGGCGGCCCCGACGGCGGCGACGGCGGGCGCGGCGGCGACGTCTGGCTCGTGGCCGACCACAACCAGTCCTCTCTCCTGGGTTTTCGCGACCACCCCTTTCGCCGTGCCACCGACGGCCAGCACGGGACGTCGAAGCGCATGCACGGCTCGGCCGGCAAGGACGTCCTGGTCCCGGTCCCGGTGGGCACCCTGGTCTACTCCCAAGACGGCGAGCTCCTGGTGGACTTGGCCGGGCCCGGCGACCGTTGGCGGGCCGCCGAGGGCGGTCTGGGCGGCCAGGGCAACAACCGCTTCTTGTCCAATCAACGCCGCGCGCCCGCCTTCGCCGAGCAGGGCGAGGTCGGCGAGGAGCGCTGGTACAACCTCGAACTGAAGCTGCAGGCCGACGTGGCCCTCATCGGATTCCCCAACGTGGGCAAGTCCACCTTGATCGCGCGGGTCTCGGCCGCGCGACCCAAGATCGCCGACTATCCCTTCACGACGCTGGTGCCCAACCTGGGCGTCGTGCGCGTGGGCGCACGCTCGGGTCGGCCCCAAGACGCCACCGAGTTCGTCATGGCGGACATTCCCGGGCTCATCGAAGGCGCGGCCGAGGGTCGCGGCCTGGGGCACGACTTCTTGCGCCACGTCGAGCGCGCCCGGGTGCTCTGCGTGTTGATCGACCTCTCGGAGTACGCCCCCGAGGAGCCCGCCCAGCAGCTCGAGATCTTGTTGCGCGAACTGGGCGACTACCAAGCCGATCTGCTCGAGCGGCCCCGCGTCGTCATCGGCTCCAAGGGCGACGTGGCGGCCCGGGAGCTCGACGGCGTGCCGACCGTGTCGGCGGTGACCGGAGCGGGCGTCGACGCGCTGCTCAACGAGCTGGCCGGGCTGGTGAACGAGGTTCGCGCTCGCGAGGCGCTCGAGAGCGACCACCGCGTCGTCGTGCACCGGCCGGTCCCCGAGGAGGTCTCGGTCGAGAAGGTGGGCGACGCGCGCTGGCTGGTGCACGGCCGCCCCGCCGAGCGCGCCGTGCGCTTCCAGGACCTCACCGACGACCAGGCCCTGGCCGAGGTGGTGCGCCGTCTCAAGGCCCTCGGGGTCGATCGAGTGCTGGCGCGCGCGGGCGTGCGCGACGGCGACGAGGTGACCATCGGTCCGCTGTCGTTGGAGTGGTGGCGCGATGACGCCAGCGCGGGTCTGGACCGCGGCGACCACCACCGCGCCACGCGCCGCGAGCGCCTCGCGCGACACGGCCGGCTCGACGACGTGGACCGCGACGCGGACCAAGAGATCGATGACGACTTCTAGCGTCGTCATCAAGATCGGGACCACCTCGGTGACCGACGCCGTCGGCGGAGTGGCCCACGAGGTGCTGGCGGCGGTGGCGGCCGACGTGGCGGCCCTGCGTCGCGAGGGTTGGTCGGTGGTGGTGGTGACCTCGGGGGCCATCACGGCGGGCTGGGCCGAGGTGGGCCAGCAACGCCCGCGACCGACGGACTCCATCACCCTCCAGGCGGTCAGCGCGGTGGGTCAACCGCTCTTGATGGACGCGTGGCGGCGCGCCTTCGCCGCCCAGGGCCTCGCGGTCGGACAGGTCCTCTTAGCGCCCCTCGACTTCTCGCATCGCGGGCAGTACCTGCACGCGCGCTCGACGCTCAACGCTCTCGACGACCTGGGCGTGGTGGCGGTGGTGAACGAGAACGACGCGGTGGCCGACGAGGAGATCCGCTTCGGTGACAACGACCGGCTGGCCGCGCTGGTGGCGAACCTGGTGGCGGCCAGTCACCTGGTGCTCTTGACCGACACCCCCGGCCTCTTGACCGCCGACCCGCGCCTCGACCCCAGCGCCACCTTGATCGACGTGGTGCGCTCCATCGACGAGAGCCTCGAGGGCGTGGCCGGGCGCAGCCGCTCCGGCGTCGGCTCGGGCGGCATGGCCTCGAAGGTCGCCGCCGCGCGCATGGCCACCTGGTCGGGCGTGACCACGGTCATCGCGCCGGCGCGCGAGGAAACGCCGCTGCTGCGCGCGTTGAGCGGACAGCACGACTTCGGCACGACCTTCGAGCCGCGCCCCGAACGGCTCTCGGCGCGCAAGGCCTGGATCGCCTTCGCCGTCGCCTCCTCGGGCAGCGTGCGCATCAACCAGGGCGCGTTGCAGGCCCTGGAGAACCACGGTCGCAGCCTGCTGCGCGTGGGCGTGGTCGCGCACAGCGGCGACTTCGTCGAAGGCGACGCCATCGAGATACTGGGGCCCCAGGGCGAGGTGGTGGCCAAGGGCCTGGCCCGGGTGAGCTCCGAGGCAATGGCCGACGGCGACGACGTCGTCGTGCACCGTGACGACCTGGTGCTCCTGCGGCGCCCCTAGGGCTCTCCGGTACGCTCTAGCCATGACGAGTTCACTCGAGGCCCAGGGTCTCGCCGTGCGGGCGGCCTCGCGCCAGCTCGCCCAGGCCAGCAACGAGCGCCGCATCGCGGTCCTCGAGCGCGTCGCCGACGCGCTGAAGAACCGCGAGGAGGAGCTCCTGGCGATCAACGCCGTCGAGGTCGACGCCTACCGGGAGTCGGGCGCCGGACGCGACCGTCTGACCCTGACCAGCCAGCGCATCGCGGGAATGGCCGACGCCCTGCGCGACATCGCCGCGGCGGGCGACCCCCTCTTCGAGAGCGTCGACGCCAGCGTGCGTCCCAACGGCCTGCGCGTCGAGCGGCTGCGAGTGCCGCTGGGCGTGATCGGCGTGGTCTACGAGAACCGGCCCAACGTCACCAGCGACGTCGCGGGACTGTGCGTGCGAAGCGGCAACGCGGCCTTCTTGCGCGGATCGTCGTCGGCGCAGCGCTCCAACCAGTTCATCGTGGACCTCTGGCGCGAGGCACTGGAGGCCGAGGGCCTGCCCGCCGACGCCGTCGCGCTCGTGCAGGACGTCTCCCACGAGGCCGCCGTGTCCTTCATGCAGCTGAGCGGGGTGCTCGACTGCCTGATCCCGCGCGGCGGACCGAGCCTGATCGCCGCGATGCGCGAGCACGCCCGCGTGCCCTACGTTCTCGACGGCGACGGCAATTGCCACGTCTACGTCGACGAGAGTGCCGACCTGGAGAGCGCCGTGCGCATCGTCGTCAACGCCAAGACCTCGCGCCCGGGGGTGTGCAACGCCGCCGAGACGCTGCTGGTGCACCAGGCGGTGGCGAGCGACTTCCTCCCCCGGGTGGCCGCGGCGATGAGCCAGGTGGAGCTGCGCGGCGACCCGCGCAGCCTCGCGGTCCTGCCCGCGGCGACGCCGGCCAGCGAAGAGGACTACGAACGGGAGTTCCTGGACTACGTCATGGCGGTGAAGGTGGTCGACTCCCTCGACGAGGCCATCGACCACGTGGCGCGCTACGGCACCGGCCACTCCGAGGCCATCGTGACCCGCGACGAGGCGAACGCCCAGCAGTGGGTGCGCCGCGTCGACGCCGCGGCGGTCGTGGTGAACGCCTCGACGCGGTTCATCGACGGGGGCGAGCTGGGACTGGGCGGCGAGGTCGGGATCTCGACCCAGAAGCTGCACGCCCGCGGGCCGATGGGTCTGCGCGAGTTGACCTGCCTCAAGTGGGTCGTTCGCGGCGAGGGACAGATCCGGTGAGCGCCCTCGACCCCCGCGAGGAGCTCGCTCACCGTCTCGGACTACCCGAGGTGCCCCCGGTGCGCTTCGCCTCGCCCGAGGAGTTGCGACGTCGCCTCAGCGAGCACGACTACCTCAGCTCCGAGGCCATCTCCTCGGTCACCTTCTTGGCCGACCGGCTGGCCAAGCCCATCCTCGTGGAGGGACCGGCGGGGACGGGCAAGACCGCCCTCGCCAAGGCCGTCGCCGAGTCCCTCGGCGCCCGGCTGATCCGCCTGCAGTGCTACGAGGGACTCGACGAGTCCAAGGCCCTCTACGAGTGGAACTACCGTAAGCAGCTGCTGCGCATCCAGGCGGGCCGTTCGGACCACGCCGCCGAGGGCTGGGCGGAGATCGAAGAGGACATCTTCGCCGAGGAGTTCCTCCTCACGCGTCCCCTGCTCGAGGCCATCACCGCCACCGACCCGGTGGTCTTGCTGATCGACGAGGTCGACCGGGTCGAGCTGGAGACCGAGGCGCTGCTCTTGGAGATCCTCTCGGAGTACCAGGTGTCGATCCCCGAGCTCGGCACCCTGCGGGCCCGCCAGGTACCGATGGTGTTCTTGACGTCGAACAACACGCGCGAACTCTCCGAGGCGCTCAAGCGCCGCTGCCTCTATCTGCACGTCGGCTACCCCGACGTCGAACGCGAGCGCGACATCATCGTGTCGCGGGTGCCGGGGATCTCCACGGCGCTGGCGGAGCAGATCGCCGAGGTGGTGCGGACCCTGCGCAGCGTGGACCTGAAGAAGTCTCCGTCGGTCTCGGAGACCCTGGACTGGGCCCGCACGCTCGTCATCTTGGGCCGCGACGAGCTGGGCGAGGACTTGGTGCGCGAGACGCTGCACATCCTGCTCAAGTACCAGTCCGACATCGACAAGGCCACCCGCGAGATCTTCGGGCGTGCGTCCTAAGTCGTGCTCGACATCCTGAGCTCCTTCGTCGCCGAGCTGCGCACCGTCGGTCTGCCGGTCTCGATGAGCGAGACCATGGACGCCGCGCGAGCCCTCGAGACCATCGACGTCGCCGACGAGGCGCTCTTTCGCTTCTCCCTCCGGTCCACCCTGGTCAAGTCCGCCGACCACCTCGAGGCCTTCGACACCGCCTACCAGGTCTTCTTCGCGACGCGTCGGCCCGACGAGCACGACCTGAGCACCGCCGCGGCGCCGCCCGAGGCGTCGAGCGGCGAGTCGAGCGCGCCGCCCGACAGTCCCGAGCGCTCCGCGCAGCAGCTCTCGGAGCAGCTCTTCGAGGCGCTCGCGGACTTCGACCGACGGGCCCTGCGCCGCTCGGCCGCCGAGGCCGTGTCGCGGTACGCGGGCATCGAGCCCGGCCGTCCGGTGGGGGGCGCCTACTACCTCTTTCGCACCGTTCGCCAGCTCGAGCTGGGCGAGATGGAGCAGCGCCTCAGCGCGCTGCGCCTCGGGGACGCGAGCGGCGCCCTGCAGGAGCGACTCGCGGCCGACGAGGCCCATCAGCGGATCGACGCCTTCACCGAGATGCTCGAGGAGGAGATCCGCGAGCGCCTGGTGGAGGACCGCGGCGCGGAGGCCCTGGCGGCGTCGCTGCGCGAGACCCTGCCCGAGGACGTGGACGTGATGCACGCGACCCGCGACGAGATGGCCCAGCTCGAGCGCGCCCTGCGACCGCTGAGCCGAAAGCTCGCGGTGCGCCTCGCGCGCAAGCGCCGACGCCGCCACCGCGGTCCGCTCGACCTGCGTCACACGGTGCGCAGTTCCCTCTCGACCGGGGGAGTGCCCATCGACGTGCGCTTCAAGCCGCCGAGGCCCGCCAAACCCGAGATCGTGGTCATCGCCGACGTGTCGGGTTCG
>Ga0007854_10000564_pt1 | contig 23769 bp, 17 predicted proteins | sample CryBogCBH12Aug08_FD_60382 | JGI IMG/M metagenome (GOLD analysis project Ga0007854, IMG submission 60382) | Freshwater microbial communities from Crystal Bog, Wisconsin, USA - CBH12Aug08 | ecosystem: Environmental > Aquatic > Freshwater > Lake | place: Crystal Bog, Wisconsin, USA | collected... | reverse complement strand
CAGGGCGGGTGTTTCCCGGATATTACCTGGCAGTTAAGAAAAACGTATATCCTTGAAGTAGAACCGCTTGATCCTAAACATCCTATAAGCAAGCGTATTTTTTATCTGGATGCGCAATCGATGCACATTGTTCGAACCCTTATTTATGACCGAAAAGGCGACCTTTGGAAAGTCGGTACTTTGGGGAAAACTAATGCAGATGCGCATTTGCCTGAGAATAAAGGAGTAGGCATGCCGATCGATCAGATTTTTTCAGCGGTTGATATTCAGGCCAAACATTGCACCACGGGCCAGTTTAAAGGCAAGTTGGATTTTAAAAACAATCAGCCGTCCATGTTTCAGGTTCAAAATCTAAGATCTGATTAAGAGTTTACATACTCCCCCAAATTTATTTTTTCGTTCAGAGTGGCCGGCTTCCTCCCATGCCATTGACATAGCTTCATAAAACCGCGAAACTTCGTTCCGTGCCGATTTGAGCTCAGCTTGCGGGGCACGTAAAATATACCAGCTAAAGCGTTTAACCCGTTTTGGCGCAAGCTTGGCGGGTTTTGTCTTTTTGGAATTCGATTGTGAATGATTCTGTAGGAATAGTCAGCGCTCAGCGTGCGCAGTTTGAAACCCCGCTCACTTTTAAAAGTGGTGCGGTGTTGCCGCGCTATGACTTGGTCTATGAGACTTACGGGACGCTGAATGCCGACAAGTCCAATGCCATACTGGTGTGTCATGCGCTCTCCGGTCATCATCACGTGGCGGGCTACTACGCAAACGATATAAATAACGTGGGCTGGTGGGATACCATGATAGGCTCCGGCAAACCGGTTGATACGAATAAATTTTTTGTCATCGGATTAAATAATCTGGGCGGCTGTCATGGTTCCACCGGGCCTTCCAGTATCAACCCGGCCACTGGAAAGCAATACGGGGCCAGTTTCCCGGTGGTTACAGTGGAAGACTGGGTCGATTCTCAAGCACGGTTGGCTGATTTGCTGGGAATCAAACAATTTGCTGCGGTCATGGGGGGCAGTCTGGGGGGAATGCAGGCTATGCAATGGTCGCTGACTTATCCAGATCGAGTACGTCATGTCTTGGCGATTGCTACTGCACCTCATCTTACTGCAGAGAATATCGCTTTCAACGATGTGGCCCGCAATGCTATTCTGACCGATCCGGATTTCCATGGAGGCAACTTCTATGAACATGGAGTGGTGCCCACGCGCGGCTTGCGGCTGGCGCGCATGCTGGGACATATCACGTATCTTTCCGACGATGCGATGGCTGACAAGTTCGGACGCAGCCTGCGTTCGGGCAAGCTCGGTTACAACTACGATATTGAGTTCGAGATTGAGTCTTACCTGCGTTATCAGGGGGATAAATTTGCCGCCTATTTTGATGCCAATACTTATTTGCTAATGACCAAGGCACTGGATTATTTTGATCCGGCGCGCGATTTTCAAGGAAATCTGGATAAGGCATTTGCTGCTGCACGGGCGGATTTTCTAGTGTTGTCTTTCACGACGGATTGGCGTTTTTCACCCGAACGCTCGCGCTCGATTGTCAATGCACTCCTGCACAACCATCGTAATGTGAGCTACAGCGAAATTTCCTCGGCGCATGGCCATGATTCGTTCCTGATGCAGCATGATCATTACCATGAAGTGATGCGTGCTTATCTGGAACGCATGGCAAAGGAGTTCCAATGAGTGCGCATGATCCGGTCGAACTGGCTGCCGCACGGCCGGATTTCGCCGCGATTGCGGCGTGGATACCCCAAGGTGCGTCGGTACTGGATCTGGGTTGCGGCGACGGGAGCCTGTTACGATATTTGAAGGATACGCGTAAAGTGCGCGGCTATGGTGTGGAAATTAGTGATGCCAACATCGTGGCGTGTATTAGTAATGGTGTGAATGTGATTCAGAGCAATCTGGAATCGGGGCTGTCCGGGTTTGAGAGCAGCGCTTTCGACTTTGTGCTTCTGTCGCAAACACTGCAAGCCACGCGCCATACAGAACCTCTGGTGCAGGAAATGTTGCGTGTGGGAAATGAAGCGATCGTGAGCTTCCCCAACTTCGGTTATTGGAAAGCACGCCTGAATGTACTGCAAGGCAATATGCCGGTGTCGGACGAGCTGCCCTACCAGTGGTATGACACGCCTAATGTACATCTGTGTACGTTGCATGACTTTGAGGATTTTTGCAAAAGCCACTTGGTACACATTCTTGATCGACGCGTGATGACTGGAGACAGCGAGATTCGAATGCTGCCCAACCTGCTTGGCAGTGTGGCGGTCTATCGGTTTAAACGCTCGACCTGATTGGATGAACATCTGGCGGCAATTGTTTACCCGGCGCATGCTGATTTGTGTGTTCACCGGATTCACTTCGGGATTGCCGTTATTCCTGTTGTTTAGCCTTGTGCCTGCATGGCTGCGAACCGAGCACGTCGACCTCAAGACCATCGGCCTGTTCGCGCTGATTCAGTTTCCCTATACCTGGAAGTTCATGTGGTCACCGTTGCTGGATCGTTACGTCGTTCCCGCGTTGGGTCGCAGACGCGGATGGATGTTGCTTACCCAAATCGGACTCTTGTTGGTGATTGCCTCAATGGGGGCATTTTCACCGCAAAACGATTTGCGCACCATTGCCTGGGTTGCCACCTTGCTGGCTTTCCTCAGTGCCACGCAGGATATTGTTCTGGACGCCTATCGCCGCGAGTTATTAAGCGATGCGGAACTTGGTTTGGGCACCTCTGTTCACGTCAGTGCTTATCGTATTGCCGGGCTTATTCCCGGTTCACTCTCGCTGATTCTGGCGGATTTTCTACCATGGGGTGAAGTGTTTATCATCACCGCCTTATTCATGTTGCCCGGCATGGCGATGACCCTGCTGGTACAGGAACCTCACCGCGCCACGCCCCCCAAAACATTACGCGAAGCTGTGGTCGAACCTTTCCACGAATTTATCACCCGCCAAGGATGGCGTAGCGCATTGCTGATCCTCGTTTTTCTGTTTTTCTACAAGCTTGGGGACAGCATGTGTACCGCGCTGGCTACACCGTTTTATATGGACTTGGGTTTTACCAAAACGCAGATCGGACTGATCGCCAAAAATGCCGGGTTATGGCCGGCTGTCATTGGCGGCTTGCTGGGGGGGCTGTGGATGGTGAAGATAGGAATTAATCGTGCGTTGTGGTTGTTCGGTGTGGTACAAGTAGGTTCCATTTTCGGATTTGCCTGGCTGGCATCTCTGGGTCACCATACGGAAATTTCTTCGGTGGAGCTTTCCCAGCTGGCTGTCGTGATCGGTCTCGAAGCCTTGGGCGTGGGGTTGGGTAGCGCTGCTTTTGGCGCCTTTATTGCCCGCACCACTCATCCTGCCTACACTGCTACCCAGTTCGCCCTGTTTACCAGTCTGCTTGCAATTCCACGCACCTTTGCCAATGCCGCTACTGGCTGGCTAGTGGAAAAGTTAGGATGGATGAGCTTTTTTCTCTTGTGCGCAGCGCTGGCAATACCGGGGATGCTGTTGTTGTTTAAAGTTGCTCCGTGGAATGAGCCGGTTGAGAAAAATCTGTAATACAAAATCGCAATCAAGATGAAAGAGACCTAGCTGATGCTACTTATGTATGCTAAATTTATATTGTTTTGTGCCCCATAATAATAAACTAATCGGAGAGTAAGCCATGCCGCAAACCAAGTTCATTTTGCAGGAAAACGATATTCCAACCCACTGGTACAACGTGGTGGCAGACATGCCTAATCCACCCGCACCTGTACTGGGGCCGGATGGCAAGCCTATCGGCCCGGAAGCGCTTGCGCCGATTTTTCCAATGAGCCTGATCATGCAGGAAGTGTCTGCCGAACGCTGGATTCCTATTCCCGAAGCAGTACGCGAGGCTTATCGTATTTATCGGCCTTCGCCGTTGTTTCGCGCCCATCGGCTGGAAGCTGCATTGGGTACACCGGCAAAAATATATTACAAGTACGAAGGCGTTTCCCCTGCAGGTTCTCACAAGGTCAACACTTCCATTCCGCAGGCGTATTACAACAAAGAGGCAGGTATCAAACGCATTGCCACTGAAACCGGTGCGGGGCAATGGGGTTCGTCCATGGCACTCGCCGGGCATATGTTCGGGTTGGAGGTGCGCGTGTACATGGTGAAAGTCAGCTATGAACAAAAGCCTTTCCGCCGTTCGATGATGCATACCTGGGGCGCTGAAGTGTTTGCCAGCCCTTCGATGGAAACCAATTCTGGACGTGCTGCTCTTGCTGCAGACCCGAATAATCCCGGTTCACTCGGTTTGGCAATTTCCGAGGCGGTTGAAGATGCGGCTAATCGCGCCGACACGAACTACGCACTGGGCTCCGTTCTCAATCATGTGTTGCTGCACCAGACGGTGATCGGGCTGGAGGCTAAAAAGCAATTTGAACTCGCGGGTGATTATCCCGACATGATATTTGCCCCATGCGGCGGAGGTTCAAACTTTGGCGGTGCGGCCTTCCCCTTCTTTGCCGACAAAGCCTGCGGCAAGAATGTGCGTCTGGTGGCAGTCGAGCCGTCCTCATGCCCGACGTTGACACGCGGCAAGTATGCGTATGATTTTGGCGACACGGCGAAACTCACCCCCATGATGAAAATGTTTACGCTGGGGCACGACTTCATGCCGCCTGGTATTCACGCCGGGGGGTTGCGCTACCACGGTGCCTCGGCGCTTGTTTCCCAGCTGTATCACGAAAAGCTGATCGAGGCAGTTGCGGTACCGCAAACAGCTACATTTCAGGCAGGAGTGACGTTTGCACGCGCTGAGGGAATTATTCCTGCACCGGAATCCAACCATGGTATTGCAGCTTGTATTGACGAGGCGCTACGCTGCAAGATTTCTGGCGAACCGAAAACCCTGTTTTTCAACCTCTCCGGTCACGGCCATTTTGATATGGCCGCTTATGACAAGTATTTTTCTGGATCATTGGAAGATTTTGCCTATCCTGAGGATGCATTGCAAGAATCGCTGGCCAATTTACCTCAGGTCGCAGAATAACGAGTTGCGGTGTTTATGTGCCTACAATGAATAATCGTAATCCACCGACAGCGGCGCATGGTCGCTGAAGCGTTGCTCTTTGTAAATGTCGGTTGATTGGGCAGTCTGCGAGATACCCGGCGTAGTGATGTGGTAGTCAATACGCCAGCCCACATCCTTGGCCCAAGCTTGCCCACGATTTGACCACCAGGTATAGGCTTCAAGCTCGGGATGCAATTTGCGGAACACGTCTACAAATCCAACGGTGTCAAATAGTTCGGTAAGCCAAGCGCGTTCTTCAGGCAGGAAGCCCGAATTTTTCTTATTGCCGCGCCAGTTTTTCAAGTCTTTTTCGGTATGGGCAATATTCCAGTCGCCGCAAAGAATGACTTCTCGTCCGCTTTTTTTTAATGCAAGCATATGCGGCATGAAGGCTTCCATGAATTTAAATTTCACAGCTTGCCTTTCTTCTCCACTGGAACCGGATGGCAAGTACAGTGACACAACACTCAAATTGCCAAACTGTACTTCAAGGTAACGTCCCTCCGAGTCGAACTCATCCATTCCCAAGCCCACGATCACGGAATCCGGCTTGATCCTGGAATAGATACCTACGCCGCTATATCCCTTTTTTTCAGCATAATGGAAGTAACCATGGTAGCCGTGCAAATCAAGCATCTCCGGCGTCATATCAGCCGCTTGTGCTTTGAGTTCCTGCAGGCAGACGAGGTCGGCATTTTGTTGTGCAAGCCAGTCCGGCAGGCCTTTGCTGAAGGCGGAACGGATGCCATTAAGATTAAGAGAGATGATTCGCACTAAAGTTTTCCGATGGGCAACGGCTGACATTATAATGGCAACATTGAATATTTGGATAACGCTCATCATGCAAACGTTCCGTCAGAATTTTATTCATTTTGCCATTGAGCAGAAAGTGCTACGTTTTGGTGAGTTTCAAACTAAAGCAGGTCGCTTATCTCCGTACTTTTTTAATTCGGGATTATTTCAGGATGGTGCGTCCCTGAGCGGACTATGCCAGTTTTATGCACAAGCCATTTTGGCTTCTAAAGTAGAGTTTGACATGATCTTCGGCCCGGCTTACAAAGGAATTCCATTGGTTGCCGGAACGGCGATCGCATTGGCCGGTCAAGGACGCAATGTGCCATACTGTTTTAATCGCAAGGAAATTAAAGATCATGGCGAAGGCGGGGTAACAATAGGTGCTAAATTGCAGGGGAGGGTCCTGATAATTGACGATGTCATTTCCGCAGGAACCTCGGTACGCGAAGCCATTGAGCTCATTCGTGCCGAAGGGGCAACGCCATGCGGCGTGGTAATCGCTTTGGATCGTATGGAACGTGGGCAGAACGAGCTGTCTGCCGTGCAGGAAGTACAGCACAGTTACAATATTCCTGTAGTATCAATTGCTGCGCTGGATGATCTGCTTGGATATTTACAGGATCAGCCAGAGATGGTGCAGAATTTACTGGCGGTACAATCTTATCGTAGCCGTTATGGGGTGAATTAATGAAACTATCGAAATTGGGTTTGCATGTGTTCGTACTGTGTAGCTTTTACAATATGAGTGCTGAAGCGGCACTTTACAAATGGGTGGATGATAATGGCGAAACCCATTATGGAGAAGTTGTTCCACCGGAATATGCCAACAAGGACAAAGTTCAATTTGATGACAAGGGCCATGTCATAAAGTCGAAACAGGCTGAAACCAATACGAATACTACGGTAGCGAATAGTGCAGAACAAAAAGCCGCAGTCGAGCAGCGACGCAAAGACAAAGCGTTATTAAATACCTATAGTAATGAAAAGGAAATTGATCTGGCGAGGGATCGCAATTTGCAGTTGGTGGAAGCACGTATAAAAAATATTGAGGAAATGCAAAAGTCGGCACAAGAAGACTTGAATAGTTATCAAAAAGAAGCGAAGGAAACTGGCGCAGGGAAAGCTGTTCCAGCCTCGGTGCAGGCGGATATTTCTGCTGCTGAAAATAGGATAGCCAAACTCAAACAGGATATGGATGCAGCCAAGGCAAAAGCTGATTCAGTACGGGCTGCATTTGAAGCCGACAAGGTACGTTACCGCGAATTGATCGGCGGGACAAAAAAGTAAACTTCAATTCAGATTAAGTGTACTGATTCAGACTTAATCTGGCAGTTGGTGTCCGAAGAAATTGAGCCGTATGATTAGGTGAAGGAAATAATGCCCATACAGAACGTCTTTTATTCGGCAGTCAAAATGGTATTAAAAACTTCCGGTTAGTGCCATAACCGGACTATCAAAGCATAGCAATGCCTAAGTAATTTCTTAATCAAAAAATGAATAAGAATGAATCCATAGAGTACAAACAATCTATAGCCGAACTCTATTCAAAACGTAGCCAGAATTACGATAGAAGCGAATGGCATGATCGATTGGCGCGAAATTTAGTCGACTACGCAGACATAAAGTTAGGTTTCAAAGTATTGGATATTGCCACAGGTACAGGGATGGTTGCCTTTTATGCCGCATCGAAAGTAGGCTCTCATGGCTCTGTTATGGGCATTGATATTTCAGAGGGAATGATTCAAGTAGCCAATGCAAAACTGAAATCAACGGATTTCTCGAATGTTACATTTGAAATTGGCGATGGAGAAATTCTTCCCTTTGAGGAAAACAGTTTTGATTACATTTTTTGTGGTTCTGCATTGATATGGATGACAGACATCCAAAATTCGTTGTCTCATTGGCGAACAAAACTTAAAAACAAAGGAAAAATCGGGTTTCATGCTTTCTCTGAGAATGCATTTATAACTGGCGTTGTCGCCCAGTCCGTTCTCGAAAAATATGGTGTTTCATTTTTGATGAGCAAACCAACGGGATCGGTAGATAAGTGCCAGAACCTATTAAAGCAAGCAGGTTACAGAAATGTTGATATAAAAATCGATACCGATGGCAATTACATTAGTAGAGAAGATGCGATGAACTCATGGGTTACTGCCACGCACCCAGCACCGGGACAATTTCCGCATCCAATGTCAACCATGACTGCAAAACAATTATCCGAGGCTCAATCTGATTTTGAGCGTGAGCTTGAAATGTTAAATACCGAAAAAGGCATTTGGAATAACATGAGCACCTTTTACGTATTTGGAGAAAAATAGGGGCAAGATTATTGTCGCTTAGTCCGCTACGGGTCGAGTGCTGGATCTCGACAAATGGGGTCTCTTGTTCAGCCTAAGCAGGCATTGGCACAACGTGCTCAATTCTTCAACCAATCTGAGTTTCAGGGAAATTGCTCACGAGAAGCTGATTTAAACCTTGACCGTGTTTTAATTTTTATGCGGATTGCACTTCGAAAGCCCCGACATCCAACTTAGAATGCAAATAGCCCATTGAGCGACTGGCTATGACTTCCATTAGGTACTCCGTTTAATTTTCCCCCAGAAAAAAAATAGTGGCTTTTGCTATACTACAAAATCTTTCAGAAAGCCAAAAATGAACTTATTGAATATCGTCATTCTTGCAGCCGGAAAAGGCACGCGAATGCATTCGGACAAACCCAAGGTTTTGCATTCTCTTGCAGGCAAGCCATTGTTGCAACACGTGCTGGATACGGCCGCTGAACTTTCCCCGTTCAAAACGTGCGTGGTCTATGGGCACGGCGGAGAAGCGGTACCCCAAGCTATGGCAAAATATGAAACTTCATTCGCGTTGCAAGAACCGCAGCTGGGCACTGGCCATGCAGTACAGCAAGCTTTGCCGCAATTACCCGATCAAGGTTTAACGCTGATTCTTTATGGAGATGTTCCTCTTATTCAGCATACCACTTTACAGCAGATGCTTGCCTCGCCCGGCGCACTGACACTCCTTACCATCGAGCTGGATCAACCTGCCGGATATGGGCGTATCGTTCGGGACGATGCAGGAAAGATCATCGCAATCGTCGAAGAGAAAGATGCCACCCAAACTCAACGTGCAATCAGAGAAGTGAATACCGGAATACTGTCAGCACCCACCCATTTACTGCGCAACTGGTTGTCTCAATTAAGCAACAACAACGTGCAGGGCGAATACTATCTGACCGACATTGTAGCCATGGCGGTAAAACAAAATGTCACGGTCCACACCGTGCATGCCCCGCATGTTTGGGAGGTGCTGGGAGTCAATAGCAAGTCACAACTGGCCGACTTGGAAAGAACTTGGCAGAAAGAACAGGCGCATCATTTGCTGACACAGGGTGTCACGCTGGCAGACCCGGTGCGCCTGGATGTGCGCGGCAAGCTGGTTTGTGGACGTGATGTCGAGATTGATGTTGGCTGTATTTTCGAAGGACATGTACAGCTTGGTAATAACGTGCAAGTGGGCGCCTATACTATTATCAGAAATTCAAGTATTGCTTCCGGCACCCAGATCGCTCCTTACAGCCATATCGACCAGGCCGAGATTGGCAGCCAATGCCAGATTGGTCCGTATGCGCGGATACGTCCGGGTAGCAAACTGCACAATGACGTACATATCGGCAACTTCGTCGAAGTGAAGAACAGTGAAATTGCGGCCCACAGCAAAGCCAATCATCTGAGCTACATCGGGGATACGAGCATAGGCAGCCGCGTCAATGTCGGCGCGGGTACCATCACCTGCAATTACGACGGCGTAAACAAATTCCGTACCGTCATTGAAGATGATGTGTTTATCGGTTCGGACACACAACTCGTCGCCCCGGTGACTGTAGCACGCGGCTCGACGATCGGCGCAGGCTCCACCATCACACGCGACACGCCTGAAGGTGCTCTGACTTTGTCGCGCAGCAAGCAGGTCACGATTGCCGGATGGAAACGACCAACAAAGAAAAAATAAGCATGCTGCTTTCGATATTGCATTGAATTTAATATATTATATTGGCACCAACCTTGTTGGGTAAACGCAGCTCAAGATCAGGCGTTATATGTTAGCTTGGTGGAAACTCATTTCTTGCGAATGCTAATTACCGAACAGACCAGAGCATGAAATCAATTCAATCTGGAACTTTACAAAAATATCCGGCTCTATCGAATCAACAAGAATCGTCAATTAAAAGGTTTAATGCAAATGAATCGTAATGCCAGTCATCTGCCTGCGGTTGTGGCTCTAGTACTCAGTCTGGCTCTGTCCGGATGCGGGCAGCAACCCGCCGGAGCCCCCCCTCAAGGAGCCACCCCGGTTGGAGTGGTGACCGTGAAATCACAAACCATATCAATTACGACAGAACTGCCCGGTCGAACCTCTCCCTACAAAATTGCTGAAGTGCGCCCCCAGATCAACGGTATCGTGCAGCAAAGACTATTTGTCGAGGGTGCAGACGTCAAGACCGGTGAGAAGCTTTATCAAATTGATCCGGCGCTTTACAAAACTGCCCTCGATAGCGCGCAGGCAAGTCTGGCCAAGGCAAAAGCCAATTGGGTTACGGTAAAATTAAAGGCTGACCGGTATCGTGATTTGGTCAAAATCAACGCTGTCAGCAAACAGGATTTTGACGATGCGGAAGCAACATTCAAGCAGGCTGAAGCCGATGTGGCGGCCAACAAGGCATTAGCAGACACGGCCCGCATTAATCTTGATTACACCCGAATTGTGTCGCCGATTTCCGGTCGCATAGGCATTTCGACGGTGACGCCGGGTGCTTTGCTCACTGCCAACCAAACCGTTGCCCTGACAACCGTTCAACAACTTGACCCCATCTATGTTGATGTGATCCAGTCAAGTGCAGAGTTGATGCGCATGAAACATGCATTGGAAAATGGCTTGCTCAAGCGTGCCGGTCCTGATGCAGTGAAAGTGAATCTGTTACTGGATGACAATGTTCACTACGCCCTTGAAGGCAAGCTTGAATTCTCCGACGTAACCGTTGACCAAGGGACCGGCACGGTGACTCTGCGCGCGGTATTCCCAAATCCAAAACAGGACTTATTACCTGGTATGTTTGTGCGCGCCATTCTTGAAGAGGGCGTGAATGAGCAGGGGATACTTGTCCCGCAGCAAGGCGTTACCCATGATCCGAGAGGTAATGCAACTGCGCTGGTTCTGGGGCAGGATGGAAAAGTGGAGTTGCGCGTCCTTGAATTGGGAGACGCATTAGGCGACAAATGGGTGGTAAAAAGTGGACTGAAAGCGGGTGATCAACTGATCGTCGACGGTTTGCAAAAGGTCAAGCCCGGCGCAACAGCGCAAGCGGTATTGATGGATGCTGCATCCGCCGTCACCGCTACAAAACCGTAAGGAGTCGTCCCCCATGTCACGCTTTTTTATTGACCGTCCCATTTTTGCATGGGTGATCGCAATTGTAATCATGCTGGCCGGCTTATTGTCGATCAAAGCCTTGCCCATTGCCCAGTATCCGGCGATTGCTCCACCCGCCATCTCGATCACCGGCAATTATCCGGGTGCCTCTGCGCAGACGGTTGAAGATTCGATTACTCAGGTGATTGAACAGAAGATGAACGGCATCGATGGTCTGCGCTACATGTCCTCAAACAGTGATTCCTCAGGTGCGGTGAATATCACTCTGACCTTCGAAAACGGCACCAATCCGGACATTGCACAGGTCCAAGTGCAAAATAAACTCCAACTTGCGATGCCTCTGCTACCGCAAGTGGTGCAACAGCAAGGCTTGAAAGTCGCCAAATCAACCAAGAATTTTCTGATGGTCATGGCCTTCGTTTCCGAAGACGGAAGCATGACTCAGTTCGATCTGGCCGACTATGTTGCCGCCAACGTACTAGACACCATTAGCCGGGTCAAAGGGGTGGGAGATGTAACCATGTTCGGTAGCCAATACGCCATGCGTATCTGGCTTGATCCGGCAAAACTCAATGGTTTCAAGTTGACGGTCAACGATATCATCAGCGCAATTCAGGCGCAGAATGCCCAAGTTTCTGCCGGGCAGTTGGGCGGTACACCTGCCGTTTCAGGACAGCAACTCAATGCCACCATCACGGCGCAAAGCCGCCTGCAAACACCTGCCCAGTTTGGCAAAATTATTCTCAAAACTACGGCGGGCGGAGCCACGGTACGCCTGAATGATGTCGCTAGAATTGAGCTTGGCAGTGAAAGCTACAGTACCCGGGCACGCTTCAATACCCACCCAGCCACGGGAATTGCGATCAAGATGTCGACGGGTGCGAACGCAATTGATACCGCAGTAGCAGTTCAAGCCAAAACGGATGAGTTGTCCAAATTCTTTCCGCCGGGCATGAAGGCGATCGTGGCCTACGACACCACCCCCTATGTGAGATTGTCTATCGAGGAAGTGGTAAAAACACTGTTTGAGGCTATCGTACTGGTGTTCCTGGTAATGTACCTATTCCTGCAAAATTTCCGCGCCACGCTGATTCCGACGATCGCCGTGCCTGTCGTGCTTCTGGGCACTTTCGCGGTACTCAACGCCTGCGGATTCTCAATCAATACGCTCACCATGTTTGCCATGGTGCTCGCCATTGGCTTGCTGGTGGATGACGCCATTGTGGTTGTCGAAAACGTCGAGCGTGTCATGAGCGAGGAAGGACTGTCACCCATAGAAGCTACGCGAAAATCGATGGATCAAATTACGGGAGCGTTGGTTGGCATTGCGTTGGTGTTATCGGCGGTATTCATTCCCATGGCTTTTTTTGGTGGATCCGCCGGAGTGATCTACCGTCAGTTCTCCATTACTATCGTCTCGGCCATGGTGTTGTCGGTTATTGTTGCCCTGGTTTTGACTCCCGCACTATGCGCCACACTGCTTAAGCCTGTTGCGAAGGGTGAACATATCGTGCATCGCGGCTTCTTCGGCTGGTTCAATCGCATGTTCGAACGATCCAGCAAAGGTTATCAAAACAGGGTTAGTCGAATTCTGAATCACGGCGTACCCTATCTCATTGTCTATGGTGTAGTTGTGGTTGCCATGGGCGGACTTTTCATGCACCAGGCTAGCGGTTTTTTGCCTGACGAAGACCAGGGAATTCTCTACGGTCAAATCGTTCTGCCTGCCGGTGCCACACAAGAACGTACACTCAAGGTCATCGAGCAGGTTGAGCATCATTTTCTGGTGGACGAAAAAGATAATGTGGCAACCATGTTCGGAGTAGCCGGTTTCAGCTTTGGTGGTAGCGGGCAAAATGCCGGCCTGACATTTGTCCGGCTTAAACCATGGGATCAACGTCCCCATCCCGATCAGCGTGTTCAGGCTATTGTGGGACGAGCGATGAAATCATTCTCGCAGATTCGCGATGCGATGGTGTTTGCCTTCGCCCCGCCGGCAGCCCTTGAATTGGGAAACGCGAATGGGTTCGACCTGCAACTGGAAGATCGTGCTGGTTTGGGTCACGAGAAACTGATGGTAGCACGGAACCAGTTGCTGGGACTGGCCGCCAAAGATCCTGTACTGTTTGCGGTGCGTCCCAACGGGCAGGACGATACACCGGAATACCGACTGGACATCGACCAGCAAAAGGCCAGCTCGTTGGGCCTTTCCCTGGCTGACATCAATACCGCCCTGAGCGCCGCCTGGGGCAGCGCCTATGTGAATGATTTTATCGACAAGGGACGCATTAAAAAAGTCTACCTGCAAGGCGTCGCATCTTCTCGTATGCTGCCGCAAGACTTTGGGAAATGGTTCGCACGCAATTCGAATAGCAACATGGTTCCTTTCACGGCCTTTTCAAGCGGTCGTTGGGCCTACGCTTCGCCCCGACGGGAACGATACAATGGCCTGCCTTCCATAGAGATTCAAGGCTCGGCCGCACCGGGAAAAAGTTCCGGCGAAGCCTTGGCTGAGATGGAAAAACTCGTGGCCCAATTACCCCCCGGGATCGGTTTTGAGTGGACCGGCATTTCCGATCAGGAACACAGTTCAGGTTCTCAGGCTCCTCAGTTGTACGCAGTATCAATGCTGTTTGTCTTTCTTTGTCTTGCCGCGCTTTATGAAAGCTGGGCCATTCCCTTTTCGGTGATGCTGGTGGTACCTCTGGGCATCATGGGGGCTTTGCTTGCCGCAACTCTGCGGGGCTTTGCAGATGATGTGTACTTGCAAGTGGGGCTGTTGACGACCGTTGGCTTGTCAGCCAAGAATGCCATTCTGATCGTCCAATTTGCCAAGGCTCAGATGGAACATGGGGGAGGATTGATCGAGTCGACGCTGGAGGCGGTGCGCATGCGTCTGCGTCCTATTCTGATGACTTCGCTGGCCTTCGGATTTGGTGTGTTGCCACTAGCGATCAGTCATGGTGCTGGCTCCGGTGCACAGAACGCGATTGGTACCAGTGTGCTGGGCGGCATGATCAGCGCCACCGCTTTGGGAATCTTTTTTGTTCCCTTGTCCTTTGTATTGGTGCGCCGTCTTTTCAAGACTCAACAATCGGAATCTCCGGAAGCCAAGCCTCAGGAAGAAGGACGATCATCATGAAAATACTCAGTCTTTCAATCATAGCGACCAGTATTCTGGCGGGGTGCACCACTTTGGCGCCGGACTATCAGCGTGCCAGTCCGCCTGTGCCGGGTAACTGGCCCAGTGGAGCCGCGTATAAGGTCAACTCAAACGAACAGGGAAAAAGTGCAGGCCAGGTCGATTGGCACGATTTTGTGATTGACTCGAAGCTGCAGCAAATCATCACCCTTGCGCTTGCAAACAATCGTGACCTGCGTGTGGCAGCCTTGACGATCGAAAAAATACAAGAGCAATATCAGATTGAACGCTCGGTGCTGTTTCCGCATATTAATGCAAATGCCATCGATACTACCTCACTGACGCCCGCAAACCTTTCTCCCTCAGCCAAACCGTATCTTCTGCATGACTATAATATCGGCCTTGGATTTAGTGCATACGAACTTGATTTTTTCGGCCGCGTTCGCAGCTTGAAGGATCAAGCTCTGGAACAATACCTCGGCACCGAAGAAGCTCATCGAAGTACACAGATCAGCCTGATTGCCCAAGTGGTAGCGGCCTATGTGACACTCGCAGCGGATCATGAGCATCTCTCTCTTGCCTCGGAAACGCTAATTACCCAACATTCCACCTATGAAATAGACAAGCACCGCTTCGAGTTGGGAGTTGCATCACAACTGGATTTAAGCCTGGCACAGACCGCTGTCGATACCGCGCGCGGCGATGTCGCCCGCTATACGAGTATCGTGGCACAAGACATCAATGCCTTGACCTTGTTAACCGGTGTGGCGGTGCCGGATGAACTGTTGCCTTCCGTGCCGTTTACAAACATAACCGCCGTGCATGACTTTCCTGCCGGGCTTCCTTCAAACCTGCTTCAGAACCGTCCGGACATATTGGAAGCAGAACATCAACTCAAAGCAGCAAACGCCAACATCGGCGTGGCAAGAGCAGCCTTTTTCCCTAGCATTACCTTGACGACTACTTATGGCACTGCCAGTAATCAATTAAGCGGTTTATTCAAAACCGGCTCTAAAACCTGGCAATTCGCCCCGCAAATTAATCTGCCCATCTTTGATGGGGGCAGTAATACTGCCAATCTTGAAGCGGCAAAAGCGGATCAGGGAATTTTCCTTGCACAGTACGAGAAAACCATTCAGAGCGCGTTTCGCGAAGTGGCAGATGCCCTGGCGAATCTTGGCACACTGGATGAGCAAGTGGCCGCTCAACAATCCTTGGTTGATGCAACTTCACTCAGCTTTAAGCTGTCCGAAGAACGCTTTAAATCGGGTGTGGACAGTTATTTGTCGGTGCTTGATTCGCAGCGCTCGCTTTATTCGGCTCAACATAATCTGATCAACCAGAAATTGGCCAAAATAACGAATCTGGTTACACTGTACAAAGCACTGGGAGGTGGAGCAGGAAAGTCTTGAGACGACCGTCTGCAAGCGCGCTTTGATAGTTCTAAATCTAATTTGAATTTATTAAACAAAGGAGATCTAACATGAAACGTCTTTTGATCACAACGGCATTAGCTGCCGTCACTATTTCCGCACCGATATTCGCCGCTGACGTTGGCGTATCGATCAGCATAGGGCAGCCCGGATTTTACGGCCAGCTGGATTTGGGCAACTTTCCTCAGCCGCAAGTCATCAACTCCCAGCCGGTATTTATTGAAGATGATGGAATGAATCGCCCACCGCTCTATCTTCGTGTTCCTCCAAAATATGTCAAGCATTGGAAAAAACATTGCCACGAATACAATGCCTGTGGCCGGCGAGTATTCTTCGTTCGGGACGACTGGTACAACCGCGAGTATGTTCCACGTTACCAGGAGCAACATCGGGACCACCAGGAGGTGCGTCATGAAGAATCCAGAAACCAACAACATGAAGAGCACCGGGACGAACAACGCGACGAGCACCGGGATGAGCATCGGGATGAGCATCGGGATGAACGCAGAGATGATCGCCGTTAAAAACCGGAGAGGTTTCTAACGGAATTAATTCGTATCAATTTGGCGTCTTAATTGGCAGGAGCACAATTTTTCGGGCGAAAGTGCATTTAACCCGAAACCAATTGTTCTCCTGCTCAGTTAAGCCTCACAGAGGCGCCACTTCTCCTTCCTGCGCGACAACTCTGTTCGAAGCCAGGAACATATACATGGCCGGTACCACGAACAAGGTAAACAACGTTCCTATAGACAGGCCGGTGAAAATTACCAGCCCCATGGCATGACGACCGGCGGCTCCCGCACCAAATGCAACCACCAGCGGAATGACACCAAAAACCATCGCCGCGGTTGTCATCAAGATCGGGCGCAAGCGAATGGTTGCGGCCCCGACAATTGCTTCCAGTTTACCAAGACCGGTGCTGCGAAGCTGGTTAGCCACTTCGACGATCAAAATTCCATGTTTACTGATCAATCCCATGAGTGTTACCAGTCCAACCTCGGTATAAATATTCATCGAGGAAAAACCGAGGAAGATAAATATCATGGCCCCAAACAAGGCCAAAGGAACCGACACTAAAATCACAATCGGATCGCGGAAGCTTTCAAACAATCCTGCCAGTGCCAGAAACACAATAATAACGGCAAACAGCATGGTCATCAGAAACCCGCCCGATTCTTGAATATATTGTCGCGACTGGCCAGAGTAATCTACCGTATAACCCACTGGTGCAACCTGCTTGACTGTCTCTTGCATGAATTTCAGTACATCCCCCTGCGATGACCCGGATACTCCCGATAGAGTCACTGAATTTAACTGCTGAAAGCGCGTTATGGATTCCGGTACCACTTCGTATTTAAGACTTGCTACCGTGCTTACCGGAATCATGCTGCCGCCGGGAGTCTTGATGTAATAATCCAGCACTTGAGAGGGATTCAGTCGATCTGTTTGCAAGACCTGAGGAATGACTTTGTAAGAGCGCCCGTCAATCGAGAAATAATTGACATAGCCTCCTCCCAGTGCTGCGCTGAGCGCATTTCCCACCTCTTGCTGGGTCAAACCCAATGAAGAGATTTTATCGCGATCTACGGTAACGGTCGCTTGCGGCTTATCAATTTTCAGGTCGGTATCTATGAAATAAAATTTGCCCGAAGCTTTGGCTTTTTCCAGCACCTGCTCGGCAACTCCATTCAGATTTTCAAAAGGTTCGGTTGTGGTAATGACAAACTGAACCGGCAGCCCGGATGAGCCGGGTAAGGGCGGAAATTGAAACGCGGCCACGCGGGCACCGGCCACTTTATTCCAGCGGGCCTGGAGATCTTGCTGTATTTCATGTGCACTGCGAGCGCGTTGATCCCAAGGCTTGAACAGAACTCCGCCTATCCCGGCGTTCAAAGTAGGAACCCCGGTAATCTGGAACATTTGCGTGTATTCGGGCGTGCTCTTGCCGATTTTAAAAATCTGGTCGGCATACGTCTGCATCTGGTCCGACGTGGCTGTTGGCGAGCCGACTACCTGCGACAAAACAATTCCCTGATCCTCTTCAGGTGCCAATTCGGACTGTGACATCTTGAACATCACCAATAGCAGAACCAGCAATATTCCGCCCATTACGATCATCACCGGCCAGGTTTTAAGCAGGCTTTGCAACACATTTTTGTAGGTTAACCGAATGTTGTCAAAGGTCTTGTCTATCAAGTGTACAAACCGGCTATTGTCCTGATCCGCCTTGAAGAATCTGGAACACATCATGGGCGACAGGGTGAGCGCCACAATTCCGGAAACCGTCACCGCCCCGGCCAGCGTAAAAGCAAATTCGGTAAACAACGCGCCGGTCAATCCACCCTGAAAACCGATAGGAACATACACTGCAACCAGTACGATAGTCATCGCCAGAATGGGACTACCCAGTTCCCTTCCCGCAATCAGGGCCGCATTCAACGGCGTGGCACCTTCCCGCATATGGCGGTCGACGTTTTCAACCACAATAATCGCGTCATCTACCACCAGACCAATGGCAAGCACCAGTGCCAGCAAAGTCAGCAGATTGATAGAATATCCTAACATCAGCATAATGAAAAAGGTTCCGATCAGCGACAGCGGCATCGCGATCACCGGCACCAGCACTGCACGTAGACTACCGAGAAACAGGAAGATGACTACGGTGACAATCAGTAGCGCCTCAATCAGTGTTTTCATCACCTCTTTTATCGAGGTATTGATAAAGTCCGTCGAGTCATAAACAATCTGGCCGGTCAACCCCGACGGCAACTGGCTGCGGATGTCGGGAAACGCCTCACGCACGCGTTTAGCCACATCCAGAATATTGGCTTCGGGTGCCACCTTGATCCCGATAAACACAGAACGCACACCGCTGAAGGCGACGTTGAAATCATAGTTTTCCGAACCCAGCGTGACGGTTGCCACGTCTTCCAGATGCACTATGGAATCGCCATTTTGTTTGATGGCCAACTTCTTGAATTCATCCACCGTATGCAGATCGGTACCCGCCGTCAACGGAACGGTCACCATTTGCCCTTTGCTGGCCCCCAGCGCGGCGAGAAAATTGTTACTGCTGAGCGCGGCACTCACTTCTGCAGCGGTAATTCCATGGGCTGCCATCTTGGCTGAATCCAGCCACGCACGCAGTGCAAACTGACGCGCTCCCAGAATTTCTGCCGTCTGCACCCCGTCAATCGAATCAAGCTTGGGCTTGACCACACGCACCAGATAATCGGTGACGTTGTTAGTCGGAAGCGTGTCGCTGTAAAAACCCATGTACATGGCATCGGTTGTCTGCCCGGTCTGCACGGTTAATACGGGGGTTTGCGCCTGGGCAGGCAGCTGGTTTTTGACCGAATTGACCTGTGTGTTGATTTCGGTCAGCGCGCGGTTGGCATCGTAATTCAAGCGCAATGTGGCGGTGATGGTTGACACTCCGCTGCTGCTGGAAGACGATAAATAATCAATTCCCTGCGCTTGAGCGATGGCAGACTCAAGTGGTTGGGTAATAAATCCGGCTACGGTCTGGGCATCGGCACCATAATAGGCTGTCGATATTGTTACCACCGCATTCTGCGTGCGTGGATACTGATTGACCGGCAGGTTGAACACAGAGCGCATTCCCAGCACCACAATGAGCAAACTCACCGTAGTAGCGAGAACCGGCCGGCGTATAAAGAAATCGGTGAAATTCATGGCTATGCCTTAGTGTTCTTGCGGAGTGGGGTTGGGGTTGTTTGCCGGTTGTATCGAATTGTCGACAACAATGTGGGTTCCATTTTTAAGCTTGATCTGGCCGCTCGTCACCACCGTTTGTCCTTCAACCAGTCCGCTCGTAATCGCCACCTGATCCCCGCGAGTTTCACCGGTCGTAACGAAGGCTTGTTGAACTTCGAGATCATCTGCTTTTGGTGGTGGGGCATTCGCGTCGCCTTTGGCCGTAGCGGGTTTAACCACAAATACCGTCGAACCATAGGGATGGTAAGTGATTGCAGTTTGCGGCAAGGTCAAATAACGCATTTTCACGCCCACGTCGACCGTCGCATTGGCAAACATACCTGGCAGGAGTTGATGTTTTGGGTTGGAAATCGTCGCCTCAAGCTGCAGATTACGAGTGGTGGTATCTACCTTGGGATTGATCGCGGTAATTTTGCCGTGGAAACTTTTATTTTCGTAGGAATCCGTTTGGGCATTAACCGCCTGCCCAAGGGACAAGGCACCAACCTGACGTTGCGGTAAAAAGAAATCCACATAAATGGGATCAATTGCCTGAAGAGTGACAATTTTGTCGCCGGGATTCAGAAACTGTCCCGGATTGGTCGTGGTAATACCCAGTCGACCTGCAAAAGGCGCTTTAAGTATTTTCTTTGCTACCAATGCCTGTTGCTGGGCGACCAAAGCATTCTTGCTTTTCAGATCAGCGGCATCGCCATCCACTTGAGCCTGGCTGACACCCTGCACATTCAATTGTGCCTGATCCCGCTTCAATATAATGGCCGCAAGTTCGGCTGCGGCCTGCAGTGAAGCCAGTTGCGCTTTTTCCGAATCGGCATTCAGTTCCACCAGCACCTGACCTGCTTTGACATCCTGCCCGGATTTGAAATTGACCTTGCGCACCTGCCCGGCCACTTCGCTGCTGATATCAACACCATGCACCGCAGTCAACGTGCCCACCGAGTTGAGCTGCGGCTGCCATTCCAGAGCCGAGACCACCGCCGTGGTGACTGTTTGCGGGGAGGGTTTGGGTGAATTGGCGATCAGCTGCTGGATGTGCAAGTAAAAACCAAATGCAAGCGCCGCAATTAGCACCAGCACACCGCCCAACATGATAAACATTCGTTTGGTCATAATTTTCTCTTTAAATAATCAATTTACAATTTCTTTTCAGGGAGCAACCTTTGCCGTAACGGCTTCCTCTTTTTGGCGATTCCACCAGCCCCCACCCAAGGATACGAACAAGGCTGCGGTATCGCTCAGTCGTGCCGACTTTGCCACAATCAGATTGATACGTACTTGTTCATAAACCCGCTCCGCATCAAGCAGCGCCAGATAGTTCACTCCACCCAATTGATATTGTTGCCGGTTTATTTCCAGCGACTCCCTTGCCAGCTTCTCGGCATTCGCCTGTGCGTTAAGCGTTGTTGCATCAGAATCGATCGCACGCAGATTGTCTGCTACATTTTGAAAGGCCGACAAAACCGTCCCGCGATACTGCGCTTCGGCTTGATCATAAGCTGCAGCGGAAGAGCGACGTTTCGCGCTCAGCGCTCCTCCATTAAACAGCGGTTGTGTCAGCCCTGCCCCCAGATTCCATAAAGTACTGGTCGGGTTGCTGCCGCCCATCTGAACGCTATTGACACTAAAGCTTCCGCTCAAATTAATTTGCGGATACTGGTTAGCCGTGGCCACGCCCAGCTGGGCGCTGGCTGCATGCAACAGCGCCTCGCTTGCGCGAATATCAGGCCGTTTTCGAACCAGCTCGGAGGGCAGCGTAACCGGCAGATCTTGCGGCAACTCCAGCGCATCGAGCTGAAACTCCGGCAAACCTGTTTCGCTCGGGAGTTTTCCAACATACACGGCCAATTGATGACGGGTTTGCGCCAGTGACTTTTCCAGTGGTGACACCTGGGCTCGGGTTTGCGCTACCAAAGTACTTTGTGCCAAAGCCACGGAACGAGTAATTGCGCCAAGATCAAGTTGCTTTTCGATGATCTCAAGCTGCGTCTGTTGTGCCTTCAGCACATTTTGTGTGGCCTGCAATTGCGCCCGAAGCGCAGCCTCCCTGATAGCCGCTGTTACCACGTTGGAAACCAGCATTTGATAAGCCGCCTCAAGCTGAAATTGCTGGTAATCCACTTCGGCCATCAGGCCTTCAAGTTGATGTCGGGAAGCTCCGAACACATCTACCGTGTAAGAAACATTAACGGACGCGTTGTACAGATTAAAGACACTGGGCGTCACACTGCCTAGTTGCGCCCGTTCGCGCGTCGCGCCCAGTTGAGCATTGACACTCGGATATTCGAGCAAGCCGGTCTCAGCCGTAAAGTTTTCTTTAGCCTGACGCAGCGATGCCTGTGCCATGGCAAAAGTCGGATTTTGTTTAAGCGCACTGTGAATCAGTTGATCCAAAGCCTCGGAATGAAATAATGTCCACCACTGGGCAGACAGATCCTGACCGTACTTGATATGCTGGACTACGCCCGTACTGCCCGCATCGGGACTCGTTACCACTTCTGTATTGACTGGCAAAGCTGCAGCTCCATACACGCTTCCCACACCCTGTGGTGGCGTGGGCGTTTTGAAATCCGGGCCAACGGCACACCCGGCAAGCATCAAGCCGATCGACACACTCAGGCCGATGCGGCGCAGAGCCTCACCCGAATGACTTCGATTCATTTTTTTAATCGGATGCAACTCACAGCCTTTCGATTTCGCCTCAAAATTAACTGGCATCAAACTTCTCCTTCAACCGTAACTGCTTTTTTACTTCGTGAACTACTTTTAACTTTTCGACTAACCTCGTCCTTAGGGTTGCCCAAGCATGGAACCGGAATTTTGTTTTCCAGCAAACGGTCGAAAGCCATCACGAACATTCTGCCCGCCTGCCGTGACGATTCTTCGGTAGAGGCATTCACGTTCAGCACACTGATGCCGACGACAGTGGCGTGAAACAAGGCCAATTCATTCGCTTCCAGAGTCAATCCATAATGCAGTAGCGCCAGGCGCATACTTTCCTGAATGCGCGATTCAAATTCTGCCATCCATAACTTGAGAGTCGGGTCTTCGTCTGAAGCGACCGACAATGCCATCATCAAACGCGGCATGCGCGTGCCGCTAACATGTTCAACCATGGCCAGGCGAAAATCAGCCAAAGTAGGCGGTAACAAAACGGATGAAGCGCCCATCGTTTCAAGCACCACCTTCGAACCGCTTTCAACCACTGCCTTCAACAGGTCACTGCGTGTTGGAAAGTAATAAGTCAGGTGACTTTGCCGGACACCGGCCCTTTCCGCCACGCGTGCCTGTGTAAACGCCTGAATCCCTTTGCAGAGCAAAACTTCAAGAGCGGCATCGAGAAGCTTGTGACGAATGTCGTCGCGCGGCATGCGCTCTGCCCCGAGATCCTCACTAGGGGACAACTCTCTGCGGTCGTGCAAAGTAACGGAGGCAGTATTTGAAGAACTAATATTCATGGGAGGTGCCGAACAATTGATTTGGTTATTTTACCAATATCTTGACTAATTTAGTAGCAAAAATTATTTGTCATGCTTCAGCTACTCTTACCCAACTTAATTCCATGCGCAAATTCAATTGCAGCAATCTCATAAAAATACTTTTCATGATAAATATATTCATAAAAATTCGATAATTTATGCAAAACAATATTGACATGATGCACAAATAGGTTATAGTTTCAACTACTAAATGTAGTATTTTTTTATGCAAAAGCGACTAGCTGTGGTGATATGAAAGATTAAGGTTTAAATTGCTTAAATTATCTGGCGATCTGAAAAATTTTAATCCGCATGAACCCTGTTAGATCTGAATTCAAACCAAACAACAAAACTGCTCACGCAGGCGACGGTGATTGGTTTAAGGGCTTCGGCTCATACCTTAACGGGTGTGTAAAGAGGGTGGTGTAGTTGTCAGTGTGGTGTTTCTTTAAACTTTTGACTATGAGAACGGGGGGTTGATATGGCAGTAGCAAAGAAAGCTAAACCAGCAGAAAAGAAAGCGGCTCCGGCCAAAAAAGCGGCAGCTAAAAAAGCAGCTTCAGCAAAAAAGGCTGAGCCTGCTAAAAAAGTAGCGGCTAAACCAGCAGCAAAACCGGCAGCTAAAAAAGCAGCTCCAGCAAAAAAAGCCGCACCGGCTAAAAAAGTAGCAGCAAAACCGGCAGCTAAAAAAGCAGCT
>Ga0007854_10000562_pt1 | contig 23823 bp, 22 predicted proteins | sample CryBogCBH12Aug08_FD_60382 | JGI IMG/M metagenome (GOLD analysis project Ga0007854, IMG submission 60382) | Freshwater microbial communities from Crystal Bog, Wisconsin, USA - CBH12Aug08 | ecosystem: Environmental > Aquatic > Freshwater > Lake | place: Crystal Bog, Wisconsin, USA | collected... | reverse complement strand
GCCGACAGAATATCGCCGCGCCCTGCAGGAAATCGCGGCGCAACAAGCCAATCAAAAGGAGGTTGCGTAAATGGGCAAGCCCACCGGATTTATGGAATTTGAACGTTTGAGCGAAGGCTACTTGCCAGTTGCCAAGCGGGTAAAGAATTATCAGGAATTTGTGCTGCATTTGAATGATAGCGAAGCAAAGACTCAGGGTGCACGCTGTATGGATTGCGGGATTCCGTTTTGTACCAGCGGCTGTCCGGTCAATAACATTATTCCCGACTGGAATGATCTGGTGTATCGCGGCAATTGGAAACAGGCTTTAGAAGTGCTCCATTCCACAAATAACTTCCCGGAAGTGACCGGGCGCATTTGTCCAGCACCCTGTGAAGCAGCGTGTACGCTTAATATTAATAACGATGCGGTTGGTATCAAATCTATTGAACACGCCATCATCGACAAGGGTGGCGAGAATGGCTGGGTTGTTCCCCAACCGTCAGCCAACAAGACCGGTAAAAAAGTCGCAATAGTAGGCTCCGGACCTGCCGGATTAGCAGCCGCCCAACAGTTGGCGCGGGTTGGGCACAGCGTAACCGTATTTGAGAAAAACAATCGCATTGGTGGTTTGCTCAGGTATGGGATTCCCGATTTTAAACTGGACAAGCGGCTGATCGACTGGCGCATGGCGCAACTGCAAGCAGAAGGCGTTAAATTTCAGACAGGCGTGTTTATTGGTGATGCAGCGTCTGGTAAAGGTGTTGCCAATGATGCAAGCAAAACCATCAAACCCAAAGCGCTACTGAAAAAATTTGATGCCGTTATTATGGCGGGTGGTGCAGAGCAGCCCCGTGATTTGCCTGTACCTGGACGACAATTGGAAGGTGTACATTTTGCGCTGGAATTCCTCATTCCACAGAACAAGCAAGTGGCAGGAGACGGAAAAAATCTGATTAATGCAAAGGGTAAGCATGTGGTGGTGATTGGTGGTGGAGATACAGGTTCCGACTGCGTGGGAACTTCCAACCGCCACGGCGCAGCTTCAGTTACCCAAATTGAAGTGATGCCGCGTGCGCCCGATCAGGAAAACAAATCGCTGATTTGGCCAAACTGGCCGCTCAAGCTTCGTACTTCGAGCTCTCATGAAGAAGGTTGTGAGCGCGACTGGGCAATTGCCACCAAAGAATTTATCGGCAACAAGAAGGGCAAGCTTACCGGTATAAAAGCGGTTCGCGTAGAATTCAAAGACGGTAAGATGAATGAAATGCCGGGCAGCGAGTTTGAAATCAAGGCAGATCTGGTTTTTCTGGCGATGGGGTTTACTAACCCGCTGCAACAAGTGCTGGATGCTTTCGGTGTGGACAAAGACTCTCGCGGTAATGTTAAAGCCACGACCGATGGAGTTGGTTGCTATCAGACCAGCGTCGATATGGTGTTTGCTGCCGGGGACATGCGTCGCGGGCAATCACTGGTGGTATGGGCGATACGCGAAGGTCGCCAAGCCGCGCGAGCGGTAGATGAATATTTGATGGGCAGTTCAGTTTTGCCCCGTTAAACTGCTGAATTCTTGTCACCATATGCAGTAATGAGGCAAGGAGTATTGTGGTCGCTTCATACTATAATTAAAAAGAAAAATGAATTTCAAACTCAAAAACGATACTTTCCTTCGCGCTTTGTTGCGCCAGCCGACCGAGTACACCCCACTCTGGATGATGCGCCAAGCGGGGCGTTACTTGCCCGAATATTGTGCCACACGCAAGCGTGCAGGCAGCTTTCTCCAATTGTGCAAGAGCCCGGACATGGCAACAGAAGTAACCTTGCAACCGCTGGACCGTTTCCCGCTGGATGCCGCGATTTTGTTTTCCGATATTCTGACTGTGCCAGACGCAATGGGGCTCGGTCTGTATTTTGCGGAAGGTGAGGGGCCCAAGTTTGAGCGTCCCTTGCGCGATGAAGCTGCGATCAAAGCTTTGCGAGTACCCGATATTGGTTCCGATCTAAAATATGTGACCGATGCAGTGTCGCAAATTCGCAAGGCTTTGGATAGTCGCGTGCCGCTGATCGGTTTTTCCGGCAGTCCATGGACATTGTCTTGCTACATGGTCGAGGGGGGCGGGAGCGATGACTACGCCAAGGTAAAAACCCTGATGTACAAAGAGCCCAAACTCATGCACCACATACTGGAAGTCACCGCCAAAGCGGTGATTACTTACCTCAACGCTCAAATCGAGGCAGGTGCCCAGGCCGTGATGGTTTTTGATTCATGGGGCGGAGCCTTGTCGCATGGTGCCTACCACGAATTTTCACTGCCGTACATGCAGAAAATTGTCGCGGGCTTGATCAAGGAAAAGGACGGCGTCCGGATTCCCAACATCGTGTTTACCAAAGGCGGCGGTTTATGGATTGACAGCATCGCGAATATTGGCTGCGATGCGATAGGCCTGGATTGGACCATGGACATCGGTATTGCGCGTCAGAAAGTCGGTGACCGAGTCGCGTTGCAAGGAAATATTGATCCGACCGTTTTGTTTTCCACACCTGAAGTTATTCATAATGAAGTGGAAAAAGTTTTGGCCAGCTACGGTTTCGGCAGCGGTCACGTGTTTAATCTTGGGCATGGTATTTCACAGTTTACTAATCCGGATAACGCGGCAGCGCTGGTTTCTGCAGTGCACGAGTTGAGCAGAAAATATCATTGATAAACAGTTTAGAAAATGCTTGACATTAGCTGAGTTCTACACAGACCTGTGATAAGTTAGAGGCCGCGATGGATTTTCAGCGCGGCCTTTGTGTTTTTTATAGTTAATTGTATTTAAAATAAATTATTCTTGCTCGTAAAATGAGCGGCTAGGTAAAACCATATATCTAATTTGTACTTAACAGAGTTACTTCAGTGTTATTCACAAACTTATCCACAGCTTATGTGGACAATAAAAAATAACTAAATGAGTCAAGCTGGTTAGCGCAGTTTTATAGAATTCGCCGGAGAAGTTATTACTAAATGTCGATCATTCGCGCCGCGCTGGATTTACCTTTGTCAACTCTTTTCGATTATGAGATGGGGGAAGGTATTTCAGTTATTCCCGGGCAGCGAGTAGTGGTGCCATTTGGGCGCAAACAGGTGGTTGGCATCGTAATGGAATGTTCCGTTGACTCAGATTTAGAGGCAGAGAGAATTAAATCCGTTGTGAAAGTACTGGATGAGATTCCGCCATTGCCCTCGGAGTTACTTACTCTGCTGCGGTTTTGTAGCGATTATTACCATTATCCGCTTGGGGCCACGGTGCTATCGGCATTGCCAGTGCGCCTTCGTTCCTGTGAGCCGGTTGCTTTCAAGCAGCTGATTGGTTATGCACTCAGTGAAAGTGGCCGAGTTCTCGATCTGGATGTGCTACCGAAACGCAATGTGGTGCAAAAGCGAATTCTTGTTGCTTTACAGGCGGGCGCTTTGAGTGACATACAACTGCGCGCGCTTTCGGCAAACGCCTCGACTGCGCTAAAGATTTTGTTGAAGGCAGGATGGATTGAGTGTTTTGCTTATACTCCCAGTACTCTAGCTTTATCCGCCGCAAAGAAGGGACTTGCGTTCAATAATCCGCACATTTTGACCCCAGCGCAGCAACGGGTGGTAGATACGGTAGCAGCGTCAAGCGGCTACAGTTGCTTTTTGCTGCACGGTGTCACCGGCAGTGGCAAGACCGAGATCTACGTGCACCTGATGAACCGCATTTTGCAGCAGGGGGGGCAGGTATTATTGCTGGTGCCGGAGATTAATCTTACGCCGCAACTGGAAAGTTATTTCCATAGTCGTTTTCCCGATGCGGAATTGGTCAGCTTGCATAGCGGGTTGTCAGATGGAATTCGTACTCAAAACTGGCTACGTGCGCAATCGGGTCAGGCGCGCATTGTTTTGGGTACACGTTTGTCTGTATTTACACCCATGCCGGAATTGGTGCTGGTGATTGTGGACGAAGAACACGATGCTTCTTTCAAGCAACAGGAAGGTTTACGCTATTCGGCGCGCGATGTGGCGATTTTTCGGGCCAGCCAGCGCGGAGTACCGATTGTGCTGGGATCCGCCACCCCTTCTCTGGAAAGTTATTACAACGCCCAGAACGGGCGCTATCAATTGTTGCAATTGACTGAACGGGCTTTGGCAGCTGCAAAACTACCCACCGTTCGCTGCATCAATACCAGTAATACTTTTATGCAACATGGCATGACTGAGCAGTTACTTGGCGCTTTGGAGCAACGCATGAAGCAGGGTGAGCAAAGCCTGATATTTATCAATCGTCGTGGTTATGCTCCTGTGTTGATGTGTACTTCATGCGGTTGGATGTCCGAATGCCCCAATTGTGCAGGCAAGTTGGTGTTGCATTTGCAGGATAAGCGCCTGCGTTGCCACCACTGCGGACACCAGGTGAGCGTGCCGCAGACCTGTCCCAGCTGCGGCAACGCCGATTTGCAAGGGGTGGGCATTGGGACGCAACGTGTTGAAAGCGCTTTGCAAGAAAAATTTCCCCAGGCACGAATTCTACGGGTAGACCGTGACAGTACACGTAACAAGGGGGCATGGGGGGCCATGCGCAAACAGATTCGCGATCAGGAGATCGATATTCTGGTGGGAACGCAAATTCTTGCAAAGGGGCATGATTTCCCAAACCTCACTCTGGTCGGTGTGCTCAATCCGGATGGAGCGCTGTATAGCAGTGACTTTCGCGCTTCAGAAAAACTCTTTGCACAGCTTGCACAAGTGGCGGGACGTGCCGGTCGCGCCGACAAACCGGGCGAAGTGCTGATCCAGACTTTTTTCCCAGATCATCCTTTGTTTCAGGCATTGCGTGAACACGATTACAAAGCCTGGGTAAAAAACCTGCTTAATGAACGCCAATCAGCCGGTTTTCCTCCCTTCGTATATCAAGTCATGCTGCGTGCCGAAGGTAAGCAAGAGAATGCCGTTTTTCGCTATTTGCATGACGCACACGCGTCAGCGGCAGCTTTGGCTCAGACAGCCGGAATTGGAGGGCTGGTTGAGATCTTTGGTGTAGTACCTGCCGCGATGCCACTCCGTGCCAATCATACTCGTGCACAACTATTGATACAAAGTCCAAATAGAAAAGTTCTTCAGCAATTTTTGCGGGATTGGCAACCTGCTTTGGAAGCAATGGGAACGCACAAATTGCATTGCTCACTGGATGTAGATCCTCTCGATTTTTGAAAATCCTTCAGTAAAATTTGCCAGAGTAGCGGGCATTACTTCACGATCAAACGATCGTCACTCAGATGATATAATAATCAACTCTTTTGTTGGTGCTGCGTAATGACTTCTGTTGTTTATAGCTTCAAAACTCATATTTCTGATTTGTTTGCCTTGGCCTTGCGTGCGGTCGCGCCGGAACAGGGTGCTACCGTTCTGCTGGAACGTCCCAAACAGGCTTCGCATGGCGATTATGCTTGTAATCTGGCGATGCAACTCGCCAAACCCCTGAAGAAAAATCCGCGCGAGATTGCCCAAGCGCTGGTTGCAGCATTGCCCGCTTCTGCGGTGGTGGCCAAGGTTGAGATCGCCGGAGCGGGTTTTATTAATGTATTTTTGACCACAGCCGCGAAACAGAGTGTGGTCAGTAACGTGTTACAGGCGGGGGCTGATTATGGCCATAGTAATGTGGGCGCGGGACGCAAAGTGCAGGTTGAATTTGTCTCTGCCAATCCTACCGGGCCTTTGCACGTCGGTCATGGACGCGGCGCGGCGGTAGGCGATTGTCTCTGTCGCGTGTTGCATGCTGCGGGCTGGAATGTGACGCGCGAGTTCTACTACAACGATGCCGGTGCGCAAATTGATAACTTGATGCGTTCGGTTCAATTGCGCTGTAAAGGTCTGACTCCGGATGATCCTGAATGGCCTGAAGGTGGCTACCGAGGCGATTACATCATCGACGTGGCACGCAGTTATATGGCGAAAGAGACGGTCGTGGCAGATGATCAGCAAATTACCGGTAAAGGAAATAAAGAGGATGCCGAAGCTATTCGTCATTTCTCGGTTGCCTATTTGCGTCGCGAGCAAGATTTGGATTTGCGTGCTTTCAAGGTTGAGTTTGATGTGTTCTCACTGGAGTCGGCGCTTTATACCAGTGGCAAGGTGGAAGAAACGGTCAACAAACTGATCGCAAGTGGTCATACCTATCAGCAGGAGGATGCGCTCTGGTTGCGTACCACGGATTTTGGGGACGACAAAGATCGCGTGATGCGGAAGTCAGATGGCGGCTACACATATTTTGTGCCCGATGTAGCATATCATCTGGATAAATGGCGACGCGGTTTCGAGATCGCCATCAACGAGCAGGGAGCAGACCATCACAGCACGATCACCCGTGTCCGGGCAGGCTTGCAGGCTCTGGACGCGGGAATTCCCAAGGGATGGCCGGCTTATGTGCTGCACCAGATGGTCACGGTTTTCAAGAACGGGGAAGAAGTAAAAATTTCCAAGCGGGCCGGCAGCTATGTTACCTTGCGCGACTTGATCGATGAGGTGGGTTGCGATGCCACGCGTTATTTTCTTGCCTCCCGTCATCCCGACACGCAATTGGTGTTTGACATGGATCTGGCGAAATCGCAGAGCAACGAGAATCCGGTATATTACATTCAGTATGCTCATGCGAGAATTTGTAGCGTGCTGGAACAATGGGGTGGTGACGTTGTCTCTTTGAGGGAAGCAGGAGTGGCCGTGCTGGAAAGCGAATACGAAAAAACAGTGTTGCAACGTCTGATTGACTTTCCACAGTTGATTGAGAGTGCGGCAGAAGATTTCGCGCCTCATCTGATCGCGTTTTATCTGAAAGACTTGGCGGCAGATTTTCACAGCTACTATAATGCCACCCGGTTTCTGGTTGACGATGAAAGTGTCAAGCTGGCACGACTGGCATTGATTGCAGCGGTGGCTCAAGTCATGAGAAATGGCCTGGAGTTGCTGGGTGTCTCCGCCCCCGAGAAGATGTAATATGGAATTAATGAAGGAAAAGGCATGAGTAAAAACGGCAATTCCCGCACTGCACCACCGTCGGGTAAAGGAGGTTCGCTGCTTGCTGCAGTTCTGGTCGGAATGGTTCTTGGTTTAGCTCTAGCCGGGGGCGTGGCGTGGTACATATTGCAGCGTCCAAATCCTTTTGTGAACAATGCACCCCATGATCCGGTCAAGCTGGCTCCCGACCCCGTCAAGCCGGTTCCGCAACCGGTAGTCAAGCCGGCAGTTGTGCCGGAAGCAGAGACCGCTCCTGCGGCAACTTCCGGGGTAGCTTCCTCAGTGGGTGAAACTAAACCGCGCTTTGAGTTTTACAAAGTCTTGACAGACAAACCGGATGGAATGAGTTCTGCCAAAGCTGGAGCCAAACCAGCCGATAAATCTGCCCCGAAAGAGAACGAGGCCTATTTTCTGCAAGCTGCGGCATTTAATAATGCGGATGATGCAGACAATTTGAAAGCCAGACTTGCCATGCTGGGTCTGGAGGCCAATGTGCAGTCCGCGACGCATAATGACAAGCAAGTATTTCGTGTAAGATTAGGGCCCTTCAAAAGCGCTGAAGAAATGAGTAAAGCTTCGGCAGTATTGAAACAGAATGGCGTCAGCGCCATTTCCATGCGAGCCCAGTAACCTGATTTCTAGCCAAGGAGAAAACGTGAAACTTATCAAAAATTTTTTAATGATATTGGTCTTGTTGTGGACTACCCATGCCTTAGCCGACCCTGTTGAAGGTAAGGAGTATCAATTATTAAATCCGCCCCAACCTACGCACAGTGGAAATAAAATTGAGGTGCTGGAATTTTTCTTTTATGGTTGTTCGCATTGCTATAACCTGAATCCAATGATCAGTGCCTGGGAAAAGAAAATGCCCAAAGATGTTCAATTCACTTATGTTCCGGCGATTTTTAACCCGGCTTGGGAAGTTGGTGCCCGAACTTTTTATGCCCTCGACTCTTTGGGGTTGCGGGAGAAGTTGCATGACGACTTATTCAATGCATGGCACGACAATATTGAATTGATAGATGAAGCCAGCACGACAGATTTCCTTGCCAAACACGGCGTTGATCGTAAAAAATTCAGCGATGCTTATAACTCTTTTTCCATGCAAAGCAATATTGTGCGAGCCAAACAGATGGAGCAAGTTTACGGCATACGCGGGACTCCGACCTTGATCATTGATGGGAAGTACCTAATTACTGGCCTGCACCCGGCTGAGACTATTCAAGCTTTGACAGCATTGGTAGATAAGGCACGGAAAGAACATAAGCATTAGAGGTTCCCATTAATCAGAAAACAGAATCGGGTTCTGGATCAAGTGGTAAACGCTGACATTGGGTCTTTCCGATTCGGAATCCAGGTTCCAGAATCTAGCCTGCGAGTGATCATAACCGGTGCATCGGGCGGCTTGGGTTTTGCATTGGCTCAACACTATCTTGAGCAAGGTGCGCTGGTAGGTGCGCTTGCTCGCCGTTCTGATTTGCTCCAATCCTTATACGAGAAATTTCCTCGGCAAGTTTTGTGTTATCCACTTGATGTGCGCGACTCGTTTGCTTTGCAGGCAGCTGCCGAGGATTTTATAGCACGCATTGGCGTACCGGATATTGTAATTGCCAACGCGGGTGTCAGTGTGGGTACGCTCACTGAGTATGCCGAAGATATTTCCGCGTTTCAGCAAGTCATGGATATTAATGTGCTTGGCATGCTGAAAACCTTCCAGCCTTTTCTGATGCAGATGCGCAATCGTAGCCAGGGTACGCTGGTGGGCATTGCCAGCGTGGCTGGTTTTCGTGGACTGCCGGGGGCAGGAGCATATTCTGCATCAAAAGCCGCAGCAATTTCTTATCTTGAGTCTTTACGTGTTGAGTTATGTGATAGCGGCGTCAAAGTGGTCACAATTTGTCCCGGATTCATCAAAACTCCGATGACTTCAATCAACCCTTACCGGATGCCTTTCATTCTTAATGCCGATGAGGCAGCATCGAAAATAGCACGCGCCATCCAGAGCCAGACAGCATTTGTGGTAGTTCCTTGGCAAATGAAAATAGTGGCAAGCTTTCTGAAAATATTGCCAAGAAAGTTATATGACAGGCTATTTGCTGATGCACCCCGCAAACCAAGGCAGGTTTAGTGTGCTTACCTGCTGTGCTTGGCTCGTTTGCAAATAAAATCGAATATCGGCTTGCCTGTTTCTCCGGGAGGAATATCGCCATACTCAAGAGGTGTTACCCGTTCGTTTGAAACTGTTTTGCCCTGACCTTCAACGCCTTCGTAAGTAATCCACTGGGCTGCTGCTATTTCATTGTCGGCGCAATTGTAATAATTCAATACCTTGGATGATTGATATTTATGACGCTTGTCGTTGCCGGTCATGGGGTGCTTATAATCTCGTCTGTACCAGGCGGAGACAATATTTCCGGTTCGATTGATGCTGTCAGTATCGACGTAAATTTTGGAGACTCCACTGGTTGCAGCGATCACCCAATTAGATGCGGCAACATTGCCTGTAGCCAAGTTTCCAAACAATATTAAAACGATACAATAAAATTTCATGTGCCAGTTGGAAATATATTTTAGGGAGACTTACACTTTGAAGTAGTTTGCTGAATTCTTGTAAATCGGTGAGATGTTATTATTGGGCTAATCCCTTTTTGCGGGCAAGTTCAAGATAGACATAAATGCCTGCGTCACTGATGAATTCAAACGGATGTGCTTCGCAGTAAGAGTCTATGGATGAATACAAGGATTGAGTGCTTGTTCCCTTGAGAAAGTCCTGATTCTTGGAGACTTCAATCCCCGCCAAAAATCCACTCAGCCAAGTGACAGATAATCCGGCGCTGGACTTGCTGGCACGTTCTTCTTTCCAATCGTCACATGATTTGGCACCCGTTTTTGCAGCAGCAGCAATGGCTTTCTTTGCAGCAACAGCTTTTTCTTTTGCTTGCCTGACAGCAGTTTCGGCCTTGGCTTTTTTGTTGGCCGCAGCGGCCTTGGCTAATTCAGCTGCCTTGGCGGCTTCCGCTGCTGCTGCATCGGCCTCGGCAACAGCTTTGTCAGCATCGTCCTCAGCTGCTTTTTCAGCCGCTTTAGCTTTTGCTGCCGTTGCGGTTTCGGACGTGGCTGCAGCAACCGCAAGGTTGCATGTAGTAGATAATAAGCAACTCATCAGAACAAATAATGTCATTTTCATATGGGTACCTTACTGCGACATTGGTGATGTTAATTGGGCTTTATTTCAGGCCGCAAGTTTGCGTTTCAGAATTTCATTCAACTGGGCGGGATTGGCTTTTCCTTTGCTGGCTTTCATGGCGAGGCCGACAAAAAATCCGAATACTTTATCTTTGCCGCTTCGGTATTCAGCTACTTGGCTGGGGTTGGCAGCAATGATGCCGTCAACGATCATTTCAAGCGCCCCTGTATCCGAAACCTGCTTCAAGCCTTTGGTTTCGATAATTGCGTCTGCGTTGCCGCCCTCGACCCACATGGTGCGGAATACTTCTTTGGCTCCGGCATTCGAAATCGTACCGTCTGTGATGCGCTTGAGTATGCCACCCAGTTGTGGTGGTTTGATTGGGCATTGGGGCATCTCCAACCCATCCCGATTGAGCTGGGCGCTGACTTCACCGATCAACCAGTTGGCACATATTTTAGTCTGGTCAGGAATTTCATTTAATACGGCCTCAAAAAAATCCGCCATTTCTCGGGAAACGGTGAGGAGGCTCGCATCGTAAGCCGACAAGCCCAAATCATTCACATAACGTGCCTGTTTTGCTTGAGGGAGTTCGGGCAGCGTGGTGCGTACTACTTCTATCCAGTTTGTGTCAATTGCCAGAGGAAGCAAATCGGGGTCGGGGAAGTAGCGATAGTCGTGCGCATCTTCCTTGCTGCGCATGGCTTGAGTCTTGCCGGTATCCGGATTGAACAAAATAGTGGCTTGCTGAATTTTACCACCGTTTTCCAGAGTATCAATCTGCCATTGCACTTCGTAGTCAATGGCCTGCTGCATGAACTTGAACGAATTCAGATTCTTGATTTCGCGGCGGGTACCTAGCTCACCGCCGGGGCGGCGTACGGAGACATTTACGTCGCAACGAAAGGAACCTTCCTGCATATTGCCATCGCAAATACCGATCCAGCGCACCAGTGTATGCAGTGCTTTTGCATAGGCTATCGCTTCTGCCGCAGAACGCATGTCCGGCTCGGAAACAATTTCAAGTAACGGAGTTCCGGCGCGATTCAGGTCGATACCCGTCATGCCATGATGATCTTCGTGCAGCGATTTTCCCGCATCCTCTTCAAGATGAGCGCGAGTAATGCGTACCGTTTTTTCGTAGGGCTTTGCGTTGCCTGAAAGGGGTTCAACTTGAATCGTCAGGGCACCCTGCCCGACGACCGGTAAATCAAACTGACTGATCTGATATCCCTTGGGCAGATCGGGATAGAAGTAGTTTTTGCGCGCGAATACCGAGCGTGGCGCGATATAGGCACCCACAGCCAGACCGAATTTGATGGCGCGTTCGACAGCCCCCTTGTTTAATACGGGTAGTACGCCCGGCAATGCGATACTGACTGCGTCAGCCTGGGTGTTCGGCTCTGCACCGAATGCGGTCGAAGCAGCGGAAAAAATTTTGGTTTGGGTGGAAAGCTGGGTATGCACCTCCAAGCCTATGACTATTTCCCATTCGGGTGGTCGAGCAAAAGTTTCTTGTTGCATGGTGGTTATTCCTGATCCATTACTTGTTGGCGCAATTGTCTTAATCCGACAGGCATGTCTAGAGTTTGCGGGTCCCATCCCTCTAATTTCAAAACATCGTGTAAACACTGTTCCAATTCTAAATGGGCGGTGCGAGTGGATTCAGAAATGCGTTGATGAACTTCGATCATGAGTGAGTCAGCACTGATGCAATTCATTTGATAAGCGAACAATTTGCGTAATTGCAGCAACTGCTCGGCAACCTGTGCAGGACAAGCACACATGTAGATAAACGCTTCTTCAAGGATATGCTCAAGTTGCTTATTGTTATATTGGGTGGCTAACTTATCGGTCATTTTGTGTCCTCACAATGCAGGTGAAAGGGTATGCCAATCCGTCGCCAGTTGATATTGATGCGCAACATTCAGCATCAGCGCCTCAGCGAAATAGTTGCCGATGATTTGCAAACCGACCGGCATGTTATTTGCGCCAAAGCCCGCAGGGATGGACATCCCGGGTAATCCGGCAAGGTTCACCGCAATCGTGTAAATGTCGGACAGGTACATTTGTACCGGGTCGTCGCCCTTCTCGCCCAGTTTGAATGCGGTAGTGGGGCTGGTTGGTCCCATGATGACATCGCATTGCTTGAATGCCTCGACAAAATCCTGAGCGATCAGGCGGCGAATTTTCTGCGCTTGTATATAGTAGGCGTCGTAATAACCGTGACTGAGTACGTAGGTACCGATCATGATGCGACGTTTAACTTCTGCGCCGAATCCTTGAGCGCGCGATTTTTCGTACATATCCGCAAGGTCGGTGTATTCCGGGGCGCGATAACCATAGCGGACGCCGTCGAAACGGGACAGGTTGCTGGAAGCTTCTGCCGGTGCCAGCACATAATATACCGGGATAGAAAGGCGCGAATTAGGCAGGGTGATGTCGACTACTCTGGCGCCGAGTTTTTTATATTCGGCAATGGCTGCCTCGACTACTTGCGCAACATCATTGCTTAAACCTTCTGCAAAAAACTCTTTCGGTAATCCAATACGAAGGCCAGCCAAGGGCTTGTTCAAGTCGCGCGCATAATCTTCCTTGTCGCGTTGCAGGCTGGTGGAATCGCGTGCATCGAATCCTGCCATAGTGTTCAAGAGGAGCGCCAAGTCTTCGGCGCTACGTGCCATCGGCCCGGCTTGATCGAGACTGGATGCAAAGGCAATCATGCCGTAGCGGGAAACCACCCCATAGGTCGGTTTAAGGCCGGAGATGCCGCACAGGGCTGCGGGTTGTCGGATTGAGCCTCCGGTGTCGGTGCCTGTCGCCGCCGCGCATAAACGCGCTGCCACTGCGGAGGCTGTTCCGCCGGAGCTGCCACCGGGTACGCGCGTTGTGTCCCACGGATTTTTGACCGGGCCAAAGAAAGAGGTTTCGTTCGATGACCCCATGGCAAATTCATCCATGTTGGTCTTGCCGAGATTAATTGCCCCTGCATGATTGAACTGCGAAATAACGTGAGCGTCGTAGGGAGAAACAAAATTGTGCAGCATTTTTGAGCCGCAAGTCGTGAGCCACCCCTTGGCGCAGAATATGTCCTTTTGTGCAATGGGAATGCCGGTCAAAGGTTGAGTGTTGCCGTTTGCAATCATGGCATCCGCTTCGCGTGCCTGTGCCAGGGAGACTTCCGGATTCACCGTAATGAAGGCATTAAGAGCAGGATTCAGCCCCGAAATTCGTGCCAGATAAAGTTGTGTTAGCTCAACACTGGAGATTTCCTTGTTTTGTAGAGCAACGCCAAGTTGTTTTAGTGAGTCGTTTATCATGTTAGTTCGTAATTTTATTGACATAGCGAAACGTGAGTGATAAGAAAAGTTTCACGTTTCAGGCATCATTCGATCACCTGAGGTACCAGATACAGCCCCGCTTCAACTTGCGGGGCGATGGACTGAAATAGCTCGCGCTGGTTAGCTTCCGTTATCATGTCTTCCCGCAATCGCTGGGTAACATCCTGGGCATGCGACATGGGTTCGATACCACGCGTATCCACCGCCTGCATTTCGGCAATCAGGCCAAAAATATTGGTTAATTGAACATGCGCCGTTTGCGCTTCCTGCCCGCTCAATTCCAGCCGGGCCAGACGGGCGACTTTTTTTACATCATCTATGGTTAAGGACATTTTGATTTAGGCTTTATCGAAACTAGCTTAATAGGGTATCATAAACACCTTTAAGGACACACTCCTTCGCGTATTTTACTCCTTCGCGCTTTTAACAACACTTGAGGCTCTTACATGTTTGGTTTTTTAAATGGCTATTTTTCCAATGATTTGGCGATTGACCTGGGTACTGCAAATACTTTAATTTGGGCTCGTGGGCAAGGCATTGTATTGAACGAGCCTTCCGTTGTGGCTATTCGCCAGGAAGGGGGGCCCAACGGCAAGAAAGTAATTCAGCAAGTCGGCCTCGCCGCGAAACAGATGTTAGGCCGTACACCCGGCAATATTACCGCGATTCGCCCGATGAAGGACGGCGTGATCGCCGATTTCACCGTCACCGAACAGATGCTCAAGCAATTTATCCGGCGCGTGCACAAGTCCGGTATTTTTACTCCGAGTCCGCGCATTGTGATTTGTGTTCCGTGCGGTTCAACCCAGGTGGAGCGCCGCGCCATCCGCGAATCAGCTTATGGCGCAGGTGCGCGCCGTGTGGAATTGATCGAAGAGCCCATGGCGGCAGCGATCGGGGCGGATATGCCAGTGGAAGAAGCAACCGGTTCGATGGTTGTGGATATCGGGGGCGGCACAACCGAAGTTGGAGTGATTTCGCTGGGTGGGGCAGTCTATTCCGGCTCGGTTCGTGTGGGAGGTGACAAATTTGATGAAGCTATTATAAATTATATTCGCCGTAACTATGGAATGCTGATTGGTGAAACGACCGCTGAGCAAATCAAGAAAGAAATCGGCTCTGCTTTTCCCGGTTCCGAAGTGCGAGAAATGGAAGTTAAAGGTCGAAATCTGGCTGAAGGTGTGCCGCGCAGTTTTACCATTTCCAGCAACGAAATTCTGGAAGCACTCACCGATCCGCTTAATAGCATTGTCAGTGCCGTGAAAACTGCGCTGGAACAAACTCCACCGGAGTTAGGTGCAGATATTGCCAGCAAGGGGATGGTGTTGACCGGTGGCGGTGCATTGTTACGCGACATTGACCGTTTGTTGATGGAAGAAACTGGCCTACCAGTGTTGATTGCCGATGATCCGCTCACTTGCGTGGTGAGAGGTTCGGGCAAAGCGCTTGAACGTATGGATAAATTCAGTAGTATTTTCACTACAGATTAAGCAAAATCAGGAATAAGGGATCAGGATCAGGTATTAGATGCGATATAAACGCCGGTTTGCAATTGATTACTGAACACTGATTTCCAATTGCCGATTCCTGGATATGGAAGAAACCCAATCTTTTCGTTTCTTTAACCGAGGCCCCAGTCCTGCAGTGCGGCTGGTGTTCTTCTCTCTGCTATCGTTGCTGCTGCTATTTGTTGATGTGCGCTACCGTTATCTGGAATCTGCACGTACCGTACTTTCCATTCTGGCTTATCCATTCCAACGTGTGATTGCGTTGCCGGGGGTATTGTGGCAACAGTCTGATTCCTTCTTGACTCTGCAGGGAAATTTGCTGCGCGACAATGCGAGAATTCACCAACAACTCACTGTTGATGCGGTTCAGTTGCAACAATTACAAGTTTTGCAAGCGGAGAACCAGCACTTGCGTGATCTGCTTGCCTTGCAACAACGTGCAACTTTTCCGACGCAACCGGCCGAAATCGTCTATGTCGAGCATGATATTTTCAAGCGAAAACTGTTTTTGGACAAAGGCAGTCAAGCCAATGTTCAGATGGGACAGGTCGTGATGGATGATATTGGCGTGGTCGGCCAGGTTACACGTGTTTATCCATGGTTAAGCGAGGTGACTTTGATCACCGATAAAGATCACTCGGTTCCGGTTCAAGTACTGCGTAACGGACTTAGAACCGTCGTGTTCGGTTCGGGTGATACGGGAGATCTTATGCTTCGGTATATGCCGAACAGCGCCGATATTCAGGAGAAAGACATCCTGGTGACTTCAGGGATTGATGGCACGTATCCTCCAGGATTGCCCGTGGCCAAAGTGGGCCGTATCGAGCGTGACCCTGCTTATCCATTTGCACGTATCCAATGTTCGCCTATGGCAGGAGTCAATCGACATCGTCAGCTATTAATCCTGTCCGGGCTGCCGAAATTACCCGAACGACCTGAAGCCACTCCGGAAAACGGTGCTGACCAGCCCAAACGCGGCAGGAAAAGAAAGTCATGAACAATTTTCCTAAAGATCAGGAATTCCTTTTGCCAGCCAGCAATGCGTTTGTTTTTTTGAGCTTGCTGGTTGCGCTGCTTCTGAATTGGCTGCCTTGGCAAGGAATTTTTCTGGCGTTACGTCCTGATTTTGTCGCGCTGACTCTGCTCTATTGGTGTACTCACAAACCGTTCCGGGTCGGCATCGGAATGGCTTGGATGGTGGGTATAATCGCTGATGTGGCGGATGCAAGTTTGTTTGGACAGCACGCGCTGGCGTATTCGGTGTTAGCGTTTGGAGGCATCGTGCTAAATCGTCGTATGCAGATGTTCGATCTTCGCCAGCAGTCTTTACAGGTTTTTCCCGTGTTACTCATGACATACGTGACTTACGCTTTGGTGCATTGGCAGTTGCATGGCTATATTGCATGGAGCTATTTTCTGGGCAGCGTGGTGTCGGCAATGCTGTGGATTCCCTTGACTTTAATGCTACAGGTGATTCGCCTCCCCCGTTCTGATCCCGATAATTTATGAGCGGCACGTGATGAAACGTCGTGTCGAACTTAAAAACAATCAGCGGGAAATTTATTATTTTCGCCTCCGGCTGGCGCTGAGCATTGGTTTTGTGCTGGTCCTGTTGTTTCTGCTTCTTTCCCGTTTCATCTATTTACAGATTATTAAACATGCGCACTACCAGACTCTGGCAGAAAACAACCGTATCTCGGTTGTGCCCATCGTTCCCAACCGGGGCCTGATACTGGATCGCAACGGTGTGATACTGGCCCACAATTATTCCGGTTACACGCTGGAAATTACACCCAGTAAAATGACTGATCTGGATTCAACGATAGACCAACTGGCTCAACTGATCGATATTCAGATCAAGGATCGCAAGCGTTTTAAAAAACTATTGGCGGAAAGCCACAACTTCGAGAGTTTACCGATTCGCAACCAGTTGACAGATGATGAGGTGGCTCGTTTTGCAGCGCAGAGTTATCGTTTCCCGGGGGTTGAAGTCAAGGCGCGACTGTTCCGCGAATATCCTTACAACGAAAAAACTTCACATCTGATCGGGTACATAGGACGCATTAACGACACCGACATTCAGCAGCTGGAGGACGATGACTCTGCGAGTAATTACCGGGGCTCCGACTACATCGGGAAAACGGGTTTGGAACAGAGTTACGAAAGCGAATTGCACGGAACTACCGGCGTACAGCAGATGGAGGTGGATGCAGGCGGTCGAGGAGTGAGGGTGTTGTCGCATACCCCGCCCGTATCGGGAAATACTCTGGTGTTATCGCTGGATGCCAAGCTGCAGGAAATTGCCGATAATGCATTCGGCAATTATCGTGGAGCTCTGGTAGCGATTGATCCCAATAATGGTGAAGTGCTGGCTTTCATCAGTCGGCCGGGATACGACCCCAATCTTTTTATCGATGGTATAGATGAAGACAGCTGGACCGAATTAAATAATTCGCCGGATGTCCCTCTTAATAATCGTGCCTTGCGTGGACAATATCCCATGGGGTCGACGATTAAACCGTTCATGGCACTGGCGGGACTGTATTATGGAAAACGCGCTCCCAGTTATACCATCAGTGATCCCGGCTATTATGCCTTGGCGGGTAGTAGTCATCACTACCGCGACTGGAAGAAAGAAGGGCATGGCATGGTCGACATGTTCAAGTCCATTGTAGTGTCATGTGATACTTACTATTATGGACTGGCAGTCGAGTTGGGCATAGATAATATGTACAACTTTCTCTCACAGTTTGGTTTCGGAAAACTAACCGGTATTGATCTGGAAGGTGAAACATCAGGCCTGATGCCCTCGCAAGAATGGAAAATGAAGCGCTACAAACAAAAATGGTATGCGGGAGATACCGTATCGGCAGGTATTGGGCAAGGGTATGATCTGACTACCCCCATGCAGCTTGCTTTTGCCACAGCGATACTGGCTAATAATGGCATCGGCTATCGTCCGCACCTGGTGCGCCAGATCAGGCATGGGGATAGCAATGATACGGTTGTGCCTGAAGTGAAACCGGAATTTAATCTCAACCTTAACCCGGAGCATGTCGCCTTGATCAAGAGTGCCATGGTCGCGGTGACCCAACCCGGAGGAACTGCTGCACAAGCCAGTGCTGGGGCACCTTACTCGATTGCAGGGAAAACCGGTACAGCACAGGTGGTAGGGATCAAGCAGGGAGAAAAATACAACGCCAGCCAGTTGTCGGAGCGAAATCGCGACCATGCTTGGTTCATTGCTTTTGCCCCTGCCGACAAGCCAAAGATTGCAATGGCTGTGCTGGTTGAAAATGGAGGGCACGGAGGTGCAGTCGCTGCGCCTATCGCACGCAAGTTGATGGATTATTATCTGCTTGGTAAAGTGCCTCCGCCTGTAGTACCTCCCGCTAATGCGCATAGCGGAGTCGTGGCAACAGAGGTTGCACAGCCGGAGCCTGAGCATGATTAAACAGCCCCTGTGGCCTCAGTTAAAGCGGTATCTGCTTTTGCATATTGATCCCGTATTGATGCTGGCGCTCAGTCTGTTGCTGGTGACCGGTTTGATCGTGTTGTTCAGTGCTACCGACGCCAGCTGGGGAAGAGTCATGGCTCAGGCTGGCAATATTACGGTAGCACTATTCTGCATGTGGCTAGTGGCCAACATTCCGCTACACTACCTGATGCGTACTGCCCTCCCTATGTATGTTTTTGGAATGGTGTTGCTGATCGGTGTGGCGTTGTTTGGAGAAGTGAGCCACGGGGCCCGTCGCTGGCTGAATATTGGTGTGGCAACCATCCAGCCTTCCGAGTTGATGAAAATTGCGGTGCCACTGATGATGGCACGCTACTTTGAAAAAAATGAGGCGACGCTGACTCTAAAAAATTATTTCTTTGCAGCATTGTTGTTGTTGCTTCCGGTAGCACTTATTGCACGGCAGCCGGATCTTGGTACCGCGGTGCTTATCTCGGCAAGTGGATTTTATGTGCTCTTTCTCGCCGGGTTAAGCTGGCGTGTGATGGGAGCGCTGTTTGTCGCTGCGCTCGCGAGTGCCCCCGTGCTTTGGTCAATGCTGCATGACTACCAGAAGCACCGTATCATGATGTTGCTTGACCCGTCCCAAGACGCTTTGGGCAAGGGATATCACACTATACAGGGTATGATTGCAGTGGGTTCAGGGGGGTTCTTGGGGAAAGGTTTTCTCAACGGAACTCAGACGCACCTCGATTTTTTGCCCGAACGCACGACCGATTTTATTTTTGCGGTGTTCTCGGAAGAATTTGGTTTACTTGGGAATCTCATTTTACTAGGAATGTTTATTTTCATTATTGGACGCGGATTTGTGATTACCGCCAATGCCTCGACATATTTCACGCGACTGATGGCGGGAAGCGTTACCCTGACTTTCTTTACGTATGCCTTTGTCAATATGGGGATGGTCAGTGGTATTTTGCCCGTCGTTGGTGTCCCTCTGCCTCTCGTTAGCTACGGGGGAACCTCTATGGTCACATTGCTGTTGGGGTTTGGTATGCTTATGAGCATTCACACACATAAGACGTTGGTGCAAACATAAAGGTACGGCGAATGAAACAACTAACCGGAATAAGCAATACAGTAAATATTCAGCAGACGATCAAGCCATTTACTTTGCTGGTAGCGCTTATGCTGGCGGCGTGTACCAGTGTTCCCAGTCGTCAGGCAGGAACACAAACTGCTGTACCGATAGTCGAAGCCAATAGTAACCATAAGCAAACCGTGAACCCAATCCCAAACTTGCCCGTTATAAAACCGGGGCGGGGAGGGTATCTGGAAGGCGATGGTCCCGGGGCAGACGAGCCTGCCAATATTGACGCTACACCGGATGCTGTTCCAAAATACGAGCCACTGCATCGCTTTGCGAACCGTAAATATGAAGCCCTCGGTTTAACGTACACTCCCTTGACTGAGCCCGGCAATTATAAGGAGAGAGGGATTGCATCCTGGTATGGAAAGAAGTTCCATGGTCAGCGCACTGCCAGTGGCGAAACCTACGATATGTACGGTATGACTGCCGCGCATCCCACTTTGCCGATCCCCAGCTATGCCCGGGTAACCAATCTTGCCACCAATAAGTCGGTGATCGTCAGAATCAATGACCGTGGTCCATTTTTGCATGAACGCATCATGGATCTTTCTTACACGGCTGCACACAAGCTCGGTATAGTCGGTAACGGCAGTAGCGAGGTGGAAGTGGATAGTCTTTTACCGGATGGTGCCGTTGCCACAACGCTTGCGATGAATAGTCCGGTGAGCAGCGAACCTTTGCCACCCGCACCGGTCGCAACAAATATAGTGCCTGATACCGGTACGATCTATCTTCAACTCGGGGCGTTCAAATCCAGGCTAGGTGCGGAAAGTTTTCTTGCAAAGATGCGCACAGAATTCGATGAGGGAGGAAAACAAATTGCGTTGTATCAGAAAGATGAATTCGCCCGCGTGCATTTGGGCCCCTACGCTACCCAGCAGGAAGCGCGCTTGGCGGCAGAGAAGCTTGAATCCCGTTTGGGCTTCAAGCCGATGGTCACTGTACACTAAGTTGTAAAGCGATCAATCGTGCATGTTACATTTGATACACCATTTTATTGATCAGTGCGGGACATTCAGAGTTTGATTATGAGAAAACGAAATCCAGTTCGTGTCCCGGTTACCCGCGGTTTGAAAGATATCTATGCGATGGATATGCATGCCGCTTATCAAGCTGCCTGCAAAGGGCACTTTAACGTAGTCGCTTTCGGTCGACTGGCTGCGGCTATTTCTGTTGTACGCTCGGCACTTGAAGAACATCAGACAACGTTTCCGCTCGCGATCGAAACGATGGATGAAGCAATCAAAACTCTATTGGTGGTCAGGAAGCGAGGTGATGAAACAGCAAAATGGGAAATCACTGAAAGCGAACGCCCCTCCGTTCTGGACGGAATTAATATGACTGAACAATGTATCGGGACGCTTGATGTGGGCTTGCTGGAAAAAACTGCAGCAAAACTACTGAAGAACGTCTGAAATTATCCTGTCTGAAGATTCTGCCAACAGTTTGTTTTATGAAATTAAATTCCCCAGTTCAAGCCATAGAGATCACAGAGGGCACAGAGAGTATGGCGAATTGCCACGTTTTATGGACTCACATTAAATGATAACGGTAAGTGTTGATGCAATCATTGTTTCTCCTCTGTGATCTCTGTGTCCTCTGTGGCTAAACGAGTTTATCAGGATGAATGGGAAGATTGCGGGGTTAAGAGTTGTCCGGGGAGTCTTTGCTGCGGCGCATTGTTGCTGTCACGTCCTTGCCGGTTCCCCGGTATCCGGTAAATTGACCGGATGGATCAAACACGGGTTCTCCACTCGCCATCAAATATTGAAGCGAACCTTCCGGGGTAATTCTGCTATAAACAAAATTCTGGAAAGGGGTTCTGGTAGCCAAATGTGCTTTCAGAATGCCGCGCTCAGTCTCATTCCAGCGTGCACCCTGATCTTCCCTGATCTTGTCTAGCGTGTGGTCAACACGGATTCCAAGCATTTCCAGAACAGGGCCGTAAACCTTGGTGAAATGTCCACTTTCATCCTGCTCCCAATACCAATCTGAAGACATCGCATTCAACCGGTTAAGGCGGGCTTCGGTTTCACGCAATTCCGCAGTTCGGTCCAATACCGTTTGCCCCAGCATTTGATTGTAATGTTCCAGGACTTTGTTAACCTGTTCAAGTTTTTTGTACAATAATCGAACCTCCAGCATGTTGTGAATACGTGTCAGAATTTCAACAAAATCAAATGGCTTGGCCACAAAATCTTTGGCACCTGCGGCGAGCGCCCGTAACTTGTGACCAGGTTGCGCAGTAATAACCAGAACCGGAAGATAGCCCACCGTTTCAATTTCCTTTAAACCATCCATCACTTGGAAACCATCCATGCCGGGCATTTGAATGTCGAGCAAAATCAAGTCAAAATTGTTTTTGCGATGCAGATCGTAGACTGCATGAGGATCCATGGTAGCAGAAATGGAAACATAGCCGGATTCACGCAGCATCTGTTCCAGTAAATGCACATTGGATTGCTGGTCATCAACGATTAAAATGCTGGCGTGATGAATTTCATGTTCGCTTATCATTCAATTCTTCTTCCACTTATATTTGTTATAAAAAAGCTAAACCCGATGCGGGCTTCCTCGCTCGCGCCGTTGTAGCCGCTCAATTTCAGACAGCACGTCTTCCAGATTGGTTTCCATTTCAAGGTCGGCGTCTGCCAGATCACTATCCTGATCGTTGGTTATGCCAATTTTGATTTGAATTGCCCGGAGCATTTGTAACACACGGGTCAGTTCGTGTTCGGTCAACAGGCCGGTCTGTAAACCCAGATCGGTTAGACGGGCAGCCTCTTTTCCAAGGAGGTTCTGGCTGATGAGCACAAACGTCGTCAGGATAATCGCTTCCATCGATACGATCATGTTCAGTAGTCCGTACGGAAGTGGGTCGAAAGGAGTGAAGCCGATACGACCCGTGTTGAATAAAATCCACAGGCAAAATAAGGCCACATGCAGATAAAAGAAAATCATGGTTCCGGAAAAGGCGGTCATTCCGTGGGCGATCCGATCATGCAAACTTTGCTCTCGTACCGACTTTAAACGAACCTGGATAACTTTCCGAATATTTCGCTGTATTACATTGGAAAGGGCTGGATTGTCTTCTTTGTGGTCTGCCAGCTCTTTTTGTAGCAATCGTACTTCCAGCATGTTGTGAACACGAGTCAATACCTCGATCAGTTCAAATGGTTTACTGACAAAATCTTTCGCACCAGAATGCAACGCACGCTGTTTGTGGTTGGATTCTGCAGTTATCACCAGAACCTGGGGGTAATCGTCGGCGGCTATATTTTTTAAGGAATCCATTACCGCAAATCCGTCCATTTCAGGCATTTGAATGTCCAGCAGAATCAAGTCATAGCGATTGGTGCGATAAAGGTCGGCAACTTTTCTGGGGTCTAATGTGGATGAAATGAAGAGATAACCCGCGCTCCGCAGCATCCGCTCGATTAAAATGATATTGCTTTTCTGATCGTCAACGATCAGAATTTTTCCGCGAAGAATATCAGATGAGCTTATCATGAGAATCTGCGCCGTTTATTCGCTCAGGGCAGGAGTTTGTTCCGCATGCTCCAGTGCGATATTCAACGCATCCATCAACTCGGCAACTTTGATTGGCTTGGTTATATAGCGAAAGAATCCCGCCTTCAAGCCTCTTTCGACGTCCAGTGGCATCGCGTTGGCACTGACCGCAATCACAGGAATATGCGAGGTGGCATGGTCTGAACGCAGTATTTTCATGGCTTCGAAACCGCTGATGCCGGGCAGATTAATATCCATCAGAATCACATCCGGCTGTGACGTGCGGGCAAGCTCGATGCCGCTATTCCCGTTAATGGCAGTGAGCAGGCGGATGTCCGGATGACGGGCGATAATTTGCTCGACCAGTTTCATGTTTGCCGGATTATCTTCAACATAAAGCACCGTGTGCAGCCGTTCTGCGCGAGATATTTCAGGTTTGACCAAGGTGGCAACATTGCTTCCATTGGTTGCTGCATTGGGCTCTGCAACTGAAATCAGTTCGAACCAGAATTCACTGCCGACTCCGACTTTACTTTCAACCCCTATGGTGCCTCCCATTAATTCGACCAGTCGCTTGGCCACCACGAGACCGATACCGGTTCCTTCTTCGCCCCCTGCTTCCTGCCCCAGACGGTTGAATGGCTGAAAAAGTTGTGTCAACTGGTCCGGG
>Ga0007854_10000559_pt1 | contig 23927 bp, 24 predicted proteins | sample CryBogCBH12Aug08_FD_60382 | JGI IMG/M metagenome (GOLD analysis project Ga0007854, IMG submission 60382) | Freshwater microbial communities from Crystal Bog, Wisconsin, USA - CBH12Aug08 | ecosystem: Environmental > Aquatic > Freshwater > Lake | place: Crystal Bog, Wisconsin, USA | collected... | reverse complement strand
CCTTCCGGGAAAATGACCACGCAGAATCCCATCTTCAGCCGTTCCTTACCTTGTTTAAGCAATTGTTTCATCGCCTCCCGTCCATCACTGCGTTCTATCGCGATAGGACTCGTCATAGCCAGCCCCCAACCAAAAAAAGGCAGCCAAAGCAATTCACGCTTGAGTACCCAAACTTGCGGCGGAAATACTTTTTGAAGAGCAATGGTCTCCCAGGCAGATTGATGTTTGCACAGCACAATGCAAGGTTCCTTGGGAATATTTTCCCAGCCCCGCACTTCCATGCGGATACCACACAGGACACGTAATAACCATAGAACAGTCAGTGCCCAGCCGGAAATTATACGGTAACGGGTGATGGGCTTAAGCGGGAAAGACAGTAACGCAATCAACGTAAACAGCGGCGTGATGAGGATTTGCAGCAGCAGGAAAATCAACGAGCGAAGAAATACCATATTAAGGGAGCCTCTATTAATTCAAATTTCTAAGCCAGACAAGGCGCGATTAAAAAATTGCGACGACGCATATGTCTGATATGTTAGGAGCATTTTTTATGAGCAACGCAGTATGGCAACGAAGTGGGGTAAGCAGGCAAGCCGCGAAGCGGATGCTCGCAAATTTTAATTAACAGAGGTTCCCTTAAACCAGTGTCGCCACTGCCGTAGCAAGATCAGGGAAGGTTAAGGTGCCATTTGGCAGTCCGCCTTTAGCCTGAGTTTTCACACCCTTTCCGGTCAGTACCAGCATGGGCTGCGCACCCATTTTCGCGGCGGTTTCCAAATCGCGGAGCGAATCCCCCACCACAGGCACGCCCTGCAAATTGACGTTGTAACGCGCCGCAATATCTTCCAACATTCCGGGTTTCGGCTTGCGGCAATGGCAATCGGATTCTGCCGTGTGCGGGCAATAAAAAATGGCATCAATCCGCCCTCCCGCAATAGAGACCGCCTTGTGCATCTTGTCGTGAATCGCGTTGAGCGTATGCATATCAAAAAAGCCGCGCCCGATGCCCGACTGATTGGTTGCAACCACCACACGGTAATCCGCTTGACAAAGACGTGCTATGGCCTCAATACTTCCGGGAATGGGTTTCCATTCTTCCGGAGTCTTGATAAATTGATCTGAGTCGTGATTAATCACGCCGTCGCGGTCCAGAATAATCAGCTTCATACAGCTAGCCTCGAAATATCGGCAACACGGTTCATTGCCTGCTGCAAGATAGCCAGCAACGCGAGGCGATTTGTACGCAAGGCAAGATCATCTGCATTGACCATTACGTTGTCAAAGAAAGCATCCACTGTCTCCCGCAGCCCTGCCAATAACTGCAAAGAAGCGGTGTAATCTCCGGCAGCAAAGGCCGTATCCGCCCTGGGTGAAATCTCGTCCAATGCTTGATAAAGCTTCTGCTCGGCTTCTTCCTTTAACAGCCCGACATCCACTTTGCCGCTGGCGCCACTTTCAACCTTTTTCAATATATTGCCCACGCGCTTGTTGGCAGCGGCCAGCGCCGCAGCCTCAGGAAGTAATGCAAAAGCGTGTACCGCTTGAAGCTGCTTCGGCACCAGATAAATTTGGCACGGTTTCATACACAAGACTGCTTCCACCTCGTTGGTCGAATAGCCTTGCTCGCGCATCATTCCGCCCAAACGATCAAATACAAAAGTCTCAACGTCAGCCTGCGCGTCGGCCAGTTGATTGGGTGGAAAACCGGAAAAAGCAATGGCAATCAATTCCGAAAGATTCAATGGCAAATTTTTCTCAATTAATATGCGTAAAATGCCCAGCGCATGGCGCCGTAACGCAAAAGGATCTTTGTCACCGGTCGGAATCTGCCCGATGCCAAACATGCCCACCAGCGTTTCCAGTTTATCCGCCAGCGCAACGCACACTCCAACCGGGTTACGCGGCAATTCATCCCCCGCAAAACGGGGTTTGTAGTGATCTTCAATGGCAAAAGCAATCTCGTCGCCCAGTCCGTCATGCTGAGCGTAATAGCGTCCCATAATGCCCTGAAGCTCAGGAAATTCGCCCACCATATCGGTAAGCAGATCGGCCTTTGACAGTAGCGCCGCCTGTTCGGCTTGTAACGCGAGACCGTCGCCGCCGAGTTGTTGGCCGATGGACTTGGCGATGGCGCAGACGCGCTGCACACGCTCGCCTTGTGTTCCAAGCTTGTTGTGGTAAACCACTTTGGCGAGACTCAGCACGCGCGATTCGAGTGTCTTTTTGCGATCCTGATCAAAGAAAAATTTCGCGTCAGCCAATCGCGGACGAACCACGCGCTCATTCCCACCGATCACCGCAGTGGCATCCTCGGGGCGAATGTTGGAGACCACCAAAAATTTATTGGTGAGTTTCCCCTCACCATCCAGCAACGGAAAATATTTCTGGTTCGCCTTCATGGTCAAAATCAGGCATTCCTGCGGCACTTCAAGAAATTGTGTTTCAAACTGGCAGATCAACACATTGGGACGCTCAACCAACCCGGTCACCTCATCCAGCAAGGCCTCATCCACAATAGGAACCACCCCGCCACCGACTTTTGCAGCAGCCTCCGCCAACTGGCACACAATATTGGCACGGCGCTTTTCAAAACCCGGAATCACCGCGCCTTCGTTTTCCAGCTGCGCTTCGTAGCTATCTGCATCGCGAATATCCAACGTGGCACTGGAGGCTTCAAAGCGGTGGCCTTGAGTGGTGCGTCCCGCCTGCAAACCCAATATCGAAATTGGCACCATCTCTGCGCCGTGCAGCGCCACCAGTCGGTGTGCGGGGCGCACGAACTGTACGCTGTCCCAACCGTTGGCAAGTTGATAGGTCATCACTTTGGGGATAGGCAGCTTTGCCAACGTTTCCTGCAAGGCTAGTTGCAGGCCCTCCACCAGAGAGGCACCGGATTGCTTGCTATCGTAAATGACTGACTCCGCTTTGCCTTCACCTTCCCGGCGCAATTGTGTGACCACTTCAGCCCCTGCGCTTAAAGCCGCCAATCTTTTAAGTAATGCGGGTGTCGCCTGACCGGCCGCATCCAACCCGACCGACACGGGCATCAATTTTTGCGCTACTTGTTTATCATCCGCTTTAGTAGCTACATTATTAACGTGTACCGCCAAACGTCGGGGCGAAGCAAACGAGGTGACTTCGGCTGATTTGGACGCCAGTCCTTGAACTTTTAAGTTATCCGCCAGAACACTGGCAAAACTCTCACCCAACTTCTTCAAGGATTTCGGCGGCAATTCTTCGACGAAGAGTTCAACCAATAAATTCTTTGTCGTCATGTTTATGCTGCTTTCTTTTCTATTTGTGCCAGCACTTCGTCCGCCCACGCGCGCGGTGCCATCGGGAAGCCCAGACGGGCACGACTTTCCAGATAGCTTTGCGCCACACTTCTGGCGAGGTTGCGGATACGCCCAATATAAGCGGCACGCTCGGTCACTGAAATCGCGCCGCGTGCATCCAGCAGGTTAAACGTGTGTGCGGCTTTTAACACTTGCTCGTAGGCAGGCAAAGCGAGTTGTTGTTCCATCAGATGCTTTGCCTGCTTCTCATGGCTGCCAAACGCACCGAGCAAAAACTCCACATCGCTGTGCTCAAAATTATAAGTGGACTGTTCCACTTCGTTCTGGTGATACACATCACGATAAGTGAGCCCTTCTGCCCAAGTCAGATCAAATACATTGTCCACGCCCTGCAAATACATGGCGAGACGTTCCAGTCCATAGGTGATTTCACCGGTGATGGGTTTACAGTTGATTCCACCGACTTGCTGGAAATAGGTGAATTGGGTCACTTCCATGCCGTTCAGCCAAACCTCCCAGCCCAGCCCCCAAGCACCCAGCGTCGGATTTTCCCAATCGTCTTCGACAAAACGAATATCATTTTTCTTGAGATCAAAACCTAGTGCTTCGAGCGAACCCAGATACAGTTCGAGTATATTTTCCGGCGCCGGTTTGAGCACCACCTGATACTGGTAATAATGCTGCAAGCGATTGGGATTCTCGCCATAACGACCATCCTTGGGTCGGCGCGAAGGTTGCACGTAAGCCGCTTTCCACGGTTCCGGCCCGATGGCCCGCAGGAAAGTTGCGGTGTGGGAGGTGCCGGCACCCACTTCCATGTCATAGGGTTGCAGCAGTGCGCAGCCTTGCTTGTCCCAGAAGTTTTGTAGCGTCAGAATGATTTGCTGAAAGGTCAACATCGTTAAATTCGGCCCAATTTCAAAGTGTGCATTTTACTAGCTTTCGCTAGTTAGCGCAGAACGAATCGGTCAGCTCCAATTTCCCGGATCGCGGCAATGCCTTAATTTCCATCTCGCGTTTCAAGGCACTCGATTTGTCGGCACAGGTTTCGAAATAGACCACCGTCACCGGCGTGCGGCCACGCGTGTATTTCGCTCCCTCCCCGGCATTGTGTGCAGCCAGCCGCTTATCCAGATCATTGGTAATCCCGCAATACAAGGTTCCGTCCACACAGCGCAACAAATAGCATATCCAAATCATTTTTTTGCCCGCCCCCAGGCAACACCAACGCCCAGCATCGCTCCCAGCAAGATCAGCACTGCTGCATTCCCCCAGCGAACGTAAGGAGTGCTGCCGGTATAACCCTGCACCTCTGCGGTGAGCATGCCTTCCTGATGCTGCGGCAACATTGCCAAAATGCGACCACTGCGCCCGATAATCGAAGTCACACCGGTGTTGGTGGCGCGCAGCATCATCCGTCCGGTTTCCAGCGCACGCATTTGAGAAAGCTGGTTGTGTTGCATCGACGCGTGAGAGTTGCCGTACCAGGCATCATTACTCACGTTCACCAGTAAGGTTGCTTCGGGAAGCGGGCGAATAATTTCTTCACCAAACGCATCTTCGTAGCAAATATTGACAGCCACTTTCTGGCCCGCCACATTGAGTGGTGGCTGTGCCACACCTCCGCGTGCCAAGTCGCCCATCGGGATATTCAAGACTTCATTGATGAACCAGCCGAGCACCGGACGCAGTGGAATAAATTCGCCCAAAGGAACCAGATGATTTTTGCGGTAGCTCTGGCTGGGGGCGATACCCAGCGTAAACACGCTATTGAAATATTGATTTTGGTCATTTTCGAAAGCACCAATGATAATGTCGCCGCCATTCTTGCGTGCCTGGTCACGCAAAAGTCCGGCGTAATTTTCCGGCACCTCTTGACGCTGCAAAGGCAATGCGGTTTCCGGCAAAACGATCAAACGTGCATCGCTTTGCTGTACCAACTTGCGATAAGTCTCCAGAGTTCCGACCAGCGACTCTTCGCGAAACTTCATTTCTTGCGGAATGTTGCCTTGTGCCAGACTCACCTTGATTGGCTGACCCTGCGGTTGCGTCCACTCCACTTCACGCAGTATCACACCCGTTATCCAAAGCATGGCAACTGCCGCCCAGGCAATTTGTCCCTGGCGGCTCCAACGCACCTGCCACAGCAAGGCAAACAACCCCGCGCTCACCGCCACGAGCAGCGAAACCCCATACACCCCCAGCACAGGCGCATAGCCCGCCAAGGGACTGGCTGCAGCCTGTGAATAGCCGAAAGTCAGCCAAGGGAATCCGGTAAAAATCATCCCGCGTACCCACTCAACCAGCACCCACAGAGCAGGCATAATCAAGGCCAGACGCACCCAAATTGGGGACTTCAGTTTCGCTTGTACGTAGCCGACCGTTGCCGGAAACAGCGCCAGGAAAGCGACAAACAAAGCGGTTCCCGGGAATGCCAGAATAAACTGCATCTCACCATAATCGTGCAGTGCAATATAAATCCAGCCTACGCCTGCACCAAACAAACCTAAACCGAATGCCCATCCGATGCGTGTTGCTGTACGGGCATTTTCCGCACGCAACCATTGCGTGAACAGCATGGCCAGGGACAATACTGTTAGAGGAAAAACACCAAATGGGGCGAAGCTGAACACCGCGAGTAAACCGGCAACCAATGACACGATATAATTTTTAAGGTTCAGGGATTTCACGTAAGGTCTCAAATAATTTGTTGGGCAATTATACGTGGCGCACGATGCTCGGAAAACATATCAATTTTCGAATAGCTACCGGTAACCCATTACCCTCTCGGATGATGTTCTGCATGCAACTTCTTGAGCCGTTCCCGTGCCACATGGGTATAAATCTGTGTCGTGGAAATATCGGCATGACCCAATAACATTTGCACCACGCGCAAGTCTGCTCCGTGATTCAGCAAATGAGTCGCAAAAGCGTGGCGCAGGGTATGCGGGGAAAGTGATTTGTTGAGCCCGCAGTGCCGGGAGTGCTTTTTGATCAGGTACCAGAACATTTGCCGGGTCATCGCTTCAGCGCGGTGAGTGACGAATAGCGCATCACTCACTTTACCCATCAGCAACAGCGGACGCCCTTCTGCAAGATAGCGCCTGATCCAATCCAGCGCTTCCTCACCCAACGGCACCAGGCGCTCTTTGCTACCCTTGCCCATCACTCGCACCACGCCCATATCGAGACTGACTTGCACGGCACTCAGCGTGACCAATTCGGATACACGCAAGCCGGTGGCGTAGAGCACTTCAAGCATGGTGCGGTCACGCATTCCTAGAGGCGTTTGTACGTCCGGCGCATTGATCAGTATTTCCACATCTTGTTCGGTCAGGCTCTTGGGCAGACTGCGGGGAAGCTTGGGCGGGGCGATTTGCAGCGTTGGGTCGGTGGCAATTTTGTTTTGCCGGAGCAGATAGCGAAACAGTCGCTTGAGACTGGAAATAGCACGAGAGGTGCTGGTGGCTTTGGCATGTTGCTGAGTGAACAGATGGGCGAGGAATCCCTGAAGGTCGGCGTGCGTAGTTTCTGGCAGTTCCACACCGCGCTGACCTTCCAGCCAGTCGGCAAATTTATTCAAATCACGGCGATAGCTTTCAAGCGTATTGCGTGACAGACCGTCCTCCAGCCACAGGCTGTCACTGAATTCGTCCAGGATATCTTGAGTGCTGCTCATACCCCACCGTTTGACAGGGTAGAAAGAACTCCCTCGTGCGCCAGCAACCAGTGCTTAATGTCCAATGCGTATCCGCCGTTGTGGTGCATGAAGCCTCCAAGACTGGCTTTACCCACAATGCGATGACAGGGAATTATAACGGGAATGGGGTTGTTGCCACAGGCCTGCCCCACTGCGCGGGGGCTGGAGCCGATACGCGCAGCTACCTCACCATAAGTGAGCACTTGCCCGCGCGGAATAGCCTGCATGATTTGCCATACTTTGTTTTGGTGCAGGGTACCGCCAATTTTGAGTGGAAGGTCAAAATGAAAATCCGCATTGGCAAAGTATGCCAACAGTTGCTCGCAAACGGTTTGCGCAAAAGCATTGTGCGGCACTTGCGACTTGGCTCCCGGCGCAAGGAATTCGATGCCTGTCAACGATTCATTCGTGCAGCGAATGCCAATCACACCGAAAGGAGATTTAAATTTTGCCTGATAGTCCATTATGGAATGATAGCGCAAAAAAACAGGGAGGCGTCTGCCTCCCTGTTTTATTGTGGCCACCCGAGCTTACGCTGCTGCTTTTGGCGCGCGGGCTGCCAGTTTTTCTTTGATACGTGCCGACTTGCCGGAACGGTCGCGCAGGTAGTAAAGCTTGGCGCGGCGCACGTCGCCACGGCGCTTCACTTCAATACTGGCGATGCTGGGTGAGTAAGACTGGAATGTACGTTCCACGCCTTCACCGGCGGAAACCTTGCGCACAATGAATGAGGAGTTGAGGCCCTTGTTACGTTTGGCAATCACCACGCCTTCGTAAGCCTGTACGCGTTTGCGCTCGCCTTCGACCACATTCACGTTGACGATCACGGTGTCGCCGGGGGCGAAATTCGGAATTGTTTTACCCAGACGGGCAATTTCTTCCTGCTCAAGTATTGCGATCAGATTCATTTTTCTTCCTTTTGTTGTACGGACGCTTGTTCCTGCTGGTACTCTGCCAGTAGCCGAGCTTCCTGTTTTGTTAACTGGCGTTGTGCCAGCAATTCCGGGCGACGTTCCGCAGTTCTGCCTAATGACTGCTTCAATCGCCACTTCTCTATCTCGGCGTGGTGCCCGGACGTTAATACCTCCGGAATACCCTCGCCGTTATAAAACTCAGGCCGCGTGTAGTGGGGACAATCCAGCAGTCCTGTTACAAAGGAGTCCTGCTGCGCGGATGCGTCATCGCCCAACACACCGGGAATTTGCCGCACCACACTGTCCATCAACACCATCGATGCCAACTCTCCACCGGATAACACGTAGTCACCGATGGAAAGCTCTTCATTCACTTGCTGTCTGATCAGCCGTTCGTCCACACCTTCGTAACGGCTTGCCAACAAAATCAGTCCTTCGTCTCGTGCCAGCAACTCCATTACCACTTCATGGGTAAGCGGCCTGCCTTGCGGCGACAGGTGAATCACACAACTCTTCAAAATACCGGCTTGCGCCTGGCTTTGTCTGGCGGCACTAATTGATTTCTCCAGAGGTTCCGCCAGCATCACCATTCCGGGTCCGCCGCCATATGGGCGGTCATCCACGGTACGGTAATTATCAGTCGTAAAATCACGCGGATTCCACGTCTGTAACACGAACTTGCCCTGCTCTGAAGCCCGTCGCGTTATACCGTATTGGGTAATCGCGGCGAACATTTCCGGAAACAGCGTAATGACATCAAAGCGCATCTAAAGGGGCTTCCATAAATCCAGATTTCTAAAAGCCCCTTACAATCAGTGCTTTTTAGCCCAATCGGCAGACCAATCTACACGAATCATTTTTTCCGTCAAACTCACCTGCTTGATGGCACTGGCGATGAACGGAACTAAAATTTCGCCGCTCGCCCCCCGTACGCACAGCACCTGATTGGCTCCGGTATCCATCAAATTGTCTACCGTACCCAAACTTTCGCCGACCAGATTGACAACATCAAGGCCGATCAAGTCGGTCCAATAATATTCATCTTCAGCTTGCTGCGGCAGGCTGCTACGCGGCACAGCCACCAACAGGCCTTTATACTGCTCAGCCGTGGTTCGGTCATTGCACCCGGGAAACTTCGCAATCAGACCTTTGCTTTGTACAGCAAAATTTTCCACTGGCATCTCGCGCCAGGGATGTATGTCATTCCCCAGCCACCAGACTGGAAAATCGGCAAGGCTATCCGCAAACTCGGTGTAAGTTTTAAGCTTCACCCAGCCTAGAATTCCCTGCGCACCCGCCACATGCCCCATGATAACCATGGGGTCTGCTGAATCAGGCTTGGGCTGCGGCACCAGCGCGCTTAACCAGCTTGGCAACGGCTTCGCTCAATTGCGCGCCCTTTTCCTGCCAGTGAGCCACGCGATCCAACTGGATACGCATGCCATCAGCACCTTCAGGAGCAACCGGATTGTAAAAACCGATGCGCTCGATGAAACGGCCATCACGACGATTGCGCGAATCCGCTACTACCACATTAAAAAATGGACGGTTCTTTGAACCGCCGCGTGAAAATCGAATAACAACCATAATTAACCTACTCTTCGTTAGCAAATGCCAAAGGGCGCGAATTCTACGACATTTTACAGGGACATGGCAATAAGAAAATGCGGACGACCATAAAAATACCAGCAAAGCGTATTTGAAATTACGCGCTATGAAGTTTCAACATGGCCGCTTCGAGCTTGCCTTCAACAATAAGCGGCGCAACTTCCTGTGCACGTTGCATAGCATGCACGATTAATTCGGACTCTTCGCGGCGAGGTTCATTCAGTACATAATTCGACACCTCAGATCGTTCACCGGGGTGCCCGATGCCGATTCGCAACCGCCAGAAATCACGGGTGCCAAGATGGGCGATAATATCTTTCAAGCCATTATGCCCTCCATGCCCTCCACCAAGTTTTAACTTGGCACTTCCGGGGGGTAAATCGAGTTCGTCATGCACCACCAGAATATTTTCCGGAAATATCTTGTAAAACTGCGACATAGCGCCCACTGCGCGCCCGCTGACGTTCATGAAGGTCTGCGGCTTGAGCAAGAACAACTCGCGGCCTTGCACATTCCCGCGCGCCGTTACGCCATGGAATTTGCTCTCTGCTTTGAAAACACATTGCTGGCCCTCCGCAAAGTCATCCAGCCACCAGAACCCGGCATTATGGCGGGTAGACTCGTATTCCCTTCCGGGATTGCCTAATCCGACAATTAATTTAATTTCGCTCATAATGAAAAAACCCGCCATGCAATCCGTGGAAGCATGGCGGGTTAATAGTAACGTTGAAGCGGGTTATTTAGCTGCCGGTTTTGCGGCTGGTTTTGCAGCAGCGGCAGCTGGTTTTGCAGCGGAGGCAGGAGCCGCCGCATCAACTTCTGCTGTTGCAGCGGCTTCAACTGCGCCGCGAGGTATTTGTACGGTGGCAACCACGGCTTCGGAAACATGTCCGCCATGACCCGCGACTTCAATACCCTTGGGTAGCTTGATATCTGCCACATGGATGGAATGGCCGATTGCCAAGCTGGACAAATCTACTTCAATAAACTCAGGCAGATCAGCCGGCAAACAGGCGATATTCAAATCATTCAATACGTGGCTAACAATTCCGCCGCTCAATTTTACGCCAGGTGAAACCTCGGCATTGACAAAGTGCAATGGCACTTTCATGTGGATCTTCTTGTTTTTCGACACGCGCTGAAAATCGATATGCTGAACTTGTTGACGGAACGGATGCATGACAAAGTCGCGTAACAGCACTTGTTGCTTTGTACCATCCAGATCAAGAGTGAGTACTGACGCGTGGAAAGTTTCCTTGCGCAGGCTGTGGAACAGGGTATTGTGATCGATATCGATCAGCGTTGGCTCACTCACACCTTCACCTTCGCCATAAATAATGCCGGGGACACGTCCTGCCTTGCGCAGACGGCGGCTCGCACCCGTTCCTTGCGCCTTGCGGGTTGTTGCAGCTATTTCAGTTGTCATTTTACTTCTCCATTTCAATTTAAACCACCCGCGACCAGGTAATTTAAGGTTATCGACCACCAAACGGTGGTCGATTTTAATCAATAAACAGCGAGCTGACCGATTCTTCCGCATTAATGCGGCGCATGGTTTCAGCCATCAGTTCTGCCACACTTAATTGGCGTATGCGTTTGCAGGATTTGGCTTCTTCGCGCAAAGGGATGGTATCGGTTACGACCAACTCATCCAGCGCAGAATTCTCGATTCGTCCGATTGCAGGCCCTGATAATACCGGATGAGTACAGTATGCAATCACTTTCTCCGCACCCTTTTCTTTCAAAGCTGCCGCCGCTTCGCACAAAGTGTTCGCGGTATCCACCATATCGTCCATGATGAGGCAGGTACGCCCCGTCACCTCGCCGATTATATTCATCACTTTGGCCACATTCGGTTTGGGGCGGCGCTTATCAATAATCGCCAAATCCGCATCCATTTGTTTCGCCAATGCGCGAGCCCGCACTACGCCGCCTATGTCCGGTGAAACCACGACCAGATTTTTGTAATTACATTTCCAGACATCGGAAAGCAAAATCGGACTGGCGTAAATATTATCCACCGGAATCGCGAAAAATCCCTGAATCTGGTCTGCGTGCAAATCCATGGTCAGCACACGATCCACGCCCACCCCGGTCAGCATATCAGCCACCACTTTGGCAGTAATCGCCACACGGGCAGAACGCGGGCGGCGATCCTGTCTTGCGTAGCCCATGTAGGGCAACGCGGCAGTAATACGACCGGCTGAAGCGCGTTTAAGCGCATCCACCATCACCAGCACTTCCATCAAGGTATCATTTGCCGGTGCACAGGTGGATTGCAGCACGAACACATCCTTGCCGCGCACATGCTCAAGTATTTCCACCATCACTTCACCATCGGAGAATCTTCCGACGGTGGCTCGACCCAGACGGGTGCCCAAATGCCGGGCAACCTCTTCTGCGAGCTTGGGATTGGCATTACCGGTGAATACCATCAAACTGTCGTGGGACACGTTAACCCCTAAGGTTTAGAATGAGCCGAACTCCCCATCCATCCCCCGCAAGAGGTAGAGTGGGACAAGGCTCGCTTCGCGAGTTTCACATCAAAAACTGGCTGGGGAGGTAGGGATCGAACCTACGAATGCCGGAATCAAAATCCGGTGCCTTACCACTTGGCGACTCCCCAATAAAATCGAATTACAACTGCCTAAAAATTCCGTAACGGATGCTGCATCAAACCTCGTGCCACAACACCCCGCATATCCGCAGGTAACTGTTTTAAAACCGATTGCGCTTGTTCTTCGCTGGCAAATTCAGCAAATACACATGCACCGGAACCGGTCATCCATGCCTGCGCAAATTGCCCCAGAGAAACCAGATGCCGAGCCACTTCAGGATACAAATTACATACCACCGGCTGCAAGTCATTATGCAAATGCGCCATTGGAAGGGCGCGAATTGTGAGGGAAATCGTATCCCGTGTCAATTCCGGACGTGCAAAAATCTCTGCCGTGGCAACATGCACAGGAGGAAATAGTAAGATATACCAAGCTTCCGGCAAGTAATAGGCCTGTAATTGTTCGCCTATTCCTTCAGCAAATGCATTCTCTCCGAACACGAATACCGGGACATCTGCACCCAGCGAAAGTCCCATTTGCATCAAGCGTTCACGCGATAATCCCAAATTCCACAAGCGGTTAAGCGCCAGCAGCGTAGTGGCCGCGTCCGAACTCCCACCGCCCAGGCCGCCGCCCATCGGAATACGCTTTTCGACCGCAATATCCGCGCCCAACGGACATCCGCATTCCCGTTGCAGCAGACGAGCTGCGCGGACGCACAGATCATGCTCCTGCGGCACACCTTCCAGGTCATTGCTCCGGCACACTCTGCCGTCCTGACGCAGTGTAAAATGCAATGTATCGCTCAAATCAATAAAGCGAAACAGCGTTTGCAGCAGATGGTAACCGTCTGCCCGCCTGCCAACCACGTGCAGGAACAGGTTAAGTTTGGCCGGTGCCGGACAGCTTAGGGTATTGAGTGTATTTCCCATTGGTCAATGACTAATTGTAGCTCCAACCCTTCACGTTGGGCCGTAATTCTTACCGGCAGACTATCGGGAGCGGGTGCGGCATAGCGGGTGTAATGAATTTTCCATCCATCCTGTTGAATGAAGCTTGTCTGCCCGAGCGCATCATGCTCGATTATTGCCTTGCCGTCCGGCTCAGGCAGTGCCAATACCCAATAGCGCAAACCCGCCAGCGGCAAATACCAGCCCAGCACATTTTCCGTTAACTCCCCGGTGTTGTGTGCCGTGTAATGTTTATCGGCCGTGTCGAGTATAACTAACTGCGTATCGCTTCGAATACGGGCCACAGTATAGCCAAGGGGAGCCATGAGCAGGATCTCATCCGCCTCAGCATGGTGCGTCCAGCGAATATTGGCCGAGGAGCGCCCGCCGTCATGCCTGATAGAAATCCGGCCATTCAGCACAAAAAGTTTCTGTTCAGCCGAAGATGGGCGAAGTGCCAACTGACCCGTCGGCACACTTGAGCACCCGGCAATAAACAATACAAGCAACCAGCCTGACCAACGAGTCATGCTGAAATCATGGATTAAATTTTTTCACGGTCGCTTGCAATACTTCGTTGTCCTGATGAGCTTTCAACGCCTCGCTCCATACCTTCCTGGCTTGATCTTTATTCCCCTGAACCCACAGCACCTCACCAAGGTGGGCAGCGATTTCCGGGTCGGCATTTACATTGAAGGCGCGATGCAGGAATTCCAGACTCTTCTCAAAATTCCCCAGCCGGTAGTGTCCCCACCCTACGCTGTCGATAATACCCGCGTCATCCGGTGCAAGCTGACTCGCCTTCTCGACCAGTTGCATTCCTTCCTGAATACGCTCGTTGCGATCCAGAAAACTATAACCCAGCGCATTGTATGCTTGCGCATGATCCGGCTTAATCTCTATCACCTTGCGCATCATCTGTTCGAAAATATCATGCTTGCCAAGCTGCTCAGCCAGCATTGCAGTTTCGTAAAGCAGATCAGGGTGATTTGGCAGTTTTTCCAATCCTTGCGTCAATACTTGATAGGCAGCATCCGGTTGCTTTGAATCGCGCAACAAATCTGCCTCAACCGAAAGTAGTTGCACACGCTGCTGATTATTCTGCGCATTGGTCTGGTGCAAATACTCGCGAGCTTCATCCAGCTTGTTCGCTTTGGAAAGCAAATAGGCAACACGCATGCGGGAGGTAAACAAATATTCACCCTCAACTACTTGACGATAGCTTTGCAGCGCATCGTCGTCATGCTTCTTTGCTTCGTTAAGTTGGCCGAGGTAGTAATACACCGTGCTTTCATCTTTTTTACCTTTCACCAGAGCCTGCCGCAACTCACTATCCGCCCGATCAAGCTCTCCCATTTCCAGCGACAACATGGCCACAGCAAAAGCCAGATCAGCGCTATCCGGATGAACATCAAGCACTCGCTGAAATTCCGCACGGGATTCCGAATACTGTTTTTGCTCAAGCAATATCCGCGCATAAACCAGGCGTGTTTCACTTGCATCGGGATAGGTAGCCAGATAATTTTTCAGGAGCAATAACGCTTGCTGAGGAGAATTCTGCTGCAACAACTGAACCTCAAACAACTCAGCCAATTCCCAATCCGGGCGCAAGGCACGCGCTTGCCGCACCTCGACGAGTGCCAGATCACGCTTTCCTGCCGAAGCGGCTGCTTGAGCCACCACAAAATGCGCTTCTTCCACCCGGGGATAAGGCTGTGCCAAGTCATGTAAAAGCGTATAGACGGCCTCCCTGTCCGGGTAACGCACCAGCAAAGAATAGGTCTGCGTAAACGTGTTTCCAGCCCGTGAGGGATAGGCAGTCAGCATTTCAACCAGATAGGGGCGCGCCTCATCCAATTTTCCACCGCTGAGCAATACCGTGGTCAGCAACTGCTTTGCCTGGTGTGACGCAGGTTCCAGTTTCAACCAAAGATTAAGAGCTTCCAACGATTTATCCATTTCGTGCGCGTCAAAAGCCATCTGCGCAGCACGGCGTGCCACTCTGGGATCTTGCGTCTCTTTGGCCAAATCCATGTATACCTGCGCGGCCAATTCGGAATTACCACGCTGGCTTGCAATATCACCAAGCAAGAATCCATAAAGCGTATCGCCGGTTAATTCCAGATTAGGTAATTTAGGCGGTGGCTCGACAGCCGGGGGAGGAGACTCCACCATCGGCTTGGGTGGCTCAACCACAACCTGTTGCGGCGCATGCGCGCAAGCAACCAATAACAGCGGAAGAAGAATTGCGCTACTCCTGAAAATCATCATAATTGAATATTTTAATCCTGTTTTACCAAGGTGGCGGTTCGACTCGAATGATTGTAAAAAATTCACTAACTTAACCGTTTGTCCATTTTAGGTTATATTGGACCACTATCACAACCCATAAACATTCGTATGTCCGTTGCCGCCCCGCTCACCCTGTCCGCCCGCAACCTGATCCGCCGTTCCGGGCGGCACGAAATTATTCGTGACATTTCGCTGGAGCTTAGACACGGAGAAGTGCTCGGCTTGCTCGGTCATAACGGGGCAGGAAAAAGTACCACGATGCAAATGCTGGCAGGCGCACTCTCGCCGCAATCGGGCCAAATTATAATATGCGGCCATGACATGATCTGCAAGCCGGAATTAGCCAAGGCACACATCGGCTTCCTGCCGGAAACCCCTCCGCTTTACCGCGAAATGCGTGTGGACGACTTTTTGTTATTTGCCGCAAAGCTGCACCGGGTGCTTCCAACTCAAATCACCCATTACCTGAGTGAAACCAAACGCCGCTGCGGCCTGCAAAATAGCGGAAATAAAATTATCGGCACGTTGTCCAAAGGATACCAGCAGCGAGTCGGCATTGCTCAGGCGATCATCCATCAACCTGAAGTCATTATCCTCGACGAACCTACGGTTGGTCTAGACCCGTCACAGATTCGCGATATTCGTGCGCTCATCCGCGAACTGGGTGACACGCACAGTGTCATTTTATCCACGCATCTGTTAAGCGAAGTGGCCAGCATTTGTGACCGTGTCGAAATCATCCACCATGGGCGTCTGATTTACAGTGACAGCAGCGAGCAGATGCAGCAGTATGGGTATCAGCCCGGTTTCATTGTCACCTTGCTTGCTCCCCCGACCCTTGCCGAGTTACAAGCCATTGAGGGCGTGCAACAAGTTGAGCCACTCTCCGACACGCAATTCCGCATTCTTTACGCTGCCAATACCCCTCCAAGCACCGGCTCGGACCCGGGGTCCAAACTACTTGAACTTGCCGCACAGCATGGCTGGCAGGCCAAACAACTGGTGCCACTACAAGCCCGACTGGAAGATGTATTCATGCAGATCACCCAAGATGAAGAAGAGAGGGTATGAGGTATCCATGATCCTGACTATCGCTCGTAAAGAATTTCGCAGCTTATTTGCCGTTCCTTCAACATGGCTGCTTCTGGGAAGCCTGCAGTTTATATTCGCGTGGTTCTTTCTGGCCAGACTGGATGCTTTCCTGCAAGTTCAGGCTCAACTTGCACAAATTGGGAATGCACCGGGTGCAACTTTGTCGGTTGCCGTTCCCTTGTTTGGCACCCTCGCAATCATCCTGATGATGCTCGTTCCAGCATTCACCATGCGCTTGCTAGCCGAAGAAAAGCGCAACCAAACGCTGGTATTGCTGATGGCCTCGCCCGTGTCGGCCAGTCAAATTGTTCTAGGCAAGTTTGTCGGTTTGATGCTATTTTTACTGTTGATTGTTGCCAGTTGCACAATGATGGTTGTGTCACTTGCGGCAGGCACGCAACTAGATGTGGGTTTATTGCTTAGCAACGCCTTGGGGGTGTTATTGCTTGCCTCCAACTACGCTGCACTGGGACTTTATATTTCTTCTCTCACCTCGCAGCCTGTAGTTGCCGCAATAGCCTCGCTTGCTGCGCTGTTCGGATTATGGCTGATAGAGGTCAGCGCGTTGGACAATGACAACGCGTTACACTTGTTTACACCGACCAGCCATTTTCAGAATTTCAACATCGGCTTGTTAAACAGCACTGACCTGGTTTATTTCCTGGTATTTCTCATCACTTTTTTATTGCTGACAATACGGCGAGTCAATAACAGCCGGATTTACGGTTAATTTAATGGGGGAAGTACTGCTCTGTATGAGGGGCGAGTCGGGCGCTCCCCCTCCCTGCCTTCCCCCGTTGTCGGAAAAGCATTTGGACCGGCACCCGGGAGAGGGTTCTGTCCCCTCTCCCGGCGGGGGATGGCTAGGGAGGGGGAGATTTTTGCTTCAGTGTCATGAAGTTAAGCGTAACAGCGCAGTCGTTGCGAAAATTCCTGTAGTGCAGCAATTCCGCTGCTTTCAGCACGGTGACACCAGTCTTCCAGTTGTTTGACGAGTTGTTCCTTGCTGGCTGTTGAGCGTTGCCAGATCGCGGCCAGTTCTTGGCGTAGCCCGTAAGCTTTTGCAAGCGTAGGACTAGCAACCATGAGCTCCGCCAGTTTGGTTTTTTGCGCTTGTGTCAGAATACTTTCGTCCAAATGGAGCCACTGCCTGACGCGCGCCACGTCCACATCAAACTTGTCGGTAGCCTGCAGCTTGATCCGGGAAATTTCTTCTGCATAAGTTTTCTTCAGTGACTTGGCATATTTTGCTGTCACTTCATACCGATTGGTAATGACCGCCTGTAACGTTTCCATATCGCATACGGTCTTTGCCGGATTCATGCGCAATTGCGGGGCAAGTTTTTTCACTTGCGCCAAGCCGAACGCCTGCAGAATACAAATGTACATCCAGCCAATATCGAATTCATACCATTTATTGGAGAGCTTGGCCGAAGACGCATAGGCGTGATGGTTATTGTGCAATTCTTCACCGCCAATAAAAATACCGACAGGCACAATGTTGGTGGAAGCATCCGCACACTGAAAATTGCGATAACCCCAATAATGTCCTGCTCCATTGATTATACCTGCGGCATTAACGGGTATCCATGCCATCTGCACTGCCCAGATAGTCAGGCCGATGGGGCCAAACAATACAACATCCACAACCAGCATCAGTGAGATGCCCAATGCGCTATATTTACTGTAGAGGTTGCGTTCCAGCCAATCGTCAGGCGTACCGTGGCCGAAGCGCTCCATGGTTTCCTTGTTTTCAGCTTCCTTTCGGTAAAGTTCGTAACCTTGAAATAATACTTTTTTTATACCTAAAATTATCGGGCTGTGGGGATCTTCAGCGGTTTCACATTTGGCATGATGTTTGCGATGAATAGACGCCCATTCCTTGGTGATTACGCCGGTAGCAAGCCACAGCCAGAAACGGAAGAGATGGCTGGGAATGGGATGCAAATCCAACGCACGGTGCGCCTGGTGACGATGCAGAAAAATAGTGACGCATGCGATCGTAATCTGAGTCAGAACCAGCGTAACCAGCACGTAGCCCCACCAGGGCAAATCAATCAGACCGTTGTTCATACTCTCCTCCTTGCATGCAACCAATTTATAGTTATAGTCTTCAGAAAGGCACAAAGACAATCCTTACAACCTCGTAATAACCTTAATCAACCCACCCACGCGCCTCATTGTAATCGGAAAACGCACGTATATCGGCGTCCACAAACAAACGTGACAACCACGCTTGCCAAGTGAGCCATTGATCATCCGTAACCACTGCAATCCTGCTGAAATCATGCTGGTGCTCACGGCTGAAAAATTTAATTTCTTCCCACGCCACATCCACCGTGTAGTTAATCATGTCGCGCAGGTCGAATAACAGGTTGACCTCACCGGGCGATTTAAGTTCATATAGTGCCAATTCTTCGAATTGCTTGAAATCAGCCAAGGTAAATTCACCCAAAATTGAAAGGGTTATCAAATTATTGCTGTGTTCTATGCTAATCATGTGTGTTCTCTTTTCGTTGATTGTGCATCATGCTTAGGAACCAGCATCAAGCTTATCACACCGCCCGCAATTATGAACGCCATGCCTAACCATCCGGTGAGCGGCAGTGCCTCTCCCCAGACAATCATGCCAAATAAACTGGCAAAAATGATCGTACTATACGCCAGACTGCCGACCACCAGAGTTCTACCCACCCGATAAGCTCGCGTCATGGCAAGTTGGGCAAGTGTAGCACTCAGTCCCATCCCTAGCAGAATAGCACCTCCTTTTGAGGTAACTGCATGTACTGTGTCAAATAATATCCAAACACCACTGCCAATTGATGCCATCAAGCTGAAATAAAACACAATACGCGTTTCCGGTTCACCTGTCTGTCCCAACTGCTTGACGTTCAGGTAGGCGATGCCGGCAAGAAATCCCGAAACCAAGCCCAGCAATCCAGGCAGTAACTGATCATGCTGCAAGGTCGGATGAAGCAATAAAACCACCCCGCAAAATCCCAGAGCAATAGCGATGGTAACCGGCAAGTGAAATTTATCCTTGAATATCAGCATGGAAAATAGCGTGAGAAACAAGGGGGCGGTGTAGTTTAGCGTGACCGCAGTGGCAAGTGGCAGCACAGTGATGCAGTAAAAATAAAGCGCGAGAGCCACGGTTCCGGAAACACCGCGAATCAAGTGACTGCGCCAATGTAGTGTTGAAACTTTAACACCCTGCTGCCGCATGATGAGATAAACCATCAGCAATCCGACAGTCGAGCGATAGAAAACCAGTTCAACGTGGGAAAAATAAGCCGCGCCGAGTTTGACAAATACGCCCATGCAGCCGAACATGAAACCGGCAACCAGCATCCAGAGAGCGCCCATGCTAGGCTGATATTCCCTCGTGATAATGAAGCTCAAAGATGAGGATCAAGATTGCGCCGCAAAAACTCATGAAAATGCAACATGCCATCTTCTGTAGGTGACTGATAAGGTCCCTGCTCGTCCAAGCCCCGCTGGTATAGTGATTTGCGCCCCTGATGCATACGCATGCAAATGATGTCGTCTTCAATCGCTGTTTCGTTATAGGCCTTTTGCTCCGCCTCAACATAATCACGCTCAAACAACACGATGTCTTCGAGGTAATAAAACTCGACAATATTGGTGCAAGCTTCAGGGCCGCGCGGTACAAGAGTGCTGATGACCAGCGTCCCGGGATACCATTCGACCATGATATTGGGGTAATAAGTCAGCCAGATTGCGCCGTATTTGGGCAAAGCCCCACCGTGGTAGCGCAAAACCTGCTCCTGCCACTTGCCATACACATCACTGCCCACTTTGCGTAGCGCGTTGCAGATACCCACGGTTTGCACGCTGTAATGCTCACCGAATTCCCACTTCAGTGCATCGCAATCGACGAAGTTTCCCAAACCTGGATGGAATGGAACAACGTGATAATCTTCCAGATAGACTTCAATGAAAGTCTTCCAATTAAAAGCATATTCATCCACTTGCACCCGATCGAGCATATACCCGGAAAAATCGAGATCCTGCATCACACCGACTTTTGCAAGGTCTTTAGCAACATCGCGCTTGCCTGCGAACAACATGCCATTCCAATTTTGCAGCGGTGACTTGTTCAGATGCAAACAGGGATTTTCCGGAAAGTGCGGCGCACCCATCAGCTTGCCGTCCGTCTGATACGTCCAGCGATGCAAAGGACATACAATATGTTTCGCGGTACCACGTCCTTGCAGTATGGTTGCCTGACGATGGCGGCAGATATTGCTCAGCAGCTCAACACCATTCGGATTACGCACCAGCATTTGCCCAGAACCATCCAGCACGTGAAAATCACCAAGATTCGGCACCAGCAATTCATGCCCAACATAATTCGGCCCCTGCTCAAACAGCACGTGCGCTTCCAACTCCAATATTACAGGATCGAAATGCCAGCTTAACGGCGGTTGTGCATTGGAACGAGTGAATTGCTTGACTTGCGCTATTTCTGACATACCCACGTCTGCCTGACAAAAAGGTGAATACGGTTTTGAGGATCGAGGCGCGATTGTCCCTTAAAACAAGGGGAGGAGCAAGAAAAAACTATATTGGAGTATTTAAGCCGGTTATCAATGGATGAATTAAGAGGCATTAAATTGAGTATAATTAGTGTTCAGTAACCGTAGTTTCCTGCTGGTCACCATACGAACCATTTATCAGGGAAAAAGAACTATGAAAAAATATATTTTGGCAATAGCACTCTCCGCGCTCACCCTGCCTGTTTATGCGGATACCACTATCAATGGCAAAGTCTCCACGCTTGGACTCGGCGTGGAAGCTGCATTTCCCGTCACGCAATCAGTGGATGCGCGCATTGGTGTTAACGGATTTCATTACACCTTCAACAAGGTAACTACATCCAATGGTCAATCCACCACGTATAACGGCAATCTGGATATGCAGAGTTTGCAAGCTCTAGCCGACTGGCATCCATGGCAAAGCAGCTTCCGCGTAACCGGAGGGCTCGTTTACAATAACAACCAGTTTAAAGGGACAGCCCAGCCTACCGGAGGCAAACTTTACTTAGGTGGATCTTGCTACGGCGTATCACCCTGTATAATCACTGTGGGCGATGCACATGTAGATGCCACCGTAGACTTCGATAAAATAGCGCCCTATCTTGGGATTGGCTGGGGAAGAGCCGCAAAAAAATCAGGTTTATCTTTCACCAGCGACGTCGGTGTTCTGTACGCAGGAACCCCAAAAACCAATTTAACAACTGTTGATTTTAATGCAACTGCCGCTGATCTTGCTAGCGCCAATGCCGCCTTGAAAGACTCGTTGAACGGCTATAAATTTTATCCGATCGTTTCTATAGGCATTGGATATTCTTTTTAACCGGACATCGGCTTATCTGTTTTTCCGGGAAATTTAACTGGTTAGCAACAACCCCCTCCCTAACCCTCCCCCGCTGGGAGAGGGGATACTCAATAAGTTGCAGGGTGGATAAGTAAAGCGCATCCACCTTACGGATTAATAATTGCGTACAAGTCCACAAAAAAACCGGCACTGGAAAGTGCCGGTTTCTGGATTTTCTTAATGGGTTATCCCCACCAGAAAACTATTTTAATGACAGGGTGCTAAGGTCAGTGAAGGTGATCACTCCACCACTTATCGTTCCAACCTGAGTGCTGGTCACTGGGGGGTTGGCAGCGGAGTTGGCATACGACACTGTCCCGCTGTTGTTGGTACCTAGCGTGGCAGCCGTTGTGGCTAATCCTGAAGTCGTTCCCGTTTCGCTCAAGGTAACCGCATTGTTGCTGGAATCGGTAACGGTTGCGCTCGAAGTAATCGTGCTGTAAGTGGTTCCCGTCGTACCCGAAGCAAAAGTCAAGTTGACGCCATAAGTTGACGTTCCGTTGATAATATTTCCTGTGAATGACCCACTTTCAGTTGGGAAATTCGTTGCGGATTGCGCTTGAGTTGGATCGTAATTCACCCAGTTCGAATTAACCGTCAATCCCCCGCTCGTTCCGGTGTTCAGGAATGTGCCCAAAGCAGCACTTGAAACACTACCCGTGAAAGTAATCGTACTGGGATTCCATGTGGAAGAATTTTTCTGTTGCGCGTAAGTCGGCAAACTTAACGTACCGTTAAAAGAATAATTCGGGGTGGTGGCTTGCGCCACCACGGTCGCCGAAAGGGTACTCCCGGTACTGGCGACCTGAACCAACTGGGTACCTTTTGCAAGTGTGACTGAATCGATTGTGGCCGACCCGTTCATTTGCGCTACAGCTCCGGTTATGCCGAATGTATTGGCGGTAGCGGCAGCATTCTGTGATTCGGTTACAACCAGATTGGTAATGTTGGTCAGGGTATGTGTCGAGGTTATGCCTTCTCCCGGAAGAATACTTCCGTTCAAGGTAACACCCGCAGCAGTACCATCAACCGTGCCTGTTGCAGGGGTGACCCCTGTCGCACTCACGCTGCTGGCTCCGGATATTGACAACGAAGCTGTTGGAACCAGCGTATCGCTCCAAGTATAGTGACCGATAGGCGTCAGGGTATACACCCCGGCTGAGGTGTTGTTCGGGCCCGAGATGGTGAGTTGATGAATAGTCGGTGAAACACCAGCATAATTTCCCGACCATTGGCAGACAACGGTCCCGGTGGTAGAGGTGGCACCTGCCTGCCCTGAAAGATTCATGAGCACGCATGGATAACCATTTACATAGGCTCTGGATGTAGAGGCAGCCGTTCCATTTGAAGCCAGAGACATTCCCGTAGCTAAAAACAGCTCGAAATTTTGCGCTTCCTGGAACGGGCTCAAAATGTTATTGAGATCGGCCTGTACACCACTTGCCTGCAGAATGAAATCGGTGTGCAGACTGCTCAATAATGTTGTGGAGGTTGCGATCTGTGTCGCCGCAGAACTCGAAACTACAGCAATCGGAACAATAGCGGGAGGAGGAGTTATTATCAGATTCTGTACTGCTGTCTGAACCGCAGTTACCGCTGTCGATGGTAACTGTGGTGACGCATTATATGTCTGTATATACGTAATACCTGCATTCAGCTTGGGTAAAATTGTTGTAACCGCGCTTACCGAGCTGGCCGGATTGGCATAAGAGGCTGCCAGGTTATTTAACGCTGTAGACAAATTGATGCCGGGATTTTGGCTATTCAAGGCTTGAGCCAAACCAGCCAGTGCCACTGTATTGCCATCCTTCGCCAAACCATTTGCATCGAACGAAGGAATGGCCGTGGCAGGAATCCCAAACTGTGTCCCGGCGTTGGTCAGTGCTGTCGTCACATTGCTTACGGTAATAGGAGTGCTGGCATGAGGAACAGTTAGCGGTCCTGCAGTCTGCTGAATTTGAGCAACGGCCAAATTAGTAATCGCTGTTACAGGAACCCCGGATGCTGCTACGGCAACCGCCGAGCTTGCGACGAAACCTAGCAATGGAACTGTAGTACTCTCGGGCAGGTTGGTTACATCGTTGAGGTAAACACCGCTAACGGAAACCACCAGAGGA
>Ga0007854_10000558_pt1 | contig 23931 bp, 19 predicted proteins | sample CryBogCBH12Aug08_FD_60382 | JGI IMG/M metagenome (GOLD analysis project Ga0007854, IMG submission 60382) | Freshwater microbial communities from Crystal Bog, Wisconsin, USA - CBH12Aug08 | ecosystem: Environmental > Aquatic > Freshwater > Lake | place: Crystal Bog, Wisconsin, USA | collected... | reverse complement strand
AAATTGACTGAAAACCGGAAATATCCTGTCCATCTCTTCAGGCTCAATGTCCTGACGCTTCTTCACCAGATTCTCATACATGACGTTATTCATTGCCACTATCCTCTGACTTGGGCGCTGATTCCCGCGTTTCTCTTTGGGAAAAAAACTGTCGTTACTGTTCATAATAAGATGCCCCCGGGAGGAGGGTGTTTTCGTTACCTTGAGAGGTCTTGTCTCATCAACTGCTCTAAGGTGATCTTTAACTCCAACTTTGTATCATCCACTTGGGGGATTCTCCTCGATCAAAAGAAATTTCGCCGCGTTCCGGCGACCGCTTCCAGGAATGTTGCATTTGTTCCATCCAACGAAAGAAGAGGATTTATAGTGATAGCGCGGTTGATCCCTGAAAAGGGGGTCAAGCAACTTATCCAAGCCTATCAGGATTCATCCATTGACCACGCAAGACACCCCTTGTTTGTTGTGGGGGTCGGGCCATTTGAAGCGGAACTTAGACAGGAGGCAGCCAAGTCAAAGACGAAGTATATCCATTTTCTAGGATACAGATCAGAAGATGAGAAAGTGAGTTGTATCGCCAGAAGTCTCTGGAATATTGCGCCGGCTATTTTCGAGGAAGATCAGGGGATGACCCCCATTGAGGCAACTCTCTGCGGTGTTCCTTCCATCATCACAAATATTGGAGGACTTCCTGAGTCAGGTGGTCCGGGAGCCCTTGCTGTGCCACCATGCAATGTCAAAGCCCTTACTGATGCTCTGAAGGAGGCGGCTGAAATGAGTGCCGAAAATTATGCGGCAAGGTGCGAGGCAAATCAGTCTTACCTGACCAAGTATCTTGAGGCGGAGGATCATTATTCCAGACTGTACAAGGATCTGTGATCCCGTGGCATGAGACTCATTTTCATAGATCCGAATTTTTGCGTAAGGAGTCCTTCCATGAGGGGGATTGTAAAATCATCCCAGGATCTCTTGAAAGCGGGCGTTGAGGTTGAGGCATGGTGCTGGAATCACGATCCGGTTCCAGGAGTTACCTTCCGCAAGCTGCCCCACCTTGAACTACCTGAATCAATTCTGCGATGGGTGTTCATTTTTTCAGGATGGCTTTTTCTTATTCTCGCGCACTGCTATTGGGTGCTTTGGATTCTCAAAGGATCAAAACGGCACGAGGACATATTGGTGTCGAATGGATTTTATTTGCTGCCGGCTGATGTGGCCTTAATTCATTTCTCGCACGTCGACTGGCTGAAAGCCCAGTTTCAGATTGGTTTTCACACATTTCGCAGTTGGTTGGATCTCGGTTTCACAATCCTATTGAGAATCCCCTCGGAAATTCTGCTCCTATGGAATCCATGGCCAACCCTTCTACTTTGCGTATCCAGATCAGTGGCGGGAGATATGAAAAAGTGGGGGGCTCCCTGGAAAAAGATCGAGGTATTGCCCAACCCCTACGACCCGGAGCGGTTCAATGAGAAGGTTCGACATTCACATCGCGATAAAACAAGGTCTCTTCTAGAAATTGGTAGCAACGATCCAGTTTTTGTTTTTGCAAGCATGGCCCAATACCACAGAAAGGGGTTTTGGCTCGCGGCGGATGCCATTTCAATCCTACGCATAAAACATCCCTCGGCCCGCTTCCTAGTGATCGGCGGATACCCGCGGAATGTGGAGATGCTGAGGCTTAAAGCAGCGGATCGCTATGCTGACTGGGCCTCTTGGATCCACTTTACCGGGCTGACTACCGAAATGCCACGCTATCTCGCTGCGGGTGATGCCCTTTTATTTCCCTCCTATTCGGAGGCTTTCGCACTTGTTGAAATCGAAGCTGCAGCAATGGGATTGCGCCTTTATCTGACGCCCCATCATGGAAGCGAAATGATCCTGCAAGACTCTGTAAATGGACGATTCCTTCCGTGGGAGGCTGGAAAAATCGCTGATATTCTATCCGAGGAGATTGATCATGGGATTGTAAAACCAGGTATTTCTTCGCACGGAGAAGCTCCCTCTCAGGCGGAATATGCTTCGCTCTTTTTATCGACGATAAGCCGTTGCGCTTCCACATGATAAAATGAAGTTAGAGGTTTCTTGAACAGATTAATTAGGTGCAGATGTATTCGGGAACGATGATCGAAAAACAATCACTAGTTGATAGCCAGGTAATTCAATTCAAACGGCTTCTTTTGATGTCACGTGGGCTTGCCCAGTATCGTCTTAAGCTTGCAACGGCACTTTCAGAGGCGTTCGGCGGGAATGTCCAAATAGTGGTTTCTCCCTCGCCGATTCATACAGGACTCTGGGAGGTAGACTGGGAGGAACTCAAGGAAAGAAAAGGGGATTTACTTTTTAGAGAGATATCGAGCGTGTCTGTCAGTGACTACTGCAAGGCAATTATTCGCCGTTTCAATTACCCAGTTGATCCCCCATCACTTCGCGGTAAAAGGCTGTCAATTTCCGAGATCCATCCCGACATAATTGCGATTCATGAATATTCATGGTTTATGGTTAAACTAGCCATTTATTCCCGAATTGCAGGGGTTCCATGCATTGTGTTTACGGATCTAGGAATAGAGACTCGTCGGGATCAGGTTGGTCTTAGAACAAGATTTTATCATAAACTGGCCTCTTGGCTGACAGATGGCCAGATTGCTAACACCAAAGAAGCGACTTTACCCTACGGGGCAAAACATAGGCCTGTTTTCTTTCTCCCCCACGCCGTAGATACTCAGGAATTTCCTCAGAAGCCACCGACTAATGAAGTGAAGGAAATCAATCTTCTGATGGTCGGACAATATATACCTAGAAAGGGGGCAGATCTTTTGATCAAGGCATTGAGTTTGGTGATGCTGAGGACGAGTCAAAAGTTTCGTCTCCGTTTGGTAGGAAATCAGCCAGATGACTGGGTAAGGGGAGTTATCAAGGAGGCGGGTCTTGAAGCAGTCGTTGATGTGGTGGGTATCAAACAAGGAGCTGATCTGATCAGGGAATATCATCGGGCTGATATTTTCATTCTTTCCTCAAGGTTTGACACCTATGGGGTTGTCGTTCACGAGGCAGCGAGTTGCGGGCTCCCCCTTCTGATAAGTCGCCACGCCGGGGCCGCAAAAGCAATGATCGATGAGGGTGTCAACGGTTGGACGATTGATCCTGAGGAGACGGAGGATTTTGGGAATCGCATTCAATCGCTGATCGAGAGCCAAGATATTAGGGAAAAAATGGGTATCGCCTCTCGGAAGATAGCGGAAAGATTATGTATTAGAGTGCAAACAAAAAATCTGGCAAAGCAACTGAGAGTTCTAACCTCAAAAAAATCCCGGGTACACAAGACTTAGATTCGAGAAAGACACTGAGGAAAAAATCTCCAGAAACGAATCGGTCTATTATCAACTGTTAGTAAATTATAAACGTTCGCAACCAGATGAGTATAAAAGCATTTTTCAGGAAAATATTTATAGTTTTCATGCCACAGAGTTATATTCTAAGGACTCGGCTGAAAGATGGTCTTATCGTCATGGGTACAAACAAGCGAGGCTACGGCGGCAGAGGAATCTACCTCCAGCGTGAGGAGCTTGAATATGAGTTCAAGCACTTGCAGGATTTCATTAGCGAAACGGATAACTTTCTGGATATTGGAGCCAATACCGGCATCTACTCGCTAAAGGCCGCAAAATACGCAAAAAAAGGAACAATTATTAGCTTGGAGCCTCAGATTGAGATGTTGTCGATGCTGGAGCGAAGCGCTGCTGAGAATGGCTTTGACAACATTCGGCTTAGAAATCTCGCAGCAAGCGACAGAGTGGAAGCAACACAGCTCTGCCTGTTAAACGGAAAGCCAAATTCAGCCTCTATTGTTGTAAGTAACCAACGGGATAAAAGCATTTCCGTAATGACTGTCACAGTGGATTTGTTGATGGATTGGGAAAAAATAGGGCATATTGATTACATCAAAATTGATGCTGAAGGAGCTGAATCCATGATACTAAAAGGTGCTTTAGTGACTATTAGCCGTTGCCGTCCACTAATTCAATGTGAGGACAATATTGTTAACATGAAAGAAATCACTCTTGAAGGATACGTTACCCTTAAGCATCCAGAGAGTATCAATGTTATGTTTGTGCCAGCTGATCATAAAAAACTGCATATTTTCCTAGAACGCGGGTTTGAAGCGACGGCGAAAAACTAATTTCTGAATCAGCTTTTTCTACTTACCGAGGTATTTGTTATTCCCTATGCCGAATAGGCTCCTGCAATGCATTGAGCAATTCTGTCCCAGGTCAATTCCTTGGCCCTTGCAATTGCACCCTGCGATAACCGCTCAAGTAAATGTGGGGATTCCAAGAATTCCAGAATTGCATCGTGAAAACCACAGATGCTTGTTTCTGGGTCCAACAAGGGGATTTTGAATCCGCATTGATCATTGACCGCAGCTGCCATTCCGCAGGCATCATGGCAGATGACTGGAAGACCAAGGGAAAGTGCATCCATGACAATAACCGGCGTTCCCTCCTTTAGGCCTGTATGCACCAATAGGTGGGCTTCTTTCATGCGTTTCATTGCTTCGCTTTTTGGAAGCGATCCTGCCCAAGTGATACGATCCATTGGAATATTCATGGACAGAGCCATCTTTTTCCAGTGTTCAGTAGATGGTCCGTCCCCCAAAATATCCAGTTTCCATGAGTAAGAGAGAGGCAATCGTTTCAGTGCTTGAAGAAGTATCGGGAGAGCTTTTCGAGCGATATGCTTGCCGCACCAGAACAGCTTCAACGGTTCGTCAACGCGCTTCGATATGGCCAGTTCTGGAATTAAGTCTGTTCCACTTTCAAAAAGTTGTTCCGCCGAAGCACCCCATTGATCTCTGACCAGTGTGAGATCGGTTTGACCGATGCACCAAACCTTGGTTGCCCTGCGTGCTGCTTTCGCGGCAAGGAAAGAAAGCCTCAGCTGAATAGTGTTAAGGAAATCACGAAGCCAGATTTTACCATGCTCTTCCGACTGAAGCATGGAGTAAAATGATCTGGGAACGTTATCAGCTCCGCTGATCGGCCCCCAGAAGAAGGGGATGTTCAGTTTCCAGAGATAGCCAGGTTCTCTACACGAAAGATAAGTCAGCTGATGGCATGCATCGAACCTCGTTGATGAGTGAAGCTCGCGCGCGACATTATAGGCTTTCTTTTGCCATAGGCGGTATGAACGATAGTACAAAGCCCAGAGAAATGGAAGATGGTGCATCTTTTCCCAGAACATCATCCCCTGATCAGGTGGGACATGGACAATTTTCAAGCCGGGGATTGGCGCATGATCGATAAACCATTTATCAAGATCGATTTTTCTTTTGAAGGGAGATGTTACATCTCCGATCAAGACAGTAATGTCGTGGTAATTAGCCAACCTTGAGACAATGTTCCACCCAACGCCCCCCTCGGACCCCTCGTAAGGCGAAAAAGCGAATGAGGAAATTAAAACCTTGAGCCTTTTAGCGACCATTACTCAAAACTCTAAGAAGTGAAAAAATAAATAAAAGCTTAAAGCATATCTATTGGCTAAAAAAAAGACGCCATTAAAAACGCTGTTACAAGGATATAAGTTAGATACTAATGATATAATAATCTAAAAAACGCATGAAAGCGGTCGTGAAAAAACAGGTTAAACTTATGGTCACAGAGATTCATTATGCAGCCAGCATTGGGGTAACGATAATGGCTCATAATGCGGTACATTCTGAGAATCTAACGGATGAGGAAAAGTGAGTTTCTTATCAGAGAGTGAAATCCGATCGCGCCTGTAAAACGTGAACTCCATCATCTTTGGTATAATTATATTTCCAAATGTCATAACACCGCCCGCATTATTCGGGTGGATATGTACACAGCAATGATTTGCAAGCAGCTTTTCAAATGTGCGGCTGGCTATCCTGAAAAAAACATCATCCATCAGATGATCTAGCATATGGAATTCAATAATAATAATGCGAAATTTACGAAGAAAGTGCTCAGGGATATTAAAAACAACCTCGTACTCAGAACCTTCAATGTCCATTTGTAATAGCCAGTCTTTTGAGTCGTCTGGATGCATATTCTCAACCCAGTCACTCATTGAGAGATAGTCCCCAAGCGTGAAAGCGCCGACATATTTTTTTAAAAAATGAAACCTTTGATGCATCAACGTCGTGGTTTCGACGGAAGCATCGGCAAGGTAGACCTCCATTCCCCTTTCTGCGCATTCAAGCTCAAAACCTGAAACGGTAGAGACCCCTGGAGAGAAAACACTAGTGATGCCATCAAGATCATCTGGAACAAGATACCCGCCATCAGTACTTGGGCCGAGGCGTATCAGTGGTGCTTGTGTATTAATCGGCGCAACAGATCTGAAAAAGAATTTCAGATCATCAAGCGATGTTCTTTTTGCAGCAAAAAATGGTTTGTACGGCAATCTAAGAAAAAATGAGTTAAGTCTATCTCTTACTTGTTTCATATAGTTTTCTGGGATGTATAAAATCTTGGAGTAAACCGATAATATCGTAATTTACAATTGTTTAATCAACGTCCGATATCGAAATATAAAATGCTAGTAATTAATGTGATGATTATAGCGCAATTGCCTAGCCATACGAGCTCAGCTCTTCAAATGTTTAGGTCCAAAGTAGTTTTCTAAAGCAGTTAGTTTATATGTGTGCAGATATATTTATAGTAAAATAACAGCAGTATATTTACTAATCCGATACAGGTCGGTTCTCAAAAAAGCTAGTTTATCTAATTATCACAAAACGCACATTCGTCAAGATTCCCGGTATATACTCCAATATCAAAAGACATCCAACTGAATGATAGCACCTCTACATATATCGTTACTTCCAGCTCACCCAAGTGAAGGAAGTGCGAGCATGGTCAGATATTGGAAGAAACTTCTAATTGAAGCCGTGAAAAGCGCCGAAGTGACATATGATTGTCCATACCGATGGCCATCTCTACCGACAAATAACACATCTAAAATTCTAAAGGCGATATTTAAGTACTGCGTCAGCCCCCTTGATGCAAGGATTAGAGTTCCATCGTCAATAGTTCACATTACGGATCATAGTATGGCGCATCTCATTCCATTTATTCCGAAATCAAAGAAGATAGTCGTAACTGTTCATGACCTGTTCCCCTTACTTAATCCGGTTAATCTTACATCTCAACAAGTAAATAGGTATCGGCGGTCTGTCGAGAACCTTACGAAGGCCGATCAGTTGATATGTGTCTCAGAATATACACGCCACGAAGTTCGTCGTAATCTCGGCATCTCACTAGAAAAGATGATAGTAATCCCAGAGGGAGCGACTGAGTTTTTTATCACCTCAAGCCACACAAAATGCATCCATGGAGATAACACCATCAGGTTGCTTTCCGTTGGAAGCAATCTGCCACGCAAAAATCTTAGAATTCTTGCCGATATTGCGGCAATCCTCCTTGAAAAAGGATTCTTTGTTGAGATCTTGAGAGTGGGAGTCCAGATTGATTTTGTATTAAGGGAAAAGTTTAACCAACTAGATCCCACGCGCTTCACTTTTAAGGAGTTGGGATTAGTTCCTGATAATATTTTATTAAAATGCTACTGCAACTCGGACTGCCTTATAATGCCATCATACCAAGAAGGATTTGGATTGCCTGTGCTGGAGGCAATGGCGGCCGGTTGTCCAGTTGTTTGCAGCAATGCAACCGCATTGCCTGAAGCTGGAGGTGCTGCTGCCCTCTACTTCGATCCCGACAACTCAGCCGAAGCAGTCCGACATATTCTCGACATCAAGTCTCAACCCCAACTGCTAATTAATCAGATCAAAATGGGACATGAGAGGTGTAGGTTGCTGTCATGGAAAAACCATTTCGATGGGGTAAAAACAGTGTACGAGAAACTCTTAACCAGATGATAGAAAGATAAATAATCTACAGTTAAATACGAAGATCAGACACAAAACATAAACAAAAAAATAATGAGCAGATACCAAATACTAGTAACGGGTGCCGGTGGCTTTATCGGAGGTCATCTTGTCAGGGAACTATTGTCAAACGGTCATAAAGTACGAGCTGTTGATAAAAAGCCCCAGTGGCAATGGTATCAACGTTCTGAACATGCAGAAAACATAACGCTTAATCTTGAGGATAAAAATGATTGCCTTTTAGCAGTTAATGGATGCGAGTGGATCTATAATCTCGCCGCAGACATGGGGGGGATGGGTTTCATTGAATTAAATAAGGGGCTTTGCATGCTTTCTGTCCTTATCAACACGCATCTTCTTATGGCTGCGCGCCAGTATGGTGCCAAGCGATTCTTTTATTCATCGTCAGCCTGTGTATATGCAGCGAATAAGCAGCGAGTAACCGACAACCCAGGTCTCAGTGAAGATGATGCATATCCTGCAGAACCTGAAGACGGCTATGGATGGGAAAAACTTTTTAGTGAGCGTATGTGCCGCCACTTTCGTGAAGATTTTGGTTTGGAAACCCGCGTAGCTCGATACCACAATGTTTATGGTCCTCACGGAACCTTCGACGGTGGAAGGGAAAAAGCTCCTGCTGCAATATGCCGTAAGGTGATTGCTGCAGTTCTAGGCGGACCAAGACAAATCGAGATTTGGGGAGATGGCCTGCAGACGCGCAGTTTCCAGTATATCGACGACTGCGTGAAGGGAACCAAGATGATAATGGAGAGCGATATAATTGATCCTATCAATCTAGGCAGTTCGGAGATGGTTTCTATCAACCAACTTGTGGACATTGCAGAGGATATTGCCGGGATCAAATTGGTGCGATCTTATAAACATGATGCCCCGAAAGGTGTTCGCGGTCGAAGTAGCGACAACACAATGATCCGAAAAAAACTAAACTGGGAACCAAAGATCGCTTTGCGTGAGGGGCTTGAAAAGACTTATGCATGGATCTATGACCAGATGAAATCGGGAGCATCCGAGGATAGAATTGTCAACCGCTTCTAATCAGAAAGGTAATGACATAAGACCTTCCTTCAACACTCGCATGGCAGGAGAAAGCCTAGTTGCGGCAGAGCTTATATTTTCTAACTCCTGACAACTGTAAGATGATTCTAATAATAAATAATGGGTTGTTTATCAGGTAACGCTTCCATAGCCTTTTTGGTTCCACAAAGAGTCGAAAGAGCCATTCCAAACCGGCGCGTTGCATCCAATGCGGCGACTGTAACACAAGACCGGCATGAAAATCGAATGCAGCCCCGACCGCAATAAACACCTTAGAATCTAGCAAACGGGAAAAAAAATCGGCCGCGCATTTTTCCTGCTTAGGCGTACTGAGGCCGATCCAAACAATGTCTGGTTTCATTTTACTAATAGTGGATCTCAGTTCGTCAATCTCGACATCGCTCAACGGACGAAAGGGGGGTGTGTAAGTCCCCACTACGTTCAATCCTGGAAAGCGTTGCATCATTTTATCCTTCAGCAAAGGTGCTACTCCACTTTTCCCGCCATAATAAAAATGTCGAATCTGCAGGGGAATTCCCTGTTCTGATATCTCGAGCATCAGATCTGGTCCATAAACCCTATCCATTGTTTTGTGTCCCTGAATCCATCCAATCCAACTCATGGGCATCCCGTCCGGGACATTTAGTAATGAATTGTTCAAAATTCTACGGAATTCCGCATTGCCCTGGGCCACCGACACTCCATGTACGCCAGTAACGCAGACATACCCGCGGCAACCTTCACTGATTGTATCTAGGATAAGTTTAGCTGCTTCGGGAAGATTAGTTACGCTGAGTCCGACTCCCAATACGTTTACAAGGCATGGTTGCTCAATACTCATTGTATGTATTTGCTAATTTAAGTTGAATATTTCGATAAGAGCTTTTCATTGACGGCTTTGTTCCAGATTCTCCCTATGCCTTCTTGTATGCCAATCGATGGAACCCATCCAGACCGTTCCCGAAGTTTTGTGCTGTCCAACACATTTTCCCCCACGTCAAACCGACGTGATGGGAGGACTTTTATCCTAATTGGTATATCTCGTATTTTGGCAAACATCTCAATGATTCTAATAATTTCAGAGTTGGAAGTTCCAACCCCCGTTCCCAAGTTATAAACCTCGCCAACTTCGCCTTGCTCAAGCACTGTAAGAAGCCCCTCTGCAACATCTGCGACATGGATATAATCGCGAGTTGTACCATTGACTCCGTAGATCTCAATTTCTCTGCCGGATAGGACTGCATCAATAGCAGCAGCAATAAATCCCTGCCCTGTTCCAACTCTCTGACCCTCCCCATAAGCGTTTGATGGCCTGGCAATTACAACAGGCAGTCCTGCATTCCTGTGAAACATCGACGCATAGAGATCTGTGGTGAGCTTCGTAATTCCATACGGGCTTACCGGCAATGTGCGATGATCTTCCCTTATCGGCAGTTGAATGGCCGGTCCATAAACAGTCCCGCCTGAAGAAACAATCAGCAAGCGACTAATTCCCGCCTGCAGTGCTTCTTGAAACAGTCCCACACAAGTTGGAAGATTAGAAAGAAGATCGTACATGGCATCCTCATAACTCGTCTTTGGAACTGTCGAGTAAGCCAAATCGATTACCTCGCATCCTCGATGCATGAGGCTATTCAAAAGCTTTCTATCGCTATAATTTCCACTGATATATCTACAAGATGGATGAAAGCCATCAGGAGCTTCGGGACGCCTTCCCAAAACCACAACTTCTCGACCGGAATCACAAAGCAATCGAGTTAACTGTTTTCCAATAAAACCAGAACCACCTATCACAAGACACATTTTCATCAAAAAAACAACTGTGTATAATTAGTTAATTATACTTATCTTGAGATAAAATAATGATCAATATTAAAACAAAACTTCGGAATCTTTTTTTACACATTCTGGATTTCTTTGCCTCGGATATTAATGATTGTGAAACTGGGGAAAAACTTGGAAGAGGGCTTCCTGTTGCGATCCTTGGTGGCATCTATATCCTAGGATATAGTGGGCGTCCTTTGGTACCCAGATTTGATAAACAACAGCGACTTACCTACTGGAAGCAGAAGCTCGTATTTACAGCACAATCGTTACCTAACTTCGAAAGAATGCTTTCCCCTTCTACTCACATTGATGTCGAATTGGAAAGCAGAGTGCTTAATATTATTGTCATCCATCAAGGAGGAAAAACCTTTGAAAACGTTAGGCGTTGGTGGAGGCCTGTTTGTCGTGAAGAGACTCTCTGGGTGGCTTTCGGCGGAACTCGCGAAGATTTTGAAACTCTCGATTACCCACGTAAGGTATTCATTGATGATCCTGGAATTAGGACACGCGATCATCAGAGGGAAAAGCAGTCGTATCAGGGGCTCTTTAAGTCGATGGCCTCCATTGTGGAGAATATTAAACCGGAATACATATATTTCAGCGAGTATGATCAACTGCCTCTTGTGAGGGATTTGAACTCTCGTCAGATTGAGGCGATTACTGAGGAAAGGGCCGATGTTATGGGGCACTGGCTCATGAGAATTGACGGCACGGGACACCCCCATCAACTGTACCATGAGGCTGATCCCAACTTTGGCGCCTATTGGAAGGCAATTTCACGAAGACAGAACACAAATGTGGTACTCTCGATGTTTGGCAGTGGATCCTTTTGGACTAGAGAGTCTTTCTTAGCAGTGGCCTCTCAGGAATCTAAGACAGACTGTTACCTTGAGATTTATCTTCCTACTCTTGCTCATCATCTGGGTTTCCGGGTGAAGTGCTGGAGTGATGATCAACATCTTCTCTCAAATCTTCCGTCGCCAAAAATCACTGTTGATAGAGCTATCAACCAACGTTGCTGGACCGTACATCCAATCAAGGACATTCCTGATCGCAACGCATAATATCAGAATCTCATGGATGTACGGCTGCCCTGTTCATTAAACTCATTCGTTAAGACGATGCCTGTACCCTCAACTTTAGAAAGGTATGGTTAGACCACAACCCCACCCTAAAGGTCACGAAATCCCCTTCGGGCGTCTCGCCGTGGTGGTCCTTCTGGGCTTGGCGATGCTGATTGCTTTCAAATTCTCAGCTTCGGTTAACACTGCGACCGAGGATGGGGTAATCATGCGTCTTCCGGAACATATTGGCCGCTTTATGGGGAAACCGCAGGATCTTTCCGAAGGGGAGAAATATGTGCTGCCTAAGGATACAGAGCTTGTGAAGGAAAGCTACTCAGACCCCTTTGGTGACGAGATTAATGCCCAAATCGTCCTGGCCGGTGCGGAAAAAAGAAGCATTCACCGTCCTGAACTATGCCTGCCCGCCCAAGGGTGGTCGATAGACGGTCGCGAATCTATCCCAGTAAAGCTATCCGACGGTCGTAATATTTCTGTCATGAAGGTGTCCATTTCCCGCCCTCTTGAAATAAGCCCAGGTATCTCTCGTTCTTTGAAGGGGGTCTACTGCTATTGGTTCGTAGGCAACGGAGTTACCACCCCTTCCCACATCACACGTCTCCTGCTCACGAGTTGGGATAGGGTGGTGAACCGAAAGAATCATCGCTGGGCATATGTAGCGGTGAGTGCTCCCGTACTTGAAGGATTCAGGTCGAATGGCAGAAATGCAGATGATACGATGAAAATGGTTGCAGATTTCATTTCGCAGATGGCACCCGTGGTGATGAAGAAACAGCCAAAATGAATAAGATAGTATCTTCTGCTCCCAAAAACAGGATGACTCTTGCCCTAGTGGGAGTGGTTTCCATGCTTCTCGGAATCCTCCTGCTTTCTCTCCAATACAGCTATGGGGTTGGTGCATCGACCTATTGCCTTGGCCGGTACATCTGGTCGAATTGGAGTGAAAATGAAGACATGAGCCATGGATTTTTCGTGGTTCCAGCAGTTTGTTTTCTGATCTATCACAACAGAAAGAGGCTTCTCTCGCTAACTCCCCGCTGCGGGTGGGGCGGACTGCCGCTCCTAATTGGAGGGCTAATTCTTTTCTGGGCCGGCAATCAGGCTGATATAACTTTTGTTGGTCTGGTGAGCATTATGCTCGTACTTGCTGGCACAGTTTGGTGGCTACTCGGGGACGAATTTTTCAGGGAACTAGCTTTTCCCATCGGATTCCTTATCTTTGCCATTCCATTTCCCGGTCTCGACATGATGGTTGCGCTGCCACTGCGTTTCATTATGTCAAAAATGAGCGTTGTAGCGTTGAATCTTGTTGGTGTTCCCGTTGTCTTGGTAGGCACAGGAATCCTTTCGGCTCCCGATGCGGTGAATCATCTGGCAGCCGGACAAAAATTCGCGGTCGATGTTGCCAATCCCTGCAGCGGTATCCATTCGCTCTTTGCGCTGATGATGATCGGTGCACTTTTCGGATATTTCACGCTCAATGGGTTATGGAGAAAATGGGTACTCTTTCTGTGCACTTTACCACTGGCTGTACTGGGAAATCTCATAAGAATAATGATGCTCACAATCGGCACGGTTCTTTTCGGCAAAGATTTTGCACTTGGGAAGAATCCCCTTACCGATCCCTCGTTCTTCCATATGGCTGCCGGCTACCTTGTGTTCGTCGTGGCTTTGCTGGGTATGATCGGCATAGCGGAAATGCTGAACAAGATATCCCTCGTCCCAATGGCAGGAAAAAAACGGGGGAAGGACCGGGAATCTGATGATCAACCCGGCGAGATTTATTGAAAACTAATATGACATGCATTAATTGCATGCGTGGCGTGTTTTTCCTGAACAAAATTCAGTTTCTCAGCAGATGGAAGGGAAATACACAGTTTTAGAAGTAATATAGATAATATGTGCGGATTTTTATCATGTTTTGGGAAGAAGCCTACCGAAACACTATTGGAGCAGGGGTTGCAGGCTTTGGCCCCGAGGGGGCCGGATGACAAGGGAATTTATGAGGATTCACTGTCATGGATGGGATTCCGAAGGCTATCGATTTTGGACCTTAGTCATCTTGGTCACCAACCCATGCTGTTTGACAATGGTAGGTATGTTCTAGTTTTCAACGGAGAGATTTATAACTACCGGGAGTTAAGAAGCACTTATTTGCGGGGTGTTGACATTCAATCATCCGGAGATACCGAAACCCTGGGTCATTTGCTCCAAATCATGCCCGTAGAGAAGCTTCTTCCAAAACTCAGAGGGATGTTCGCCTTCGTTTGGTATGATAAGTTTGACCGTAAAGTAACCGCCGCCAGAGATCCGTTCGGAATAAAACCAATCTATTATAACAGGGGGACTAATCACATCTATTGTGCCTCCGAACTCAAAGCCCTGATGAGGATTGGCATCTCAAAGGAACTTAACTTGCAGGGTATCCGGGACTATTTTGGGTACGGATCCGTACAATCCCCCAACACCATCATGAACGACATTTGCCTGCTTCCCTCAGGCCACATGCTCTCATGGGAATCCGAACGGGGCATTGAGGTAAACAAATGGTATGAACCTCAATGGAGGCGAAAAGATGAGTGGATTGGCAGGGACTCGCAACAACTGATGGAGATATCAAGGGAGATAATCCTTGGGAGCATCAAGGCTCATCTGTTGAGTGATGTAGAGGTTGGAGTGTTCCTAAGTTCAGGAATTGATTCGAGTCTGATTGCCTGCGGGATGAAATATTTAGGGCAATCGAGGATCAAAGCTTTTTCGATCGGATATGACCTGCCCAATAAAGTTGGTGACGAAACCTCTGCCGCAAAGAGAACTGCAAGCTTTCTCGGCGCTGAATTTGAATCTGAAACAGTTACCGGAACGTCGGTGCTTGCGTTTTTCGACGACTACATTCGCGCCATGGATCAACCGACCGGCGACGCGTTAAACACTTACCTCGTATCTAAGCTAGCTGGTCATTCCGTTAAGGTGGCAATGTCCGGTGTAGGAATTGATGAATGGCTTGGAGGGTACAACTTCCACAAAGTGATTAAAGCGACAGACTCACTTAGGAAGATGGGTATTCCAATTTCAAAGTGCGCTTCCATAGCCGAGCTTATCTTGAAGAAGGGTTACGAGTGCAAAAACGCCAACGCCAATTGGAAAATCATGCATCTGTGCAAACTCGTACAATTCGGAGAAATGAGGGGAATGCAAAATTATGAACGCACATTTTTCACCCAATCTGACTTTCACAACTCATTGCTTCTTCAAAACATCAGCACAGAACCCCCATTTTCCGACCCACAAGAACTTGATTTAGTTGCACCTGATAGCGTCATCAACAAGCTTTTTGCACTTGAAACAAAGACATATCTTCGAAACACGCTTCTTCGCGATTCCGACTGGTCCAGTATGGCGCATTCCTTGGAACTCAGGACGCCATTTATAGACAAGGAAGTATTCAATGTCCTTGCATTTGCTCACCCTGATCAAAAACTCCGGTTTGGAAGTACCAAGCGCCTGCTTAGAGAGTGCTTTGCTGATATCCTGCCTCCTTGGATTCTCGAAGAAAATCGAAAAAAAACATTCACCCTTCCAAAGGGACTCTGGATGAAAGAGCCGCGATGGAGTTTAAGGATTAAGGGTGCTCTTCTTGACCGAAGATTTATTGATAGAGGAATTATCGCTCCCGAGGTGGTTCAGGGATATCTAAGCTCTTTCTACAATCAGAAGGATGGCAGCGATCTCTCATATCATCTCAGTCAGAAAATATGGATGCTCTTTATTCTTGAGGAGTGGTTGCGTGCGCATGTCGATTAGAAAACTAACTCCATCTACCGATGCCAGTTTCTGATTCCAATAAGCAGCAGTTGAAAATACTTCAGATATTTTCCAGATACCTAGAATATGGCGGAGAGGAGGGCAGTGTTTATCGAATTGCCAAGGCATTGGATCAGAATTATTCGGTAAAAGGGTTCTACTACTCTACTGAGGAGTTAATTAATCAACCTGGATTACGAAAGCTTCTCGTCCCTTTTAAGGTCTTCCATAACTGGGATATTATTAAGAAACTCCAAGAGGAGCAGAAATCCGGAAAATACCAAATATGGCAGATTCATAATGTTTTTCCGGCTTTATCGCCGGCCGTTTACAAACTTGCATTCAAGTTGCGCGTGCCTGTAGTGCAATACCTTCACAACTATAGATTTGGGTGCATCAATGGATTTTTTTTAAACCACGGCAAAGCCTGCCAGAGATGTATGCACGGTGATTTTTTTCCAGCCTTTAAAACTGCCTGCTGGCATGGAAGTCATCTCCAAAGCGGTATCATGGGAGCGGTTACCGCACATGCCCGCAAAATGGATCTATTCAATGGGGTCGATCATTGGATTGCCATTAGCGAGGCGCTGAAGAATGAGTATGTCGCGATGGGAGTTCCGAACGATCGGATTACGGTAATCCCCCATTTTTTCGAATCAGCAGAAGCATCGGAACCCTATCCTGTGAACGGTGATGCACTTTTTGTAGGAAGACTCTCTCCGGAAAAGGGTGTTGATCGACTCTTTCAGGCATGGAAGTTGGTTCCCGAGAGTGGAAAAACACTTTGGATCGTAGGCGATGGACCTGAGCGCGGAAGGCTTGAAGTGATGAGTCGTACGATGGCTCTAAAAAATGTCCGCTTTACCGGATTTCTTGATCACTCCGAGATGTCTCGAATATGGGCTAACGCGGCACTTTCGGTTGTTCCATCGATCTGGAAGGAACCTTTCGGCATGGTCGTATTGGAAGCATGGTCAAAGCGGCGCCCGGTGGTTGCTCACCGTCTTGGAGCACTACAGGAAATTATTACTCACGGAGAAGACGGGTTCTTGGTGCCGGCTGATAACCCAAATGAAATGGCTGATGCGATGCAGGCAATCCTGTTTAATCCGGAGTTCGGAGAGGGAATGGGTAATTGTGGAAAAGAGCGTCTGGATAGGAATTTTTCAAAGTCCCAATGGAGCCAAAGGATTGGCGATGTCTTTAAAAAAATCTTAGTAGACTGATTAATCCTACTCGAGTGCCTGAGTACTACTAATAGCCTCGCAGTAACAATGCATTCTATCAATTGGCCTTGTTTGTAATAGGCGATCATCATGTATTGTTGATTCAAAGTTCGTTGTGCTTTGAATATGCCTATGGACTCTGAGGTCGACGAACATCATGACTAAGGTTGCAAGTGAACAATCATCTAAGACATCAGGCCCCTTCTCATGACAATCCATCGCGAAATGGTCGGAATAAAACCATGTGCTTCGAACCTTATCAGAACCGTCCAGTATGATTGAAACTCCCGCAGATACCCATTTGGAGAGCCGCAATGTTGCCGCCGGAAAGTGCCGCCGTCTTCTTCTCATGGACGGACATTACTATCTTTACAGGTCTTTTTTTGCGATCCGCGGTCTGACCAATTCCCGCGGGGAGCCGACGAATGCTATCTACGGTTTTGTGAAGTCGCTTAGGAGGATGCTTTCTGATATTAAACCGAATTATGCAGCAGTTGTATGGGATGCTGGATTGCCTTCTCGCCGCACACAATTGCAACCTGAGTATAAGCAGCACCGTGAGGAGATGCCCGAGCAATTGGAAGTCCAGCAGGAACCGATCAGGCAGTTGCTTCCTTTAATCGGTGTTGCCAGCGTCTTTCTTGAAAACACAGAAGCTGATGATCTGATAGCATCATATGTTATGGCAGCACTGGAAAAAAAGATGGATTGTGTGGTGGCTACCAATGACAAGGACATCATGCAGCTTGTCCGTGAGGGGGTTTCTATCTACTCCACTGCAAAGACGAACACGGGGAATGGGAAGAGTGGATACACGCTTCTTGGAGTTCCTGAGGTGCGCTCAAAATGGGGAGTGGATCCATCGCTCATCGCCGATGTACTTGCGCTGACCGGTGACTCGGTTGATAACATCAGGGGAGTGCCGGGTGTTGGAGGAAAGACCGCTGCAAAATGGATCAATCAGTATGGGTCTCTCTCCGAGTTAATGAATGCGCCGGACTTGGATCCAAAAGTGCAGGAAAAGGTGGAGGCTTTGAGAGAGTTGATTGAAGCAAACCGTCAGATGGTTGCTCTTGATCTAAATCTCCCCCTTCCAATGCCCATTGAGAGGATGACGCTTTTTCCCCGCTATCCTGAACTGATTGCCTCACTGAGGCGGTGCGGTTTCCGTTCCCTTACTGCCGAAGTGGAGGAAGAAGCAGCGAGGATGGCGAACGTACAACCGTTGATTGGAGAACCTTCGGTTGAGATTGAGAGTGGCGTCGAAAGGAATGCAGAGATCGAAAAAAAACAGAAAAAAAAGATTCTAGCAGCCCCTGCTACCACACAGGGGGAACTTTTTTGATGAGAGCGAACCTTGTCCTTGGTGCGGGGCGCGGAACACGTCTTTCTGTGCTTGAACTGATCAAGCGTTCAGGCGGTGGGATGAGTGTTAACGAGCTCTCCCGTGCTCTCGGGATGAGCTACATGGGGGTGAAGGCTCACTGTCTGGCTCTCGCTTCCGAGGGCTATCTCAAAACATGGAGGAAGCCCTCCACCAAGGGACGTCCGCTGATGTTGTACCAAATGGCAGAAACCGGAGAATGTCTCTTTGCTGAGGCAGGAGGGGATCTGTCTCTAGGACTGCTTGCAGAGGCGGCGCAGCTTTTTGGTCCGTCAGCACCTCAAAAGATACTGGTCATGTTTTTTCGAACTCTGGCCGCCCACTACAATGCTTTGGTTTCAGGCCAAGATGCTCTTGAAAGAGCCCGTTCTTTTGTGAGGATTCGGGATAGGGAGGGAAGAATGAGTTTTCTGCGCGAGGGAGAGCAATGGGACATCCAAGAGAGCCATAATCCGATGGCTATCCTGATGGAAAAGTATCCCGAGGTTTGCTCCATTGAGGAGCATCTGGTTCAGGATGTGCTTGGCATCAAGGTTGCCCGTCGTGAAGAAGGGGGAGCGGTGATCTTTTCTCCTCTCCGATAGAAGGTTGACCTAAGCCCTTGGAAGGTGCTCCCGGCAATACTCGGTCCCATTGGCCGCAACACGAAATTCAAGATCAGGATGGCTTACTTCCGTACGTCCACATTGCTCGCAGTGATGGAGCGTTGCTGAAATTGGCTCCTCCCTTCGCGAGTTGGATTGCGGTGTTACGCGGAAGGATCGGGAACCGGCCTTGATGACAAGAATCTGTTGCCGGAGACCAGCTCCGAAAAAGAGGAAATAATTCAGGAAGGCGGCACCCAAGGTGACGGCCACGACCGGAGGCTGTCCCAATGAGGAGAGGATCATGAGCGCTGCACTAAAGAGTGCAAGCCATGCGATCCTCATTGGCAGGAAAAAGAAAACAAGCACTTTAAAGTCGGGATAGACAGTGGCAAAAGCCAGCAGCAGTGAAAGGTTGAGGAAGGTGTTGGCTCTAGTAAGGGACGCATCCGCCCCCGTAAGAGAGAAGACGAAAGAGACAGTCGTGCAAAGTAGCACTCCACAGAGGTAGAAAAGCGTCAGTTTTGCAGGACCAATAGCCGTTTCAAGGCCATCGCCAAGATAGAGGAGAAAAAGAAGGGCAAAAAAGATCCAAAATGGACTCAATGTCTCGGGAATGAAAATCCAAGTGAACAGCCTCCAGATCTCTCCGTGCTCTATCAGTCTGGGATCTAGTTCTAGCACCTTGATATATCCCGGTGCCAGAAGTTGCAGGATGAAAACCAAAGCATTGAAAAGCACGACATACCGGATGAGTCCCGGTACTGCGCATCTATCCAGAAGACGGCGGAATTGTTCTGGAAATGGTGAACTCATTCAAGTGATGGTGTCAGAGGGAGAAAAAGTAAAAAGACGGAAAAATGGCAGATTAATGAAGGAGTGGAAAACAGAAGCCGAGTGATCTAGAGTGGCTGGGTTGATGGGATTGTTACAGAATTGACGAAATCTTTTTGATGGCAAGCTTGGCAGATGGAGTTACCTTGTCCTTACAAAGATGGGTAAATCAGAAGAAATCCCTAATATAGAGATATTTCCGCTCACCCGGAGGATTCCTCAACCCGTCGATAGAGAGATCCTTGGGGAGGTTCCTGATGTCGCCGTTCATCCGAAAGAACGTTCGTTAACCCCGGTGAAAAAGATGGACGTCGAGTTCTGGCATCAGGGAGAAGAGGCATCAGAGGTAGTTCCAAAAAGTTACTCCAAGAGAACCGACCATTCAAAACGTGCCGATCATCTGGGCATCATGCTCGCTTTTTTTGCGCTAATTGTTTTGGGCCTCACGTGTCTCGGATTGTATGTGAACAATAGAAGATATTCCAACAAGCTAAGGCAAGAGGTGACTCAGAATACAAGGTCTGCTGAAATTGATTTTTATCAGGGCAATCATGCTTTTTCCAGCAAGGTGGCCGAAGAGAAAGCCTCAATAGAGGGAAATCTCAAGACAGAAGTGCTCAATGTTCCAGGAGCCAACAGTGACTTGGAAATCTCTCTTCAAGAGCAGATGGATTCAATGAGAGAAAAGCTTGAGAAAATGCGCACGCAAAAACTGCTTGAAGAACCCCCGATACCACAACCCGACAAAGTACGTGCCCCGGAGCCGGTGTTGGGGGTAAGGCCCACGGAATTAAGACGATTTGAAGCACCTTTGGAATTCAACAGAATGCTCCCCAAACAGCTGCAGAACGAACAGTAAGCAGCTACCTAAGCGGAACCGAGTGGGGTACTAGCGTCAGGATGCGATCAGGGATCCTCAAAGACGCGAATAAATGCCGGGACCCCCTGATTTAGGAAAAAAGGAATGAGACAGTTTCCCGCAGCTCCCTCTTGTCGGATCGGCAGAAGAAAAACACATCCGTCGATTTCGGCTTCATAGTTGACAGAGGACGGTTGACGCACCAGAAGGGCGCTGTTGCCCGTGGTCAATAGCGCAAGTTGCCGGGATGGTTTCAACCCCTCTGCTACGCTCCGAATAATTAATGTTTTTCCAGGCATCCCGTTCACGATTGTGTAGTGACACGGATCCTTGCAACCGAGCTGGTACGGAAAGACATGGAATTGGAGTTCGGGAACACATGGTTGGGGGAATGGTGCAAACGGAATTTCTATCTTGGATGCATTCATTAAGGTGTCCTGATGACTGGGATCTCCGGTCAGGACGAGGAACTGTGAGGACACCGGCCGAAAGTGAATGGCTTGTTCGGCTATGATTACTCCGTTTGTACCTCGTATGAGGCAATGAATGTCAGGGCTTTTCAGGGCTTCATTGTATGTCCATTCTCCCTGTGGAAAGTAGGGGTAAGACATCAGTAGATTAGTTCCAGAAATGCTGAGTGAGATGGCCGGAGTGCTTGTGGCGTTGACCACTGTGATGCGGACAGCAGGCGAGGGAGAAGGAGTTGGCTGTGTACGACCATGGGGGTGAATGCGGTGAGGACGTGGCGTGACAGATAAGGGAGACTGTTCAGGCAGAACGGTAGCGACTGACAGAAAAAGCAGAAAGGGTATGTTGATCAGTGCCATTGGACATCGTGGAGAGAAGGGAGCAGCCTTCCGGTATTATCAGGTGTCAGATCAATGATTCCTTCCATAATACACCGTTCTGCGGTTCTGCCCCGCCGGTCGAGTGATTCGCCGACCACGTAGATATGGAAAGCCCTAGTCTGGAGGACGCAGTGGCCGATAAATTTTCCGAAGGCTTCCTCCCGAGCGCGGTCGAAGACATCAGCCACCGGCGGGGAGCTATCGGGAACATTTGTTGAGAGCCGGGGTGTGAAAGTCTCTGCATTGGCGAGATTGGTTGTGAGGACCGAAAGATCCGAGAGCCTGTTATAGGGACGATGCTTCTCAATGACGGTTGCCAACGCATCGGCAGACTCGGGAGAAATGACACAGTTGGAATAGCGCCCATCCGAGTCCACTCCGATTCCGCTGAAGAGTGCAGCCAAGACGGGATGGGAAGCAGTATTGACATTGATCCGTCCGGGAATGCCGGGCTCTTTTCCATTCAATTTGGGATCCGGTCGACGACCAGCATCGGCAATTGTGAAAACGTCGAGGAGTTCGACGGCCCTTTTGCCAGGAACATCCCAGTTGACGGGGCCCGAAAAATCGAATTCTGGCTGGCCTATCCGTAAAGTGCGTCCACCACCACAGCCGAGGCGTGACTTGGGGAAGGCTACTGTGGGTGCTTCACCAGCATCATCTACTTGAGCAGGATCAAAAATATTTCCGAGTTCTGCCAAGGATTCCATAGCTCCCTTTCGGATTACAAAGGGAGCCGTTTTTCCGTCGTGATCAGCACGGTAGGGAGACGGGATCTGATCCGGATTCTGTTCACTGGAGGAAGGTGAAATTCCGGTCGGTGGATTCTCCGGCACACGATCGCGCCGAGTCCAAGTGTTTCTTGGATCCATAAGGAAGGCGCCAGAGAAGATTCTCGCCGGGGAGACTCCGTTCCAGAGTGTCATACCGGCATAGTTGGTTGTTACACCCCAAGTGTAGGCGGTTAGAAAGTTTGCCCGCGGATCACCCACAAAGCGGTAGTTGCCGGTTTGAATTGCTTCTGCGGAGACATCCGGTTGGTCCGCCGAAGAGGCAGACCAAGTGGGAACGCTGAGGCACTGCCATCGCGGGGTCGCGTCGTCAAGCGTCTGGCCATAATGACAAAGACCTCCGGAGACATTTCCCGGAGAAATCGGAGGCCGCCGCGTAAAGTCCACGAGTCGTCCGTTCCAGAAAAAATCGAAGAATTGAGGTTGGTCCGTGGCATTGCCGGTGGGGCCATTCCCCCAACATGGGGGATTAGAAGTTGTCGTAGGAGAAGTCCATGTTTGGGATTTCGGTCCGAAGTTTACGACTATGAATTCATTCGGTCGGAGTTCGGGAAGATCGATCACTGTAGCATCGTAATCGCTGAACGGCTCCGAGATACCGGTTCCAAAGTTCAACCGTGCCCTGTTACTGATCAGGAAACGGGCATTTCCACCGGATTTAATGGTACTGGTGGTGGGATTCCATAGTTCCACAAAGAACTGGCTTTCGATGGTTACACTGTTGCTTGTCAGGCCGGTGCGGGTGCAGCGTTCTGCGATCTGCGTGACATAGGGAACAAGATCCCGTCCTGCGGGTTCTCCACCAGGAGGTCCTGTCGGACCCTGTTCCGCCGAAATGTAATCGACGATACTGCAGGCAAGGCGCTGGAGGTAGAGCATCTGATCGGAACCCCTTGATGAAAGCGAAGTATCCCGCCGTTTGAATTTCGGGAGATTCTTATCGATCACAGAGGCGATTTTCAGGGCACGATCGTAGGGCGTTTTGCCCCATGCCGGATTAGTCACCAGATCGTTAAGATTGTATTTTGGGAGTCCTCCTTCCGGGAGAACAGCGGGGATCAAGTCGGGTACATTGCAGACATAACGGGTAAGGAGGTCGCGTTTGCTGGAATAATCGGAAGAATTTTCGAAAGCCTTCTTTAAGCTTCCGGTGGTAGGCAGGAGGGTAGCGATCTGCTGAAGTCTCTCGGATTGGTTGGTCGTGAAAAGAGAGGATGATCCGTTGGTGAGAGGGATGTCGCCTGCCCCACTGTCCCAGTCGGTGGCACTGTTGCGCGGGTGGCCGTGATGAAGAAGGGGATTCAGTCGCGCTGACTCATCTGTCAGAATAAATGCATAACGTCCAACCAACTTGCCGTCATCATCATGAAGGTACTGCCAGAGAGCAGGATAGCATCCGGTTGCAGCAACCATTCCCCCTTGACCATCTTCAGGAGAGTTTGTTTTGGCAGAGTTCGAGATTAATGAGGCGGCATTCAGATCAACTGCTGTTGATGGGTTTGTGGAGAGTCGTTTTTCCAAAAGCGAATTAAGCACCTCCTTGGAAAATTGAGGAAAGCTTGCGGCGATCCTGAGATTGAATGAAAAAAGGGGAATTATTTGGGAGCTGGAATTCAAGTTGCTGGCGCCTATTGCAAGAGGAGGGGCGACATTTGCACTAGTCTTGTACTCTGGGAATCCAACCAAGTAAGCGGGTCGGTTAGATGTTGCCAGCATCAAGAGTGCGCAGG